>PPYE01129919.1_pt1 | contig 119223 bp, 136 predicted proteins | sample 1559881 | NCBI WGS metagenome assembly PPYE01 (sample SAMN08240022, study PRJNA423297) | Human gut metagenome, whole genome shotgun sequencing project.
GCGGGGACGTGACATCACCCGGATGCTGTGGCTCCGAAGCGTTCCGATCAGGTGGTGCAGCAATATCGGAGATAGTTTGAGATAAGCCTCGGGTCTCAGGCGAAACTTTAGAGGATAAGGGATGAGTGGGTGGCTTCGGTCTTGCTCTTCCCCGACAATGAAGGCGAAGATAAACATGTAGAAAGCAAATTAATTCCTCGTTTGGACGAGAGTTCGAATCTCTCCATCTCCACAACAGTCTTGGTAATCTGCTGATTGTCAAGGCTGTTTTTGTTACTACACGTAAAAATACACGTAAAAGGCGTTTTTTTTATAGGATTTTTGATGTCTTAATTCTCCATCGTGACAAATATAACGTTTTTCCTTATCAACTCCCAATTATGCCTAATAACATATTTTATGGATACGGTGTGGCTGCCATGTATATTATTCCGTATATTTGCGGGACAGGTGCGTAACTCGTAAAGTTACGAAAATATGTTTTCAAATATTTTTGAGCTCAAATCCATTCGTGAGCAAAAGTACAGACTCTCTGAGCGTGAATCGGAGATCGCTAAACCTGTGTTGACCGACTTGGGTATGATCGATACCCTATATGAGTGGTTCAAGGAGATAGCCCTCGGAGGGAAGCCAATCCCTAAAGGGAATGTACCACAAAGGAAAAAATTCATATTCATAATATTATATCTTTATTCCCCTATGACCTTGGCTGGCGGTAAGATGAAGGCTGGGTTGAGGGAAAAACTAGGGAACGTGCTAGGGATTAAGGAGAAGACGGTCGTTTCCAACAATATCAATGGCATAGTTTTTTCTTATCAATTGTATAAGTACTTTAGGCAAGATATAGAGCGTATTTTCTCTGAGATATCGGTTCGGCTGGGTAAGACCAAATAAATTTTGTGGTTTTTTAGGGGTAATTCGTGACATTCTACCTGTTGTCACGAATCGCCCTTTCTTTATTTATGACCATAAATATCGATGACATAACTTTGGTCTTGATCTTTATTCAAGGCAAAGATATGAAATTGACAATCAAGCAAGAGAAGTTCTGTAATTATTACTTGGAATCAGGCAATGCTTCCGAGGCGTACAGGCGTGCTTATTCTTGCGAGAATATGAGACCTGAGACTATTAATATAAGGGCTTGCGAGCTTCTTGCCAACGGTAAGATAGCGGTAAGGGTAAAAGAGATGCAAGCTGATTTACAAAGAAGATCGGATATAACCAAAGACGAGGCTATTGATATCCTTAAGAATATAGCACGGGCCAATGTCGTGGATATGTTGCAAATCAAGAGGGGGAAGAACTATGTGATCTTCTTGATAAAAGATTTGTCTAAACTGCCTTTGTCTTTCCAATTAGCTATCCAATCGGTCAAAAGTACGGATAAGGGCTTTGAGGTAAAGATGTATTCCAAGATAGACGCTTTGGATCGCCTTTCGAAGATGATGGGATGGGATGCGCCTGTCAAATCGGAGGTCAATATAGATGGCGAGGATAAATCCATAACTATTCAGGTTATTGACAAGAGGGAGGACGTTATCAATGGTGATACAGACGACTAGGATATATACGGAGGTACAGGGCGCTTTGGATAGCGGTTATAAGATCATATCTGCCCAAGGATCTTCAAGGAGCAGTAAAACTTATAACATATTGATATTCCTTATAGCGTATATCCTTCATAACCCTAAGCTGTCTCTATCTATCGTGAGGAAGACATTGCCGGCGCTGAAGGGATCTGTCTTCCGGGATTTCAAGGAAATCATGATCGATAAGTTCCGTATATGGGATAATAGGTGCATGAACAAGTCGGAGATGGTTTACTCGTTCCCAAATGGATCATTCGTGGAGTTCTTTTCCACGGATGATGAGCAGAAGATAAGAGGAAGGAAACGTGATATACTTTATTGTAACGAGGGAAATGAGATATCTTATCTTGAGTGGCAGCAACTGGTGATGCGTACCACTCTTTTCTCTGTCATTGATTATAACCCGTCGTTCAGTGACGAGCACTGGATTTGCGATCTGAACAATGACCCTAGGACGTATCATTTTATATCCACTTATAAGGACAATCCTTTTTTAGAGCAAACAATCATCGATGAGATAGAGTCATTGAAGAATAAGAATAAGGTGCTTTGGGCGGTTTATGGGTTAGGGCAGCGGGCGATGGCCGAAGGGTTGGTGTTCCCTGATTTCGAGATCGTGGACGAGTTCCCTTCCTATGCCAAGCATGTGGCGTTAGGGCTTGACTTTGGATATAGCTATGACCCTACCGCTATAGTTAGATGCGGATTGGTTGATGATAGGTTATATCTTGACGAGAAATGTTACCGTACCCATATGTTAACCAAGGAGATTATTAAGGTATTGAAAGACCTTGGCTTGGTGGTTTACGCTGACAGCGCCGATCCAAGGCTTATACAAGAAATATCAAATGCGGGGATAATCATATACCCTGCGGACAAGTACAAGGGATCTGTTATGGGAGGTATTATCAAGATGATGGAGTATAAGATTTGTGTCACCAAGAGATCTTTAAACTTGATAAAAGAGCTTAGGAACTATGTATACGCCCAAAACAAGGACGGTAAATTTATCAATGAGCCTATTGACGGGTATAACCATCTTATCGATGGGGCACGTTATTGGACGATAGGCAAGCTTCTAGGAAAAGTATTAACAACAAGACTGTACTCGAAGGAGGAGTTAGGATTTTAACATGAATTACATAGACGCTATATTTCAGGTTTTCCAAAACAAGATATTGAACTCATTGGGAGTGGAGAGGGACTTTGTCAGCCTTATCAAGGATAGGGATATAAGCCGGGCCATGTCAATGATGCAATGCCGGGACAGGGATGTTTCCCAAGCGATCTTGGAGTATAACCCGGAATCCCATGAGGTTAATAAACGTCCTAATAAGCACAGGAAAAATCAAGAACCGTATATTACGGAGAAATTGCCAAGAAGAAGGCAAGCGTATATAAATGAGGTCGAGTTGTTTTTTCTCCTCGGGCAGCCTATCTTGTGGAAAGCTGTATCGGATGATACGGATAAGGCTTTCAGAGCATTCGGTGATTTTCTCCGTGATACTCGATTCAACACGACAATCCGGGAGGCCAAGCGTTTGGCTGGGGCGGAGACGGAGAGCGCTAAGGTTTATCATATATACAGGGAAAATGGTATGCCCCAAGTAAAGGTTAAGGTTATATCCAAATCAAAAGGATATACATTGCGGCCTTTATTTGATCAATGGGATAACATGATAGCTTTTGGTTATGGATATACGTTGCTTGAGGGCGATAAGTCTGTAGAGCATTTTGATATAGAGACCCCGGAATACATCTATAGATGCAAGAGAGCGGATATCGGATGGGATGTTACGCCATTGCTTAATCCTTCGGGTAAAATAAATGTTATCTACTATCGTCAAAACAAGGCATGGTATGGGGTGCAAAAGCGTATAGACAGAGAGGAAGCGGTTGATAGCAAGGCGGCGGATTCCAATAATTATTTCTCCGATCCAAAATTGAAATTAACCGCTGATGTCATTCAGAGCATAGTAGGGGGAGGATCTAATATGGTAGGAGAGGTTATCACCATGTCCGATAAGGACAAAAGCGCTGCCGAGTATCTCGTTCCGCCCGATTATTCCACGATGAAAGAGGCGGAGAAAAAAGACCTGTCATCAAGCATACTATTCGATACGTTCACCCCGGATTTCAGTTACGAGAACATGAAGGGGCTTGGGACATTATCCGGGGAGGCATTGAAAAGGGCCTTGGCTCTTGGATACATGAAAAGGGATAACTTGAAAGAGATATATGATATATTAATAGACCGTGAGAAGAATCTTATATTGGCTATCATGATGAACGTAACTCATATCGGCATGAGAGAGGAGTTAAGCAGGCTCGACCTGCAACATGAGTTCTCCGAGCCTTTCGCCGAGGATAAGGATAAGAGAATAGATATGATAGCGAAACTCTATGAGTCAGGATTGGTGTCCCTTCAAACGGCGGTAGATATGCTGTCCTTGACTGATAAGCCGGAGGAGGAGATTCGACGGATATTAGAGGAGAAGGGGGAAAAGACGCAAGCTCCGGATGATTCCACTCAAGAATAAGACCGGTTTAAGTCGTACCTTGATATCATTAAATTTAATGGGCGTGGTTATTTTATAGCCATGCCCTATTGTTTTTGTGACAATCGGTCTATTGTCATGTATATAGCCTGTTTTTATTTTATTACAAGCTTATGTATCAATACTTTTATGCGAAAAATAAAAGTAATAGCATGAAAGAGAAGATTTTCCAGCAGTTAAAACAGAAGTACTCAAATCTTGGGTTAACGGAGGATGTTTTGAGGTCCGTGGCAGAATCATTGGGGTCCACTGGCCTGATTACGGACGATAATCTTGAAACTGCGGTAGCAGGGCAAGAATCAATGTTGAAATCTTACCAGAGTTCCTTGGATAAGGTGCGAACCGAAAGCGCAAATTACAAGAAGGAATTAGAGGAGTTGAGAGGCAAGGGGGGCGGCCAGCAACAGCAACCAGATAAAAACGAGGAGCCGGATTGGTTCAAGAAGTATCGTGAGGAGCAGGACGAGAAAATCCGGCTCTTGACCTCCGAGAATGATAAAGCTAAGGAGGAGAAAGCACGTGCTGAAAGACACAATCTGATCCTTGACAAGGCCAAGAGCCTTAAGATCTCAAAGGAACGGATAGAGGAGGGCTTCGCTATAACGGACGATATGGACGATAATGCGATTGATACTTATCTGTCCAAGGTGAGACAAAATGAGGTCGCAAAGGGATTAGAGGAAAAAGGTTCGGCGTTCTCTGTCTCTACGTCCAAGGAAAAGAGCAAGGAGCTCGCTAAGGATTGGGCCAAATCATTGCCGGACGCTAATTAAAGTAAAAGATTATGGGTATCGAATTTAACAAAACAAAGATTAAAGGATCGTTCCCCGTCTTTTGGCGCGGGAAATGCGCAGCCCTTCCCGGAGATTTCAAATTAACCACTGAGTTGGCGGAAGGGACAATCGTGCGAAAGGGCACTCCTATCAAGCTGGACTTTGATCGCATGGAGTGCAAGATCTGTAAGGCCGTTAAGGTATTAGCCGGAGGAACGACCACTAAGCCACGTATAGGGAAAGATAGCTTTGTCGCCAAGGGAGATTCTATTGGTGGGCAGAACGTGAGTTCCGTAGATTCAAGCAACTCTGATTATGATGTGGTTACATTGGCTGCCGCTGTAGAGTCTGCTACAGAAGGGGCGATTCTTGCCGTGGGAACGGATGAGCCTGACGCTGTGGTTGAGACAACGTTTGTCTATACGAAGAATATGTCTTTCCAGACGGTATCGGCGGGATATGAGGTCCTTATCCTTAAGGATGTGGCTTATCCAGTCCCTTCCTCATGGTTGACGGGATTCAGCATGAAGAATAATCCCACTATTAAGTATATTAGACAGTAAGGAGGTGAACGATGGATGTTTATAGTTCTATTTTTGGCGAACTGACAAAAGAGGTTCAGATTCGTATTGACGCTGCCACGGAGCTTCGCAAGCGCTTGTTTGACCAGAATATCTACGAGCGTTATCTTGATTGGGATGTCCCGACTATCGGCCTTAATTTTGAGGAGCTGATCGGGCAATATAACTTGAGCGTTGCGGCGGCTACCCTTGATTCCAAGGGAAAGGAACCGATCTTGGGTACGGAGGGGCTTGAGACCTTGAAGCAAAAGGTCCTTACCCACCAGATGAGTTACTCAATGCCGATCGAGGAGTATCGCAAGGTCTTGCAGATCCTAGACTCTAGGATGTTGACGGATGACCAGAAGACACAGCAGCTCATTAATCTGATGTGGAATAACGTGTCTACCGTTGTCAAATCCGTGCAATCTAAGCTAGATATTATTTTCTTGGGTGCCTTGTCCAACAAGGGGGTATTTACATTTAATGCCAATAATAACCCTGAAGGAGGGGTACGTGGTATTATTGATTACAAGATGCCGCCCGAGAATATCGCTAGCGTTACTCTTGACTGGACGGATACCAATAAGAACAACGTCGATCCTTTCGAGGATATCCAAGGTGTCGTGGATGCGGCCCAAGACAAGGTAACGTTTGATAAGATATTGATGTCTCCGGCCAGATTGTCTTATTTGCTTAAGAGCAGGAAGATGAAACAGGTCATTTTTGGGACCGACAAATCCGGCACTCCTCTTTTGATGTCCGGTTTGAATGAGTTCCTACGCTCTAATGACCTTCCTGTCATAGAGACAGTGAGACGTATCACCCGTATCCAAGACAACGGCAAGCTATCCGAGTACAAGCCTTGGAACGACAAGAATATCGTCTTTGTCCCGGCAGGTAAATTAGGTGTCATCAAGAACGCTTACGCCGATAATGAGTTGAGACAGGAACCGGGCGTTACTTACTCTAATTATGGCCGGATTCGTATCTCTCAATGGGGCAAGGGCGAGACGGACAATTCCAATGGCGTAGAGTTTACCAAGGCTCAATCGCTATCCTTGCCGGTCCTTACTGAGATTAATGGCATTTACTCATTGACGGTGGAGGCATGACGATAAGAGACTACATAGGGCAGAAATTCTCGGCTTATGGAGATCTATCCGAGGCGGATATGCTGGATTTCAGTATCAAATCGGGGCTATCCCCGGACGATGAGATGTCTAGTGAATCCATAGGCAAGGTAGAGACAGGGATGATAGAGATCATCCCGTCGCTGCTATTGCGCCCTGATAGCGTCAATGAGAGCGGCTTCTCTGTCTCTTGGGACAAGGACGGCCTCCGGCGGTATTATTTGTTCCTGTGCGAACGGAACGGTGTTAGCCCGGATGTGTCTTCCGGTCTTGGGGTAGTCTCATCTTATACGGATTATTGATATGTATTACGCTCCTCACATATTAGAACGAAAGGTTGTCAAGGAATATGATCACGATGACAATGGCAATCCTGTTCCCGGGACTGGTGGTGAGTTATGGGAGAGACTGGGACGATGTAAATGCTATGATAAGAGCGCCGATCGGGTATATACGGTAAATGGCGTAGCCTTTGATTACAAATATCGTGTCGTGACAGATAAGATCAAGATTGATGCCGGGGATATCGTGAGAGTATTGAATCAAGATGGGAGTATTCGCAGTAGTGGCGTTGTTATCAACCCGATGCTCACGGATTATCTAAATTACGGGCAAATATGGCTGGAATAATAAAGTTAAGTTATGATTTGTCCGATGTGGATGATTTCATCTTGGAGGCCTATCGTGAGGTGTTCGCCTTTCTAGCCCAACTAGGGCAATCCGCTTATGAGACCGCCGTTCAAGAAGGTAAATATAACAATATTACTGGAAACTTGAGGAGTTCATTGGGATATGTCATATCAATGGACGGTAAGATCGTAAAGGAAGGCGGGTTTAAGAGGATAGATGGACGTGGGGAAAATTATGAGAAGGTTTTTTTCACGACCAGATCCCAAAAGACGGTCCAGTTCTGGGCTAAAGGAAAGTCCGGGGATGGAAGCGAGGGGAGCAGGCAAGGGCTTAGTTACGCTAGGGATCTGGCTTCTAAGCATACAAAGGGAGTGACATTGATTGTCGTGGCGGGAATGGATTACGCTAGCTATGTGAATGATATCCATAAGCTAAACGTGATAGATACTGCCGAGGCTAAAGTAATAGCTATGTTACAATGATAGTAAGCACGGACATACAGACAATCTTATATAAGAAAGCCTTGGAACTTGGTGTTACCGGGGTGTACAAGGAGGATGATACGCCTACAGGTAAGCTTGAGGAGGAGAGGGTTACCGTACACTCGAATTCCTCGGAGCCGGGAATTACATGGAAGGTGGGATTCGTTCATGTCAATATAGCCGTCCCTGATCTGGACGAGAAAGGAACGCCTGATTTGGACAGGATGAATAAGCTGGAACGTATGTCCATGGAGGTGTTCAAGGACACCTCGGTGTTTGATGGCACTCCTTATACCTACGAGGTAGACACTACTAGAATTGAGGTTAACAGGGATCTTAAATGTCACTACGTTAATGTGAGAGTATTATTCAAAGTTTTAAATGTAATAGTATTGTAATATGGGAAGAACAATTTCTGCTATAGGCGTAAAAAGGATACTTTATGGGGAGCCTCTGGTTGCTGCACCCACATACGAGAGCTTGGAGACGTTATTTACGGCTTTCAAGGATGTTCAAATCGTCCATCAAGGGACTTATGAATATACCGAGGAGGACGGTACGTTAACAGAATTCAAGGATGAGTTGACCGGCCAGACATATCGGTCATCGTTTGAGGCAGGATCACAGAGCTTGAATTGGGTGATCGGGGCATATGACTTCGCTACCAAGGCCGAGCTTATGGGCGGTAAACCCTTGGATACGGATAAGGGATGGGAACGTGGCAACGCCGGCGAGCAACGATATAAATGTATCGTCGCTATTACCAATGATGACGTGGCTATCATTTTCCCTAAGGCGAATCTTGTGGGTCGTGGGGCTTCCACGGATGGGGCCGTTGGTTTGTCGATGTCCGCCACCCCGCTGAAATCATCCACGACAATAGCTTCAGAGTATTGGTTTGACGTGGAAGGAAAATCCTTGAAGGGTTGAATGTAATATGTCTTATAGGCACGGGGACGGCGGTATTTTCCGTTCGTCCCCGTTTTTGTTTAATTCTAATTTTTTTACGTGACATGAACAAGGGTGCTAGTTTAGTGGCTGACGCTGTCCTAGGTGAGGATTTCAAGGTCGTGGTCCTAGGGGGGAAGGCGTATAAGGTAAGTCCTCCTACAATAGCGACGATTTGCAAAGGTATACAATACCTATCTCTTATTGATAAGACAACATCGGGCAAGGAGGATCTTGAAAAGGTGAGGAACGAACTGGAAAATATACTAAAGGGTTTGTCAGTGTTTGTTTTGGGGAGCGCCGATAGATATGAGGAGATCGAGGGGGCGACCCTTCATGAGCTAAGGGAGGCGTTGGAGACTGTCGTTAAATTCATATCCGCAGAGGATTTTTTCGTCTGTGCCGCCTTAGCCGAGAGCGTGGCAAGAATGGCGGCGACACCAAAGTGACAGGTAATGAGACCATGCTAGGGCAAGTGGCCACATTCATGGAATCGTTAAGATTGTCTTATGAGGACGTGGTTTATAAAATACCTTATCGAAACCTTCTGATCATGCAGAAGGATATATTGCATAGCGTTACCGGTGATTTGATCGTGGAGAGAACCGGGCGTGATTTGTTGAACCGAAAGGGGAAGGAGGGTGATTAATGGCAAAACTAAATTTCGAGGTCGATGCCGATCTACAGAAACTTATAAATCTTCGAAAGGAGGTGGAGGAGTTGAAATCCGCCTTGAAGGATTTCGATGTATCTACAGATACCAAGGGATTTGACGATTTAAACCGGAAATACGAGGAGGCGACACGGAAACTAAAGGACTATGAGCAGCAGATGCAGAATTATCAAAGGGTAATAGAGCAGCTTAAGGTCTCTAATGGTATTATTGATGGGGCTCGTCAGATAACAGAAGAATTGAATAACGCTACCGATGTGTTTGTCGAGCAACAACTAAAGGTTAAAGGCCTAAGTGACGAGATCAAAAAACTCAATAAGTCTTACTTGTCTCTCTCGGATGCGGATAAAAATTCCCAGAAGGGATCTAATATATTAACCGACCTGAAGGAGAAGACCCGGCAGCACGCTTTAGAGAACGAGGCCCTGAAGAGGCTAAGGAAGGAATATTCGGACAATATCAAGATCGAGGGAGCCGCCTCGGATTCCCTTGTAGCGTTGAGAAAGCAATTGTCGTTGCTTAATGCCGAGTATGACCGCCTTTCCGCTACGGATAGGAAAGCGACCGTAGGGACTAACCTGCAAAAACAGATACAGGCCTTGAATACGGAGATTAGTTCGGCGGAGCAAGCTACCGGACGATATCAACGGAACGTCGGCAATTACGCCAGTAGTTGGAACGGATTGAGCGTGTCGGTTCAACAGGCCGCAAGGGAGTTGCCTTCCCTTGCTGTTGGCTGGGATACATTCTTTTTGGCTATATCCAATAACTTGCCGATGCTTGCCGATGAGCTGAAGAAAGCCGCTGCGGAGTATAAGGCGTTCAAGATGGCTGTAGCGGCAGGAAATAATGACGTGGCAAAAGTGGCTCCAGTCTGGAAGCAGTTGATAACATCTATTTTCAGTTGGCAAACGGCCTTGGTTGCGGCGATAACGCTTTTATCTGTCTATGGGAAGGATATTATCGAATGGACGAAGAATTTATTGGGGGCTGATACGGCACAAAAGAGGTTGAATGAGTCATTGAAAGAATTTAATAACTTGGTAGGGAAAGGTCAAGCTGATGCCAAATTGTTATTTGATACAGTCAAGCGAACTACAGAAGGCACGCAAGGACGAGCGAAAGCCATTCAAGAGATAAATAAAGTATATGCAGAATATTTGCCTTACCTGCTTTCGGAGCAAGCTTCTCTTAAAGAGTTGGAAGCTGCTTATAAAATTGTCAACAAAGCTTTAATTGAAAATGCAGCATTAAAAGCGAAAACTGAAGCTATAAATGATGTGCTTGAAAAATCCATAGACAAACAAGCTAATGCTTTGAATGAGATGCGTTCTATTGCCTCTGAAAAATTGGGAGGAGATAGTTTTGCCATTGAGATAATGAATACGGTAGAAGGTCTCACGGAAGACTTTCGATTAGCGGGACAATCTTGGCAAAAGGCATGGCAAGGTGTTTCAGCTAAAATACAATCAGAGGTAGGAGCAAGTAAACTTCCTAGTGATTTTTATGATAATTTGGAAGATTATGTGAGATCTGTGTATGATTCAAATCAACAAATATCTGATATTCAAAAGAAATTCAATCCTTTTTTTAATAAGGAGCAAGCAGATCAAGCTGTAATTGAGAATAAGAAGTATTATGAAACAATGAAGTCTCAGGCTGAATCTTTCCTTAACTCTATTGCCGCAGATCAAAAAAAATTACTTGACACGGGTAAATTTGAAGGGATAGACAAAGAGGTAGTAGAAAGGTATAAAGAGGCTAAAGCTAACATTCAAGAGGCTACAAAGCAATTAAAGATATATGATTCTTATGATAAGCAGAATATGACTGCCCAAAAAGAATACGAACGACAAGCAAAGGAACAAAAGAAGATTCAAGAAAGAATAAATAACGAACTGCTCGAACTTCAACGTCGTAATGAACAATCTCGGATTGATTTGATGGAGGAAGGATCCGATAAGCGCATCGCCCAAATAGAATATGATTACGATCGTGAAATAGAAGCTATCCGTAAGAGGGAGAAAGAGTGGCGTGAGGCTCAAGGGGGAAAACTCACGCAAGAACAAACGGTTGAAATAAAAACAGCCATTACGCAGGCTCAGGCTACCCGTATGCGGTCCACGCAAGAAGTAGAGAACGAGCAGATCGAGGCTCAACGTAAAGCCATGAATGATTATCTTAAGGAATATGGCACTTATCAAGACAAAAAAATGGCACTCGCCGCCGAATACGGGCAAAAAATAGCGTTTGCCGAGACTGAGGGGGAGAAATTGATACTCGGGAAGGAATGGGATAAGCAGCTTTCCGACCTTGAGATAAAAAGTGGCAATACCGCCAATGCCATAATCGCTCTTTTTGGAGACATGAAGGACAAGACTCTAAAGGAGTTGATAGAGATATCCACCAAGGGAAAAGAGGCCTTGGAGTTTCTTAAGTCCGGAGAATGGGATGAATCAAAAGGCAAGGGATTAGGCATAACGCAGGAACAATTCGATCTTTGGTCTGATATGCCTGAAATAATGGATAGGGCAGGGAAAAGCGTTGAGAGCACCAACGAGAAGGTCGATGAGTTGCGACCCGCTTTTGACAAGGTGACAGAAGGAGTGAGGCGATTCTTTGCCGCTGGTGACGACCCCAAAAAACTGACGGAATCATTACAGCTCATTAATGAGGGTGTAAATGAAGTTATGACCTCTGTTCAATTCTTGTCTAATACCTTTGGAAAACTTGGTGATTCGTTCGGAGGTGCTTTTAATGACATAGCGGAAGGTTTAAATATGGCAATGGACGCTGTAAATTCCGCTATGCAGGGTGCGCAAGCGGGTGCGATGTTTGGCCCTATAGGGGCATCCGCTGGTGCTGCTATTGGGGTAGTGACCTCTCTAGCGTCCTCTATCGCTAAGATCCATGACAAAAAGAACGAGAAACGTATACAGAGATTACAAGACCATATCGATGTGTTGGATGCCTCGTACGAGAAACTAGGCCGTTCCATAGAAAAGGCTTATTCTACGGACGCTTCTAAGCTCATAAACCAGCAAAATAAATTGCTAGAGCAGCAAAAAGTGATCATCCAACAACAGATCGAGGAGGAAAGGAACAAGAAAAAGACCGACGATGACCGGATCAAGGATTGGCAAAAGCAATTGGAGGATATCAACGCTCAATTGGAGGACAATAAGGAGAAAGCTGTAGAGGCTATAACAGGAACCGATGTCATGTCCGCTATTGACGAGTTCGCCCAAGCGTATTCGGAGGCGTGGGCTACAGGAACTAATGCGGCAGAGGCTTCGACTAAGATTGTCCAAAATTTGATCAAGACGGCTATCATTGAGTTCTTGAAGAAGAAATTATCCCCTTCCGTAGAGGAATTCATGAAGAAACTGGCCGATTATATGTCCGATGGTATCGTTTCGCCTTGGGAAGAAGCGGAGTTGAACAAGTTGAAGGAAAAAATGGACGCTGAGGCCCAGAAGGTCTTCGATACGTCAAGCAAGTATTTCCAAGAGGATAAAAATGATAAATATGAGCAGACCGCTACATCCGGGGGGTTCGAGAAAATGTCTCAAGATAGCGCCGATGAGTTAAATGGCCGTTTCACCGCCCTGCAAATGACAGGGGAGGAGATACTGTTGTTCTTGCAAGGCTCCGAGCAATTCTTGAGCCTCTTGTATATAAAGGCCAGTATGGACGTGATATCTGTAAAGATAGCCTCGTTGTATGATGTGGCGGATGAGACTAGGACGATGATCGCCAGTATATATATAGAGTTACAGCAGATCAATGATAATACCGCCAATACCGTGATACAATTGAAAAAAGCGGTGGATAAATTGACAAGTATAGAGACTAACACTAAAAACATGTAGTATGAATGTTGGAGATATAACGAGACGGGCTATTTCGCTAGGGGCTTGCAGTGAATCAGGCAAGGCCACTGACTGGAAGAGCCTATGTTGGCTGTTTTTTTCCCCGCAAGGGCGGGAGTTTTGCGAGGAGAATAATTATCCTTCGTTGGATTTATTTAGAGGCATGGCTAAAAACATAGCTCCCTACGGGATATACGTGGATCGTGATCTAATTGAGCTTAACAATAAAACAAACGTAGGTGTGATAGGTAATACCGTGGCGTATTTGAGTTATGACGATAACACGAGGGTGCATAAGGTGATCTTGATGCACGGGGGCAAGGCCAAGATAGAGGCCGGGAACTACTCCGTGATATTGCTTGTCAATATCGGGGGATGCGAGGTGGAGATTATTAACGACGGAACGGCAAGGATATTATGTTAGGGGATCTATATATTAACGGGAATGACGCATGGGGCACGTATCGTGTCGCCATGGGAGAGGGTTTTATCCAGACCTTGCTAACCCCAGCGGGAAACAAGGATTTCATAGAGAACGAGAGCCGGTTGGAAAACGGGAAGAGGGTCGTGTTCAATAATCCCAAGGTGGCTAGCCGGGATCTTACCCTTACGTTCAACATACACGGGGATACGCAAGAGGAATATATGCTGAATTATAAGGCGTTCGTGGCTGTCCTTCAACAAGGCAAGGTCGTATTGCGTGTTCCGGATCTTGATATGACATTTACCCTTGTCCATAAGAGATCATCAAGCTTCGCCTTGGATCGGAACAGGTTGAATAGTAGGCTATCCGTTAAGTTCGAGGAACCTGACCCAACGTCAAGGGGATAAGTGAAGAGCCGTCCGGCCCTTATTGGCTAGACGGCTCTTCGTCCTATTGCGCTAAAAGATGCGTATTTAAAGATCGGAGGTCGAATCTTCCCGGCTTTGACCTCCCGTTGTTGTATACCGACACGGTCATATGTGGCTTGAGCTTGGTGCCGCTAAATCCGCAAGCCTTCTCCAGCTCGTCGATAAGCCTCTCCATTTTCAAGGATTGCCGGTTGAATCGCTCCATCGCCTTCTTGTCCCTTTGGGATGTCAAAAGCATTTCGTTTAGTATCGTGTTTATGTCTTTCATATTCAATCAATCTTTAGTCTTTTATCATTTGCTTTTACTTCACAATAAGTTAAAGTTTTGGCTGTACGCCTTATATCGTACCTTTTAATTTGGTATGTATATACAGTTATTCTATAACCACTATCTTCCCGTCAGATGGACTTCCTCCAAACAGGTGATTGATATAAGCCAAACCTTTTTGAGTGACAAGTATCTTCGTGACAACGAACCCCGGATGGTTATTGCGCTCGATAAATTTTTCCTTCATCTCAAAATACCCGGCATTGACAAACCGTTGCTTCGGCTCGTTCCGGTTAGAGAAGAATACGCCTACCTGCCTTAGCTTTTGGAACAGGGTATTGCGCCCGAATCCCAGCTTTAGGATTTTGGCAGCCATTCCGATATCAACTTTGTCGTCTGTGATAAAGGCTGCATCCGCAAAGTCGGCTTTGGGTTGGAGCTTTGCGATTTTGGCATCCTTTTGTTGGTTGTCGGCTTCAAGCATAGCTTTTTCAGCCTTTGCTTGCTCTAATCTCTTTTGGAGTACGGACATTGCATATACAATAGCTTCATCATCGTTAGAAACTGTGGTTACACCAGTGGTGAGTAGTTCCTTGATACGGTCGTTTACCCATAATCGAAAATCAACAGATAACCATTGAGCGAAGTCTAAGGCGACATCTTCGTGCATCCATGTTCCACCTCCATTTTGAGGAGAACCTGCTTTTGTTATAACTAATTGATTATCAGAAATACATAATTTTCTTGTAATTGCCCTAAGCAATTCATTTGTAGATGGTAATGATAAATAATCGTTCGGTCTTTTTCCAAATGGTTTAGCCATCTGTGTGGCATTTATCATGACGCTATTTCCTTTCTGAAAAGAAACAGGACTTCCGTTATATTGGAAGATTTGAGTTGTGTAATTGTTGAACATAACAATTTAAATAAAAAAATGCTATCGCCTGTCCCGCTGTTCAACACATTACACAAATGCTGTGAGTACATTAATACTTCACACGGGGGTACGATAGCATCTAATATCTTAATCTAGGCCATAAAAATAACCTGCATGCTATATGCAAGTTCAAGACCCGCATTTGTGTATATATGTTGAACGCTGCAAATATGATAAATATTTTGGGAATATGCAATATTTTATGAATAAAATTTGGATAAATATATGATTTATAGGAATAACCATTGTGTATAAGAACAATATAAGTATTTTTATTGATTTTTGTATTGTTAAATAATATTTAAAAATGATACCATGATTTATTGCGGAAAAAAACAAGAAAGAACAGAAAAAGACAAAAGAAGTGTCTCTATGTTCTCAATGGCGTGTCGTTTACAGGATGAACAAAGATATGACGAGGCTATTGAAGCATATTGGGAAAGCATAAGATTAATAGATAAGGATATGCGTTCAACGCAAGCCTTTTTACGTTTAGCTCTACTGTATGATGAAAGGGGCGATTTTGAAAATATGAAACATGTTCTTGAATTAGCTATTGAATATAGCGATTACTTTAATCGAAAAGAAGCAGATGAGCTTATTCTTATGTTTCCGGAATATAAGGATGACATCCTTTTATCCTTGGAAACCAATAATAATCTGTATCCATCCCCATACTGGAACGAATATAATCCTTTATGGCGTCCTAACAATACTATACTTTTGATTGATTTACTTGAATACGCAAAAAGAAAATATCTGTTTCCAGATAGAAAGTAAGACTTAGTCACACACTCTCTTGGTATTTTCAGCTTCTACTCTGGATTGAAAAAAGCATTTATGGGGTGGTTTCTATTCACCCCATCCCATCTTCATTAATAAAATAAGTAATCAGTTCTCGACCCAAATTATCAATGATGGGGTAATTTGGAAGTACATCATCACTTAATCTTTGATGACCTCATTTAAAATGACTCCATCCGAAAGTCTAGATTTTATTTGATCTGTTTCTTCTATGTTTGCTCATCTTTCTATCATTTTAATTTGTTTATTATGTTCCATGACTGCATTGGCTACGATCTTGGATGCTTTTCCACTAGCCAATTCACATTTTCCGTTACCTCTTAGATCATTCTTCTCGATGTCCTCGGAGGCTAAAGCTTCCGCAAGGCCCACTGCCATCAACTCAGCTATGCTCATATGATCTCTTATGTTCGCTGTTTTGGGAAGATTCTTCTTCTCACGTATTACATTTGTACCACCACCATACAAATGACTATATATAGCATTTGTACAATTGCGGAAACCTTCACGTTCCACGCCATGGGAAGCTAGTGTACTAGTAAATGCGCTACGGGATATTTTACCTTGAATCCTTTGAGCAATCCATCGCTCATTTTTACCTTTTCTTTTATATGTGTTTATGGCACGATCAACGATCAAATCGGGATTCTTCTCTTCTTCTACACGTTGAAAGAAAACCTCGTTAACCAATACGCCTAAATCTGCATCTAGATATTGAGCGTATTCAAGAACTACGTGCTTAATACCGTAAGTTCCACCACCTTTACCTCTCTTGGATTTTATAATGTGTGAAAATCCCACATTTAAAATCTTACTTACAGACTTTAAATATTCTTCTGCTTGAGGAAGTCTTTGCCATTGTCTAGGATCTTTATTTTGTGGGCTTCCCGCCAATATCCACAAGTCGTTCAGAGAAAACTTGTCCTCGTCTCTACCGATTTTTTCTAAAATATTAGCATCATATTTTGCTAATTCATTTTTATTTTTCATAACTTTGTCCCGTTAAAGGATTAATACTATCCTCATTGGTAGCTCGGTCAAGCACTACCTTTGAGGATTTTATTTTGACCGAAGTGGTAGCCGGGGACTTGAACCCCGGTGTATGCCGTCCTACCTGCTTATTACCAGTCTCGCTTGACAAGGTAAAAAGCGAAGGGCAAAGATTGAAGTTGCCTATTGTGACGGTCTGCAACTGGAATCAATGCCCTTAAATATCTTCTTTCGCTACCGTCACATGAGCGATCATTTTCATATCACAAAATTATATATGACAAAATCCGTGGCCTATTTTTTCAAGGCTCGAAAAACCACAATGGAGCTATTGTTGTAAAATCCCTCCGGCCGTATTACCAGAGGGGCATCTACTTCCGATCCTCTCCCCGTCGTTCGAGTTATCCCGCAAGCCTGCAAGTCATGTCGCTAATTACGCCCATGAATCTATCGTAGGTCTTTTTATTCCATTCCTTGTGATCCGGCATCCAGTCATTGAATATCTCCATGTAGACCACATCGTGAGACCTGTCCTGTACGGTGACGCATAAACCGCCCGTCTCCGGCATAACGCCTACATTTATATGTACCGGTTTCCTTCCGATCATACACTCCAACGCAATCCTTTGCACGTTCTTCAATACCTCTATCGTTTCCATATTTCTTATATCATTAATGTATAGTTATCAATCTCCCGAATAAACCCTGTTACCGTAAAGGCTAGCCATACCGACATGAGATAAGACAACATGCTTGCGATACTCGATGCGTCTAGCTTCTTCCTCTGCCAATCTCTTGGCCTTGGCCTCATTATTTTTTATCTCTATCTTGGCATTATCCCATGCTATAGAAAGGCACTTGCCAAAAGACCAAGAGAATTTTCGGTAAAGTCTGAATAATCTCCATGCGTCTTTCATGATCTCGCTCTTGTTGTATTTCTGTGTTGCCATTGTACTGTTGTTTTATTTTGATGATGCAAAAGTATAGTATTTTCTGTACTATGCAAAGTGTTTAGATAGAAAATACTATCGCATTAAGATTAATTAAGATAGTAAACACTATACATTTTAAACGGTAAGATTATTTTTGTACTATAATTTAATTTATAACATTATGAGAATTAAGGAACTATTGAAAGAAAAAAGGATGACACAGCAAGAATTAGCCGACAAAATGAATGTAAGTCTTTCAGCCGTTAAACAAATGGTATCTGCAGAATCATTGACTACTACCACATTGGAAAAGATCGCCACAGCTTTAGATGTTCCCATGTGGCAAATCTTCGCCTCCCCAAACGATATACATCCACAAGCCAAAACAATCATTTGCCCTCATTGTCAAAAACCAATACCTGTTGAAGTAGATGTTAAGATTAAGATGGAATGATATAACCTGTAATCCTCAAAATAAAAATCATGAAAGTTTGTTTTCTGCATACAATGCACTACCTTTGCGATACAATATAATACATAAGTAATATGGAAGCAGTAATAAGAAAGCAAACCTCGTTCCGTTTACGTGAGGACTTGTTGCAAATATTGCAGGAACAAGCCAAGAAAGCGAACAGGAGCCTGAATAATTTCGTGGAGAGCACCTTGATGGACGCTGTATACTCCGAGCCAAACGAGGAAACGATAGCGGCTATAAGGGAAGCACGTACGACCAAGAATAAAGAAACGTTCGACAGCGTGGATAGCTTGATGGAGGAATTAATGAAGTGAAAAAGAAATTACACCCAACAAGCCAGTTTAAGAAAGATTTCAAACGTATTCAGAAATTCCCAAAAAAAATAGCAGCTTTTGAATATATCGCAAATCTACTTATAAATGACCATCCGATTCCACAAGAATACAAACCTCACATGTTGAAAGGTGAGTATAAAGGGTGTATGGAATGCCATATAGAAGGGGATTTTCTTCTTATTTGGATTGACGGAGAAATAATCGACTTGCTTAGAATTGGTAGTCATTCCGAGTTGTTCGGAAAAAAGAGATAGACAAGTACAAATATGAATACATTGACTTACAAAGGCTATATCGGGTATGTATCTTTTAGCGAGAAGGACAATGTTTTCTTTGGAAAGATAGAAGGCATTGATGGTCTTGTTAATTTTGAGGGGGAAAGCGTGCGGGAACTTACAACGGCTTTCCACGAGGCTGTAGATGATTATCTGGCGTATTGCGAGGAAGAGGGGATTGAACCGCATAAGAGCTATTCTGGTTCATTGAACGTTCGTTTATCACCGGAACTTCATAGTAGAGTGGCTGTTCTGGCAAAGCAAGCAGGCGTTTCTATTAACGCTTTCATAAAAAAGCCGTGGAAAAGCAAGTTGCTGTAATGTTGTGAATTATAGAGCCTTGAAAATTGTATGTTGTAAAATATAAATTTTACCCTCCCCTTTTTCATATATTAACAAATAGCTTTATATTTGCAGCAATTTACTAATCATTAAAAACGTTTTTGAAATGAAGAAGCTTTTGTTTATTATGGCAATGATGTTGCCGTTGTTTACCTTTATTGGATGTTCGGATGATGATGAAAAGAAAATCCCTGATGAAATGAAAAATATTTACGGAACTTGGGTCTTGAATCAAGTTGATACAGGAAATGGAGATGGTTATGTGGATTGGCCAATGAAAGAAACATCTGCTACTTTTAATGAAGATGGTACATATTCCGGAAGTGGATATTTTGGAAATGGTTCCGGAACATATATATTGGAAGGAAGTACTATAACTTGTTTTGTTGAAGGTAAAGAGTTTGTCAAATATGATATTATAAGTTTAGCAGAAAATAATTGTGAATTAAGAATGTATATATCAGGCAGTGATACAGACTTAAAAATTAAATGTCGAAAGTTCTAATTATTATTCACAGGCCCCGCTTCCCACAGTTCGGGGCTTTTTTATTTCCTCCTACAACAAAATTACAACAATCCCACCATTGTTTTTTTTAGGTCCGCTTGATTTTTTGCCATCCCCCTTATATGCGTGAACTTTGAGTTCATGATCGAGATTAAGGACATATCTGGTAGAGTCAAGTTGTCGGTGTCGATAGGGACGGGTTCGGTACGTCGGTTTGAGTTGATGAAAGAGGACTATGTGAACCTCGTGTTCTCGTTGTCCGACCCGGTACAACTGGAGATCGGAGACAATATCGATTATGAAGGTAGCGTTTTCTACGTAACTGGCAAGACATATCCGACATTCAACGCATCCACAGGCGGATACGACTATAGCGTGCGATTCGACTCGCATTATTACCGATGGAAGAATCATATCCTATTTTACGATAGGCAAGGTAACAAGGAAGCATCATGGAGCCTTACACGTGCTCCGGAGGCCCACCTAAGCATTGTCGTATCCAATTTGCGATCTCTGGGATTCAGGTATAACGGCAAGGAGTACCAAGCCGTTGTCGATAGCTCCGTTGACGCTGTCGCCAAGCTCGTGCAATACGACAGCACGAATATCGTGGATGCCCTTACCAAGATTGCCGAGGCGTGGGAGTGCGAGTGGTGGGTAGAGGGTGACAAGATATATATAGGCAGGATAGAGCGTGGCGATCCCGTAGATCTGGAGATAGGTAGGCAGGTAGCGTCCATGTCAAGGAGCCAAAGCCAAGACCTGTTCGCCACACGCCTGTACGCTTTCGGCTCAACGAGAAATATCCCCTCGGGCTATCGCAAGGGGGAATCCGGTACGGTGGTGCAAGGGGTGGTGCAAAAACGCCTCATGCTTCCTAAGGGAACCCCCTACGTGGACGTGGTACAGGGATTGACCGAGGATCAAATAGTGGAGGCTGTCGTTATATTCGACGATATATACCCTCGTAAGATAGGTACGATAACCGAGGTGATGCCGAAGGAGGTCACGGAGGAGGGCGAGGACGGGACATCGGAGACATTCACCGTCTATCGGTTCAAGGACTCGGGATTGTCCTTCTCCGAGGAATACGTGCTTCCCGGCAAAGAGCTTCGTGTCGTATTCCAGACGGGGCCGTTGTCAGGCATGGATTTCGCCTTGCGATTCAATCCGGAAGGACTGCCGGAGGATGATCCGGAGGCTCAGGTGTTCGAGATAGTCCGTAATGACTCCTATGGCCAGACATTGCCGGAAAGCCCTCTTATACCGGGGACGGGGAACAAATATATCCTATACAATTTTGACACGCAATACGTAAGTGACACCCTTATCCCGCAGGCGGAAGAGGAATTGCTGAGAAGGACGATAGAGTATAAGGCCAAGGTCGTGTCGGACCCTTCCACTTACACATGCGTCCTTAACTCATACTACGCTTCCGGCTACGATGAGAATAATGGTATATTGAACCCGGAAAAGGCGATTGATCTATCCGTAGGACAGCGTGTCAGGCTTATCAATAAGGCTTATTTTGAGAATGGGCGGGAATCTAGGGTATTGGGTTTCGAGAAAAAACTTGATATCCCATATGATTCACCTTCCTATACGGTAGGAGAGAGCGCTGCTTACTCCCGGCTGGGGGAATTGGAGCGTAAGTTGGAGAATATCCAATATAAGGATAACACGTACGTCAACCAAGGTAGCGGTTCTTTCGGGGTGTATATCATAAAGAAAGAGGATACTACCGCCGCCTCGGACGAGAACGTTTTCTCCGCTCTGCGGACATTATATGAGATAAACAAGGTAAAACAGGATAACGACAAACGTTACCTTCGTAAGGACATTCCCGATATCGCCCATGAGGATATTTTATTCGACAAGAAGATAGGCTCCTCCATCTTCCTCGACGGCATGGACGGCAAGGGCTGGGAGATCAAGGCCGACGGTCGTGCCATATTTGATGAGTCATGGTTCCGTGGGAATGTTTTATTCAAGAAACGAGTGGGTTCCCATACGTTTATATCCGGTTTCCCTAATGGCTTCGGTTGGGATATTGCTCCATATAAACGGGTTAACTCGGCTGGTGTAGAGGAACAGAAATTCCGTTTAGAGATAGACGATATAAATGTGAGAGGCAGTCTCCGGGTCTATGAGTTCATCGTCTCTCAGCTTCGTGGCGAAAACGACAACGTGATATTCTCAGGGATGATGAAGGTGGAGTATTACGACCATGCGACCGGAAGGATTTACTTGGACACGGGGAACGGCGTGCTCTACAATCCGTTCCGTTCGGGGGATATATTGATGGTCCAACATTTTGGGGGAATGCCGACAGGGGAGAATGATTACAATATCATCAAGCAATACGAACTTCGGGTTGATCAAGTCGGCATCGGTAATTTATCGGACGGTGAAGATCGCTTGGACTGGATTACGTTTGTCAACTTTGCCGGTGATAAAGCCGACATTGCGCAAGGAGATGTATTAACCCGTATAGATAGCGTGGCTGATTCTACCAGAAAGGGTATTGTCAAGATTACTACGATCGACGAGATCAGCGCTCCATATATGGATGTCGTGTATGGGATGAAGACAGACCCCGATAACGCGACCAAGGCACGTATCGGAAATCTTTCCGGGATAAGAACCAAAAACGGTATAGATTTGACCGGTGTTTGGGGGATTTACGGTAACGGGGCTTACTTTGAAAATTCGACCTACATCCTTGATACAGGTAATACGGTCGAGCAGGAATTTTCCATAATGAACGGGAAATTCGAGAGTTCAATCGAAGGCATCAGGAACGATATATCATTAGAGCCGGGCAATATATTGAAAAATAGCTCATTCTCCCAAAATACGGACTATTGGGTGACAGAGAACTCAATAAGTTTTTGGGGACATGACGGATCGTTTATTTACGCCAATGATTCTTTCCTGTCAGAGAAGAGGGGAGTTTCAGATATTTATCAAGACGGCAACAGAAATGTCTTACGTATCAGTGACTCGTATATCCTCCAGCGGAATGACGTTATAAACATACCGTCACATGAGACCGAGGCGACCGAGTATGACTATTCCTTCTCATTACATTACCGGGTTGTTAAGGCGGGGATATTGACCGCAGGTTTCGAGGGATCAAGCCTTTATGTCTCCATGTCCTTGGAACCATCATCCTCGTATCGTAAGCTTTCGAAAGCGGGGAAATGGGACGAACGTGGCGATTTCCGTATATCTTTCGATGGGGAAATACTGATTTATGGTGTTTCCTTGTTTATCGATAACTTGGCGGATGCCATTATCAGGTTGGAGACAAGGATAGAGCAAACAGAAGAGTCTATCAAGCTGGCGGCAACGAAGGATTATGTGGATGAGGAAACAGGTAAGGTGTATACCAAGTATGATTCTCAATTGAATATTACCGCAGGGCAAATATCGGCCATATCAACGAGGGTGGATAATATAAGGAATGAGATAGACACGGCGGGATGGATCAACACTACGCAGGGAAATACGTTGTTCGCCGCCAAGAGCTTGGAGAACGGCGATAATATCATATCGTATATCAACCAGACGGCAACCACCACCACGATCAAGGCGGAGAGGATCAATCTTGTAGGGGCGGTGACATTCAATATGTTCAATACGGATGTCAAAAATACGATCAATAACGCTAGCAGTAATGCTAGTTCGGCTCTATCGAAAGCTAACGAAGCCTTGTCTGACGCTTCTAGCGCATGGAGTAAGGCTTCGTCTGCCGAATCGACTGCCAGTACAGCATATTCAAACGCTTCCAAGGCTATTCAAGACGCAGCTACGGCCATATCAAATGCCGCTAAAGCCGTAACTACAGCCGGATCAGCGCAAGAAGCTATTAACAATCTTCCTGCATGGAGTAAGGAGGCTAGCATAATAAAGGCCTTAACTTCTGCCACTGTTATAGTTAATGGATATATCAAGACATCCATGATCGACGTAGATAATCTATACGCAACCAGTTTGGACGCAGTAAGGGGTACAATTGGAGGGTTTACGATTAACAATAATCAGCTTTATGGAACAACGAGTAATGAATATTACGGGAGTTATAAGATGTACATGGATTCAAGCAGATGTGAGATCGGGATATCTGATAGCAATGAGTCAACGTATAAACTAAGCGTAGGATATAATTATAGGACAACGAATGATGCGGGGACAGCGTCCTTGTTCATCAAAAAATCACTGGCGATAAGAACTATGGTCGAAGTCCCGAGAACCGCCATAAAAGTAGCGGTCACTAATGCGGACGATTCTAATATGGTAAAATTAGAATGTGAGTCTACCAGAAATGATAGCGGGTTCATGAATTTTTTGTATTGCGAGCATGGGATAAGAGAGATACAGCTTGGGACCAAGAAGTTCTCAAACGACTCGCCAGGAATATGGCGTACCGTTTTACGTATGGATCTTATGCCTTCGGTAACACAAGTAAACACTGAATCCACATCAGGGACTAGATATAATGTCAAATGGGATTCCGCTACGGGACTTTTATATATAGAATAATTATTAACAACTAAAATACAGTAAATCATGAAAGTAAATTTCAACAAACCCCTAAAGACCTTTAAGGGGGAAGACATGAAGGACGAGTTCGGAAAAGTTCAGATCATCAAGGATATCGTATGCGCTAGGCTTTACTCTTCCGGCGATGAGATGAACGAGGACGAGAAATATGAGTCCTACAAGCTAATGACAAGGATCAACGCCGCCGATGGCGATATGGACATCAGCGACAAGGAATCCCTATTGATAAAGAAATGCTGCAACAAGACATTGACCGCCGGCGCTTTCGGGCAGATCTTCGACCTTTTAAACGTGTAAGACCATGGGGATAACGAGCGACACAAGGACAATAAACGGCTACTCAGACGTGGCCGGTATCAAGATACAGTATTCCGCCTCGGTCAAGACCGATGAGCGGATAGACCGGATAACAGGCTCTTTTATCAAGGACGGGGTACGTGTGGGATCTCTGGCCTACGAGCGTAACGGGCAAATTTATAACATTATAGAAAGGGGAAATTAACATGGCACTATCAACATTATCATCTGTATTGAGAAGCAAATACAAAAACACGGTAGGAGATTATGATATCTCCTATGAGACAACACGGAATGCGGGCGAAAAGGTAACAGAGGTATTGGCCTCGGTCAAAAAAGGAGAGCTTAGGTTCGGTTATGTAAACATTGTGGACAAAGGCAGGAAATCGATAGTCTTGGAAGATGGAGTCTCGGACGAAGACTGCAAGGCTATATTGTCAACCGTGATAGACGATGCGGCAAATATTTTCCTTAAACAAGAATAACATACGATAATATGGCTGTAGGGGATCTTACATTGTCTTCCGGCTTTACTCTAACGCCCGAGGATTTACGTGCGATCGCCGCTGAGAGTAAAAAGATCTTAGCGGAGGAGTCCAAGGATTTAAGTCAGTTCAAGGAGATTGACTCTATATCCTCCGTGTCATCTTTGCCCGGTATTTCCGCTAAGGAGGAATTAGTGAGAGTCCCCATGGCTATACTTAAGGGACTTGACGGTAGGGAGATAGAACTAGCCTCTTCGTCTACGGATATCCAATGGAGGTATGTTGGAAATCCCGGATGGAATGTGTTGGTGGAATTATCCTTGCTAACCGGTCCGAAGGGAACTCCGGGAGATCCTCCGGTCGTCTCTATCGGTACGGTCTCCACCCTTCCTTTTAATAGCTCGGCAACGGCTGGCTTTGTCTTGAGAGGGGAGACCCCAGAAGGTGTACCTATTTATGCTTTGGATTTAGGTATCCCACAAGGCAAGCCCGGCCAAGACGGAAATGGGGCGGGGAACGTGTTTGTCCCTACGGATAATATCATAGCCGATAGATATTATATTTTTAAATCCTCCGTTGATAAAAGCGCAAACGGGGATTTTATCGAATTGGACAGCCTTGCCTTTGGTGTAGGTCAAAACTACTCGGGTTACAAGAACGCCGAGATATTCAATGACTATGAGAATAACAAGGCGGCAGGAAATTACGCCCACGCAGAGGGTATGAATACCAACGCTACCGGTCCTAGGGCGCATGCGGAGGGTTACAAAACGAATGTGTTCGCTAGCGAGGGTCACGCCGAGGGCAGGGGAACATGGTGCTTAGGAGCGCAATCGCATGTAGAGGGATTATATTCTTATTGTTTAGGGGATGGTTCGCATGTAGAAGGAGGATCAATAGGCACCCAGCCTTATTTTATTGAAAATACCGTAGGAGGTATAGAGGATCGGCCTATTTTTGATACAGAAGGGGAGGCTTTAAGGACTTTCATAGAAGATTATGGAACCTATAACTCTGAGAATATTGAGCACTCGTTAAGCTTTGACGCTGTATCTCTACTAGAGAGGTTTGCCCTAAACATGTCAATTGGTAGCCGAAGCCACCTCGAGGGATGTAACAATTTTATTTGTGATAACACAAGCCATGTAGAAGGATATAATAATATATGTGGTGATTTGTATTATTCGCATAGTGCACCAATTGTACATAAGGCAAATCATGTGGAAGGATACAATAATGTTCTGTTTTCGGGAAGAAAATATATAGATCAAAACTTCTGTGTTCACATCGAGGGGTATAACAATAAGGTTTATAGAGGATGTTCTTTCTCGCATATAGGAGGAAAAGATTGTGTTATGAGCGAAGGCTCTTCTTCTTCTTTTTGCCATGGAGATCATTTGCTTATAGAGTCAAGTTATGGGGTTTCTTTTGGTCGTTATAATGAGCCGATATTAAATGGGGAAAAAGTTTTATTTTCTTATGGGATAGGAAATGGTCCAAATAATCGAAAAAATGCTTTATCCATATTGGAGGATGGAACGGTCAGTATTCCTAGTATAGAAGATAAAATAAATAATTCTATCGATTCTAATTTTTTATATTTAAATGATAAATTAAATGATAACAACAAAGAACTTAGGGCTATCATGGATGAGCAATCTAATCAGATAAGAGACTTATTAGAATTGCTTCAATCTGGCATTGAAGGGGTAAAGGCCTTCATCGCTGGTAGCGTATTAGTGTTTACTAACAATATAAAGACGGAAGTGCTAAAAGATATTCTTTTTATTTCCGATTCTCAAGTTGTAGCGGAAAATGAAGTCTTGATAATAAAATAAAGATATGGGAACAATAAAAAAAATAAACGTAAATGGAATAGAGTATGATTTGGCTGGTTCCGGTGGAGCCATGATAAATGTTACTTATTCAGAATTAGTATCATTAATTGGTAGTAGTTCTCTTGTCCAAGGAAATAAATATAGGATAACGGATTATGTGACAGAATTTAAGTCTTGGAAGTCCGCCGGTCACCAATTCGATATTGTGGTCGAAGCTATCACGGAAGATAGGATATCGGATAAGGCATCTGCCATGTTACATGATGGAGATATTTATTTCAAAAACAGTCGGTTGTCCGCTTGGCAGATATGGTATGATATTAATAATGATACCAGTCTGTTTCATGAGGCTAAAGAAGGAGGCAAGGGTTCGATATATAGAATGATAGATGAGTTTGGAAATGATGTGTTTTATGATTTCAAGAATCTTTTAACACCAATGACATCAGAAGACAATCCAAACATATCAAGCGATACGCTAGATTTTTATACATTTTCGGTCAAGGATGGTTCCACCGTTAAGGATGCCTCGCTCGGCTTAGATAAAGTCAGTGTTTTTAATAATAAGATAACAATAACAAAAAGCCTTAACAAGGTTCCCTCCATATTTAAGAACTCTGTTATCTCAATAGATAAGCCCTTGATTGGAGGTCAGATTTACAATAATGTAATATCAGGAGGGCTTCGTGTATTGTGTAACAATATGGGAGATGTCAATTCGAACATAATATCTACGTATTGCAACGTGATAAAAAATAACCTCTCATCTTTTTATAAGAATACTATAACAATGACATCTACTAGTGTGAATATAAACGGGGTTATTATTGGATGCTCCTTGATTGGAAATTTTTCGAATGTAACGGTTGAGGGTAATATTAGTTACAGCTTTATCACGGCAGATGGCTCCTTAGTGAAAACGATCAATCCTTTTACCCTTGGATAATATGGAAACTATCCGCATAGGCAACGACATATCCGTCCAGTGGACGATATTGCACGATAATGTTCCCGAACCACTTGAGGGACGGGATTTGAAGGTGATCTTGTCAAACTCATTCGAGAGGATAGAGATAAAGGATTTCCTCCTTGTCGGTAACGTCATAAGATTCTCTTATCACGGGAAGGATCAGGTACATTGCGGGGTTTACACGTTGACGTTATTCGAGAATTATAAGAAAGATGGCATGATGGCCGTTGACGCTTGCGAGGCGTTCAAGCTCATACCGAGATCATGCGGGAAGACTGACGAACAGTCTTGCTCGAATCTGAAAGTGTCCACGGTGGATGTCAGCTCATCTTTTGATATATTGAATAACCCCAAGAACACCCTCGTGTCCGACTCAATCCATAGGATCGAGGCCATTACGCAAGAGGAGTATGACAAGATCGAGACCCCTAATCCAAACATCTTATATGTAATACTATGATTCTGAGCGGGGCGATAGATATAAAGTTTAACGGAGCGGACGTAAAGAAAATCTATCTGGGACGAGATACGGTATGGACTAGGGAAGCGCATTTGATCGTTACCCCAACGGCTATATGGCTACAAAGGAGTAATGGTTTTGAAGCGGATGTGAATATAATATCAAACGTTTTATGGGCCGTTGAATAGTAAATAATTAATAAAAAATTTTAGAAGTATGGCAAAACCTAGTTGGTTGACAGTAAGCCCGATGTCTGGATCGGGTAATGATACGCTGAGGAATACAGCGACGGTGTATAAGGGGAGAAAGACGAGATCTGGGACCGTAACGGTTACCGGATCCGGTGTGGCGCAACCCAAGACTTATAAGGTGACGCAAGAGGCGGAACCCGAGTATATATCCATAGATAACGGGTCGTCGATGGCGGCAGATAAGACAGGAGGAAAAGTCACTGTCAATGGGAAATCCAATTCTGCCGCCTTGTCATTCGCGTGGGTGGGAGAAGCGAAGGAGGCGACGATCTCCCCCCAGTATACCGCAGGTGGTAAACCCACTAATAATACGGAGGCGATCGAAGGAGATCCGGGAGCGACAGGCGAGGTGGTATGGTCTGTGGATCTGACCTTGCCGGCCAATACCACGATAGAGCAGATAGACAGGACCCTGAAGGTATCCAACGGTAGCACCGTTCAGCAGCAGATCGTGATTGAGCAAACAGCCGGAGACGCTAACTTGTCGTTAAGCGAGACAGATATAACGATCCCTGCGGATGGAAGCGCTGTTACCGTTCTTGTTACCTCCAATACGCAATGGACGGTATCTTGACCCCTGCCCGGTATGGAGAAAGTGATACCATGGGGCGTAGGTGGAGGGAATCTCCACCTTGCCTATACAGGGCGAGATAATGGCGAGATCGTCATCACGAGTGACACGGAGAATTATACGGGGACGGAGCGGTACGAAGTATTGACCGTGGCGACCGGAAACGGAGCGGTCAAAGAGCGGCTTACGGTACGTCAGCCTAGTCGCAAGGCTTACGTTGACGGAAATATATTGGTGTTTACCCTTGCGGCGAATGTCTCGGTATCGGGAGGTAATTTGGTGATCGAGGATACGGGGATATCAGTAAGGGATGATGTAATATTTATTTGATAAAAAAAAGGATCGGAAGAATGGATAGATACATCCCCTACCTGCTAGAAGCGGGCAACTGGTTAAAGACAATGGCGATAGCCGCCGTGGTGACAATGCTAGACTTCATGTCTCCAATCGAGAACTTCTTGGTCGTGATCCTATCATTGGCCTTCATAGATACGTTTTGGGGGCTGGCGGCGGATCACGGTGATTTCCGGAAGAGCAAGTTTATCCGTAGCTGGGTGTATATGCTGGTTTATTTCTTGATCATAATCATCTCGTTTTGGATCGGTGTGATGATGGATATATCCAAGGATAGCTCGAAGGGGTTCGTGTCGTGGATCACGTGGGCTATGATATGGTTTTACGGTACGAACATATTGAAGAACATAGGTAATGTCTACCCGGACAACAAGGTGATAGCCTTCTTGTATTGGGTTGCCGCCATAAAATTCATTAGTAAGGTCAATTTCTTGGATGAGTATAACAAGACAAAGAATAAAAAAGGCTCCCCAGATCCAAAAGGATAGGGGAGCTGGTGTGAAATCATCGCTGACCATATTTCTCAATAGGGCAGGAGATAAGTAATAAAGTACACAAATGTAATAAAAAAAATAACAATGGCAGAGAAAAAATTACCTAGAGGGTTGAGAAATGCAAACCCGGGAAATATTAGGATCAACAGTGATCTCTTTCAAGGAGAGGTTCGACCAAGCAAGGACAAGTCGTTTAAGCAGTTCGAGACTATGGCCTATGGCTATCGGGCGATCTTCAAGATCCTGTCTAACTATTACCGGAACTATAAGCTGGACACGATCCGCAAGATGATAGGTCGCTGGGCGCCGGAAAACGAGAACGATACGGACGCTTACGTTAAGGCCGTATCAGATTATGCTGGTATCCCGGCTGATGATCCGATAAATGTAAACGATCGTGAGCAGATGATCCGGATCGTGGCAGCGATGAGTCGGATCGAGAATGGGATAGAGGCTGATATGTCGGATGTTATAGCTGGATGGAATTTACTTTAACAATAACAAGACCTAATGCTGTAGAGGTAAGCGTAAAATAAGATGAAAAAATATATTGGAACAAAACAGATTGAAGCAGAACCTATGACAATGGGCGAAGCTTTTGAGAAAGGATTGCTTAAAGCGGGAAGAGTACCTAACGAAAGCGAGAAGTCAAATGCTGGCTATCATGTGAAGTATCAAGACGGTTACGAGTCTTGGAGTCCAGCAGAACCATTTGAGGAGGCGTATAAACTTACTGAAACTCCTTTGAATAGGATGAAAATTGAATCAGATGAGCTATGCAAGAAATTTAGCGGGCTTGCTTCGTTTATTGAAAGCGATAAATTCAAGGAATTTGATAGCGTTATGCAAGGTATGCTTAAAGTCCAATACAGAATGATGTGCAATTATTGGCAGATCCTAAATCAAAGAGCTACAAAGATGGAAACAGGCATCGGAGGAAGTTGTAGCCTTAATTTTGGTCAAGCTATTGAATACCTAAAAGCTGGATTAGCTATTAGGCGTGAGGGCTGGAACGGCAAAGGCTTGATAGTATTCAAGCAAGTTCCTGCACATATCGAAAGCGAAATCATTCATAAGATGCAATCGCTTCCACAATCTGCAAAAGACCTTATTCTGAAAGGCAAAGGGTTCATTGACTATACCAATCAATGCCTTATCTATAACGAGAACACTGGATGTGCGGATTCATGGGTTCCGTCTATCAGCGATGTGTTTGCTGAAGATTGGGGGATTGTAGCATGAATTTGTTTCATGATATCCTAGAAAAACTATTCGGGGATTGGGCGGAGTTTAAATTTATAGTAGTCTTGTTTACAATTTTAATGATAATCATTTTAGGAACAGGTTAATAATATAGCTATGAAACCTTGGGAAGCAATATTAATACTAGTGTGTTTGGTAGCCAGTTTCACGGCTGGCTACCATATCAGGGGGGATGTGGCCAGTGATTCGATATCCAAGACCGACACGTTCACCAAGGTGGATACGATACATGACAGCGTCCCGTACCCGGTTTATGAGACACTGGTACGAACAATACCTGAGCCGTTCCCTGTTTATATCACGTTGGACGGTGACACGGTAAAGGAACCTGTATATGTTCCTTTACCCATAACCAGCAAGGAGTACAAGACGGATGATTACCGGCTGTCAATATCCGGCTATAAGCCTAATCTTGACTACATCGAGGTTTATAGAAGGACTGAGTATATAACCAAGACGATCACCCCCCGTAGATGGGGAATAGGTGTTATTGCCGGTTATGGGATCGGGAAACATGGACTATCACCTTACGTTGGATTGGGTGGATTCTGCAGGATTTGGTGAGGCCTCCATGACTCACGTCCGGGAAGCCCCTATTAACTAGTAATAATAATTCGTCATATGAATAACAAGGGTTGACGTTTTTTTGTTCATGGTTAATTTAATATTAGTTTGATGGTGACTTCGTGAGAACGAACCGGAAAGGGAAGATAAAGAAAAAAAAGAATCTTCCCTAAATAATCGGATCGGAAGTTTGATTATTTTTTCATGCCACGCACGACGGGAAGATTCTTATATGTCTTTCTGCCGTGCATTTTTTTGCCCGGCTTTGATAGTAAAACAAACCACGAAATAAAAAGTTTATGAATAAGGTGGAAATTTTTTACAAAAAAGTGATAGAGGCTGTCTGCAAGGAGTGCGGAACCGATCCGGTAATGATGTTTAGCAACAATAAGGAGAGGAGCGTTGACGCTAGGGGAGTGGCTATAACCATACTGGCCGATCGCAAGTTGAGCGACAATATCATATCCGATCTGACGGGGATGACGAGGCAAGCCGTGAACCGGATGCGTAATTTGTATCCGGACAGGATAAGGAGGAGTTACTATCTGAGAAGAACGGTGGAGAGCGTCAAAGAGGAGCTATCCGGTACGGTCTGAGGGTGCGTTATGTTGTAAGACATGTGATTTGTCTATGAAAAAATTTTCATATAACAAAATTTTTTGCGACATTTGCGGCGTAAAAGGTGATTTTGTAGCCTCGTCAAGTAACCAGCCTTGGCAGAGGCTTTGTTGTATACGAAAAGTTTCATTATGGAAATATATATGCCACATGCGGTAAATGATATTAGGATAGGAGAAGCCTTCAATCATCTATTCAGGATAATCCTGAAAATGGAGAATTCCGATGATGATGATTTCATATGGAACTTCCAATATACGGCATTTGTGACTCCATTTTTCTTATTGCCTCTTATGCTTTATAGAGATAAGTGCGGTAAGAATGTGGTTTGCAAGAATATATCGGACAGTGTTAAAAGCTATCTGGACTCTATTCATTTTGAAGGAGGTGTAGTAGCTGACAGTGTTAGTGATTTTCATAATTATATGGAATATTTTTCTATGAAAAAATATATTCCTATAATAAAGTTCCCGGGATGTAAAAGCAAGGATAGCATAAAAAACGATATACTATCTGTAGCAGAGAATATAATGATAAGGCAATTAAATATTGAAGGAGAGTTGAGAAAGGCTTTATCTTATATGCTGACTGAGACGATTGACAATATATCTGAACATTCAGAGAGTGAATTTGGTTATATATTTGCTCAGTATTATCCGTCAAAGAGTTATATAGACATTTGCATAGCGGATAATGGTATAAGTATACTGGGTAGTTATGTTAAGTCTGGCAAGGGAGGTATAACTAACGATGTGGAGGCTTTAAAAAGCGCGGGAAAGGGTATATCGACTAAAAATTTACCAGATACCGAGAATCGTGGTTATGGTATAAGTACTTGCAAGAGAATGTTGTCTAAGGGACTTGGAGGAACATATTTTTTGCTGTCTGGGCAAGCGTTTCATCTTATGTCAGAGGAAGAGACATCATATATAGGACTTCCTGATTATATAAAATGGGATGGAACTATAGTGGCATTAAGGATACCATATAAAGAGGAAAGGATGTTTAATTTTTATGAATATTTAGAATGAAGATCATGGAAAAGACAATTGTGATATCAGAATTGATAAGGGGAGAGCTTCGTTCTAGGACAGAAGCTAAAAAAATCTATATAAGGGCTAAGGATTTGAATAGCCCATGTGTACGTATAGATTTTAAGGATGTATATTTTATGTCTCGATCATTTGCGGATGAGTTATGCAATACAATAGAGGCTTTGGCCTTGGATAAAGTGAGGGTCTCTATGGAGAATGAGAGCGACTCTATAGATCTGATGATGAAAATAGTAAAAGGTAATAGAAATAAACCGAGGAATATGCATGAGGACAGTGAGGTTAAAGAATTTTCGGACATGGATTCATTGTCAGAGTTCCTGTCTACCATATAAAATTATTTCATGCTATATAAAAGAGAATGATATGAAAAATTTAGATGAAAAAATAGCTAAGGAGTATAATGAATTCCTAGAAAGGAATAGTTTTGATAAATACTCAGATAGAAAAAACATATATCTAGTCCAAACACGCTACAATGCATGTATTGGAAACAGCCTTGCATAAATTAGGAGAAGAATTATTGGCTATAAATTTATAATTAACCGCTATCCTTATGCTTCCTATGGCCCCCAAAAATCTGGGGGCTTTTTTTGTCTCATTCCCTTCCGCAAAGAACTAGCAACAACCTCGCAACAAGCTAGCAAGGAGATATTTATTTAGCAAAGCCCTTCTCATGATTTTTGTCGTGTCCGGTAATGGTGCCGGATTAACGACAAAAATTAAAGATAATGGATAGAAATTATTTTATCGGTACTCCCGAAGGAGGTAATTCCGGTGGAAGTAAGTTTGACATCATGGCCTTTCTCCCGAGCTTGATGGGCGGTGGTGGAAAATCATTGGACCCCAATTTGGTAGCGGCTTTGATGAACAATAAGGGCAATCAAGACGCTTGGGGCGGTGGTGGTTGCTGGTGGATCTGGATCATCCTCCTGTTCTTCGTATGGGGAGGCTGGGGTGGCAACGGCTTCGGCAACAACGGGGCTAACGGATTACCGGCTCAATTGAACAATGACGCTGGTCGTGAATTGTTGATGAACGCTATCCAAGGAAACGGAACGGCTATCAGCCAATTGTCATCTTCCTTGAATTGCTCAACCCAACAATTACAAAACGCTATCTGCCAGATCCAAGGACAGATCCAGAGCGTGGGTAACCAAGTAGGCATGAGTTCCCAACAAATCATTAACGCCGTCCAAAGTGGTAACAATCAATTATTGAGCCAGATCGCCGAGTGCTGCTGCACGGTTAACAACAACATCACTAAGATGGGCTACGAGAACCAATTGGCTAGCTGCAACCAGACAAACACGCTGGTGAATACGATGAACAACAACACGTTGACTCTCCGTGACTCAGGTCTGCAGAACACCCGTGATATCATCAACGAGGTTCGTGATTTCAAGAACTTGTATCAACAAGACAAGATGGATCGCTTGACGGCGGAGAACCTAGCCTTGAAAGGACAGATCTCCCAAAGCAACCAGAACGCCTATTTCGCCGCTACTCTACAGGCGCAGACCGCCCCTCTAGGTAACACCTTGGGTGATTTGAGCTCAAGATTGGCCAAGATCGAGTGTAACCAGCCGGAGGTGGCAAAGGTTCCTTACTCCCCCGTGGTAGGCATACCCACTTGCGTGGCCGCCCAGTACGGATTAGGCCTAGGTCTCGGTAACTGGGGAAACTTCGGCAACGGATGGGGATAATGAGTTAATAACCTAAAAATAAAGAGTTATGGCATTCATTAGTCCTTTCATAATGGCGAACAAGAACGGTATCCCACGTTTGGAGAGCACGGGCGTTACGGTCGGGACGACCAACGTTCGTTTCTCCTTCCGCAATCACCCGTTCCTGTCAGCCCCGTTTAGCGGGTTGATCTTGTTCCGTCTGGCCCAGCCTATCCCGGCTGGTACTACCGGGACGTTGCCGGTAGTGTTTGACACGAACGGCTCCACGCAGGCGCTAACGACCATTAACGGCGCAGATGTCACGGCATCCGATATAACCGGCACCGGAATCTACTTGTGTTACTATGAGTCGGGCAATAATACGCTCCAGATAATGACGGGAGTGGTGTGATAGAGTATCAACGAGAGACCGGAGCGATCCGGCTCTCATAAAAACCAAGAAATATGTTCAAGAATCAGAGACAAGGGAATCCTTTATATATCCTTCATAAGGGGAATACGCCGTTTTGTGAGGTTGGAAGCATAGTCAGCGTGTCCCCTCCGAGACCGGAGAATCCAAATTTCAATATGTATGGTCCGCAAGCTAAAATCGTGGTGGACATAAAGGCCAAGGTAGGTGAGGACAACGTCAGCTTCTCCAACGTCTTGTCCGACGTTACCATTACGGATTACCCCACTACAAACGGGGAGAAACTGGTTGTGTCATGCGATCTAGGTGCCCTGAATACGGAGATCAACGCCATGATGCAGCAAAGCCGACAGGCACTTGACAGCATCGATTACCATAAATCCGTGATTGAGGGGTGCGAGAAGATGCTGGTAATACTGAACCCAGAGTTTGCCCGGGAGAAGGAGAGGGAGAGTGAGATCGCTAACATGAGAAACGAGATGTCCGATCTGAAGGAGGCTAACGCAAGGTTGGTTGCCATGATGGAGCAACTTGTCGGTTCCGTGAACGGTAATAATAACAAGAATAAAAAAACAGAGTGATATGGGAACATATAGCAGAAAACTGAGAGAGCTGATCGAGGAATTCGACGCCATGGAAGACGAGGATATGTTAGAACTGGCGAAGGAGGCCTATAAGCTTGGCTGTAAGGAAGGGAAGCGGAAGGCCATGGAAGGCTATGGCAACCGCATGGAGGAAGACGAAGACGATGAGTTCGAGGACGACGACGAGTTCCGTGAGATGTGGGAGCGTGGCGGCTACGGCAACCGTGGCGGCGGTCGTGGATCATCCGGTGGCGGTTATGGCAATCGCCGTGGGGTGCCGGGCACCGGACGCTACTCGAGACGATATCGTAGATAACCATGAGGGGGGACCGGTTTCCCCCTCCTAAAAAACAGAGGAATATGAGACTAGATATGTATGATGATTTCCCTTCCGGGATGCGATCCTACCTGAAGGCGTATGGCTGGCATTTTTCCAAGGCCATGTGCGATTGGGCCGTATCCATGATGGAGAAGGAGGACGGAAACGGGAAGAAGGTCAAGATAACCCCTTTCACCAAGGAGCAGGTGGATGAGATGCTGAAGAAGTATAGCGTTGACGTGAAGAAAAAGGGTGGATACGATTATGTTTACGCCGCCAACATGTGCAAGGCCGATTACCTTGGCTCCTCCGTGCCTAACGAGCAGTACGCCGCTCTTTATGTCAAGAACGTCTGCGACGATCCGGACGCTTACGACGGGATAGTGTTCACCCGGTTCTATGCTGATTGCATCGGGTCCGGCACGCCTATAATCTGGGAGGAGATGATGTGATGGGAGGCTGGGGCTACATACTGAGGATCTTTAAGGGAGAGTCCCCCAAGGACGTGCTGGCGAGTATGCCGGAGAAGGATTTTGACAAGGTATCCGAGGTGGTGGGCAATCTCAAGGCAACCAATCTCACCCGGCAACAAAGGAGGAGGATAGAGCGGGAGTTCAAGACGGTAAGGAGATGATACGACGGGATTACCATATCAAGAGATACGATTGGGTGATCCACGTGCTGTATAACGTCACCTGCTCGAGGACATCCGATATCATAGCCCTATTGAGGAGGGTCGGTTGCCCGGAAAGCAAGATACGGGAGGCTTATGGCAATATGGGGTCGTGCAATCTGGACGTGGGACTTACTTATTCCAGCTACCGGCGAAGGGAATCCGTCATGGTGATAGGCCGGACCTCGTCCTATAGGGAGTTCGCCAATTCCCTGTTCCATGAGTGCCGCCATTTGACGGATCATATGTCCTTGGCCTTGGATATGGAGATCGGAGGGGAGCCTATCGCTTACTTGGCTGGCGATATAGGAGCCTTGATGTCCGATGAGATAAGGATGTTCATCTGCGATTGCCATCGTCACAGGAACGATATAAACGATGAGTTATGGGAAAGAAAAAAGAAGATAAAAAGAAAAAGGAATCCGCAAGACGGGAGATAGACCGCCTCACGGATTCCTTGGATTTCGAGCCTGTCAACTTCTATGAGGTGATGGCCCGGATACGGCACTTGATGTGCCTGTTATAGCCCAATATCGCTTATTATTCTCCGGCCTATACGCCGTTGGCAGGGGAATCACCCCCCCGGCATAGTTTAAGTAAAATGTAATAGTTAAGACTTGTTCTGACATTTGTTTTATATCTTTCCTAATAATTCGTTATACTCCTCTATCCATTCAAGTTTTATTGGAAAACCAGCATTGTAATAACGCGATACAGCCCCACATAATTCATGAAATCTAGCCCTATGAACATTTTTATAATAAATATCCTTTGGCATTACCCCTAACGGAGGCATTTGTTTTTGTCCTGTTTCCATTTGTTTTGAACTTGATAAAAAATCTTTTATTTTATTGGCTAGTCCTATCAGCATTTCTGATTGGAGCTCATTGAACTCCTTGCAGTACCTCATGTCATCTTTATGCTTCTCTTCCGGAGACCGATCATCGCCTACGCTGCAATATCCGGCGAAAGAGTTTACCGGTAGTGGTCTCATAGCCTCTATAGCTAGTATGATCGACTTCTCTTTGATGTTTTCTTCCATGATTCTGTTATTCTTAATGTTGTACTAACTCTAACTCTGATTCAAAAAATTCCTCGAAATACATTTTCCCGTTAGGATAATGGAGCATAACACAATAAAGGTTTTCTTTACGTGCCCCATCTTTGGTTTTAACTAAAGACTTTTCTTCCACGACTTCAGCGATAACGCCGACTTCCGACTTATGCCTTTCGTTCGTACACCACACATGTTGTTTTATTTTATATTTTGTTGCCATATTCACTTCTTTTTAGTTTTGAGTCTATTTAGTACCAAAATTCACAATGGAACCATAAAACCCTCCCTGCCACCAAACGCATGGGAAATCAAAGGCTTTTTCATACTCTTTGTATAAATCATAATCACGAGCATAATCATGTCCCGGATGTTTCTTGTCTTTCTTAGCCTTGATAAATTCATTTTCATCATGGCAGTAATACTCTGGCTCCCTTCCAAATTCCTCTTCAAGAGGTTCAAGCAATGTTTCAACGTCAAAGTCATCATCTTCAACATTGATTTTGCTATCAATACGAAGGAGCCAGTAGTTTGGACGCTGATCCAAGGACTGAACATAAACGAGTTGTAAACCATCTCCTTGAACCTTACTACATATTACAGGTTCAATATCGTAATCTTCTCCCCAGAACGAAACTGTCCTTTTTCTTGTTTCAATGGAAATCCATTCATTTAATGTTTTACCATCTATCTGTTTCATATCTTTTAAATAATGAGCCTTCCCGGGAAGGCTCGGTTAATACTATTCATTTTTGCTACGTTTCTCGATCATATAAATATTTTTACCATCATTTACCGTGACCAGAAATAACTTATCGCAATTTAGACATTTGCAATTATATAACCCACAGAGAAAAGATCCCTTTATGTATCTAGTCGAATGACAGAATGGGCATTTTATTGAATTATCCATGATTTTCAGGTATTATCATCCAGTGTGTAATGTCTTCATCATCAACATGACCATTTGACAAAGCCCACATACTTTTATTATATCCTTTATTCTCTCTTAACCAGCCTAAGACAAGATGTCTTATAGAATTTATATCAAATAACAGAACCTCTTCTCCGGATGGCGGTAGCCGATCCTTCACGCTTACCCACGGGGATTGTTTTGCCTGCCATTCGGCACCTGCTTTGAAGTCCTCACGACAATTATCTTTGCGAAGCACATAGTCATCCGCATCCACCTCTTTGAGGACATTCTTGCGAAAAAACGTTTTACCTATGGCGTAATCCTTTGCCGCTTCTTCTACTGTCAGTCTCATATCAATCTTGCTCATATTTATTTCTCCTTTTTATAACTTTTACAAATGTTATTTCTTGATCCGGATTTTCTTCCTCAAACCTAAATTTCTCGTTATAGAAGTCTATGAGTTCATCGAGGTCTGTAAATTCCTTTTCCACGTTATCGATGTAGTATGTCGTTTTTGGCTTGCCGTATGATAGCTCGTCTTTTCTTGGGGTGATAGTAACAGCGGAAATATTGTTAACGTCATCCCTGTACTTAACGATTCCACTACCTTCCATAGACATACAGGACAATATCCTTAATTGTAAATCATCACGTGTGATCATCATTACCTCCTTTCAGCAATTCGGGATTGTCATAAACATTACCTATTACTTTAATTTCTCTTTTATAATCAGTCCACCAGCAAGGACTAACTTGCTGCCAATAACTAGTTTTAAGATCACAGTCCAAATCCGTAAGATTAGCCAAGCAATAACTCGCCCATTCATCTATGTACCTAATCAATTTAGGATATTTGCCATTCACGCTGATAATGTCCCCCTCGTAAATCTCCTTTCTGCTCTTGTCTTTTAAGCCTGTGAACTGGCCTATAGTTGTTTCATCGCACATAACTCCAGACAATTGAAAGAAGTGAGTATCACCTCTAAAATTATACTCTCTCTCAACATACAGTTCATTCTGCTGGTCTATAATGCAATAGTCGTCGGCTTGAACCAATCCACCATACGCCCATTTATTATTATCAATACGCTTCGCTCTGAATTTAATCTCACGCATTTGATCCTCCTTTCTCTGTTAAATAGTTATTATTCAAGTGACCTCTCTTGATGAGCCACTCGATAGCGTCAACCACATTGTCCATCAAATTGATCATTGAACATTATTTTATTCATACTTTATCCTCCTATTGTATTTCCAAGCCCTATAAAACCACTTAATAAAGTTAACCCAGCATTTCGGTGTCATTAGAAACTTTCTCACCGCATAGAAGGGTAGTATTGTCTCCATTGCGACATAGTACTTACCCCATATATAACGGTGACGTGTACATTTCTCCGCTATCTTCCTTTGCTTCTTGTCTATCCATCCATGATAATGAAAGGCTATAAAATTATCATGGAACCAGACCTCAATAACGGTGTTCTCTCCGTTATCATTGGTTTGCCTGACGTTCATTCCCCAACTCATATAATCATTGATTGTTAAAATATTCCTTACATTTAAAACCTTTTCTCGGAGGGGATGGTTACCTAGCTTGGATAACTACCGCATAGTGCAATATCTTTGTTCATGGTTACCAGTCCTCCAAATCTTCCCTTGTATAGGAATCGTTTGTGTCATCTTCATCGATATAACTATCACAATAGTCCAATAGGTTGTACGAATTCTTACCGTGTAGGCACTCGTTCCTGAGCGCACAATTCATACAGCACCATTCATCGCTTATTCTCATCATCTTATCCCTCCTGTAATATAACATCCCCATCCTTATCCGTGAACACGTCCACTAAATCGTAGTAATATTCCTTATCCGACGTGCGGATCATTACCTCCGCTTCCGGGTCTTGCTCTTGGAGCAATGTTATAAGTTCTTTATTTCTCATGATTGTCTATTTTCTTATTCTTTTAACGATGATAAGTAAAAACCTCTCTTAGTAATTTATAGATATCCTTAATACGTAAAGGACTATTAGATAACGGAGGTTTTAAATCTATAATATCCGAGACATCCGGTATATCCTCTATAACCTCTAGATCCCGTAGAGCGTTGAGTTTCTATGTATGTTCAAGCCCCTCGGAATCCACATAGCACACCCAATCCTTTTCAGGGCATCCCTCAGAAGCATTGAAGGACATAACATCAATGACCTCTCCGGTCTTTCTTATTTTCGCTTTCATCTCAAAACAATGTTTTCTCTAAATCATAATTAATCCAAATCACCTCTTGTACCTCACTGCTCCGGATGTTATTCTTCTTGACCGGAAACTTTATCATGTTCCAATCCCCGTATAACTCCCGCATCAACGGACAGTCATAACTACTTATCATTACCTTGCCTTTGATCGAATGCAAACGATCGGAAAGCTCACGATGCTTATCGTCCGGAAACTCGTACTTGTAATCGTTAGAAGATGCCCGGCACTCAAGCGGGTAGGGAGGATCGGCATAGAAGAAAGCGCCGGGGAAATCCAACCGATCAATGCAATCCTTATAGTCCAGATTGGTGATCTGGAAATTGCCCCTGATCACCTCTGCGACCTCATGCAGTTTCTCTATCGCGTTGTTCCATCGGGATACGGTCTCACCACCTCTAGCGTTAACATGGCTCTTGGCGCAATGCCAACCCTTGTTCTTCTGTTGCGCTCCCAACCCGAAGAATGATTGCCGGATACGGACGTAAAACCTCCTTGCGCTCTCTATCTTATCCCCGGAAGGTTCCCATGAGTTATTATACTCCAGTTCGGAGCATGGGGTTAACAGCAATAACCTTGTCAACTCCGGCTCATGATCCCTTAATACCTCGAAGAAGTTGGTTATATCCCCGTTTATCTCGTTTGCTGTCTTAATGATCCTTCCCGGATAATTGAGAGAAACGGCCATGCTTCCGGCGAACAGATCGACCAGATGGGTGAAATCTCTTGGAAAGTTGGCGTACAAATACTCTAACCAAGTGAATTTACCTCCAAAGTAATTGAAGGCTATAAGTTTATTTCTGTTTCCGCTCATGATTATTTGATCTTGATTACTCTCATCATAGATGAATGAAGCTTTCAACTATGATGAATGATTAAACCTCTGTTTTAGCGAACACCACGCTCTCATGATCCGGCCTCAGATGGGCCATGCAAGCAGATGAGTATTCGCAGAATCTCGCTCCATCGTCCCGGAAGACGCATCCCCTGCACGGGATCTTGTTCTGGCCGTTATAGTACGGCCTGTACTTTTCCACGATAATTTTCATGTCTCCTACCAACACGATCAAACCGGTAGGGGTATTTCTCAATCTCTCTGTTATTTCCATGTTATCTTCTCCTGCTTTCTCCGTTTAGGATTATCACGTTAAAACTCTTGAACCTGTCCACCAGCCTAGCTCCGAATCGATTCTTGAAATCCGTGACGGATAGGTTGGAAGTGATATGATACTTCTTCTGATGGGACTGGTATATCTCGTACCTCGCGTATAGGAACTCGTCTATTACGCTGTCAAGGCTGGTGCCGTAGCTTTTCTGGTTCTCCGTCTCAAGACCGATATCGTTAAGGCAGATATCGAACGGGTTCCCTTCCATGCTCCCTTTCCCTGCCTCCTCGTTGTACGTGAACCTGTCTATGTGACCATGGATCTTGTAATAGTTCATCATCTGGGTCACGGATAGGTTCACGAAGCGTTTGGGGTTATCCGTCAATTTCAGGTAATCGGCGAATATCTGCATCATGAGCGTTTTGCCCGTTCCCGGATCTCCCACGATAAGGAGGTTCTTGTGCAGCTTATAGTTCTCCTCCGGGAATACGGACTCGGCCAACGGGCAATCGTTGAAATAATACAACAGGAATCTCAAAACCTTGTCATTCCCCCTGTCTGTCTCGAATTGCCGCCTCTCGATCCCTAGGTAATTACAACCTAGCGCCTTTATCATCCGGGCGTGGCTGATGTACTCCGTATCGTCCGAGAGATCGTACCTAGAAACGTTCTGTATAGTCCTTGCGTGCTTCTTCACTAGGTTGAACACCTGTTTTTGCTGGAGCCTCTCTTTTTCCGTAGGCCTCCGCATGGCTTGTATAGCCTCCGAAAGTTTCTTTTCTTGTTCCTCCATTTCTTTGATTATAAGCCCTTAGTCCTGTTCCCTGCCACCAATAGGTGAATCGTCTCTTCACGTCATCTATCGTTTTTAGCGTATCGCCTTCCCCGGTGGATACCATCCAAGCTAGGAAGTTATCCAGCTCGCCGGGAATGAGGTCATTGAAAGCGACGCTCAATCCCGATATCTGGCAAGCGTATCTGCGCCATTCCTCGTCCCCCAATAACTCATTCTTGAAATTCTCGAAAAGCGTCTCACGCGTATTAAGACTCTCTCTATTTTTATTTCCTTTTCTTTCCTTTATAGGGTTTGTGCTTACATTAATGTCATTATTGCTTACATTAACCTTATTATTGTCCACATTAACTAGTAGGTAAGGATAATTAGATGAATCTTTTCTTCTTTTTATAGCCTTGAAATATCGCTCCTGAATACCTTTGCTAGTTAGAACACTTACCGTGCTAAACAGAGTCTGTTCAAAGAATCCCCACCTAACCAAGCGTGTTACTATCTGCTCCAGTAATTCTAAGCTAATGCCGGGTAAACCTCTAAGCAGTGACATCTTTAACGCATCATTCCACAATATGAAATACCCATTTCGGTATATCGCACAAAGCAGCTTTATAGCGGTGATCTCACCCTTAATGCCAAATTCACCCGATATTGAGCCTATTTTTTCATCAGAAAAGAAATCAACATCGAAAGGGAAATAGTCTAGCCCTTCTTTATTTGGTCGTGCCATGTTTATTTCTCCATAATTTAAATTCTTCCATTGTCATATTGCTTTTCTGTAAATTACATTTCTCACATAATACTTGAAGATTGTCCAAAACTGTAAAGCCTCCTCTTGATACAGGAATAATATGATCTATGCAGAGTTTTTCAGAACATCCACAAACAGCACAATATCTACCGTCTCTTTCAAATACTTTTCTTTTTATACTGTCATTTAGTTTCATGGCCTCTTCACGAATTGCATCTCTCATTCTTGAGCTTATTCCATGATTCTCTGCAAAAAGATATATTGCTCTGCCACCGATTGGAATGCGCTTTACTATTGTTCCATCAAGTGCATAAATGATATCATGCTTAATTTTGAATTTTCGAAGTTTATCGCAAGAAGGCATCATTTCATTAATTATATCCCCATCTTCAGAATAAAAGGATACTATCCGTTTCCCTTTAATAGTCTTATTTAACATAGATAGCTCCTTGGGGGTAAGCTTGCTTAGTCCTCTTTTCATACAGTTATCTAAATGATTATTATAAAATAGAGAGGATTTATTATCCTCTCCCATATGTTATTTCTCTACCTCCGATACATTCGATCGTGTCGGTTGCCTCAAATCGTGCCGATTGTATTAGATCAAGCCACGCTTCGCACTCCGAGAATGTCCGGGCTGCTTCCCACATTTCATTAGAAAAAAACTTACGAGAGAGCATAATGAAACCCTTATCCATATATTAAAAATCAAAATCCGGAGACTCTCCGCTCTGCAAGGACTTTAGTTTCTGGTCTACAAGGTGGTTTACATCCCATATGTTTACAGGTTGTATTTGCAGGTTCTCCGCCATTTGCCTTGCTACTTCCTCGGAGACAGGATTTATAGCGTATATGGCCCCCGATGAGAGGAAGCGGGTGAAGCCGGGTTGGTTACTTGTATCCGGAACGTCTACCCGAAGCATATTGGTACCGGCCACATTCTGTTCCGTACATCTTCCCGCTATCCTTGAATGGCCGAATAACTCGACCACGCACCATAAATCAAATTTCTCTTGTTCCATATTATTTTCTATTTTTAAAAGTGTTACAAAATCTCGTGGAGTTAGCTACCCGTCCAGCATCATGTATGATGCACCAAACGCATAGCCCCTTGTGAGGATGTCCGTTGGCGCAATCGCCACATTTCACCTTTTCTTGCTCGTCTTTCTTCTTAGCCATTTCAATCCTTTATGCCTTTCTGATCCCTCAAATCCTTTATTCGTTTCTTGTAATCTTCGATCATCAATTGGTAATCGAATGCCGAGAGTTTAGAGATAGAGTGCTTTTTCACCTCAAGCTCGTTAATTACTTTTATGCCATACTTATTTATCAAGCCCTTGGCATAACCGATGTTGTTGCCCTCGTCGAAACGGTTGCAAGACCTGCATTGAGCGTTGCAGTTTCTCTCGCTGTATCTGGTACCCATATGTGACCGGTTGACGAAATGTCCGCAATCTGCCTCTTTCCAATGCACGATCTTCCCGCAGCTTATGCAACGGCAATAACCGTTGTTGTCAGCATCCCTTATTCTTATAAATACGGAGAATATACGGTCTAGTCTGTTCTTTAAAGAGGTTATGTTCTTTACTTTTCCCATGGATGTTTTCTTTTTTCGTTTATTAATAAGAATCCTGCCAAGATCACTGCTATAAGTCCGAGTATTGCGGTGATAAGGTATATGGCCATTGTCAAGTGATCTAAATCTTGTATTGTTCCCATGATTATGTGTTTGTTATTCGTGGACGGTGCCGGGATCGAACCGGCCTCTTTACGTCATGCACTCCGTAACGTTTCATCCCGGAATACTTACCGCCCGAAATCCCCGCATATCCTCACGGGCGGCGGGGATAATCATTACTAAACTAAATCTAATACCATGAAAAACACACTCTAATATTAATATCCTTAGTTCTGAATCTTTATTAAATCGGGTATCGCTCCATAAATGGGAGTACGACCATCCCATTTGTCGATAAACTGCTTATAAAGAATTTCTTTAGTCAATCCTCTCGAGGTGATTAACGCTTGTTCCGTTTTCAATTGCTCCAACTCGTTGCGTTTCCGTTGCTCCGCTATCTGCTGGTCTAAAACCGAAATATTGGTGTTAACTTCATTCCTACTATCAATTTTCTCGCGAACCGCCTTGGAAAACTCTAATTGCGCTGAGAATGTGAGTAATTGAAGACCTCTTTTCTCGAATTCCTTATCTACAATCTGCTCAAGGCGTTTCTCAAAAAGAAGCGAACCTCCGTCAGCCATTAAGCTGTCGGTCTTATGTTTACGGCTTTCCTCCTTGATCAGATCATAGATGCGAGGTTCTAGTATATTATCCTCCAATGATTGCATGAAACCGTCTTTGCCTGATTCCGTATCAGCCTTGTCTATGTGCTTGTTATCGAAAACAACGTCTATTGCCCTGTTTTTGATGACCTTGTAGGAGTAAGTGGGGCGTGCGTTAAACTCCGTATTGTCTGCGGCTTTTAACGTGACAGGGCTTCCGAACTCGCCTCGTTGGTCGAATAGCGGGACTTGAAATAATTCCGTGCCCCATTCCCAAGTTGAAACCCTGCCCGATACGACCTTGAAATCCTCCTTCCCTTGTTTCCCGTAATTTTCCATCAATACCCCAGCGTAATTAGGTGCTACACGTTCACAAGAGGATAAAAATACCATAGCGATTATCGCTATAGTAAAAAACTTAAAACTTGTCCTTTTCATTCTTGATAAAATTAAATAGTTTGTAAATTATAAATAATGAACTAGTTAACATAATGACTATTCCTAGCCATGCGTCAACATGGTTAAAAACTCTGTTCCCTGCCGGAATAAAGGCTATGGCCAATATCAATATCCAGTGTTTGTTGATAAATTTCTTCATGATCTTTTTATTTATTAAACTTCTAGCTCTTCAATTAAGAGTTGCCCGCATCCCATGAACCATACTTGGGAAGCTGGCAATTTTTGTAGCAAGGCTATCTCTATCGCCGCCTCCTTGAACTTGCCCTTGTCATGCCCGGCCTTTTGCCTGATGAAGGATTGCGTCCTTGTTATAAGATCCCCGTCCCCTTCTTTGGGATCACGGGTTATGATCTCCTTACATTCTATCATCTTGTCCTCGATGGACTTGCCGGAGTCGGACAATGATCTCTCTATCTCTTCTTTGTCTATGTCAACGACTCTCTTGTTGACATCCGCGTTGAACGGGAACACGTCCATGATCATTGTCTCCGTTACCGAGGCGATGGTATAATCCGCCAATGTACCCTTCATGCCGTCTTCCAATACGGCGATGGCCTCTTTTAGATTAGAGGCTTGGGCTAACATGGTAGCGGCTGTTTTCTTCTCAGACCCGCTCTTCTCGTCCAGCGTGATGAAATAAACCTTGATCTTATAGAACCGGTCACCGTTTTCGTTGAAGAACAACTCGGATAAACGAGCTCGTTTGATGTCTGTTACCGTGAATTCACCCGTGATGAAGGGGCGGATCTCCTCGATGATGCGAGATGTCTCTGCCGTTGATGACAGAGGCAATGTTTTTTAGAGCAAGCCTCATTGAGGCAGTATTTAAGATCTCTCATTATCGTATCTCTTATAGGTTTCCAGCTTCTTGACCTCCTTTTTAAGGAGTCTGGCCGCATCCATGTATTTGACGCTGCCATGAGGAGCGGTAATAATAATGTTCGCATGCCTCACGATCTTTTCTATTAAGTAATTTGGAGGCCTGTCACTTTTTCTCATGATTAGAAATTTGAGAGGTTTCTCATGAAATCGTATTCGGATATGTCCCGTAGGAATACCGAGAAAATCACGTCCTTGACACGTTCGTAGAGATCCATGAACTCGGCCTCGTCCATCTTGTCGAAGGCTATCGACTTCGGGATCTCTATCCATTCCTTTCGGGATATGCTGTAGGCCGTATCGCAATGCCCGGCGGCTATCTCGACGGTCTTCCGGAAACACTCCACGCTCTCCTTGAAATGCGCCGTGGTCCTCTCGTTCTGGTAAGACCAAGCGCAATTTATCAAGGCGAAATACTTCCTATGGAAATCTATGTTTCGTGCAAGCGTTATCTTGGCCTTGTAGACCTTGCCTAGCTTGAGCTTTTTCTTCTCGTCATAGTCGGAATCATAGCATGGCATCAATCCGCCGGCGGTGTTGAGCAAGTATAGTTCCATTAAATTAAAAGTTTAGAAAGATCTATTAAAACCAATTTTTCTTTGATATTTCTCGCTTTTAAAATATCATAGAAACAAGACATCGCTTTTTCTTCGGTATCTATTTTAGAACCATCCAAGGTATAGCAATACTTGTCTTCGTAATTTACAGTTATACCTTTGTGTATGTTTTTATGGGCTTTTCTTGACATTACAAAAACAGAATAAGGTTTATTGTAATTCCAATGATGCAATTCCTTACCTTTCACAAGAAATCCCTTTGACCTGAATTTTCTTGATAATGTAGATTCTATAGGGCATAAATCTTTTGTCTTTTTAAATTTGTTTTTATACTCTAATCTTTTAAACTTTTCTCTTCCCCTTTCTCTTTCTTTCTCCATCCATTCTCTATCCTTTGATTTGACCAAATATCTTTTTTGACTATCATTTTTTGCGCAATCTTTGCATTTATTTAAGTGTCCATCACGCATTTTAGAATGTTTGTAAAATTCAGAAAGAGACTTTATCTCTCCACATTTAAAACATCTCTTTGATTCCATATGTTAAAAAGGTAACTGGTCGTCTTCTCCGACCGATGGGGCGTTGTTGATATCCTCCGGTGAGGGGATGTTGCTCTTGAACGTGGATTCCATCAAGTCACCTATGCCATAATATACGCCTTCCTTGCGCTCCTCTTTCCTCGGCGCACAAGACACGTAATGCGTATAGGTGCGGTTGTCGAACGTGACAGGCTCTTTTTTCTCCCCGATCGAGATATTGAGGAAGATCTTCTCCCCCTTGGCCGTCATTACTTTTTTCATCAACTCCTTCGGTATGTCGCTCAAGCAGATTGAGCCGTATAAATTTGCCATAATGTTATGATTTGAAATTTTAGATTTATAAGCGGGGCGGTCGGTTATTCGCTACGGCAGGGATAACCGCCGTCCCGTAGCCACGGCACGCGTGGATTATTTTTTGTTGAATGTTATAGAATATGACATCTTAGCCATCCTTATCGCCGGATGGATCGTGTATATCTCCCCGGTCTCGTCATCAATGACTGTGGTATTATCCGGCACCGTCTTCAGGAACGCCTCCCGTTCTTTTATCTTGGCATCGAGAAGCATCCTTTCCTCGATCAGCCTAGCGTAGACCGGGTCATTGCAATTGGAGTGGTCGTAGGATACGCCTACCTCTTTTATCTTGACCGTGGCCCCGTTCCAAGAGCGCTCCTTCCCGTATTTATCGATCTCGGAAAGGACAGCGTCTTTCATCCGGTCATCGTCCAGCGTCCTCTTGATGGTCTCTTGCATCGCCTTTAGCTTGACGACGTGTGATACGGGATCTACCTCTCCTTCCAGTACCGGGTTCAAAAGGTCTATGGATAAAGCCTCAATCTCTCTTTTCGTTAGCGGGGTCTTGCCGCTTAGCTCTAGTTCTTTGCTCACGACAGGTTATTATTTATTTTATAGTTGTTGTATATCTCGATAATGGATTCCATCTCCACCTTTCCGACGATGTAGGACTTGTTTATAAGGCTCTCCACGGAGAAAGGCTGGTTGGATTCCTTGGCCTTCTTCTCGTTCTTGTATATCCACTTAGATATGGATTCCATGGCACTCTCATTATTTATATGATCTCTCGTAAGCTCTTTCTTCTCGTTGGAGTTAGCCTTTTTAGGCTGCTCTTTAGGCTGCTCCTTTTGGGTGGTATTACCGCTCGCTATGTTAGCGTCCTCGTCATCGTCAGCCACGATGCCAAGAATGGCACAAAAGGCGTATCTCTTGGCGTACGTGATGGCCGATCCTATGGATTGAGCGTCCGCCGTATTGGATGGCATCCTTACCTTGGACGATATCCATTGACCGGAGGAATGAAGCAGTATGGTCCGGATAGAGTAATCATCCTCTATTAGCTGACATACTGAAAGTTCATTGTCGGCTAATGGCTGTTTCGCTGCCCTTTTGCATTCGGATAGGTCCGCGTACTTAAACTTGTACTCTCCTCCTGTTTTAGTCCTTACCTTGACCTCGGAATTGAGGCTTGGTTGCTCTAGCGATCCTTGGAACTTGGCCAACGCTATCGCTAATTTGTCAATCTCTTCTGATTTGTCCATGTTATCGTGTATTTAAATTCGTCAGCCTCCGGGAGTCGAACCCGGACTAAGACCATCGGCCGCCCTTCCCTCACTACCGTGTCCCTTTCCACCGGGCCAATGATATCGTCATGGCCTACCACTTGTCTAGGATATCGGTTGCCGGTCTGGGTCGGGGTTGCACCTCGTAAGGGCGGGATGTTACCAATTATATGAATCACATAGGAACCTAAGCTCCTCCATGCTCTCCTCATATTCCTCGTTGTCCTCCTCCCCGTCGTACTCAGGTTCGCCGTCGGGGTCTTTGATGTAGATGTCTCTCATGAGCTCCATCGATAAGCAAGGAATTTATTCGATCTCGATAATCTTGAATTTTCCTTTCTTTATATATATCTTATGATTGTAGTAGTCTTTGACTATTCCATGATCGGAAACTGTGTTTATGTTCCCGGTGCAATCCTCGACATATGAGTTATCGTAAGCCTTGACCGTGGCAGAGTCGTAAGCCTTGACCGTGGCAGAGTCGCAAGCCTCGACCGTGGCAGAGTCGCAAGCCTCGACCGTGGCAGAGCCGCAAGCCTTGACCGTAGCAGAGTCGTAAGCCTTGACCGTGGCAGAGCCGCAAGCCTCGACCGTGGCAGAGCCGTAAGCCTCGACCGTGGCAGAGCCGCAAGCCTCGACCGTGGCAGAGCCGCAAGCCTCGACCGTGGCAGAGTCGTAAGCCTTGACCGTGGCAGAGCCGTAAGCCTCGACCGTGGCAGAGCCGCAAGCCTTGACCGTGGCAGAGTCGTAAGCCTTGACCGTGGCAGAGTCGCAAGCCTCGACCGTGGCAGAGCCGTAAGCCTCGACCGTGGCAGAGCCGTAAGCCTCGACCGTGGCAGAGCCGTAAGCCTCGACCGTGGCAGAGCCGCAAGCCTCGACCGTGGCAGAGCCGTAAGCCTCGACCGTGGCAGAGCCGCAAGCAAATGCTCTAGTATTAGATGCGTGTTCTTTTCTGGTATAAATGCCAGCTTCGCTTAACTCCTCTTCAGAGAAGTTATCTTCTAGGTAATTTGCGTCAATCATTTTAGATGTTCTAAAAACCCAAAACCAATTGCTTGTTATAGCCTCTAACAAGTCCTTTTTGCTTTTGGCGTTTAATCCTATCCTGTATCCATCTTGGCAAGCGTGATGTTTTTTAGCCCGTTCAAGCAGATCTTCTTTTAATTCTTCGAATGTCTTCATTTTTTATCGTTTATTAGTTTAATGATATCTTTTCTTATCTCTATCAATTCTTCCTTGCTAAGAGAATTTAGCTCGTCTAGGATATCGTCCTTCTTGGATCGGTTAGGTCTTGAAGGGGCTTGCACCACATATAACACCCCGAAATCATTTTTCTGACTCATAAGTCATTATAACTATTTGGCGTACCACAATAAAGATTGATATGATCGCTAGGATCAAGAGGTGAATATTGAGAGGTTTTTCGTACCACTCAAATATTGACACTATTGATATCAGCCCTAATATGGTAGCTGCGATCATCCTTAGCGAGAAGATGATAATGCTCTTTATGGCCCGGAATATCTTCCAGAACCATGCTTGGTTTCTCTTTATCATATGTTGTTGATTTAAATTTCTTGATGTGAAAAGGCCTCATATCCTCACGGACGGAGACCTGCGTTGCACTTTCGTGAAATAATTGATTGAATAGCATCCGCTAGGGATGAAACGTGCTCCCTGCCGGGCTTGAACCGGCGACCTTCCGCTTATGAGGCGGCTTCTCTTACCTACTGAGATAAGGGAGCGTTTGCCCGTCTTTCCGGGCCGCCAACATTATGAACCGCCATGTCATCACCGTCACATTCCACATGATTTCGTGGAACCTCCACCTCGATAAATACTCTTTGGACTCATTTCGGATTTACCATACCATTTTTATCTACTACTCTATCGGCTTTCCCATCTTCGGACAGGCCCGACATCCGTCCTCAATTCGGATAGAGTGGTGCGTTCATTGATACAAGATTGTGGATGGGAGGGGATTCCAACCCCTATGCGTCTATTACGCTGGCTCAATGTCTACCCATCCGTTTGCCGGGGAATCCCACCCCGGCACAGTTTAAGTAAAAACTAATATTCCCTAATTGCCTGCCTCACGGCGGTATATTAAGGTCTTGGGTGAAGTGTATAATAATTAGCAATGTGATTTAAGCGTGGTAGCCGGGGGAACTCGAACCCCCTGTAACCCTAGATAAATAATATAACAAGATAACCAATCTAACATTGGACGCACGCCTTGATCGTGCGGCTAAACATACAATATTAAAACTGATCATGGTTCGCTACCTGCCCTAAGTAATTCTTAGGGTGGAATCCTTCTTTCTTTCATTGTGATCAAACTTGGTTATTAATAGGTCTATCGGTTTTATTCGTTTTCTTCCTCTATTGTATCATCCAATAACTTATCGATAGCCATGATAACCTTATCCGGCAACTTATTGGCGGTATCGTTAGACTTGAGATATTCTATAGTTCCGCCTATTCCGATAATCATCAGCATATCCCTTTTAGAGGGGATGAACACTAGCAAAAAAATAGGGATTGATATATAGGCAGCACATTTGATAGCCATGTCCTTAAACTTAGAATCGTTTTCAAAGTCATCTTCAATAAACCATCCGAGAATATATATGGAAGTTAATATTCCCAAGATAAATACTGCGATTATCGCCAACGTTTGTATGGCATCTAGCCTTGTGATCCAATAAATCTCATTCATGTTGTTATTATTTTAAATGTTCGCTCCCCCACAACCTCCAACGGTTTCGAACCCGAATGATAACGGGTGGGGGTATTTTTATTATAAGTAGATTCTTCCGGCTTATGCGTCACAGGTGCGATAAGACCATAAGCAGGAAGACTTGTTAATGTGGTCTCGTCTTTTTGGAAAAAAACCTTTCCTGAGCGAGCTTTACGTCCACTAGGATATATTTACCATTTTGTTTTATGGCATCCCCGAAAATCCCCTTCTTCTTGTATCTCGCTATGGTGGATGTACTTACTTGGAGCAATTTCGCCAAGGAATCTAGTCCCCTAACGTATTTCCGGGATGGATCTTCTTCTTTTTGGGTGGCTAGCCTTGATATGATCAAGTCCGCTAGTTGTCCGGCTGTCACTTGGGTTGCCGGTAATTCCGCTATATTCTCCATATTGTTATTGTTATAATGTTATATTCCTCCCTCTACAGCCTCTAAAAGCCCTAGAGGATATCTCTATTCTAGCTATGGACCGGCACCTTTGCCTTGCCCTTCTCATTTCCAGATGAGAATCCACGCAAAGGATAAGTAGCAAGACGCACGCCACGGCAGAATGAACCATCTGTTGTATATCCACGTTGGCCTTTATATCGCACAGTCTCTCGCATAGCTTTATGGCCAATTCCCTTCCGTTCCTTACGCCAAGTATCTCGAAAGCCGTCCTTAGCTGGTTTATGATCGTATGCAACGACCTGTGTTTTTTCTCGGCTATCTCCTTTTTCTCGAATCCCACGGCGTAATACTGGGCCGTGTAATCACATTCCTCGGTTAACTCGGTGAATACCCTTTCCATGATCTGTCATGTTAAGCGTCTGACATAAACGATCCCTTCCTCCTTGTTTGATACGGAAGACCATTTTCTTCCCTCTCTATAATACTTAGCGTTTAACAGAGACACGTTATTTCTAACCGTCTCCAACACTTCTATAGGGAATGATAGTTTCTCAGATACTTTCATTTCTCTGATCTTTTTTTTGCTTTCCACTTTTTTCTGCATCATTTACATTTCCTTTTTATTTATAATAGCTCCCCTACAACCTCCAACGGTTTCGAACCCGAATCATAGACGGGTAGGGGAGTGTATCTTATGCGTTAGATAGACAGTTTGACACCGATACGGAAATATCCGTACTCCACTGACACGACGTAATATCTAACCTTTGTATATACATTATTAAATATGTAGACTCCAACGTCGGAACCGATTAAACTACATCGGGAGCGGGGATCATCATCCCTCCCGGTATCTTCGCCTATCATAACCTTACCCGCCATACCTATATCTCTTGCGTATATCCTCTTATGGGGATAAGGATTTTATTCAATAAGTCAAAGAACTCTTTTTTTTAGTGGCCCTTCCGGGATTCAAACCCGGGACCTGCGGTTTAGGAAACCGTCGCTCTGTTCGTCTGAGCTAAAGGACCTTATATCATTTTGGCATGTTTGTGCCATTTCGTTATTTCAATCTTTATCGTACCTTTGTGCGTGATTGATGATGCAAAATTACAACAATTGAGTTATTATAAAAACAAATGTTGTATTTATTTGCGCAGTTATAAATAATTAACATTCATTTGTTTTATCACTATGGAAGATATTCGAGAACGATTTATTAAAGTAATAGAATTTTACTGTTCTGGTAATCAGAGTAAATTTGCTAGAACAATAGGTGTTTCACAGGGAAATATAAGTAATATATTTAGCCGTGGTACAACTCCTTCTTCTGAGTTAATATCGAAAACATCTATTGTTTTTCCAAAACTCAATCTTCGTTGGCTTCTTACAGGTGAGGGTGAGATAGAAATGTCAACTTTATCTTCTAACGAAAATTTAGAAAGTAACATTGAAATCACTAACCGCAATTTATCTGAGACCGTAAAAAGCCTTTCTCGTACCATAGAGAATTTAACCAATAAATAAAGATCGCTTTGATACGTTCGTGCTATTGATACTTAAACTAAGCCTGCGTACCTTTGTGCGTGATTGAATGATGATGCAAATATATGAACTTATTTCATATATAGATATGATAATATGAATTATTTTCATATAGTAACAGTTAAATTATGTTTTATGCCAGTAAATGAAGAATTTAAGAGGTTGATAGATAAAATAAAATATGAATTTTCTATCAATCAAGCTCAGATATCCGAAAGGTTGGGAGTCAAGAGTACATATTTATCTGATATGATAAATGGTCGTGTTCCCTATAACGAGTCTATGCAGAAAAAGATACATGAGGTATTTCATATTGGATATGAAGATTCTTCTAGTATACAAGAGGGTGTAAACAATATGAGAATAACATCTGAGATAATTAGTTCTATTCTTGATAGAGAAGGTCTGAAAGCAGCAACATTTGCGAAAAGTGTTGGGGTTGTACCTACTCAAATATATGACCTTCAAAAAGGAAAGATTAAGAAAATATCTGAAGAGATTGCTGATAAAATAATATCTGTATATCCTCATTATAATAAAGTTTGGCTTCTTACAGGTGAAGGCGATATGCTAACCTCTGACGTTCCACCCGCACGATCAGTGGATATCCCGGAAGAAATAGGCGACGGCTTTAATCCAAGGGAACTGCTAGATATCATACATGACCTAACGGCGCAAGGCAAGCAAAACGCGGAGGCGAACGAAAGGAACAGCCGGAATATCGAGAAACTCATAGGCCTGTTGGCCGAGTCGTTGAAGCAAGAGAGAGATGATAGGTCCGGGAACCGGCAAGGAGAGAAAGATTCTGCTTAATAACATGTGAGTGTTGCAAAACAAACTTTTTCGCTGTACTGTTTAATTATTACCTTAAAAAATCTAATTAATATGGTTGGTGATTATGACGATAGAGTAGAGCAGATAATTCGGCTGGCGGAAGATTTGTTTTTAGAGAAAAGAAAAGTGGTAATGACGGTAAGAGTGTATAACCGTGGTATAGCGAATCCAGAGATATCCAAGCGATGCCTTTATGTCAAACGTAGGAATGTTGATTCTAGCGAATTTTCAACATAGAGATATTAAATATGATAATAAGTCAAATAGACCAATAAAAAACGCCCGTGTCAGAAAAAATACGGGCGTTATACTTTTAGTATGCGAAAAATCGAACAATTGACTAGGCCTTAGCTATATTGGTTTATGGAGAGATATGTGTTGAAAACGTGTGTTTTATGCTCTTATTTTGAATTTATTGATATTTTTTTGAGATTTTATTATTTTGCTGTGTGCTAATCACGTATCTTTGTAACGTAATAAAATATCATTATTTAAGTATGAAAGCTGATTTAACAGTACATTCAATGTCTCGAAAATCGAATGTGAGAGCTTCTAAGCTTAGATCCAAGGCTGATAGGATGGGTTGGAAACCTATTTCATCTCGTTCTAAGAGATGCGTGATGTTTTCGATGGGAGAGGGGAATATTGTTGACAGAAAGAAATATGTCGTAGGTAGAGAACGTCCTTGTCGTATTGTTCCATAAGTATTATGTTAGAGAGTATTCATCCTTACGAATTAAAATATATACAAAAGGAGAAACCGAAAAGTCGTGATGCTTTTGATTTTTGTCTTGTCTATTCTTTTTTTACAAAAACTGATCCAGAAAGAATTAAGTATATCGTTAGGGCTGAATTTCATGAGGATGTAATAGCTATAAAGTTTTATGCGGCCAAGAATAGTAAAAGTGAGAATAAGTATCATTTAATATTGGATAAAAATGGATATAGGGGTACATTATGTATTTTAATGACATGTGTCAACCTTATCCCAATGCTGCTTAAGGATTATCCTTCCTCCTCTTTTATTATAAAAGCTTCTAATACTATAGATATCAAAAGTAAAAAGGAGGAGGATGATTCAGTCAACCAAAGATTTAGAATATATCGATGGCTTTTTTCAGAGACTATAGGAGATCAGACGTTTGAGCATATTGAATATAAAGATGTAAGCGTGTACCTATTAGTTAACAAGAGTAATAAGGACATAGATTCTAAAAAAAAGAATATCGAGAAATTGTTTCTTACTAGATATGTGGTTAGTGAAAAATCGGAGATACCATCATGAATATGTCTTTTAACCTATCAAATAATTATATTGCTACAAATTATATCTTATCGAACTTGCTCATCTCATCCTCCTTCAGCTTGTCCACTATATGAGTGTAAGGTTTCATGGCCTTGAGGTCGTTGTGCCCTGTCCATCTCATGATGACTTGAGGGGGGATGCCTAGCATAAGGGCGTTGACGACAAACGTCTTCCTTGCGACATGGGTAGTAAGCCGTTCCCACTTGTGGAATGTCTGCTGTATTCGCTTATTGCCCTCGTACCATACCTCGGTTATCTCGGAGTCCAGCTCCGCCATCTTGCCGAGATCCTTTAGATGCATGTTGTATTTCTGATTGGACAAGACCGGCAGCGCCTTTCCGTTCTTGAGCTCGATGTCTTCGTATTTATCAAGTATTGATTTGCTGTACTTGTTCAACTCGATCTGTATGTTATCGCTGTCCTTCTGTGTCACGATGTCAATCTTCCCGTTAATGATATCCGTCTTCCTTAAGTTATATACGTCGGAGTAACGGAGGCCGGTGAAGCAGCAGAAGCAGAAAACGTCACGGACGGTGGATAACGTCCCTTCCTTTATATACATATTATATATACGCATCAGTTCCTCCCATGTCAAGTATATGACCTTCTTCAGCTCGAAGTTCGCCCCTTTAAGCCTTGGGCTGAACCTTCGATAGTCCTTTCTCGTGTTGTATCCCTTGTCGTCGGCCCATAAAAGGAATTGCTTTATAAAGTGCAGGTACTTGTTCAACGTGGTATTCCTTATACCCTTGTATTCCCTTAAGAACTCTACGAAGTCTTGCAAGGTATCCTCCGACAGGTCATCGAACTTGATCTGTGGATTGAACTCCTCCAGAAGGTGCATGATCGAGTTATGTTTGTAGTGCGATGTCTTCGTCCATGCGTTCTGCCTCCCTACCATATCGATAAACTCCTTGTAGATATCGAACAGGGATATCGGCTTCCTCTCTTCCTCTTTTACCCGGCCTGTCGCAACCTTGAACTTTTCCTTGATATCGTTGGCGCTAGGCATCTCGCCCTCTCTCTCGTATTGGCGGAATATGTTTTGCAATGTGGCACGTATATCGTCAAGATCGGAATTTATCTCGGAAGAGCTTTCCCCGGCCTTGTTGAAGCATCCGTTTTTAACGATGCCCTTCTCCGGGACGAACTTGCTTGCGTCTATCCTATGCCCCGTGAAAAACGTTATCCTGTTCCGGTTGAACGTAACCATGCATCGGATAGGTACGTTCTTTACGATCAATAGCCCATCCTTCTTCCTTTTCTCTACGTCAAACGTTATGCTCCTCTTTATTTCCATGATAAAAACGTGTTGCGTGTAACTACGCGAATTTACACGCAAAAAACATGACATCATATGACATAACATGATATTTAGTGACTGTTTAAAAACACATGAAATCGTTGAACATGAGCGCATATGATATTGTTTGATACTGTATGACAGTATAAGTTATGGTCTCTCCATCTCCACGGAATGAAAAAAGGTCTTACGGACAACCCGTAAGACCTTTTTTCATTCATTGTAAACCCATTTATAAGGAGGTGGCGGTACGTATGGACCAGCCTTTTGATGGGGTAATATATCAACCGATTTGACGATTACGTTATTACCTTTCTGGGTACAAACCAGACATTTTGAACGTAATTTCCTTTTAGCCATGTTGAAGACGATATTCGGATTGAAATGAACTCCGTTTATACGAGTCTCAAAATGTAAATGCTCGGTAGTAGCCCTGCCGGTACGTCCGGTTAAGGCGATCGGTTGTCCGGCGAGAACACGATCTCCGGGTTTAACCAAGTTCTTGGAGTTGTGGCTATAGATCGTTTCCAGTCCATTATAATGGCGGACAACGATAACATTGCCATAGGCGGCGAATGGTTTCGCCATCCTGACAATGCCATCGAAAGCAGACACGATCGTATCGTTGGCACAAGTCTTGATATCTACTCCGGAATGATGTCTTCTCCTTCCCCCGTAAGGAGAGATCACGTTTCCATTAGGAAGGGGAAATGCGTATTCCCCGGCGGGGATCAAGGATAAATCAATAATTTCCGTGTTATTCTCATCGAATAGCTTGGGGTCCTTGATCGCTATCTGGCTTTTATCACGGGGCGTAAAGGCTTCCGTGATATCTTTTCTAGGAGAATGACAAACCGCTAGCTCTGGAGCTTCCGGCAACATGAAATTGAAATCCATGACAGGAAGAGGAATATTCGCCGTAGGGAAATCCACAGTCTCGGGAGGGGCCGGGCGTGGAGCAGGCTTTTGCGTACGGCAAGACGCAAATAAAATTAGCGTAAGAATGAGTATTCCGTTGTGTATTTTAGATGCCATTAGATATTGTTTTACCACAAAAGTATAAAAAAGCCTCTTTCAATGGCCTATATTTCCGATATGTTTATACTTCTTTTTATTCTTTGTGTTTTTTCTGATAGTTGAATTTGCCTACCTTTGTGAAGGTAAAATGGAGATATTATACGATGATTGAGGGGACCAGTTTGTCTCTTTGGTCAGGGAGGATGACGATATTGTATTTGCTGGCATTTCTCTAAACTGAAAACGACCAATTTAAAGTACACAGAGAAATAGACAATGCGAATACACCTGTATTAGGTGTGTTCCTTTGCCTTATTTCTGTTGTGTACAAGGCATTTGGTCGTGCCGCAGTTTGACGGGTTTAAGGTAAAGTGTAACACACCTTTTCTCAGATGTGGGTTTATTTATGAGATAAGATTACCTTAAAAACGGCTTTTGTATATGAAAGAACAAAAGGAGATACATATCGGTTCGTTAATAAAAGAGAAAATGGAAGAGCGGGGACTTTCGGTTTCCGATTTTGCCCATGCGTTGCATTATGAACGTACCAATATTTATAAGATATTTAAGCGAAGCAGTATTGATGTGGATTTGTTACTGCGTATATCGGAAGTCTTAGCCTATGATTTCTTGCGGGAGGTGTATTTAGCGGACGAACCCCGACGATATTCAATCACTATAGAAGCGGACAAGGAAGATATAGAGGAGATCCGTAAATGGCTGTTAGAGAAAAGGCGTGAATAAGTTTCACGCTTTCGTGAAATAAGATCACGGTCGATATAAGACCGGTCACTTTGATTGTTTCTACATTTGACCGTCTCGATGTTTCATCATAACATTAGAGAAATAGGTTAAATCAAGGCCGTACTCTTCTTGTTCCGTATGTGAATATAGGCAGGAAGAAAGCGGCCACTTTTTTCTTCTGTGTACGTGCACAATTCGATTATTTCCTTTATATTTGTCGATAAACAACGAATTGTTAACATTTCTAATATGAAAGTTCTAAAGACCGCCCTGCTATTCCTGATGTGCGTATCTTTCTCCTTCTCCTGTAAGGAAGGGGTAAAGGAAGTAAGGGTGCTGAAACTGGCGCACGGATTGCCCCCCAGCCATTCCGTCCATTTGGGATTGCTCTATATGAACGAGCGTCTGAAAGAGTTGTCCGGAGGAAAGATGAGCATGGACATTTATTCTTCCGCTCAATTGGGGTCTGAAAATCAATGTATAGAGTTGCTTCAAATAGGAAGTCTCGATATCACGAAAGTTTCCTCCGCCGCGTTGGAAGGATTTGCCGATCCGTTTAAGGTATTTGGCATACCTTATCTATTCCGTTCCCGTGAGCAGTTTTTCGAGGTGTTGGATGGTTCGGTAGGTAAACAGATATTGGGATCAACGGAACCTTATTGGTTTAGGGGACTCGCTTATTTTGACTCGGGGGCCCGTAGCTTTTATACGGTAAACAAGCAGATTCGTACTCCCGAGGATCTGAAAGGACTGAAGATCCGTGTGCAAAAGAGCCCGATAGCCGTGGAGATGATGAAGACATTCGGTGGTTCGGCTACTCCCGTGGATTGGGGTGAATTGTATACGGCCTTACAAAGTAATGTCGTGGATGGAGCCGAGAATAATACGCCTTCCGTGACAACAGCGTTCCATCATGAGGTGGTAAAATACTATTCAGTCAATGAGCACACGATGTGTCCGGACGTGATCATCATTAGTTTGGCTACTTGGCAGAAGCTGACGGAACAAGAACGTAATTGGCTGCGGCAGGCCGCTGACGCCGCCGCTATTTATCAACGGAAACTTTGGGCGGAGCAAGAGAAGCAATCGCTAGAGGAGATGGAAGCGCACGGAGTGGAAATTATTTACCCGGATAAGCAGCCGTTTATGGATGCCGCCGCCCCGATGATCGAGCGGTTTAAGAATGATCCGGTTTTTCATGATTTAATCGATCAAATACAGAATACCCATGAGAAAGATAATTGATAAAGGATTGGAGCTATCGTTGATTTTCTTGATGGCTTTCTTGGTCGTGGATGTGTTATGGCAGGTATTAAGCCGGTATATTCTGGTTTCCCCGAGTTCCGTGACGGATGAATTGGCCGGATATTTATTGATCTGGGTGGGATTGCTGGGGGCCGCTTATGTATCCGGTAAAAATGAGCATCTAGCGATCGATTTATTACTTCAACATATACGTCCTTCCCGCAGGAAGCTCTTGCGATTGTTTATCTTCTTGATCGTATTTTTATTCGCTGTATTTGTATTGATCGTAGGTGGGACTTGGCTGGTATACACTCGTTTTCATTTGGGAGTTACTTCGGCTTCCTTAGAGATTAATTTAGGATATGTGTATTTGGCATTGCCGCTAGGAGGATTGCTTACCGCTTATTATGCGATAGATAACGCGATCGCCTTATTTCGTTCCTCTAATTCTTAAAAGACTGATGATATGGATATTATAGGTATACTTGTATTAGTGATAAGTTTCTTTTTCCTGCTGGTGGTCGGGGTTCCGGTAGCGTATAGCATCGGTGTGGCGGGTATATTGACGATGCTCGTGAATATAGACTCGCTTCCCGCCCTTACGACTTATGCGATGCGTATGGCTTCGGGTCTGGACAGTTTCGCTCTGTTGGCGATCCCGTTTTTTATATTGGCGGGGAATATCATGAATAGCGGAGGTATCGCCTTGCGCTTGATCGATTTCGCTAAAGTGCTGGTCGGACGGTTGCCCGGAGGACTGGCGGTAGTCAATGTCGTGGCGAATATGTTATTCGGGGCGATCAGTGGCTCTGCCGCCGCCGCTGCCTCTGCTATCGGGAGTATTATGACACCGGAGATGAAAAAGGCCGGTTACGATCCGAATTTCAGTGCCGCCGTAAATATCTCTTCCGCCACTACCGGCATGACGATACCTCCGAGTAATGTCTTGATCGTTTACTCCTTGGCGAGTGGTGGAGTCTCTGTATCCGCCTTGTTTATGGCTGGTTATCTACCGGGAATTCTTACGGGAGTGGCGATCATGATCGTAGCCGCTATGTTTGCCGCACGAAAGGGGTATCCGGTTGGCGTACGTGTTCCGTTCTCGGAGGCGACAAGGGTATTTTTCAGGGCGATCCCTAGTTTGATGCTATTGGTGATCGTGATCGGAGGAATCTTGGCGGGACTGTTTACGGCGACCGAGGCTTCGGCGATCGCTGTATTGTATGCGTTAATCCTCTCTTTTATCTATAAAGAACTTACTTGGGCTAAATTGCCGCAAGTGTTATTGCGATCGGCCAAGACTACGGCTATCGTCCTTCTTTTGGTGGCGACTTGTACGGGCTTGTCTTGGATCATGAGCTATGAGAATATTCCTCAAACGGTAAGTGCCGCTCTGCTGAGCATAAGCGACAATCCGGTGGTCATCTTGATACTTATAAACGTGATCCTATTGATTGTCGGGATCTTTATGGACATGACGCCCGCTGTCTTGATCTTTACCCCGATCTTCCTGCCGATAGCGACGGGGCAATTGGGGATGGACCCGGTACATTTCGGGATCATGATGGTGTTGAACCTTTGTGTGGGATTGTGTACGCCACCGGTGGGTTCGGTATTGTTTATCGGATGTAGCGTGGCGGGGACAAAGATTGATCAAGTGATCCGTCCGTTGCTGCCGATGTTCGCGGCGATGGTTATCGTCTTGTTCTTGGTGGCGTTCTTGCCGGATTTAAGCTTATTGATTCCCCGGTTGTTCGGTTTGTGATGTTCCCCCATAGGGTCGAGGTAGCCTTGTGCTATAAATAGGGCAGTACTCTGTACGAAGTATTCCAGTACTTACGTGCTGAGTACCGCAATACTTCGTGCAGAGTACTGTAGTACTTCAGCCACAGTACTGCGGTACTTCGTACACAGTACTGTGCTAACTGTAAGACGCTGTCTTTTTAATGTCCTTTGAACAGGGATAAGGCGATACCCATCTCCAATCCCCGTAGCTCGGCCAGACCCCGTAAACGTCCGATGCAGGAGTAGCCCGGGTTGGTTTTCTTCTTTAGGTCGTCTATCATTTGATGTCCATGATCCGGTCGCATGGCGATGGAGCATTGGCGGCGTTGCTGCAATTCAAGGAAGGCTTTCATGACACCATACATGTCCACATCGCCCTCCAGATGGTTCGCCTCGAAAAAATTACCCTCCGAGTCTCGTTGCGTGCTGCGGAAATGAACGAAATCGATCCGATCCCCGTAACGTTCCATGATCCCGGCCAAGTCGTTATCACTTCTGACACCGAAAGAACCTGTGCATAGGCAAAGCCCGTTGCTAGGATTCGGCACGGCCTCTATTAACTTCCGGAAATCATCTTCCGTGCTCAAGATACGGGGAAGCCCGAGAATGGAATAGGGGGGATCATCCGGATGGATAACGAGCTTGACACCGGCCTCGTCCGCCACGGGAGCTATTTCCCGTAAGAAATAGATCAGGTTCGAGCGAAGTCTCTCCGCGTCGATATCTTTATAACGGTCTAACGCTTCCCTAAACTGCTCGATCGTAAAAGTCTCTTCCGAGCCGGGTAGTCCGGCGATCATATTGCGAACCAACAGCTGGCGGTCTTCCTCGCTCATAGCGTCATAGCGTGCCTTGGCTTTCGCCTTGTCCGCCTCCGTATATTCGGCTTCCGCCGCCGGTCGTTTCAATATAAATAAGTCGAACGCCATAAAAGCCGCGCGTTCAAAGCGCAAGGCTTTGGAGCCATCCGGCATCGTATAAGCCAAATCGGTACGAGTCCAGTCCAATACCGGCATGAAGTTGTAAGTAACTACCCGGATATCGCAAGCTCCCAGATTACGGATGCTTTGTTTGTAGTTCTCTATATAGGTTTGAAAATCCCCGGTTTGCGTCTTGATATGCTCGTGTACGGGCACACTCTCAACCACACTCCACCGTAATCCGGCGGATTCGATCAAGGCTTTCCGCTTTTGAATCTCTTCCGTAGTCCAAACTTCTCCGTTCGGGATATGGTGCAACGCATTTACGATACCGGTGGCACCCGCCTGACGGATGTCCCAAAGGCTGACAGGATCATTCGGTCCGTACCAACGCCAAGTTTGCTCACATAGATACATAATGAATAATTTTTAAATTTATCAATGTGCCAATATGCCAATGCGGTTTGATGCATGGCTGGTTGGCACATTATTTAGATGGAGAAAGCGTCGAAACCTCCGTCTATGGGGATCACGGTACCGGTTACGAATGCGGAGGCGTCGCTCGCCAGCCATTGTAAAGTACCGAGTAACTCCTCCGGTTTTCCTAAGCGGCGGAACGGCGTGTGCGCGACGATCGTGTTGCAACGATCACTAGGTGATCCATCCGGATTGCTCATCAATGCCCGGTTCTGCTCGGTAAGGAAGAATCCCGGTGCCATGGCGTTCACTCGCAGGCCCTCTCCGAATTTAATCGCCAGCTCCCCGGCCATGTATTGCGTGAAATTGTTGATAGCGGCTTTTGCGCATCCATAGCCAACCACACGAGTCAATGGGCGTAGGGATGATTCGGACGAGATGTTAATAATGCTTCCTTTCCCTTGTCCCACCATGACCTCGGCGAAAACCATTGTCGGCAGTACGGTCCCGAATAAGTTCAGGTCTACGACTGTCCGGAAAGCATCGATATCCAGATCAAAGATCGTCTTGTCGGGAGGAATCGTCGCTCCGGCTTGGTTGCCACCCGCCAAATTGACTAAAACATCAATCTTCCCATATGCTTTCAATATCTCTTGTTTGTTTTGCTCCAGCAAGGCTTTATCCAATACGTTTGAAACCAAGAATAAGGCCTCGCCCCCTTCCGCTTTAATTTCATTGACCAAGGCAGATCCTTTTTGCTCGTTTCGTCCGAGGATTACGACGTACGCGCCTTCTCTCGCCAAGTGCTTGGCCATGCAGGCTCCTAATATACCATAGCCTCCGGTCAACAAAATCACTTTCTCTTTTACGCTAAATAAGGAGTTCATCAGATATAATTATTGTAGTATTGTATATTTTCCTTTACCAAGATATCGATCGGCATATAATTGACAGGCTCAATTTTCTCCTTAAGGATCAGATGCCTGAAGAGTGCCTTGATACAATGATATCCTTGTACCTCCGGTCGTTGGGCGATCAAATGCGTGATCAAGCCGTTTTCCAGATAACGGACGTTCGGTTCTATCACGTCGTAGCCAAGAAGCTTGAAAGGATAGTCCGGCCGTTCGCTACTTAGATAATCTCCAAGGAAATGGGCCCTCGAATTAAAGATGATACCGATTCTTACTTGAGGATATTTCTCGAAGAAAGTATTCAGTAGCCTCTTATTCTCCTCCTTATCATCTGCGTGCACATGCAGCAAATGAATCTTTCCCTTGAATGGGGTGTTGGCGAGATAATCCCGGAATCCTTCCTCTCGTTTCTGCACTTGCGTAGAACATGAATCCCCTTTACGGGTGAAACGGAAAATCACTAGATCGTCCCCTTGACGGATTTGCTCGAATAAAAGGCGTCCCGCTATATAACCCGAATCATATGAATGCGTTCCGTAATAAGAGATACAATTCGTGTGATCGATAAAAGAATCGATCAATATATAAGGAATACCTTTCTGGTCTAGCCGCTGGGTCAAGGTCAAGACACTTTGCTTAAATAATGTAGCGATGATAACCCCTTGGCAATCCGCGGTCTCAATCTTCGGGATTAATTCGTCGAAACTGTTGCTGTCGTATTGGTCAAAATAGATTTGCTCGACATCGATATTATAGCTAAACAATTCCCGTTTTGCTTTCTCGATCCCTTGGCTTAGTTTCGCCCAATATTCCCCTTCATGGAAAGAAGGGATCAAGGCGATGAAATGATATTTTTTCTTCAACGCTAAAGAACGGGCTATCAGATTTGGTTGATAGTCAATTTCTTTTAAGATTTTCTCCACCTTTTTCCGTGCGTCCTCCGATACCTTTCCCCGCTCATGTAAAATGCGGTCTACCGTACCGGTCGATACGCCGGATAATTCGGCGATATCTTTTATCCTGTAATTTTTATTCATGGTATAGATTGTAGTGTGTATTCGTCCTCTCTGTTTATTCGAGTATTTGAAGAGGTGTGTTCAATTTACGGAAAACGTAGCCATACATCATATAGATAAGAGGAACGGCGACGAAAATTCCGATACCGAACAAAATACATCCTAATATCAGGATCCCGATCATTACCAACGCCAGAATGAACAGAGGCAATGCTTGTCCTTTCGTTATCTCCCAGCTTTTATGCAAAGACTCGATAATTCCAGCGTTTTCCTCGATAATAAAGGCTTGGAAGAACTGAAGGCGCAATGCCAGATAAATACCGGGGATGATAAAAAATAAGAAACCCGCCAATACGACAAATCCCGTGATAAGACTCGCTAGAAAGTAGGTGATGATATTCTTTGTCTGTTGTCCATATGCGGAAAACTGAGGTTCTTCCCCATCCAACGCCTGAAATATATTTTTCATATATCCTAAGGAGAAAATAATGGAGAATAACGCGCTGATCACGTTTACGATGATTTTACCGATAATAGAACTTTGCATGGGCATCGCGAACGCTGTCAGCGTGAAAGACAAGATACAATATCCGATTAATAATCCGGCTAATATCCATAGTTGCGACTTCGTTCCCTTCCATGCGGTACTGAATACTTCTGATATTATAAATTTAGGTTCCATAATGTATAATATTTGTTTATTGTGTGTGGACACAAATGTAAAATATATTGTTGAAAAAAACAATTTTATTTTCGTTTGAAACCAAAATAGATGTATTTCAACAGGTGCTTCCTTCTAAGTGCTATTAATTTAGGTGAAAAAGATAAGTAGGAAACAGAAAATCGTGTAAAAAGTTTCTACATTTGTAGGATGAAACAGCGAGTAAAGACCCTATTGTGTGAATAGATGTAAAAGATCTCCACTTGGGTTAGAAAGAGAAGGTAACTGAAAAACAGCCTTGAATATATAATTATATACAAATATGGATAAACGAATGCTGAAAATTACGATTACTCAGTTAAGGCAGATCGCATTGTTTGCGGTTGGTATGTCTTTATTAACTGCCTGTGGAAACAGTCAGAGTGGTATGAAATTAGGGGATGCTGAGTTCGCTGTGATGGCGGTCAATTCAACGACTAGCGACCAAACAACATCCTATCCGGCTACCATCAAAGGTACGCAGGATATCGAAGTCCGTCCTCAAGTTTCTGGATTTATCGTGAAATTATGTGTGGATGAGGGAGCTACGGTTCGTAAAGGACAGGCGTTGTTCCAAATTGATCCTACGCAGTACGCTGCTGCGGTAGGTCAGGCTAAGGCCGCGGTCGAGATGGCGAAGGCAAACGTAAGCACTTTAACATTGACCGAGAGGAATAAGAAGACTTTGTTTGATCAGAAAATCATCAGTGATTTCGAGTATCAAACAGCCGTGAACCAGCTGATGTCGGCAAAAGCGAGCTTGGCGCAGGCAGAGGCTCAATTGGTGAGCGCTAACCAGAACTTATCTTTCTGTACGGTTACAAGTCCCTCGAACGGTGTTGTCGGTACATTCCCGTATCGTGTAGGTAGCTTGGTAAGCGCTTCGATCGCTCAACCGCTGACTACCGTATCTGAGATCGGTGATATGTATGTGTATTTCTCTATGACGGAAAAGGAGTTATTGGCATTGACGAAAGCCGGTGGTACCTTGAAAGAGCAATTAGAGAAGATGCCGGCCGTAAGACTGCAATTGGCGGATGGCTCTACGTACCATCATGAGGGTAAGATTGATGCCGTGAGCGGTGTTATCGATCAATCTACCGGTTCTGTAAGCATGCGTGCTATTTTCTCTAACGAGGGAAATGTCTTACGAAGCGGTGGTACCGGTAATATTATCTTCCCGTATACGATGAACGATATCATTACGATCCCTCAATCGGCTACCGTGGAGATCCAGGATAAGAAGTTCGTATTTGTATTGCAGTCTGATAATACGGTGAAGAATACGGAGATCAAGGTTTCCAATTTGGATGATGGTAAGAACTATTTAGTAACAAATGGCTTGAAGTCTGGCGATAAGATTGTCGTGGAAGGCGTACAGATCTTGAAAGACGGTCAAGAGATCCAGCCGATTACTCGTGAGCAACAAAAAGCAAAGTACGATCAGGCCTTGAAAGACCAGCATGACGGTAATTTGCAGACCGCTTTTAATTAATATGTAATCATAGAATAAGACAAATATTCGCTTTTGTCGAGTAAAAACGAAAAACATGAAATTAGATAGATTTATAAACCGCCCGGTGCTCTCCACGGTGATTTCCATCTTGATTGTCATCTTGGGTTTCCTAGGCTTGATTTCCTTGCCGGTTACCCAATATCCGGATATCGCCCCTCCAACCGTATCGGTGAGAGCCACTTATACGGGTGCTAACGCGCAAACCGTATTGAATAGTGTGATTGCGCCTTTGGAGGACCAGATCAATGGTGTTGAGAACATGATGTACATGAGTTCTACCGCCTCGAATAACGGTTCCGCGGAAATTTCCATTTATTTTACGCAGGGAACAGACCCGGATATGGCGGCTGTAAACGTGCAGAACCGTGTGTCTATGGCTCAAGGTTTGTTGCCTGCCGAGGTAACGCAGATTGGTGTGACTACCCAGAAACGCCAGAACTCTATGTTGTTGGTATTTTCTGTATTTGCCGAGGACGATCGTTATGACTCTGAGTTTTTGGAGAATTACGCGAAGATTAACTTGATTCCGGAAGTGCAGCGTGTACATGGTGTAGGTGACGTGAACGTGTTGGGTACGGATTACTCCATGCGTATTTGGTTGAAGCCGGATGTGATGGCTCAATATAAATTAAGTCCGAGCGATGTGACCGTAGCTTTGTCTGAACAAAACGTAGAGGCGGCTCCGGGTTCGTTTGGCGAAAGGGGTAATCAGTCCTTTCAATATACGATTCGCTACAAAGGACGTTTGCAAGAGGTTAATGAGTTTGAGCAGATTGTTGTAAAGGCTTTGCCGGATGGTGAGGTCTTGCGTTTGAAAGATATCGCTGATATCGAGTTGGGGCGTTTGACTTACAACTTTATCAACCGTGTAAATGGTCACGACGCCGTTACCTGTATCGTTTACCAGATGCCGGGAACCAACGCTACGGAAACAATTAGTAACATTGAAACCTTGCTGGAGGAAACTCAGTTGACAATGCCTCCCGGAATGAAGGTGAATATTTCCATGAATGCCAATGACTTCTTGTTCGCTTCTATCCATGAGGTAATCAAGACTTTGTTGGAGGCGTTCGTATTGGTGTTTATCGTGGTATATGTGTTCTTGCAGGATTTGCGTTCTACGTTGATTCCGGCTATCGCTATTCCGGTTGCCTTGATCGGTACCTTCTTTATGTTATCCTTGATCGGATTTAGTATCAACTTGTTGACTCTTTGTGCTATGGTGCTTGCCATCGCGATTGTGGTCGATGATGCGATCGTCGTCGTCGAGGGTGTCCATGCCAAGTTGGACCAAGGGTACAAGTCGGCGAAACTCGCTTCTATCGATGCCATGAGTGAGTTGGGTGGCGCTATCGTCTCCATTACGTTGGTCATGATGTCCGTGTTTATTCCCGTAAGTTTCATGGGAGGTACGGCCGGTACGTTCTATCGCCAGTTTGGTCTGACGATGGCGATCGCTATTGGTTTGTCCGCTTTGAACGCCTTGACATTGAGTCCCGCCTTGTGTGCGATATTCCTGAAACCACACGATACGGAACATAAGGAAAAGAAAACGACCTTCGTTTCCCGATTCCATACTTCGTTTAATGCGGCTTATGATTCTTTGTTGGCTAAATACAAGAAAAGTATCGTATTCTTCATCCAGAAGAAATGGCTTTCATTCGGTATTGTTGCCGCATGTATTGCGTTATTGGTGTTCTTGATGCAGGTTACTCCTACGGGTATGGTGCCGAACGAGGACACGGGTACGATTATGGGTGCCGTTACGTTACCCCCGGGAACTTCTCAGGAGCGTACCTTTGAGGTAATGAATAAGGTGGATAGCTTGATCGCTGCCGATCCGGCCGTTGAGTCTCGTACGGCGGTTGTCGGTTTTAGTTTCATCGGTGGTCAGGGGCCTTCTTACGGTTCATTCATCATCAAGCTGAAAGATTGGGAGGAGCGTTCTATGATGCAAAATTCCGATATCGTATATGGTAGCTTGTTCATGCGTGCCCAAAAGATCGTAAAGGACGCTCAAGTATTGTTCTTTACGCCTCCTATGATCCCCGGTTACTCAGCGTCTAGTGATATCGAGTTGAATATGCAGGATAAGACCGGTGGTGAGTTGGATCGTTTCTTTGATATCTCCAAGGAATATATGGCCGCTCTGACGGCACGTCCGGAGATCAAGTCCGCTCAATCTACGTTTAACCCGAACTTCCCGCAATATGAGATCGATATCGACGCTGCCGCCTGTAAGAAAGCCGGTATTAGTCCAGCTGATATCTTGTCTACCTTGCAAGGATATTATGGCGGTTTGTATGCCTCTAACTTTAACCGCTTCGGTAAGATGTACCGTGTAATGGTGCAGGCGGATCCTGATTTGCGTAAGAATATGGAATCTTTGAAAAACATCAAGGTAAAGAGTGGTAACGATATGGCTCCGATTTCCCAGTTCATTACGATGAAGAAGGTGTACGGCCCGGATATCATCAGTCGTTTCAATATGTACACTTCTATCAAGGTGATGGTTGCTCCGGCGGATGGTTATACCAGTGGTCAGGCGTTGAAGGCGATTGACGAGGTGGCTAAGGTAACGCTTCCGGCAGGCTTTGGTTATGAGTTAGGAGGTATGGCGCGTGAGGAAGCAAGTACGAGTGGTAGTACGACGGCTTTGATCTTCTTGCTGTGTTTCGTATTCGTTTACTTGCTGTTGAGTGCGCAGTATGAGAGTTACATCCTTCCTTTGTCCGTATTGCTCTCCGTGCCGTTCGGTTTGATGGGTAGCTTCTTGTTCGTCCAAGGTTGGGCCGCTTTGGGAAATATCCCGGCGTTGAAGATGATCGTAGGAACCATGTCTAACAATATCTATATGCAGATCGCCTTGATCATGTTGGTAGGTTTGTTGGCGAAGAACGCTATCTTGATCGTAGAGTTCGCTTTGGAACGTCGTCGTATGGGTATGAGTATCACATGGGCTGCCGTGTTAGGAGCCGCCGCCCGTTTGCGTCCGATCTTGATGACCTCATTGGCGATGGTGGTCGGATTGTTGCCTATGATGTTCGCATTCGGAGTAGGAGCGCACGGTAACCGTACATTGGGTACAGCGGCTATCGGCGGTATGTTCATCGGTATGATCTTCCAGATCTTTATTGTTCCGGTTTTGTTCGTGGTATTCCAGTACTTACAGGAGAAATTCAAGCCGATCGAATGGGAAGATTTGGATAACAGCGATATGAGTACGGAAATAGAACAGTACGCTAAAATAAAATAAGAGATGACAATGAAGAAACAAATTATATATATGGTATGTGCGACTGCTTTGTTAAGCAGTTGCCATATCTATAAGGCATACGAGCGTCCGGATTCCATCGATGCGACGGGAATTTATCGTGATCCGGTTTCCGAGACTGATACATTAGCCTCCGCGGATACGACCAATATGGGAAACCTTCCTTGGAAGGAAGTTTTTCGTGATCCGAAGTTACAGGCGTTAATTGAGGAGGGATTAGCTAATAACGTAGATATGCAGGCAGCTGTTCTTCGGGTAGAGGAAGCGAAAGTATTGTTGACTTCTGCCCGTCTGTCTTTCTTGCCTTCTATAAACCTTGCTCCCCAAGGTACGATTACGAAGATGGAAAGCAGTGGGTATGTAAAAGCTTACACGGCTCCTGCGGCCGCTAGCTGGGAGGTTGACCTATTCGGAAAGCTCTTGAACGCGAGCCGTGGCCAAAAAGCCTCCTACTTACAGAGCCAGTATTCAAGACAGGCCGTGCGCTCTCAATTGATCGGTGGTATAGCGAATACTTATTATACCTTGTTGATGCTTGATCGGCAGGTGGAAATTACCGCTAAGACGGTTGATATCTATAAAGAGAATATTCGTGTCATGGAGGCTATGAAGATAGCGGGTATGGCTACCGAGGCTGCCGTGACGCAAATGCGTGCCGCTTACCATCAGGTTTCCGGCTCGTTGATCGAGCTGGAGAGCCAGGTGCGTAGCGTGGAAAACTCATTGTCCGTGTTATTGGCTAAGGCCCCTCAACAGATTGATCGGGGTACTTTGGAGGAACAAGTAATGCCGGAGGATATCATGGTTGGTGTGCCTTTGCAATTGTTGGAGAATCGTCCGGACGTAAAGATCGCGGAGATGACACTTGCCAGTGCTTATTATACGACGAACCAAGCCCGTGCCGCTTTTTATCCGGGATTGAATATCACGGCTACGGCTGGTTGGACGAACGGTTCAGGCATACAGGTCGCTAATCCGGGTCAATTCATGTTTCAAGCTTTGGCTTCGTTGGCCCAACCGATCTTCAACAATGGTAAGTTGGTCGCTAACTTGAAGGTATCGAAGGCAGAAGAGAAGATCGCTCAAATGAATTATCAGCAGACAATTCTGGAAGCTGGTAAGGAGGTGAGTGATGCTTTACATGAGTATGATGCCACGAGCAAGAAGCTTGTGCAAGACAGAGCGCAGATCGAGCAGCTAGAGAAAGCGGTGGCTTATACCAGTGCCTTGTTCCAGTCGGCTCAATCTACTTATTTGGAAATCCTTTCCGCCCAGCAGAGTCTTTTGAGTGCCCAGTTGACGGAAGTGTCCGACAATGTGCAGCGTATGCAAGCGGTTGTCAGTTTATACAGTGCCATCGGTGGTGGTAGAGAATAATAACCTTAAATGTAGTAAAGTTATGATTAGTCCATTAGCATATGTAGATTCAAGCGCAAAGATCGGGAAGAACGTTACGATTCATCCTTTTGCGTACATTGATAAGAACGTGGAGATCGGGGATGATTGCGAGATCATGCCTCATGCCAGCTTGATGAGCGGTACACGCATGGGAAATCGCAACCGTGTATTTAACGGGGCTGTTATCGCTGCTGAGCCTCAGGATTTCTTTTATAAGGGAGGTGATACGATCGCCGTAATCGGAGATGACAACGTGATTCGTGAGAATGTGGTGATTAACCGTTCCTCGACAGCGGAAGGACGTACTAGTATCGGTAATGGTAATTTCTTGCATGAGGGGGTACATGTTTCTCATGATACGCAGATCGGAAACTGTAGTGTATTCGGCTATGGTAGTAAGATTTCCGGAAATTGTATCTTGGAAGATTATGTGATCTTCGGAGGCAATGTATTGATGAGCCAAGGATCCCGGGTTGGGGCTTGGGCGATGATTCAAACCGGCTGTCGTTTCCGTAAGGATATACCTCCTTTTATCGTAGCGGCTCAAGAGCCTACCACGTATTATGGCGTGAACTCTTTCATCATGTCTCATGAGGGATTCAGTGAAAAGGTTATCAAGCACATCAGTCATGCGTACCGGATCATCTTCCAAGGAAACAGCAGCCTTACGGATGCCTTGTTAATGATCAAGGATCAGGTTCCGATGAGTAAGGAGATCCAACATATTATAGATTTCGTTGGTGAGTCTAAATTAGGTATTGTCAAATAAATACCAATAACAAACGATAGGTAAAAGCCGAAGGAAATCATTTCCTCCGGCTTTTTTATGTAATGGAAGGACGGTTTGGTTAATAATGTTTGTTAAATAATGGTAAACGTGCAGCATTTGTCTCTTTTTAAGTGTCTTACTAATAAGACAACACACAATGAAATCCAATAAAGGAGGTTTAATATGAAAAAGTCATTTTTATTATATCTTATCATGTCTGTATTTCTCATCGGTTATTGCGCTTGCGATAATGATGAGGAAAATTTTGATACGGCTACTACCGGACAAGTGATCAAAGTCCCGGATGATATCAAATCTTTTAATTCAGTTACAAAAGAAATCGTTTTCGAGAAGAATATTTCTATCAAGCAAGACGTGCGAGGCAATGAGAAGGTTGAATTCCGGATAGCTGGAAACGGTCACTTCACGGTAGGCAGTATCTCTTCGATAAGTTCCGTTATCTATAATGCCCCAGTCTTATTAGGGGATTATCAGAGATATTATTTATATGATGGATATCCTGTTGTAGATGTTCTACAAAATGAGGTAAGTAACCAAGAGGAAAGGGACGAAAACATGCAAAAGATAGAGAAAGCTTGGAGCAACTTCCTGAAAGTATTGAATGAGGCTGGAAAGTTGAAGTAGTGATTACCGGTTTGGGATGTAATTCTGCGATACATCTTTTTTGCGCATTTAATAAGTACGTTCTGTATTACATTTGCTAGCGTTTAAATTTAAGTAAATGTGATGAGTATGGGAAAGAACGATTTTGTATGCGGACGTACATAACCGAGTTATGTGAGGGAGGACATCATTCTACGGCGAAGAGTTATCAAGATGCCTTGAATTCATTCAAGCGGTTTAGTGGTCGGGAGGAAATCCCTTATACCTATATTAATAACGAGAACCTTCTATTTTATCAAAATTTCGGAGAAACTTTGCGTCGACAGATTGGAGAAACGTGTGGCGAGCCAGCCGGAAGGGGAGAAGGATTATGAGGTCTATGTCGCTTCCCAAAAGGAGATGAGCCTCACTGCTGCAGGCAAGCGGAAGTGGGTAGAACGAATCCTGTTCCGCTCCATAGTTTTCATCCGCTGTACCGATACCTTACGTAGAAAGGAGATCGTGCACCTTCCATACATCAAACGTTTCATGGTGAACATCGCCGGAGAGAGGCGAGGCGGCATACGTCCCGTGGCCTTCATCCCGGACGATCAGATGGCCAAGCTTCGCCGGATAGTGGGACCTGTTTTGTGATTCGCATAGACTTGCTTGGCTGTGCCAAGGTCAGTATTTCCCGTGATCTGCTTGGTGGGGTTTCTTTGCTTGTTGCTAAATTATATGCATGTATGTCTGAAAAAGGCAGACAAACCCTGTATCGTGGCTTTTGATGAATTTCAGCAGATTTCCAAATACCCTGAAAAAAATATTGAAGCTTTATTGCGCTCCCATATTCAGCATTTATCTAATGTGCATTTTATCTTTTCAGGCAGTGGGTGTCATTTGGTAACGGAGATGTTCCTCTCTTCCGCTCGTCCATTCTATAACAGTACATCGATTTTGGAATTGTATCCTATCGTCGCTGAAGAATACATACCTTTTGTCTGTCATTGGTTTGATGTGTATGAACGGGCTATTCGTGAGGAAGATGTATTGGTTATATATCGTTTGTTTGAGGGGAATACATATTATATGCAGAAAACTTTTCATGAAGCTTTTATAAATATCCCTATAGGCAGTAGTTGTACGTTGGATATATTACGGCAGACAGTTGATGGAGTTTTGGAAGAGGCAGGCGATGGATATCGCCAACTATTGTCCAGAATTCCCGAACGTCAGAAAGAATTGCTGTATGCCATAGCCTCAGCAGGTAAGGCGGAGAAGATTATGAGTGCCGGTTTCATTCGTAAATATTCATTGGTCTCCAGCAGTGCAGTCCAAGCGGCTGCCCGTAAACTGATGGAATTGGATTTGCTGACTGAAGAAGATAATATTTATTTTATCCCGGATATTCTGTTCCGTATGTATCTTCAGTGGCTAAAGAACACGAATATTATCTTCATTCCGTCGTAACTATCCGTATCCACATAAAAAGAAAGAGGCTAACCCCGAAGGATCAGCCTCTTTTATCGCTTTAATAGAAATTCAAATTAAAGTGCACCCACTTCTTTCAAAGCCTCGTTAGTCTTATGAACAGCGGCAGCGCTCTTAGCGAACAACTCTTTCTCCTCAGCTGTCAATTCCAACTCAACGATCTTCTCGATACCGTTCTTGCCAAGGATAACAGGAACACCGATGCAAAGATCAGATTCTCCGTACTCACCTTCCAAGTAAACAGAGCAAGGAACCATCTTGCCTTGGTTGTGGATGATAGACTCAACAACGAATGCTCCAGCAGCACCCGGTGCGTACCAAGCGGAAGTACCTAACAATTTAGTTAATGTAGCGCCACCAACCATTGTGGAAGCAACAACCTCTTGCAATTTCTCTGCGCTTAACAATTTGCTAACAGGAATACCTTTGTAAGTAGCCAAGCGAGCCAACGGAATCATTGTAGTGTCACCGTGACCACCGATTACCATACCCTCAACCTCGTTAGCGTTACAGCCTAGAGCCTGAGACAAGAAATATTTGAAACGAGAGCTATCCAAAGCACCACCCATACCGATGATACGGTTCTTCGGCAAGCCTAAAGACTTCAATGACAAATAAGTCATTGTATCCATCGGGTTAGAGATAACTACCAAGATTGCGTTCGGAGAGTATTTCAAGATGTTTTGAGCTACGCTCTTAACGATACCAGCGTTAACACCGATCAGTTCTTCGCGAGTCATACCCGGTTTACGAGGAATACCAGAAGTGATAACTACAACGTCAGAGTTAGCTGTCTTCTCATAATCGTTTGTGCAACCTACAACCTTAGTATCGAAACCTAGCAATTGAGCGGTCTGCATCATATCCATCGCTTTACCTTCGGATACGCCTTCCTTTACGTCTAGCATTACAACTTCGTCTGCCACTTCATTGAAGGCAAGAACATTTGCGCAAGTAGCGCCTACATTTCCGGCACCAACAACTGTTACTTTTGACATAATAAATAAGTTTTAGTATGTTATTACTTAATAATACGCTATGTTTTTTAACGATGGCAAAGGTACAATCTATTACGGAATAAAGAAATATTTCCGTATATATTTTTGAGGGACATTATTAAATATCGCTAAAGCCTTGTCGAGGCTTCTTGACAACTTGGTACGCTTTTATTTTTAAGATCTTGAGGAAATGTTGTATCTTGGGTGCGAACAAAACTAAACCGAGGGAAGTTTTATTTATATGGGTTATTAATCTTAAATCCAACGTACTTATGAAAGTTTTTATATATATCCGAAAAGTCCTGTTTTTGTTTCTCTGCGGGGCCTTGTCTTTCTCTTACGGCTACGGTCAGGAGCTACCGCTTCTGCCGGATACGATCAAGCCTCTCTTGTCGGACTCCAATTTGATAGATGAGTTGATCACTGTCGGATATGCTACGGGCAATCGTAGTACTTTATCCGGTTCCGTAAATCGGGTGAATGAAGGAGGGATGAATGAGGGATTGATCTCTACACCCTTGGACGCTCTTAGGGGAAGGGTGTCCGGCGTTAGTATCCCGGTTGGAGGAAATAGCGCCGCTGCCTTGGCTGCCGTCCGGGTCCGGGGTACAACTTCCTTGACGGGAGGTAATGATCCGTTGGTGATTATTGATGGGGTTTTTGCCGATCTTAATTTACTTAGCTCGATCTATCCGGCGGATATCGAGAACTTCACGATCTTGAAAGATGCCTCTGAGACTGCTCAATATGGTTCTCGTGGTGCTTCCGGTGTTATCGAGGTAACGACAAAGAAAGGGCGGCAGGGAGCTTTTAGTATCAGTTATGATGGGAGTTTCGGTGTGGAGGCGGCTTATAAAAGTTTGGATATGTTATCGGCGAATGGTTTCCGGAAACTGGCGGAGGAACGTAATATCGGTATTTTAGATTTAGGGAATAATACGGACTTTCAGGATGAGATTACCCGGTTGGGGTTGGTGCAGAATCATCATATCGCTTTTGGGGGTGGTTCGGAGACTTCCAGTTATCGTGCCTCCTTGGGATTTGTGGAAAGGGAAGGGGTTATCCGAAATACGAACTCACGTAATTTTACGACCAAGTTGAATATTACGCAGCATGCGTTCAATGATCTTCTGGTCTTTGATTTAGGCATATTTGGTTCCTTGCTAAAAAATGCTTATTTAAATGATGTACAGAAGATGTTCTATTCCGCCGCTACTTTCAACCCGACATTTCCGAATCATAAGAATATGGAGACGGGTAGCTGGGATCAAATAACCAACGCTAGCCAGATCACGAACCCTTTGGCCTGGTTGGAGGTGAAGGATGATGATTCGAATGCTCATATAAATACGCACTTAAAACTGGTTTTTAACTTGAGTAAGCATTTAATGTTTACGGCTTTCGGTTCGTATACCTATAATGTAATAGATAACGCCCAATACCTCCCTACTTCGGTTTGGGCGCATGGGCAGGCTTATCGGGGGGAGCGGAAAACAGAATCTTTATTAGGAGATTTCATGTTGGCCTATAGAAAAGACTTTGGTTTGCATCAGCTAAATGTATTGGGATTGGCGGAAGCTCAGAAAATGATAACGAGAGGTTTTTATACGACTGCGACGAATTTCAGTACCGATCGTTTTGGTTATGATAATTTACAGGCAGGTGCGGTACGTTTATGGGAGGGGACCGGTTCTTACTATGAGGCTCCTCATCTGGCTTCTTTCCTTGGACGTGTGAATTATATTTATGATGGAAAGTATATCGCTACCGTGAATGCCCGTGCGGATGCCTCTTCGAAAGTGGGGGCCAATAATAAATGGGGTTTTTTCCCTTCGGCTTCTGTCGCTTGGGTGTTGACCGAAGAGGAGTTTATGGAAGGTGTCTCGTGGGTAAGGAATTTAAAGATTCGTTCGGGATATGGCCTATCCGGTAATCAAGACGCGATCGATTCTTACAATTCTTTGCGATTGATGAAGCCTAATGGGGTTGTTTCCGTAAATGGTGCGCCCACCGTTACCTTGGGTACGATCCGTAATGCGAATCCGGACTTGAAATGGGAGGTGAAACGTACGTTCAATGCCGGTATCGATGCCGGGTTTTTCGACAATCGTTTTATTCTTGCCGTAGATTATTATAATTCCAAGACGGATGATATGTTGTATTTATACGATGTAAGCGTTCCGCCTTTCGCTTATAATAAAATGTTGGCGAATCTGGGATCGATGCGAAATAGTGGCGTGGAATTGGGTATTGGCGTCACGCCCTTGCGTACGAAAGATATGGAATTGAATATAAACGTAAACGTAACTTTCCAACGGAATAAATTGCTCTCCTTGAGCGGTTACTATAAAGGGGAATATATGTCCGCCCCGGAATATACTAGCATCTCGGATTTAAATGGGGCTGGTTTCCATGGAGGGTATAATCATATCGTTTATCAAATGGTCGGACAGCCTTTGGGTGTTTTTTATTTACCGAAATGTACAGGTTTGGTTTCCGATGGGAACGGTGGCTATAAGTATGAGATTGAAGACTTGAATGGAAACGGGGTGAGTTTGGAGGATGGTGAGGATCGTTATATTGCGGGACAAGCTATGCCGAAAACACTTTTAGGCTCTAATATCAGTTTCCGGTATAAACAATTCGATCTATCAGTACAGATTAACGGAGCCTTTGGGCATAAGATTTATAATGGAACATCGCTAACTTATATGAATATGGATATATTCCCGGATTATAACGTGTTGCGAGAAGCCCCATCCCGGAATATCCAAGATCAGACGGCTACGGATTATTGGTTGGAGAAAGGGGATTATATCAATTTTGATTATTTGACGTTGGGTTGGAACGTGTCTCTTGGTAATTTAAGGAAATATGTAAGAAACGTACGGCTTTCGGTTTCCGTAAATAATTTGGCGACAATTACAGGTTATTCGGGATTGACTCCGATGATAAATAGCTCTATCGTAAATAATACCTTAGGTATAGACGATAAGCGATCTTATCCGGTGGTTCGTTCCTATACGATGGGGTTGAGTTTTAATTTTTAAAAAGGTGTTCGTATGAGAAAGCTTTCTATTTTATCCTATATATTTGCGGGTTTGATGTTATCGTCGTGCGATGGCTATCTGAAAGAGGACCCTCGTGATCAGCTTTATCCGGAGGATGCGTACGATACCCCTCAGAATGGCTATCTGAATACGGTTGCTTCCTTATATAATTATATCGGAGGTTATAGCGATAGCCAAGGATTGCAGGGAACGTACCGGGGTGTCTACGACTTGAATACCTTTACGACTGACGAGGCCATGCTCCCGACTCGTGGCGGCGACTGGTATGACGGCGGTTTCTGGCAAGGTCTCTTCTTGCATAAGTGGGGAACGAATAGTGACGCTATCCAAGCTACTTGGGAATATCTGTATAAAGTAATCGTATTAAGCAATCAATCTTTAGAGATATTAGGCGAGTTGCGGCAAAAAACGGATTATAACGATTTAGATCGGTATGAGGCGGAGGTTCGTGCTTTTCGTGCGATGTATTATTATTATTTAGTCGATATGTTTGGCCGTGTCCCTCTTATCGTTTCTTCTTCCATTCCGGTGAAAGACGTGCGGCAGAGTGACCGGAAAGAGGTCTTTGATTTTGTTGTAAAAGAATTACAAGAATCCCTTTTGTTATTGAGTACGGCGCATAGTAATTCGCCCGGCGATTATTATGGAAGAATTACGAGACCGGTTGTTTATTTCTTATTGGCGAAGTTGGCCTTAAACGCAGAAGTGTTTACGGATAACGACTGGACAGATGGTCTGCGTCCGAATGGACGGGAAATCTATTTTAGAGTAGGCGAGAGGAAGTTGAACGCTTGGCAAACGGTTGTGGCGTACTGTGATTCAATAACAGACTTAAACTATAGCTTATCTCCGAACTATGCGGATAATTTTTCTGTATTTAATGAATCGTCAGGAGAGAATATTTTCACGATTCCGATGGATAAGAACTTATATACGAACCAAATGCAATATCTTTTCCGCTCCCGTCACTATAATCATGCCAAAGCATATGGATTGGGGGGAGAGAACGGCTCTTGCGCTACGATAGAGACCCTTCGGGTATTTGCGTATGGGACGGACTCGGTCGATACCCGATTTTATGAGAATTATTACGCCGATACGATGTTTGACCTCAATGGTGATACGATTCGGTTAGATAATGGGACTCCTTTGGTGTATTTACCTCTAGAGGTTAGGTTGGATTTGTCTAGGTTGCCTGCCGAGAAAACGGCGGGTGCCCGCATGAAGAAATACGAGATCGATAAGATGGGGACGAAAGATGGAAAGCTATCGGATAATGATATCGTATTATTCCGTTATGCGGATGTCTTGTTAATGAGATCGGAAGCGAAAGTTCGTAATGGAGAGAATGGGGATGAAGAGTTGAATGCCGTTCGTTTCCGTGTGGGAATGTTACCTCGTAAGGCGACATTAGAAAATATTTTGGCTGAGCGTCAACTGGAATTGGCTTGGGAAGGCTGGAGGAGGCAGGATTTGGTGCGTTTTGGAAAGTTTACCCGTCCTTATACGGATCGCCCTCAATTGCCCCATGAATCGAATGGCTATACCACTGTTTTCCCCATTCCCGATAAAGTCCGTTCCTTGAATCCGAACTTGACACAGAATCCGGGGTATTAACTTGAATTTTGGGTGAAAACTAATTCTTTGTTTTCACCCAAAGAGCATATCTTATTCTACATACAATACTAAACCTTTCAGATATTCCCCTTCCGGATGGTAGATATTCACCGGATGATCTGCGGGTTGGGTTAATTGATGTAAGATTCGGACACTACGGCCGGATTGGGCGGCAGCACTAAATACGGCTAAACGGAAATTCTCTTTACTAACTACTTGAGAACAAGAGAAAGTAAACAAGATTCCTCCCGGCTTGATCTTCTCGAAAGCGATCGCATTTAATTTGCGATACCCTTGTAAGGCGTTACGTAGTACATTCTTATGTTTAGCGAACGCAGGAGGGTCCAATATGATTAAATCATAATTACTTCCCATTTTTTCCAAATACTTAAACGCATCTTCCGCATATGCCTCATGACGGGGATCTCCCGGGAAATTCAACTCGACATTCTTTTTCGTCAAAGAAATCGCTTTCGCCGAACTGTCTACGGAATGAACTACCTTAGCGCCTCCTCTCATCGCATAGAAAGAGAAACCGCCCGTATAACAGAACATATTCAATACGGAGCGATCCTTTGCGTAATGCTCCAACAAAGAGCGATTCTCCCGTTGATCCACGAAGAAACCTGTCTTTTGGCCTTTCTGCCAGTCTACACAGAATTTCAGTCCGTTTTCTATAGCGATATCTTCCACTTCGCCTCCGAATAAGTAACCATCTTCGCTACCTAAATTCGCTTTATAAGGTAAAGTCGCTTCCGATTTATAGTAGATGTTTTGTAAAGTATCGCCCAATACCGCTTTCAAAGCCTCCGCGATCTGATGACGGGCATAATGCATTCCTACCGAATGTGCTTGCATAACCGCCGTATGCGCATACATATCGATCACCAATCCCGGTAAATTATCGCCTTCGCCGTGAATCAGGCGGAACGTATTATTATTTTCTACCCCAGCCAGCCGCAAGGTCTTTCTGAGTTCGTAAGCAATACGGATACGTTCGATCCAAAAAGCATCGTCGATGGCGATTGGGGTGAAAGATAACACACGTACGGCGATACTGCCGATTTGGTAATGGCCGATTGCCAAAAAACGCTGGTTCGCTCCGTATACCTCTACCAAGTCACCCTCTTCCGGGTCGCCTTCAACAGATTGGATCGCCCCGGAAAATACCCATGGATGGAAACGCAATAGCGATTCTTCTTTCTTAGGCTTGAGAAAAACTTTACAATACTTCATTTATGCTTGATTCAATAAATTATATATTCTTAGGCAAGCCCAAGCATCGAGGGCCGCATATTTCTTTTGTGAGTCTGTCAATACATCCGCCTCCCAATTCGTGAGGCGTTGTCCTTTTGATATTTTTTTTTGGAAAAGTATCGCATATATCTTTTGCAGGCTGGCATCCTCGATGCCGAACTGGCCTACGTAATTCTGTAAATCAAGGAAATTGGCGGGTTCTATATCCGAACGCTTCCGTATCGCCCCGAAATCATCCCGTAAAGATAACCCGATCTTTAAGGTCGAACTGCTTTTCAGGAATTTCTCCAGAGATTCCGGTATACCGATATGATTCAAGCGGAACAAGAAACAAGTATCATCCGTTGATATCTGCATCAATGAGATCTTGTAACGCTGTCCTTTCTTAAAGCTGGGACGGGTCTCCGTATCAAAACCGACGATCGGAAAACGCAGCAAGTACTCTACGGCCTTGTCTGCCTCCTCTTTACTAAGGATCGTAATGATACGTCCCTTGAATTCCTCTACGGTAAGTTTCGCTATTTCCTCTTTAGCAATTGTATGTATAAATTGTTGTATCATTCTTCCTCTTCATTCTTTTCCAAATCCTCATCACCACTGTAACGCACAGCGTGCAACGCTTTCAAGGCATTCAATAATTGCTGTCCCCAGTATTCTTGGAAGTTCGTGCGGCACAAAGCGATAGCCTCTTGCATAACTTCCTCGTTTCCTTGACGGAATAAAGATACGAAATTTCCTGTATCTTGATAGACATCTGCCAAATTCTCGGAAATAAACGCTGCGATAGGAGTATCGCTATACCGCATATCCGCATGAAATGTTTCCAGATAGGAATCTCGTTCGCCAAGCAAACCGGCTATCCGTGAACGAACCGACTCGTACATGTCTTCTGAAACGGAAAGCTCAAGCTCGGTTTCCTCTTCAGATTCCACTTCGGGCAACAGGCTGGCCTTTAAATATAAAAGAGGCAAAAGTTTTGTTGCCTTATCTACGAAGTCGAAAAGCCCGGTATTTCTGGCGGCCTCAACAAAGGTACAATATTCCAGTGCTACCGTAACAAATTCTAGCGTGTTGCGCTCGTATATCGGATTTTCTTCTTTTTCCATGTGCCTGTTCGTCTAATCATTCTTGATAACAATTCGCAAAAATACAACAAAAATCCGTTTTTTTCGTGATAAAGCCCCGAATATTCTTTTTGCTCTTGAGTTCAAAACATCGTTTATGTTAATTTGCTTTTTTTGTGATAAAAACGAACGTATTATTTATGTAAACAGAAAAATGATCTTATATGTTACGTAAAATTAGATTAACACTCGCTGTCATTATCTTTACTATGACCACTCTTTTGTTCCTTGACTTTACGGGGGTAACGCATTGCTGGTTGGGATGGATAGCAAAAATGCAATTCCTGCCGGCCTTATTGGCGGTGAATGTTGGGGTTGTATCGGTATTATTGGTATTAACCTTACTCTTTGGACGTGTCTATTGTTCGGTTATTTGTCCGTTAGGCGTATTTCAAGATGTTGTTTCTTGGATAGCCGGAAAACGCAAAAAGAATCGTTTCTCTTATTCCCCGGCAGTCTCATGGTTACGTTATGGAATGTTAGGAATTTTTATTATCGCTTTTTTAGCGGGTATCGGTTCTCTGGTGGCTCTATTAGATCCGTATGGAGCCTATGGACGAATAGCCTCGAATCTTTTTGCTCCTTTATATCAATGGGGAAATAATCTCTTGGCTTATTGGGTGGAGCGTGCGGATAGTTATGTCTTTTATTCTGTAGATGTGTGGATAAAAAGTGTGGCTACGTTTGGGGTAGCGCTCGTTACGTTTGTGGTTCTTTTCCTATTGGCTTGGCGTAATGGACGTACGTATTGTAATACGATCTGTCCGGTGGGTACGGTCTTGGGATTTGTCGCCCGTTTTTCTTTTTTAAGACCGGTGATCGATGTAGAGAAATGCAACGGATGTGGCTTATGTGCCCGTAATTGCAAGGCTGCCTGTATAGATTCGAAAAATCATTCGATTGATTATAGTCGTTGCGTTACTTGCTTGGACTGCATCGATAAATGTAAAAGAGGAGCTTTGACATATGTGCCTCGTAAACGAAAAACAGAATCGGAGAGAGAGGCTGATCGACCTGAAGAAAACACCCGCCGTAATTTCTTAACCTTTACGGGATTGCTGGCGACATCGGTATTGAAAGCCCAGTCGGGGGTAAATGCGGATGGAGGGTTGGCGGATATTGCGGATAAGTTAACCCCGGATCGTATGACCCCGATAGTTCCGCCCGGGGCTTTGAGTTTACGAAACTTCACCGGACATTGTACGGCTTGTCAACTCTGTGTCTCGGTATGTTCGAATCAAGTTTTGCGTCCTTCTACAGATCTAAAGAAGTTTATGCAACCGGAAATGTCGTATGAGCGAGGATATTGTCGTCCGGAATGTACGAAATGCTCCGAGGTTTGTCCGACCGGTGCGATCCAATTGATTACGAAAGCGGACAAATCCGCCACGCAGATTGGACATGCGGTATGGATCAAGGAAAATTGTGTGGTGAATACCGATGAGGTAAATTGTGGCAACTGTGAGCGGCATTGTCCGACGAAAGCTATTCAGATGGTGGCGAAAGACCCCAATGATCCTAAATCATTGAAAGTACCGGTTATCGATACGGAACTTTGTATCGGTTGTGGCGCATGTGAATATTATTGTCCGTCTCGTCCGTTAAGCGCAATCTATGTTGAGGGACATGAGAGACATCGTACGGTTTAATAATCTCAAAAAATGTATGGTAATGAGTAATAATAATATAGATCGCAGGAATTTCTTAAAAGTATTGAGCACCGGTACGGCCGCTGCCTCGACAGGGCTTTTATATGGATGTGGTGGAGATCCTAAGCGGCAAGGTGTGTCGCAGACCGGAAGCTATTTGGGTGAAGTCCCGACAGATAAGATGACATACCGGACGAATCCGCATACGGGCGATAAGGTCTCCTTGTTAGGATATGGATGTATGCGCTGGCCGTTGCGTCAGAAAGCGGATGGATCGGGGGAAGAGATCGATCAAGAAGCGGTGAATGCATTGGTGGATTATGCGATTGCTCATGGCGTGAACTACTTTGATGTGGCACCGGTTTACGTGCGCGGTCTTTCCGAACAGGCAACAGGGCTAGCTCTTAGTCGCCATTCCCGGGATAAATATTTTATCGCCACGAAGCTTTCAACCCATCGTCCTGTACCGGAATGGCGTACTCTTGAGGGCTCCAAGGGCTTGTTCGAACAGTCGCTAAAGAATCTGCGAGTGGATTATATCGATTATTATCTGATTCATGGCGTAGGTCTGGGGGGCATGGACGATTTGAGGAAGCGCCTTTACGATAACGGTGTCTTGGATTTCTTGTTAAAGGAGCGGAAAGCCGGTCGTATCCGCAATTTGGGCTGGTCGTTTCATGGAGACGTCAAGGTCTTCGATTATTTGTTATCCTTGGATATCCCTTGGGACTTCGTTCAGATCCAGTTGAATTACGTGGATTGGAAAAATGCTTCTGGTTGGAACGTGAATGCGGAGTATTTGTATGGGGAATTGGAGAAGCGTAATATTCCCGTCGTTATCATGGAGCCTCTTTTAGGCGGGCGTTTATCTCGGCTGAATGCCCTTTCGTTGGCTAAATTGAAACAGATGCGTCCGGATGACAGCCCGGCCTCGTGGGCTTTTCGGTATGCGGGCTCTCCAAAAGGAGTACTGACCGTGCTGAGTGGTATGGTGTATATGGAGCATTTACAAGAGAACATCCGAACCTTCTCGCCTTTGGAACCGATTACGGAACAAGAAAATAAGGCTTTGGAAGAGGTGACGGAGAGGATGCTACATTCGGATTTCGTACCTTGTACGGAATGTCAGTATTGTATGCCTTGTCCGTATGGCTTGGATATTCCGGGAACGTTCGCTCATTATAACCGTTGCGTGAATGACGAGCTGGTTGCGAAGAGTTCACAGGATGCGAATTATCGGGAGGCTCGCCGGGCGTTCTTAGTCGGTTATGATCGTAAGGTTCCTAAACTTCGTCAAGCCGGACACTGTATAGGATGCGATAAATGCGTACCGAAATGTCCGCAAGGCATTAAGATACCGGAGCAAATGCGAAAGATCGATCAATACGTGGAGCAATTGAAGCAAGAGACTTTATAGTCTTATTTAAAATACCTGCTTTATTCGTGATAAATCCCCGATTATTCTTTTTAGTCGGGGATTGTTCTCTATTATTACCTGTTTTACTATTTTTGTCGAAATAATAGAAGGAATGTTAATGATAGACTAATGTTGGATATACTAATAGGATAAAAAACCGATCGAGTTATGAGTTCATGTGGAAAGAATGAGAACCCTCAAGAGATGAATCGCCGTAAATTCTTGAAGGTATTTGGGGGTGGGGCTGTCGCCTCTTCGGCGGCGCTTTACGGTTGCGCTCCCAAGAATGAGCCGGGGGCGGCTGTGGCGTTAGGTGAGGTTCCTACCGATAAAATGACCTATCGCCAACATCCTACGAATGGCGATAAGGTTTCTATTTTAGGATATGGTTGTATGCGTTGGCCCTTGAAACAAGGATCGGACGGTAAAGACCAGATTGATCAAGAAGCCGTGAATCGTTTAGTGGATTATGCGATAGAGCATGGGGTGAATTACTTTGATACTTCTCCTGTTTATGTACAAGGTATGTCCGAGAAAGCGACCGGTATCGCATTGGCACGCCATCCTAGGAACTCCTATTATTTGGCCACTAAACTGTCAAACTTCCAGAACTATACGAGAGAAAACTCGTTGGCGATGTATCGGCAGTCGTTCCGTGATTTGCAAACCGATTATTTGGATTATTATTTGCTTCACTCTATCGGTGGGGGGAATGGTATCGAGCTTTTCAATGACCGCTATATAAATAATGGAATGCTTGATTTCTTGGTGAAAGAACGGGAAGCGGGACGTATCCGTAACCTAGGTTGGTCTTTTCATGGGGATGTAAAAGTGTTTGATTATGTGTTGGATATGGGCGTGAAATGGGATTTCGTTCAGATCCAGCTGAATTATCTGGACTGGAAACATGCCTCGGGGCGTAACGTAAACGCTGATTATCTGTATGGCGAATTAGAGAAGCGAGGTATTCCGGCGGTTATCATGGAACCGCTATTAGGAGGTCGCTTATCGAATGTTCCGGATCATATCGTTGCTCGTTTGAAACAGCAACGGCCTGAGAATAGCGTGGCTTCATGGGCTTTTCGTTTCGCCGGCTCTCCGGATGGGGTCTTGACGGTGTTAAGCGGCATGACTTATATGGAGCATTTGCAAGATAATATCCGTACCTATTCCCCGCTTATCCCGGTAACGGACGAGGAGAAAGACTTTTTGGAAGAGACGGCCCAGCTTATGATGAAATATCCGACAATACCTTGCAATGATTGCAAATATTGTATGCCTTGTCCATATGCGTTGGATATTCCGGGTATTCTCTTACATTATAATAAATGTGTGAACGAAGGAAATGTTCCGAAAAGCGCACAAGACGAAAATTACGCGAAAGCTCGTCGTGCCTTCTTAGTCGGTTATGACCGGAGTGTCCCAAAGTTGCGTCAAGCGAACCATTGTACAGGGTGTGAGCAATGTAATCCTCATTGTCCGCAGGGTATCGATATCCCCAAAGAGATGCAGCGTATCGATAAATTCGTGGAAGAGTTGAAAGTGAATGGTTAACCTTTAAACAAACGGAAAATTATGTTACGAAAAATAAGAATATTCGCCGCCACCTTTTGCTTTGTGCTGATAACCCTGTTATTTCTTGATTTCACGGGTACGATTCACGCTTGGTTCGGATGGTTGGCAAAGATACAGTTTTGGCCTGCGTTGTTGGCTTTGAATGTCGGTGTTGTGGTAGGGTTGATAATCTTGACTCTTTTATTGGGGCGTGTATATTGTTCCGTTATCTGCCCTTTAGGGGTATTGCAAGATATCATTTCGTGGTTTGCTAGTAAACGGAAGAAATACCGCTTTTCCTATTCTCCCGCATTGAAGTGGGTACGTTATGGTACCTTGGTTATTTTTATATTGGCTTGTATCGCTGGTATCGGTTCCTTGGTAGCGTTGATTTCGCCTTATAGCGCTTATGGGCGTATCGCTTCTAATTTATTTGCGCCAATCTATCAAGAGGGCAACAATCTATTGGCCTATTTCGCAGAACGTATGGATAGTTACGCATTCTATTCGGTGGACGTATGGGTGCGTAGCCTGGCTACGATGGGAATCGCTATTCTGAGCTTTGTCATATTGGCGATTTTAGCTTGGAGAAATGGACGTACATATTGTAATACGATCTGTCCGGTAGGTACGGTTCTCGGTTTTTTGTCGAAGTATGCTTTACTTAAACCTCGTATTGATACCGATAAATGTAATGGTTGCGGATTATGCGCACGTAAATGCAAGGCTTCTTGCATCGACTCTAAGAATCATGCGATCGATTATAGCCGTTGCGTGACTTGTATGGACTGTTTGGATAATTGCCGTCAAGGCGCGATTTCGTATACGAGGGCACACAAGGCTGATAAAGCTACTTCGGTAAAAGAATCCTCAACGAAGGACACTACGGATGTTTCCCGCCGTCGAGCCTTGTCAGCTACGGCATTGGTAGCCATGTCTTCTGTTTTGCATGCTCAGCAGAAAAAGCTGGAGGATTATGTGGAGATGAAGAAAGACGGAGGCTTTGCGCCGATTAAAGAACGTAAAGAGCCGAATCGTTTGGCACCATTGGTTCCTCCCGGAGCCTTGAGTATTGGGAATCTGGCCCAACATTGCACGGGGTGCCAGCTTTGTGTATCTGTCTGCGAGAATCATGTCTTGCGTCCGTCTACGGATCTGATGAAACTGATGCAGCCGGAGATGGCTTTCGATAGAGGGTATTGCCGTCCGGAATGTGTGAAATGTTCGGAGGTTTGCCCGACGGGAGCGATCAAACCGATTACGAAAGAAGACAAATCTGCTATACAGATCGGTCATGCCGTATGGGTAAAAGATCTTTGTATTGTCAATACGGACGGTATGAGTTGTGGTAATTGTGAACGCCATTGCCCGACAAAATCGATCCAGATGGTGGCGAAAGATCCTGCAGATCCGAAGTCGTTAAAGATCCCGGTGATCAATACGGAAACTTGTATTGGTTGTGGTGCTTGCGAGTACCTTTGTCCATCTCGTCCTTATAGTGCGATCTATGTAGAAGGACATGAGATGCACAGATCTATTTAATGCCGTTAAAATCTATCCCCAAAAACATGTACGTGTTTCTGCGAAAACATGTACATGTTTTTCAGAAAACACGTACGTCTTTTTTTCAAAGGTTCGTCAGACTCGATTTTTCTATGTACATTTGCGTGTTATAAAAGAATTATTGAGAAACTATTTATGGCAAAGAAGACAACAACAACAAAGCAAAATCATACAGAGCCGAGCTGGTTCGCAGCCTTGAAGACTTTTTTTACAAATGAACGGACCCGTTTCATTACAGGTTTGATTATCTCTATACTAACCATTTACGTAGGGCTTGCCTTGATTTCGTTTTTCTTTACAGGAGCCGCCGATCAAAGTAAAATAGAGAATGTTCCTTTAGGGGATTTGTTGACCAATCGAGGATCGGTAGAGAATTGGACGGGCGTACGCGGGGCGTATTTGTCTGATCTATTGATGAACCGTTGGTTTGGCATCTCTTCTTTTATGATCCTCTTTTTCTTGGGATCGGTTGGGGCGAAACTCATGAATTTAAATAAAGTATCCTTGTTGAGACGTTTCTTGTTCAGTGCTTCGGCGTTGATCTGGGGATCTGTGTTTTTTGCTTTCATATTTATCAAGGGATATGAGGATACGTTTATTTATCTAGGCGGTCAACACGGATATTACATCTCGGAGATGTTTATTACCAATATCGGAATTCCCGGAACGATCTTGCTTTTATTAGGCTCATTCTTAATCATCGCTATTTTTACCAGTAAGAAGACTATCCCGTTCTTGCAGCGTATGTTCTCTTTAGGTTGGGTGAAAAATCGTTTGAAACGTGAAGGCCGAGAAGATGAGGTTGAAGTGGATCAGACGGAAAAAGAGGATATTGTAATTCCTCGCTCTAAGCCTGTCGTAGAGCAACCGGATGAACAACCGGAAATGAATGATTACGAAGAGTTTGATACGGAGGCTGAATTGTTGGAGGCCGAAGGGAAAGAAAACCGTAAAACAGTACCAGAATATGAGGAGGAAGAGGTAGCTGCTGATGATGATTTAGTCGTTACGATCGCAAAAGGTGACGATGATCCGATAAACGAAAAGACAGAGGAGATAAATACCCCGGAATTAGGGGATGAGGAGGATGCCGGATTCACGGTGGAAGTTGCTGCCGGTAATGATGAAACCTACGATGCTTCGGCCTTGGGTACGTATGATCCCCGTTTGGATCTTTCCCGTTATGTATTTCCTACCTTGGACTTACTGAAAGCGTATGATAGTGGGAGCATGGAGATCAATCGGGACGAATTGGCGGAAAACCAACGCTTGATCAAGCAAGCCTTGGAAGATTTCAATATCAAGATCGCCTCGATCAAGGCAACAGTCGGACCTACGGTTACGCTTTATGAGATTGTACCCGAGGCGGGTGTCCGTATTTCTAAGATCAAGAACTTGGAGGATGATATCGCCTTGAGTTTATCCGCTTTGCAGATCCGTATTATCGCTCCGATGCCCGGAAAGGGAACGATCGGTATCGAGGTGCCGAATAAGAATCCTCAGACGGTATCGATGCAATCTGTTATCGCTTCACGCCGATTCGTTGAGGGTAAGTATGAGCTGCCTGTGGCGATGGGTAAGACGATTACGAACGAGGTGTTCATGTTCGATCTTTGTAAGACACCGCATCTATTGGTAGCCGGTGCTACGGGGCAAGGTAAGTCTGTCGGTCTAAATGCGATCATCACTTCCTTATTATATAAGAAGCATCCATCGGAGTTGAAATTCGTGATGGTAGACCCGAAAATGGTTGAGTTTAGTATCTATTCCAAGATAGAACGTCATTATCTGGCGAAACTTCCGAATGCGGAGAAGCCGATCGTTACGGAGCCAGCTGACGCTGTCGCTACATTGAACTCGTTGGTGATCGAGATGGAAGACCGGTACCGTTTATTGGTGAATGCGAATGTTCGTAATATAAAGGAATACAACGCTAAGTTTATTGAACGGCGGTTGAACCCGCAGAAGGGACATCGCTTCTTACCCTATATCGTGGCAGTGGTGGATGAGTTTGCCGACTTGATCGCAGTGGCCGGACGTGAGATCGAGTTGCCTATCTCTCGTATTGCGGCGAAGGCCCGTGCGGTAGGTATCCATATGATCTTGGCTACGCAACGCCCGGATACAAAGGTGATTACCGGTACGATCAAGAGTAACTTTCCGAGCCGTATTGCCTTTAAGGTTGCTTCTATGATCGATTCACGTACGATTCTGGATGCTCCGGGTGCTAACCGTTTGATCGGACGGGGTGATATGTTGATTGTTGTAGCGGGACAAGAGCCGGTTCGTGTGCAATGCGCTTTTGTAGATACGCCCGAGGTGGAGGATATCGTGGATTATATCGGTGAGCAGGCTGGCTTCCAAACCGCTTATCTGCTTCCGGACTATGTACCGGAAGGGGGAGAGGCATCGACTTCGGGAGCTGTCGATTTATCAGATCGAGACCCCTTATTTGATGAGGCGGCTCGCTTGATCGTGATTCAGCAACAAGGTTCTACTTCTTTGATCCAGCGTAAATTCGCTATCGGTTATAATCGTGCCGGACGTTTGATGGATCAATTGGAGGCTGCCGGTATTGTTGGCCCGTTTGAGGGAAGTAAGGCCCGTCAAGTATTGGTGCAAGATGAGTATTCGTTGGAGCAAGTATTAAATGCTTTGAAATAAATATGAGAAGAGAATATAAAGTAAGAGTGTGGCGGTGTATCGCGTTTGTCGGATTATTCTTGTGTTTCCTGCTGGGACTAGGAGTGGGGGCGTATGCCCAGAATGCGAATGATATCTTGGGGAAGGCGGCCGCTGCTTATGAGAATTCAAATGGGATAAGTGCTTCTTTTACGATGTTTACCCGTTCTGCCGGTCAGAATGCGGGAGAGAGTTTTGAGGGAACCATCCAGATGAAAGGTGATAAGTTTACATTAGTTACGCCGGAGGCGCTTACTTGGTTTAATGGTACGACGCAATGGACGTATGTGGAACGGAACGATGAGGTGAACGTGACGAATCCTACGGGAGAGGAGTTGCAATTTACAAATCCCGCTCTTTTATTAAATAGTTATAAGAAGGGATTCACGGCGGCTTATAAAGGCGAGAGTACGGCACCGAACGGAAAAGCCGCTTACGATGTGGAATTGACACCGAAGAAAAAAGGGGATATCGTGAAAGTGGAGTTGCAAATCGAGAAATATTCAAATTTCCCGGCTCGTATCACGGTTACTTCTAAAAACGGCGTTAGCAGTACGATCCAGATCAGCCAATTGAAAACAGGTATAAACCAACCAGATCGTTTTTTTGTTTTTAACGAAGGGGATTATCCGGACGTAGAGGTGATAGACCTTCGATAATAGAGAATTGAAAATTGATAATTAATACTTAGATACTATGAGCGATTCAGTGAATGAGAAAGTACGTTGCCTTATTATAGGCTCGGGTCCAGCAGGTTATACGGCAGCGATTTATGCTTCCCGTGCAAATTTATCTCCGGTGCTTTATGAAGGAATACAGCCGGGGGGACAATTAACGACAACTACGGAGGTGGAGAATTTCCCGGGATATCCGGACGGTATAACCGGTCCTGAGTTAATGGAAGATTTAAAAAAACAAGCCGTCCGTTTTGGTGCGGATATCCGTTTCGGTATCGCTACCGCCGCTGATTTGGGTGAGGCTCCTTATAAAATTACGATTGATGGCGAGAAAGTGATCGAGACGGAGACTTTGATTATCGCTACGGGTGCTTCCGCGAAGTATCTGGGTCTTCCGGATGAACATAAGTATGCGGGTATGGGTGTATCCGCTTGTGCTACTTGCGATGGTTTCTTCTATCGTAAAAAGACGGTAGCGGTAGTGGGTGGTGGAGATACGGCCTGTGAGGAAGCGATTTACTTGGCTGGTTTGGCGAAGCAGGTTTACTTGATCGTGCGTAAACCCTATTTGCGTGCTTCAAAAGTAATGCAAGAACGTGTCTTCAAAACTCCGAATATCACGGTACTTTTCGAGCATAATACCTTAGGTTTGTTTGGAGAGAATGGCGTGGAGGGTGCTCATTTGGTAAAACGTATGGGAGAGCCGGATGAGGAGAAAGTGGATATCGCTATCGATGGTTTCTTCTTGGCGATTGGTCATAAACCCAATTCGGACATCTTCAAGCCATGGGTAGATACGGATGAGGTTGGTTATATCGTGACGGTTCCGGGAACTCCCCGCACGAAAGTTCTGGGTGTATTTGCCGCTGGAGATGTCGCTGATCCCCATTATCGTCAAGCTATTACCGCTGCGGGAAGTGGTTGTAAGGCAGCTATTGAGGCCGAACGTTATTTATCAGAGATCGGAAAATAATCCGTGGGAGGAGGGTGTGCCATATCATAAATTATGACACACTGTCCTCTTGCCTTGAAATACAAGTTTACCATGAATTTAAAATCTACTCTTCTTTTGCTACTTTGCCTGATGATGGCAGGAATGGTAGCGGCAAAGGATAATACGAAAGTGATAGCCCATCGGGGGTATTGGAAAACGGAGGGCTCTGCCCAGAACTCTATCCGCTCTTTGGAACGTGCTAGCGAAATTGGTGCCTATGGCTCGGAATTCGACGTGCATCTTACAGCAGACAATGTGTTGGTTGTCTACCACGATAATGATATCCAAGGAAAACATATCCAATCTTGTACATACGATGAATTGAAGGATCTACAATTGAGTAACGGCGAAAAGCTCCCTACTTTGGAACAATATTTGAAACGTGCGAAGAAATTGAAGAATATCCGGTTAATATTTGAATTGAAATCCCATGATACCCCGGAACGTAATCGAGATGCGGCAAGGTTATCTGTGCAAATGGTAAAGCGTATGAAATTAGCGAAACGTACGGATTACATATCTTTTAATATGGATGCTTGTAAAGAATTTATCCGTCTATGTCCGAAATCTGAGGTTTCTTATCTGAATGGAGAATTATCCCCGATGGAATTGAAAGAGCTTGGTTTTACAGGATTAGACTACCATTATAAAGTCTTGCAATCTCATCCGGATTGGGTGAAGGATTGTAAAGTCCTAGGCATGACTTCGAATGTCTGGACCGTAGATGACCCTAAATTAATGGAAGAGATGATCGATCTGGGAGTCGATTTTATTACGACTGATTTACCGGAAGAGACTCAAAAAATACTACATTCGCGGGCTCAATAAGGCATTATAAAGATGAGAAAGTTTTGTCTGTTGCTTATCCTGTCGCTGGCTTTACCCGTTTTTTGTCTGTTACAAGCGGTGGAGCCTCCAAAAAAGGAAATTCGTGCGGTTTGGTTGACTACGGTTTATGGTCTGGATTGGCCTCATAAACCGGCTACTACCGAGGCGGGACGAAAAGCCCAGCAACAGGCATTGCTTGATATCTTGGACCGGCTTCAAGAAGCGAATTTTAATATGGTCTTCATTCAGGCTCGCTTGAGGGGAGACGTGATGTATCGTTCGGCTATCGAACCAGTCAGTAAGACATTCTCCGGTAAGTATGGAGAATTACCGGGATATGATCCGCTCGCTTTTGTCGTTGATGAATGCCATAAACGGGGAATGGAATGTCATGCGTGGTTCGTGACTTTCCCGTTGGGAACGGAAAAAAGCGTGAAGGAGCAAGGAAAGCTTTCCGTGGTTAAAAAGAAACCAAAACTCTGCAAACGGCATAATGGAGAGTGGTATTTGGACCCCGGTGTACCGGAGACCGCTGATTATATCTTATCCTTAGTCAAGGAGATCGTGAATGGCTACGATATAGATGGCATCCATTTTGATTATATCCGCTATCCGGAAGAGGCGAAAAAATTCCCGGATAAAGCGCTGTATAATAAATCCGGTAAGAAAAAGTCTCTGGCAGACTGGCGTAGGGAGAATATCAACCGGATGGTTTATCGTATTTACGATTGGGTAAAGCAAACGAAACCTTGGGTACAGGTTAGCAGTTCGCCACTCGGGAAATATAATCGTATTGAACGGGTACCTAACGCGGGTTGGACCGCTTACGAAAGTGTCTTCCAAGACCCTAAGATGTGGATGCAACAAGGTAAACAAGATATGATTGTTCCGATGATGTATTACCTGCATAAGAATTTCTTTCCTTTCGTGGATAATTGGGTGGATAATTGTAACGGGCGTTTGGTCGTACCCGGCTTGGGAGCTTATCGAATGGACAAGAGCGAGGCGGACTGGGCCGTGAATGATATAACGGACCAGATCGATTATAGTCGTTATTACGGAGGAGCCGGCTGTGCGTTCTTTCGTTGTGGAAATGTCCTGTATAATGATAAAGGACTTTATAAAGAGTTGAGAGACAATTACTATAAATATCCGGCCCAATTGCCTCCATTGACTTGGCTGAATGATTCGGTACCTGCCGCACCGGAGGGGATCAAAGTGGAACGTTTGGACGATGAGTTGCACTTAACTTGGCAGAAACCTGTGTCGGAAAAGCAGGATTTAACTTATACCGTTTATTATTCATTGACGGATTCGATCGACACAGCTTCGGCAAAATCCATATTAGCTACGAATATTTATGGCAACGAGCTTTTTCTTCCTATCGATGTAGAGTCTGAACGTGGGTATACATTTTCTGTAACGGCTTCCACCCGTTACCGGATAGAGAGTGAACCTTCTCCGGATACCTATTATTACCTGTCTAAATTTATCAAGTAAAGGGAGTATTTTGATTTCGAGTTTTTTTGCTTATTTTTGCGGCATATGAGACGATTTGCCACATCCTTGTTTCTTGTAATTCTTGCTTCCTTAATCTTTTATGGGGGAGCGGGGGTTAATTTCGTATCTTATTGTTGTGGCGTTTGCGAGAAAGAGGGAGTGGAGGCTTTATTGGAAGCTAAGTGCTGTGAGATTCATGGACATGATCATAGTCGTGATAAGCTTGCGAATAATACGGTGGAGTGTTGTGGCATGAATGGCTGTGGCATTGAACGGGTTGATTTTGATTGGAATTCTGTAAATATACAAGTACCGGATCTGCAACCAGTCGTACATGATTTGCTCTTCTCCTCTATTTTCGAGAGTTTACAAATTGCTTCCTTATTTGCTGATTCCTATGAGATTAGGGTGATAGGTCCTCCCGTAGCCTGTCCTCGTGTGTACCTTTCTTTATTGACTACGCTTTTGATTTGATTGTATTCGTGAGGGTGGAAGCTGCTCGCTGAATACCCTTTGGTTTTAAGGTAGGGAATGCTCTATCCCTGCGGAAACTGTATTTAACGATTCAATCAAATAACAACTATCATGTTAAGACAATTATATCTGATATTTTTACTGTTCTGTTTGACTTTTACTTTGACTTGGGCCGAGGATTCCGGCAAGAAAGTGAAAGGACGTGTATGTGATGAAAACAAACAACCTATTATCGGGGCAAATGTATATTGGGAAGGAACCCAAAATGGAACCACGTCCGATGTGGATGGAAATTTCGAGTTAGAACGAAAAGGTGACTCCAAGAATCTGGTGGTTAGCTATATCGGTTATATGACTGAGGTCACCCCTGTGGATGAGAAGGACGATGCTATGCAGATTATCTTAAAAGGTGAGATCGCCTTGGATGAGGTCGTGGTTAGTGAGCGCAAGATGGGAACCATCGCTTCCCGTACGAGCGTATTGCAAACTCAGAAAATTACGTACGATGAGATTTGCCGTGCGGCCTGCTGTAATCTGGCGGAGAGCTTTGAGACAAATCCGTCTGTCGATGTATCGTACTCGGATGCGGCTACAGGTGCCCGGCAAATTAAGCTGTTGGGATTGGCGGGAACCTACGTACAAATGTTGACCGAGAATTACCCGAATTTCCGGGGGGCCGCTTCCTTATATGGCTTGGATTATGTTCCGGGAGCTTGGATGGAAAGTATTCAGGTGTCTAAAGGAACCTCTTCGGTTAAGAATGGGTATGAGGCGTTGGCCGGACAAATCAACGTGGAATTCAAGAAGCCCCCTACGGCGGATATTTTCTCTGCTAATGTGTTCGCTAGTGATGCCGGGCGTTATGAAGGGAATGCGGATGCTTCTTGGCATATCAACGACAAGCTCTCTACCGGTTTATTGGTACACTACTCGAATGATAAAATGCAACATGACGGTAATGACGATGGTTTTCTCGATACGCCGCTAAGGGAACAGGTGAACGTAATGAATCGTTGGTATCATAAATTGGATAAATACGTGGCTCAATACGGAGTTCGCTATCTGCATGAGAGCCGTACCGGTGGGCAGGATACGAAACACCATGATTTCACCGACCCGTATCGGATTCATTTAAATACGAACCGGGCCGAATTATTTACGAAGCAGGCCTATATTATCGATAAGGAAAAGGTAGAGAGCGTGGCATTGATACTTTCCGGTTCTTATCATGAGCAAAAATCAAGATATGACCGTACGCCCTATAATGTATATCAGAATAATGTATATGCCAGTTTGCTGTATGAAAAGGAGTTTACGCCGATGCATAGCTTGAGTACCGGATTAAGTATGAACTATGATGGTTTCGACGAGAATCTGGTTCAATATGCGGGAGGAGAGTCGGTCCGTCATGCCTATGACCGTACGGAAGTCGTGCCGGGAGCTTATGCCCAATATACGTTCAATCTGAATGATAAACTGATCTTATTGGCGGGTGTACGTGCGGATTATAGTACGTTGTATGATTTCTTTGTAACCCCTCGTGTACATATTAAATATAATCCTTTTGACTGGTTCCATATCCGGGCTTCGGCAGGTAAAGGATTTCGGACAGCGAATGTGCTGGCAGAGAACAACTTTTTGTTATCCAGTAGTCGAAAAATGTATATCGCCGACAATCTGGATCAAGAAGAAGCGTGGAATACCGGTCTGAATCTGTCATTTTATATACCTTTGTTCGGGAAGGAACTGAGCTTGAGCGGGGAATGGTATTATACCGATTTCTTGAAGCAAATCGTGGTGGATATGGATAGTGATCCTCATGCGGTTCGTTTCTACAATCTGGATGGGCGTTCCTATTCGAATAGCTTCCAAGTGGAGGCTTCCTATCCTTTTTTCCGGGGATTTACGTTAACGGCCGCTTATCGTTATACAGATGCGAAGACCGATTACCGGAATGAGGAGGGGGTGGCGCATCGATTGAAAAAGCCGTTGGTTAGTGATTATAAAGGTTTATTGACCGCTTCTTATCAAACCCCGTTGAAAAAATGGCAGTTTGATTTGACCAGCCAGTTTAATGGAGGTGGCCGTATGCCGACACCGGATGCATCTAATCCGTTATGGGAGCCGAATTTTAAGGCTTATACGGTAGTGAATGCGCAGATTACGAAATATTTCCGTCAATGGTCTATTTACGTGGGAGCGGAGAACCTGTTTAATTACAAACAACCGAATCCGATTATCGATGCCAGCAATCCCAGAGGGGATAACTTCGATGGATCTATGGTGTGGGGACCGGTGCATGGACGGAAAATTTATGCGGGTATCCGCTTTAATATAAGCAGGGATTGACACGTATATACGTATAAGCCCGCACGTATATACGTGTAGGCCTATGCGTATACTGGTGTGGCCCTACGCCTATATACGTGTAGCCCGATGCCTATAGTGGTGCTTTTCTTTTGGTAGATATGAATGGATAATTAGAATTGTTAATATTAAAAATGATTGATTATGAAACGATTAATTATGTTGCTGTTTTGTGCTGTATGTACGGTATCGATGACATTCGCCCAAGACGCGAAAAAGAAGAAGGACTCTGTGACATTCTTTATCGAAGCGATGGATTGTGATCACTGTATCAAGAAGATCGAGAAAAATATCGCTTTCGAGAAAGGAGTGACCGACTTGAAATGTGATCTGAGTACCCGTACGGCCATTGTGACTTACAAGACGGATAAGACTTCGAAGACCCGCTTGGCCGCGGCATTCAAAAAGATCGGTATGGAAGCGGTTCCGGTAGATAATGGCGCCGGTTGTCCGGTACCTCCGGCGAAAAAAAGTGAGCATACTCACGCTCATTAACATGGAAATTCATAAGAACATCTTATCTTTGCAGATGTTCCGTGAGGGCGGGCCGGAGTGTCCGCCCTGTTTATGAAATAATTTTTCTACGGAATGCAGCGTTTGTTTAATTATTTACATCCTAATATTGTACAGTCTCCAGAAGGGAGACGTTCAAGGCACGACTGAATGAATGAGCTACAACTGATAGAGGGTTGTCGGAAGGGGGAGAGACGAGCTCAAAAAGAGCTTTATGATGCATATTCCCGAAAAATGATGGGAGTTTGCCTTCGTTATGTGAACGACAGGGAAACGGCTCGTGATTTGTTGCAGGATGGCTTCGTGAAAATCTTTACCAGTATGGATTCCTATACAGGGAGTGGTTCATTTGAGGGGTGGATGCGGAAGATCTTTGTTAATTGTGCGTTGGAATATCTGCGAAAGTCGGATGTGTTGCGTGAAGCGACCGATCTTGACAATACGGCGGAACTGATTCAACCCGATAGTTCGGCTATCTCGGACATGTCGGCGGCTGAGTTGATGAATCTAGTGAAGGAGTTGCCGGTTGGCTTCCGTACCGTATTCAATATGTTCGCGATAGAGGGATATTCTCATAAGGAGATCAGTGAGATGTTGAACATAACAGAGAGTACTTCCCGTTCACAATATACCCGTGCCAAGCAGTTATTACAACGTAGAATTAACGCATTGTATTGAGATAAGATGAGTAAAAAGGAAAGAGATATATGGGATGATGCGATCCGGTCGAAGCTAGAGGATTTCGAGATGGATACGCTACCCGGCGACTGGGAGGCTATAGCCGATCGATTGCCCGGAAAGGCTCCGGTTCCTTTGCGTCGTACGCTTCGCTACTGGGTTGCCGCCGCCGTGATCTCCTTATTGGTCGTATCGGGTGGTATCTATTTATATGACAGGGAGATGGAAGATCTACCTATAGCCCAAGAAATACAGTCTTCACAAGAGTCGACATCCGTGGATACCCCGGTTGTTCCGATAGAGAAAACGATGGAGCAAGCGCCCGTATTAGCGACTATTCCTGCTGCTGCGGTCGTGAAGGCAAAAGCGGCATCTGGAGCGGTTAAAGTGGGAGCTAAGGCTAGGATGGCAGCGTTCCGGCAAAATGTAGAGAGTGCAGAGGATCGGCCTATTTCTGAGTCGGAGGTAATGTCTGCTGATAGATCGGCGAATGAGAAAAATACCGTTGAACCGGAGGTTGAAAGGAATAATGATGAGATAGTTGTTCTCAAGAATGATGTACTTGTCGCGGATGCTACTCCTGTTACTAAAAAGAAGCCAGAGAAGACCGCGTCTCGGAAATGGGGGTTCGGTATGGGAGGTGGAGGTCTTTCCATGGGCGCTGATAATCTGGTCCCTCAGTATGTGACGAATAGCAGTGTGCTTAAGAGCGAGAATCTGATGAGCTTAAATTCGTTCGATGCGGAGAAGAAAGATCCTGCTAAGACGGATATTCATCATAAGACGCCTATTGGGGTGGGTATCTCAATTAGTCGTTATTTGAATAATCGTTTTTCTTTGCAGACTGGATTAACTTATTCTTACTTAAGATCGGAGTGGAGTACGAATAATACGTACCATATAGAGAATGATCAGCGATTGCATTTTATAGGAATTCCATTATCATTGACTTATAAGATCGCGGAATGGAATCGTTTTATGTTTTACGCCTCAGCCGGAGGTATGGCGGAAATGAATGTCGCTGGCAAACGTAGAATGAAATTATTCTCGGATGAGGTAGAGATCGCAAAGCAAAGTGAACATATTCGAATGAAAGAATGGCTATGGTCTGTAAATGCCCGTGCCGGCGTAAGTTATCCGATTATCCGTTTCGTAAGCGCTTTCGCAGAGGTGGGAGCCAGCTATTATTTTGATAATGGTAGCGAGATCGAAACCATCCATTCGGAGAAGCCGTTTAACATGAGCCTTCAGTTCGGATTTCGTTTTGGTTTTTAATACTCGATAGATTAACAGTGTAAATACAAATACTTAAAAATAGAAAAATTGAATTATGAAAGCATTTAAATTAATTGGAGCAGCGGTGGCTGCGTCATTATTGTTGTTGACCTCTTGTCTTGGAGAATCGAATAATACGGTGACTCGTGCCGGCTTTGGTGTCGCAGGTCTTTCTGAAAAGACATATAAAACGGTACTGAATACAAATATGGGAGCATTATACTCTCCGTCTTTATCGGCACAAGTAGTTGACGGAGCTTGTTACTTGATCAACTATGAATTAGACCTAAATTCTCCGGAGAATGCGAATGCGGCGACAAATGGTTATTTAACAGCGACAATCTCTGTGGCAGATGAGATAACAAAAGGACAGCCAGTCTTTTATAATGTGCCAGATTCGGCCAGCTTACTTCAGAATGAGATACCTGTAAAAAACCTATTTAGCAATGGCGACTATGGGGTGTATGTAGACGGTTATTTATTCTTCTTTATAACAATGGATATGTTTAAGGATCAGAAAAATTCTTATACTTTATATTGGGATCGTTCAAAGGAGCCTACTATGGTGGATAATGTCCCGACATATGACTTGTTCTTGCGTGTCGCTAAAGTAGCGGACGGAACAGGTTCTGCGGCATCATCTATAGGAGAAGTCCGTGCGTTTAATGTTAAGTCTGTATTGGAGTCTGTGAATAGCGCTGAGGCTAATAAAGATTCAAAGTCTTTTAATCTTAAGGTCAATTATCTAAATACGATTAATGAAAAAGATAGTACGGATTTGAAATGGGCTTCTTATACCGTTCTATTCCAAGTCGTGAAAAACTCATAAAGAAATTAGTATAGAAGTTGAGGGCGTACCGATAAGAAGATTATCGATACGCCCTATTTTTTTGCCGTTTTTTTTATGTATATGGGTAAAGATCGTATCTTTGCGTACTTTAAGAGGAGTATTGTGAAATGAGATACAAGAATTTAATAGGTTTTGTCTGGGTGGCGGTTTTCATGAGTCTGTTTACTTCTTGCCTAAAAGACATAAATAACGTCTATAATCCGGGAACGACCGCCGCTGTGGTTCGTCAACATGGAGATAGCGCGTTGATGATGGCTAATACCCGGTTCGGTTGGATCTATTCGACGAAGCTGAGCTCATACTCAGAGGGTAAATGCTTGTTAGTGAGCTTTGATTATGATCCTAGCTTACCGGAAAATACGAATGCGGAACAAAAAGGGTATTATACGGTGACGATACAAGGGGAAACCGCTGTTAACCAGCAAAACGCTGAGAGCCCTCTTACGGATACGCATAAATTATTGACTAATGAGCAACCGGTACTTGCGGTCAACCCCAATGATTCTGTTTTATACATCAAATTAGAAGACTATTTATTTCTGCCCTCTGCTTGTTGGACGACAAAAGATCGGACTTTAAATTGGCAATTGACTTACGATCCGGCTCAGGAAGCTGTTGTGGAAAATCGGAAATCAATTTATTCCTTATATTTACGGGCTGCCGCTACGACCGGAAAGCCGGAGGATAAGGCAGAGGAGGCTATCGCGGTTATCAATGCCTTTAATCTGGCGAATTTTATCAAGGATATGCGAGAACAAGGTGGACGCGACGCGGATATGTATGTTCGGATTCATTATATCGATCAAATTAATCCGAAAGATAGTACCCAGTTTACATGGGGAGTAACGGATCCTTTACTTATAAACTAAAGAAGATGAGAAAGCGAATTTTATACGGCTTATTTTTATCCTTGTTTTTCTTAATGACCTCTTGTATGGGGGATGGAAGTAACTCCATCAATTATCATCGGGTAGGAGTGATACGTGAGAATCCTATGCGATGTATCTATACGGCGGATGATCAAGGGAATATATTTATCGTCTCTTCCTCTGAGTTTGAGAATCGGACGGATTTGAAAGATGGCGATTGCTGTGTGGTTGATTTCAAGACGAATTTTAGCGAGGAATTGGGCAATGGTGTTTACAACGCTGAGATTTATAAGTATGATTCGGTCGCTGTATGGCCTTTGCATGAGACATTGACTGATACTACGGTTGTATTGGACAAGGAGCGTCTGGTTACGCTGGACTTTAAGAAAAGTATTTATTTGGAAGGACGTTTCTTCTTGCAAACCCAACATGTAAATCATCAGGTAGACCAAAAGGATATTTTCAATTTATCCTATAACCCTGATCAGGAGGTGGAAGAAGACAGCACCGGACAACGGGTCTATAACCTATACCTTCGGGTAACCCAAGAGGGGGGTACCGGCGATTCCACTAAATGGATCAATACGACCGCTTTTACAATCGATAAGTTTTTGGACCAAGCCAAAGCGATAGAGAGTAGTGAGGGGCAAAATGTGATAAATTTTAAAATAAATTATGCCGAACGCTATAATGCGGATACAACCGCATGTGTTTGGGGGGCTACCGACGTATTTACGTTGCGTTTTACGAATTAAATATATACTTTTGCTATTTAAAAGTAAACAGAGATGTATAAGGAGATATTTAGGTGGGTAATCGCTATCATCTCACAGCCAGCGAAGGCGTGGGTCTTGTTAGCGAAAAAAGGAGAGAAGCAGGAGGAGTTCTTATCCCGATTCGTGTATCCTTTGATCGGCTTCGTTACTGTTGCGGCTTTTCTGGGCGTATTGTTTACGCGGAAGGAGTTTGATTTAGAGCTGGCCTTGAAGTCGTCTATCCGGACATTGGTGTCCTCGTTCGGTGGTTTTTACCTCGGGGCTTATCTGATGAACGAGATATGGCAAGGTATATTTAAACGGGAGAAGGATTTGAAACTGTGGTTGCGCTTCGTCGGGTATTCCTCGTCGTTGATGTTCGCTTTGAATATCGTATTGATGTTGCTTCCCGAGTTTTTCTTCTTGCGGATATTTATCCTTTATACATTCTATATTGTTTGGGAAGGCGCTGGTCCGTATATGGGAGTCGAGGAGAAGATCCGTCTGAAGTTCGTAGGATTTACAACCGCCATTATATTACTGACTCCGGCAGTTATCGAGATTTTGTTATCGATGCTGATGCCCGGTTTGAGTTTTTGACAGAATAACACAAGATGAAAGAGAAGATTAGTAATAACATACAGATAAAGAATAAGCGGGCGACGTTCGACTACGAGTTGCTCGACACTTTTACGGCCGGGATCGTACTGACCGGAACGGAGATTAAATCGATCCGTTTAGGGAAGGCGAGTTTGGTAGATACGTTTTGTATCGTGGAAAAAGGGGAACTGTGGGTGAAGAATATGTACATCGCCGAATATTTTTACGGTACGTACAATAATCATAACGCACGGCGGGACCGGAAATTACTTCTTACCAAAAAGGAATTACGAAAGATCGAGGGCGCGGTTCGTGCCAGTGGTTTTACGATCGTTCCCACTCGTTTGTTTATCAATGAGAAAGGATTGGCGAAAGTAGTCGTCGCGATCGCACGAGGTAAAAAGGAATATGATAAGCGAGACTCCATCCGGGAACGTGACGACCGACGGGAGATGGATCGGGCTTTCAAACGATAAGTCGAGATGGAGACAGGGCAAGGCGTGATCGGTAGGGTTTGGGGATGTATCCTGAAAGCTCTGCCTAAAGCAGGCAAGACGTGTTTATGGCTGCTAAAGATTATTTTGCCTATTTCTTTATTGGTCCGTATATTGCAATATTCCGGAATATTAGGTCAGATCTCGGATTGGTTAGTGCCCGTGTTCTCGTTGGTGGGTCTGCCGGGGGAGACAGCCATTGTTTTTATAACCAGTATATTCTCCCCATTATATGCCCCGATCGCTTTGATCACCTCGATGTCTTTAGGAGTCCGTGAAGCTACGATATTAGCATTGATGTGCCTTACTTCCCATAATCTAATGGTAGAATCCTCCGTACAGGCAAAGACTGGGTCTTCTTTCTGGGAGATGACGCTGCTCCGTTTGATCATGAGTTTCGTGATCGCTTTTTCTTTGAATTGGGTAATGCCCCATGAAGGATGGGGACAGGTCGGGATCGCTCAAAGCGCGGCTGTATGCGATAATTGGTTGGAAGTATTCGTACTTTGGTTTACCAGCTCGATGAAGGTGGTGATTTCTATTTTGATAATTGTTACGGCTTTAATGATCCTTCATTATATATTGGAAGAGTTTAATCTGATGAAAGGATTGTCCTCGGTCTTTTCTCCGCTGATGCGATTATTTGGCTTGCCTCAAGATGCCGCTTTTTTGTGGTTGGTAGGTAATGTGGTCGGACTGGCTTATGGGGGGGCTATTATGGTAGAGCAAATGGAGCAGAGGAAGTTGTCTTACGGTGACGGCAACTTGCTGAACCATCATTTGGCCGTGTGCCATTCCCTGTTGGAAGATACGATCATCTTTGCCGCGATAGGGGTACCCGTTCTTTGGGTGGTGCCTACCCGTCTGTTTTTCGCCATCGCTGTGGTATGGATCCTCCGGGGATATAGTTATATGTACGCAAGAAAGGTAAAACATATTTATGAATAAGGAACGATTTCTGCGACTCTTGAATGAGCGCATTTTGATCTTGGATGGTGGTATGGGTACCATGATCCAAAGTTTCAAACTAAACGAACAAGATTACCGAGGCGAACGTTTCGCCGATTTTCCGGGACAGTTGAAGGGGAACAATGATTTATTGTGTATCACCCGCCCGGATGTAATCCAGTCTATTCATCGTCAGTATTTGGATGCGGGAGCGGATATCTTCGCTACGAATACGTTTAACGCGAACGCTATTTCCATGGCAGATTATGCGATGGAGGCCTATGTACGTGAGATAAATCTGGCCGCCGGACGATTGTCGAGGGAAGTGGCGGATACCTATATGGCAGAGCATCCGGATCGTACGATCTTCGTGGCCGGATCGATCGGTCCTACTAATAAGACAGCTTCTATGAGTCCAGATGTAAGTGATCCCGCTTATCGTGCCGTAACTTATAAAGATTTGTATAATGCCTACAAGGAGCAAGTCGAGGGACTTGTTGACGGCGGGGTGGATATCATCCTTTTCGAGACTACATTCGATACGTTGAACGTAAAAGCGGGATTGGAAGCGGCTGAGGTCGTGTTGAAAGAGAAAGAAAAAGACCTGCCGATTATGTTGTCTTTGACTTTGTCCGCACAAGGTGGACGAACATTTTCCGGACAGACTTTATTGGCCTTCTTAGCTTCCATACAGCATACACATATTGTTTCGGTTGGCTTAAACTGCTCTTTCGGAGCGGCGGATATGAAGCCCTATTTACAAGAGTTGGCGAAGTATGCCCCCTATTATATCAGCGCTTATCCGAACGCCGGATTGCCGAATAGTTTTGGTACCTATGACGAGACGCCGGATAAAATGGCCCAACATGTGAAGCCTTTTGTGGAAGAGGGATTGGTGAACATTATCGGAGGCTGTTGCGGAACGACTCCAGCGCATATCTCCCGGTATCCGGAGTTGGTGAAAGGAGCTAAACCGCATATCCCGGCTCCGAAACCGGATTGCCTGTGGCTGTCGGGCTTGGAACTGCTGGAGGTGAAACCGGAGAATAATTTCGTGAACGTGGGAGAGCGTTGTAATGTGGCCGGTTCTCGGAAATTCTTACGCTTGATAAAAGAAGGCAGTTATGAGGAAGCGTTGACGATCGCTCGTAAGCAAGTGGAGGATGGCGCCCAAGTGATCGATATCAATATGGACGATGGTATGTTGGATGCCGTGAAAGAAATGAAGACATTCTTAAACTTGATCGCCTCCGAACCGGATATTGCCCGTGTACCCGTCATGATCGATTCTTCTAAATGGGAAGTGATCGAGGAAGGCTTGATGTGCGTGCAAGGAAAGAGCATCGTGAATTCCATCTCCTTGAAAGAAGGAGAGGAGGTCTTCCTTAAACATGCCGCCCGTATTAAGCAACTGGGTGCGGCTGCGGTCGTGATGGCTTTCGACGAGAAGGGGCAGGCGGATACCTATGAAAGAAAGATTGAGATTTGTGAACGGGCCTATCGCCTATTGATCGAGAAGATCGATTTCAATCCCCAAGATATTATTTTTGACCCGAACGTATTGGCGATCGCTACCGGTATGGAGGAACATAATGGCTATGGTCTGGCGTTTATCCGTGCCGTTGAATGGATCAAGAAGAACTTGCCGGGTGCGAAGGTGAGTGGTGGTGTAAGTAATTTATCTTTCTCTTTCCGGGGGAACAATCATGTACGCGAGGCTATGCATTCCGTATTTCTATATCATGCGATCGGGAAGGGGATGGATATGGGTATCGTGAATCCGTCTACCTCCGTACTTTATGAGGATATAGAGCCGGAGTTCCGTACCTTGTTGGAAGACGTGATCTTGGCACGCCGTCCGGAAGCTGCCGAGGAATTAATTACTTATGCTCAAAATTTACATGTTCAAGCTTCCGGAGAAACTCCGGAGAAGCATGAGGCTTGGCGTGAGCTTTCATTGAAGGAGCGTTTGGAACATGCCTTAATCAAAGGGATCGGAGACTATTTGGAGGACGATTTACAAGAAGCCTTGCGGATTTATCCGCATGCCGTGGATATAATTGACGGTCCGTTAATGAGCGGAATGAATAAGGTCGGCGAGTTATTCGGTGCCGGAAAGATGTTTCTCCCTCAAGTCGTGAAGACCGCACGTACGATGAAAAAGGCCGTGGCTATTTTACAACCGGCCATTGAATCTGAAAAGAAAGCTTCCGGCTCCGCGAAGGCCGGTAAAGTGATTTTCGCTACGGTAAAAGGGGATGTACATGATATAGGTAAGAATATCGTCTCTATCGTATTGTCTTGTAATAACTACGAGGTGATTGATTTAGGGGTAATGGTTCCCGCAGATGTGATCATAAAGAAAGCGATCGAGGAGAAACCGGATCTGGTTTGCTTATCCGGCTTGATAACCCCTTCTTTAGAAGAGATGGCGCATGTCGCAGACGAGATGCAGAAAGCGGGACTTACGATTCCTATGATGGTGGGTGGCGCTACGACCTCCAAATTGCATACGGCGGTGAAGATCGCTCCGCATTATGATTATCCGGTGATTCATGTGCTGGATGCCTCACAGAATCCGTTGATCGCCGCCAAACTATTGAATCCAGATACCCGTGACGCTTATATCAGGGAGTTGGAACAAGAACAAGAAGCCTTGCGTGCCTCTTTAGGGCAGAAGAAAGAGACCTTGGCTTCTCTTTCAGAGGCTCGTAAGCATCCGATAGAAATAGATTGGACCGGGTATACACCGGTTGTTCCGGCCCGGATGGGGGTACATGTTATCCCTTATATCCCCTTGGAAGAAGTGATTCCTTATATCCACTGGACCTTCTTTTTTAGCGCATGGAAATTGAATGGCCGTTTCTCGGAAATCTCCCAGATACATGGTTGCGATTCTTGTCGTGCCTCTTGGTTGGCCGGATTCCCGGAAAAAGATCGTGCGAAGGCTACCGAGGCGATGCAATTATACAAGGATGCTGTTAGGTTATTGGATCGGCTGGTCAATATGAAGGTTGAATATTGTAAAGCGATTTACGGATTTTTCTCAGCGAATAGTGAAGGGGATACGATCCGAATGGGTGATATAGCGCTGCCTTTATTACGTCAGCAAGTAAAAAAAGAGGAAAATATTTATAAATGTCTTTCCGATTATGTAATACCGGTTTCCGAGGAGCGAACTGATTATGTAGGGGCGTTTGTCGTTACCGCTGGAGCTGGCGCTGATTGTTTGAAGGATAAATTTGAGGAAGAAGGCGATACCTATAATTCAATGTTGCTGCAAACCTTGACCGATCGCCTAGCGGAAGCTACAGCCGAATATCTTCATGAGAAAGTACGTAAAGAATATTGGGGATATGCTAAAGACGAATCCTTGTCTATCCCGGATCTTTACAAGGTGAAATACCAAGGAATCCGTCCGGCTATCGGTTACCCTTCTCTACCGGATCAATTATTGAATTTCACATTGGATGGATTGCTCGATATGTCGCGAATTGGTGTTTCGTTAACCGAGAATGGTGCCATGTATCCTACGGCTTCGGTTAGTGGGATTTATATTGCCCATCCCTCTTCTCAATATTTCATGATCGGTTCTATCGATGAGGAGCAGATGAGAGATTATGCGAGCCGCCGGAATTTAACGGAGGAGCAAGTCCGAAAGTTATTGAGTAGGAATATAGGATAATTTAGTAGCATCACTGCAACCCGGGTTGCAGTGATGCTGCAATGCCTGTGCAGTAATACTGCAACACCTATTGCAGTAACACTGCATAGGCATTGCAGTAAAAAATCGATCAATACGATCTATCTGCCATAGTAATGCTTGGCGGAAGGAACCATGATAACGTTCAATTCCGGATCAGCCATGTCTGGATCGATCGGGAACATCGGTCTCACGATATTCTTATAGGGAAGCTTCTTGAAGTCCTGATCCACGCCTCCCCTTGTAAAAGCCATCACCCAATCCGCTTGTATATTGTACCATTGGGTTACAAGGTAACCCTGTTTAACCATTACGATATCCATTTCCTTCGGGTCAATTCCTGAACCCTCTAGGTTTGGAGTGGGAGACGATGTGCCTACTACCACATAAACGCTTCCGGTCTTTACGATAGCGATATCTCTTTTCCGTCTCCATGATTCCGCGTTCTTGTCTTCTTCCGGACTGACATAAACCACGGTACCCGATAATTTCACGGGACCTTCGTAGGAATTATCGACCATGGCACCTACCATGCCTTCTACGTGTCCGCCTACGCCGACCTTACGTGCCTGCTTAACCACTTCTTCTCCCGGGATGGAGCAATAAAGAACGCTCTTTCCCTTATCAGTCTGGAATTCCGGACGCTTCAAGAGTCTCGCCAAAGTCCAAGTGACCTCGCCTGAGCCGCCTCCGCCGGGATTATCTCCCATATCACTGATAAAGAAAGGCTTCTTTTTGCTTGCTATTGCCAAATCGATACATTTCTCGAGCGAATATCCCGGAGCTTCCAGCGAGAACTGCTTACGGACATCCCAGAATTTCTGGGCGAGTTTCTTCGCCCCGGCTTTTACCTGTTCCTCATCGTCACCGTAAACCATCACGGTTCCTTGGTTCCGTGGGTTGTCTCCCCAAACATAACCGATCCAGATCCCTGCGTCTATCACTCCGGGCATGGCTTCAACCTCGGGAACCAATGCGTACAGCGATTTCGCAGGCTCGACACGGGTACTCGACCATTCGCCGGAAACTAGGACAGGAACAGCAACCCATGCCTTGTATGCCGGACGCCCTTTCCCTGATTCAAGACGTTCCAACAAATTGACAACCCCTCGCCGATGTGATTCACGAGAATCCGCATGCGGTGCTTGACGATAAGTCGTAATCAAATCGGAGTTGAGAGCTACCAACCAAGACGTATTTCCGTGAAGGTCCATCGTGGTGGTAGTCAAGACATCGTTTCCGATCAAGCTACGCACCTTCTCCATGAATTCGCCCTCGGGATCGGCTACGCCTTCCACGCTACAAGCTCCGTGGTTATAAAACCAGAAAGCGTCATATGGCATATTGGCCTTGATCATCTCCAATGTTTTTTCCACAAACGCGTCGTACGATTCTTTTGTCACGGGGCCTCTTCCACCGCCATAGCCAATCTGCGTGGGAAGCCAAGTGGCCGCCTGTCCCATTGCGGAGTCTGGGCTGAGATAGTCCGGCATTCTTACGGGGTGTCCTACGAGCGGCTGCCTATTCGGGACGAACACGCTGTTTTCTATCTGTATACCGGCAATACCGATACGAGGTTTTTTCTTCTGTCCAAAGGCCTCTCCAACGAACGATACGGCCAAGAGACAGATTCCGAGCAATACTAAATTCCTTTTCATGCTATTATGATTTTTGCGAATTGTTATTTCCTTATTAATTAGTTATTAAACCGTCACTAATATCAATCTCGGTTTGAGGTATAGGCAATACTTCCGCACCGGCGCTGAAAGGAGTCTTAGCTCCAAATTCCGCCTTCTTGGTTCCGTTAAAGACTTTCTCGCCCCATCCTACACGTACCACGTCAAAGAACCGGAAACCTTCCATTCCGAACTCCAGATGACGCTCATTCATGATGTCTTCAAACAATTGGCTTCCTGTATGGTTCTTAGGAGCCAAGTTGACATGACTTCTTACCTCATTCAGATACTTTTGCGCATTAGCGATATCGCCGCTGAAATAACAAGCCTCGGCATAGTTCAAATATACCTCCGCAAGGCGGATAAGCCTGAGGTTCGTGGGTTGATTATTTCCCCTATTCTCCTCTCTTTGCCCGGGCGCGAGATATAGTTTGCGATTGTACCAACCGGTTCGGTCGTCCGTAACGGGTGCCACATCGCCTTTGGCTGCGGTCTCGATCTCTATGGCCTCTTCCGTGGAAAGGAGAGTGGTCTTCTTTCGTATGACATCCCCCTCGGCATCATAAGCGTCCGCCAAGGCCTGTGTAGGTTGCGCGCAACCGAAGCCGATCGTCATGTTTCGGGGCATAGACATCAATACGTGGCGGTTACCGTTATTTACGTTATACGAGCTTTGAGTGGAAGAGTTATACATATTCACTTCTAGGATCGATGAGGAACAATGCTCGCCGTCCAGTGAGAATTGCCAAGTGTAATCTTCCGGAGCTACTAGGCTATACTCTCCCCCGCACTCATTCTGGAATTTCTCGAAAGCCTTTTTTACCTCATCGTATTTTTTCTCATACAGATAAATACGTGTTTGCATGGCGATGGCCGCGCCTTTGGTAATCCTTCCCGCATAGCTTGACTCGTAGTTAGCCACCTCACTTTTCTTAGGTAATACGCTAACCGCATCGTTTAGGTCTTGCTCGATAACCGAGTATATCTCTTCGACAGACGCACGTCCGAGTCTCTCATGATCGAGATCCAAGACTCCCGTATAGCAAGGAACACCACCAAAGGTTTTCACAAGCTCGAAATAAGTATAGGCGCGAATAAACTTGGCCTCACCGATCATCTGTTCCCTGTTATATTTCGAGAATAGGGCATCGTCTGCCATTTCCATATCCCGTATAAACAAATTGGCCTTATTAATACATTGGTAAGAATACCGATATTTGTTCAAGATCTCGGTATGATCCGCTTGATACTGATAATTCTCCAGCAACGTGAAGGTTTGTGCGTCGTTCGAAGAACCGCTGTAGGTCGCGTCATTCGACAACACGTCGCCGAAACATTGCATTGACCATGTGTAACGGAAGTCCTTCATGACGGAATAGACAGCGGTCAGACGCAAGAAAGCTTGTCTTTCCTCTGATATCTCTCCAGCCTCCGGACTTCCTAACGGAGCTAAATCCAAATCTGCGCAACTGCTGAATCCTGTTAAAATCGCTAGTACGATTCCTATGATATATTTGTTTTTAAACATGACATTATAAATTTTAAAAAGTAACATTAATACCTCCGGTGAATGAAATGTTCTGAGGATAGATACCGTAATCTATACCTCTAGACAAAGAGCTGGACTGACCCACTTCCGGATCCATACCCGAGTAACTGGATATCGTAAACAAGTTCTGGCCGCTTACATAAAAACGTACTTTTTGTAGTTTTATCCTCTGCGTGAGAGAAGCGGGCAGGGTATAACCTAGCTGGGCGTTTCTCAAGCGGAAATAAGTCCCGTTTTCTACGTACATGTCCGAGAAGCGGTCATTGTCGTTTACGTCCGTAGCCGTCAGGCGAGGGATGTCCGTATTTGTATTATTTGGCGTCCAATAGTTCATTAACGCTCTATCCTTGTTCGTTATATCGTTCGGGAAGTAGGTGTAATAACGCATCGCATTAAATATTTGATTACCGATTGTTCCACCAAACTGCAAATTGAGGTCGAAACCTTTCCACGCCATACCCATGTTGATACCGTATATGATATCCGGAATAGGATTACCGATCATGCATCTATCACTCGAGTCTAATTTACCATCGCCGTTCGTGTCTACGAACAATACATCGCCCAATTCGGCATTAGGTTGGAAATCCGCCCGCTTAACGGCATTCAACTGTTCCTGTGTTTGGATAAGCCCGTCTGTCTTATAGCCCCAGAATGCGCCGATAGGCATACCTTCATTCGTATAGGTGAGGTACATGCTTCCGTTTCGGAATGGTCCATCGGAGATTGGTGTGCCACCATTCAATTTCGTCATGCGGTTACGGATGGTCGACATATTTACTCCCACGTTGTATTCGAAACCACTTTCGGTCTTGTCTCTCCACTCGAGATTCATCTCGATACCGCGGTTGTTCGCCTCGCCGATATTGGTATAGGTGTTGCTGGCATATCCCATATAGATAGGCATAGGAGCGGCAAGCAGCATGTCCTTCGTTGTCTTGTAATAATACTCGAAGCTGAAGACCATGCGGGTGTTAAAGAAGCTTGCGTCAAGACCGATATTCAGAGATTCCGTGGTTTCCCATTTAATATCCGGATTGCCCAATCTGCTCACGGCAATACCTTGATACAAGGTCTCATTCTCTCTCGCTCCGAATAAAGCGCCGTATTGCGTACTCAATGACAGCAAACTACGATCCACATAATTGGTGATATTCTGATTTCCGATCTGTCCCCAGCCCCCGCGGAGTTTCAAGGAGGAAACCCATTCGGCGTTCAATTTCTGGAAGAACGGTTCGTTGTCGATTCTCCAACCTAGAGCGAACGAGGGGAAGTTACCCCAGCGATTCTTGGAAGAGAATTTAGAGGAGCCGTCTCGCCGGAAAGTGGCCGTAATAAGGTATTTGTTATTGTAATCGTAGTGTAGGCGGCCCAGATAAGACATCAAACCATATTCCGTAGCGCTATTGCTGGCCGTGGTCTTGTTCTTGTCCAGCGTAGCGTCTATATAATGCAGGTTATCCGACTCTCCGATAAGATCTCTCGCGTTTACGCTCAAGGTTTCCTGCTTACCCCATTCGTTGGTATAACCTACGAGAGCGGATATGGAGTGCTTCTCGGCAAACGTTTTCTCATACGAAAGGGTATTCTCGAACGTATAGTAATGCCCTTTGGTCTGCGACTTCGATAAACTACTCTCTAAATTTCTTTGGCTTGAGGATACCTCATAGACAGGCGAGAAGGTTTTATTGTCTACCCTTCTGATTTCCGCTCCGAAGCTACTCTTGAACTTCAATCCTTTTATAATCTGCCATTCCCCATACATATTGCCGATGAAAGCAAGTTTCTCCCGTTGATTATCCCGATACATGATACTTGCCAATGGGTTATAGTAGTCAATATAAGGAGAGTAACCATATGAACCGTCTGCGTTTTGGGCGGGAGTTACCGGATCCAAACGGATCGCGTTACTTACGACACCATAGTCGGAGTCGTACACATTACTACTGTTGCGCTCACTAATACTTGCGTCGGTAGATCTCGCGATCGATGCGTTGGTACCCACTACCAAATGATCTTTGAGCACCGTTTTTTCCGTGCTTTGACGGACACTGAACCGTTCGTAGTTGGATTTCTTGATCGTTCCATCTTGGTTGATATAGTTCAAGCCCAGATTGAATTTATAGTCGTTCTCTTTACCACCGCTTATGCCGACACTGTAGTTATGCATAAAGGCCGTATGCGTAATCTCGTCCATCCAATTGGTGGAAACATTACGATTGACAAGGGCCAAGTTGATGGGAACGCTCCTCACTGTGTTCAACTGCTCCTGATAGTCGTACCATTCCGGACCTGACATCAAATCGAGATTATTCAATATTTTGTTCATACCCCAATATGCGTCGAGCGTAACGGTGGTTTTTCCAGCGGCGCCTTTTTTCGTAGTGATAAGGATTACGCCGTTCGCGCCACGGGAACCGTAGATAGCGGAAGCGGAAGCGTCTTTAAGCACCTCCATAGACTGTATATCCGATGTGTTCAGGTAGTTTATATCCGTCACGGGCATCCCATCCACGACGAACAATGGCTCCGCGTCGTTTACCGTACCGACACCTCTGATACGGATCGTGGCGGCGGAACCCGGAGATCCGGAACTGGAAGTGACGGATACACCGGTAGCCAAGCCTTGCAATGCGGTAGAAACATTGGCCACTGCTTGGCGAGCGATTTTCTCCTCGCTCACGGACGAGATAGCCCCCGTGATATCACTTTTCTTCATCGTACCGTAGCCAATCACTACCACCTCATCCAACTTTTGTGTGTCCTCTTGCAAGGAGATGCTTAAAACCGATTTATTGCCTACCGGAATCTCCTGGTTCATATAACCGATATAGGACACTTGCAAAATAGCGTCTTTGGCTACTTCCAACGTGAATTTTCCATCTATATCCGTTATTGTCCCGTTTGTTGTCCCTTTTACCATCACATTGGCGCCAATTATCGGCATACCGGTAGCATCAATCACGGTTCCGGTGATCTGACGGGTGTTTTGTTGCGGGGTGGATACGATTGATGGTTTCTCTATAATCATGATGTCGCTTTTAATGCGCATGTTTGGGGAGTGTACGGAAGCGTATACACCTGTGGTAAAAACAAATAGCGGGATTGAGGTTAACTTCATGGCTCTGCCCAATTTAGTTTTTGTGTTTAATCGGGGGTTAGGATTCCCCTTACAAATTTCATTCATACATTTGTAATGTTTTAGTGTTAGTATTAATTGATTTAAAGGCGTTTAGAAACTTGTTTGGCTGGATTATATAGCCATATCTTCCAGCCAGTTTCCTTGCTAGATATGGTTCATGATGGTTCCTGTTTCATAGGCTCTCCTTTCTTTAAGATTAACTTTAGTAAACTGAATATGTTTATTTGGTTGTTTGATTTGCAATATTCGTGAAAAAAAACGACACCTGCAAGCAAGTCTCTGCTAATTTAATATTGTGTATTCAATCGATAGAAGTCATTAATACGGCTTAATTATGTCAATTTGTCATTTCTCTCTCCTTCTGCTTCTCGTATTTGAGATAGGATAGTGTGTGTGTTTATTATATGCGATTCTCCGGTTGTTAAGCTCTGACGAATAGAATGTGTATGAAGGAAAATACTTGCAGTTTGCTTTCTTTTTATCAATATCCGCCGAATAATTATACCTCTTGTTTCTGAAAACTAATAAATGCTTCCTGAATGATATTTGAAAATCAATCGATTTTTTTGCCGTTCTAGAGCGCAAAGGCTCTATATAGTCTCGTTTTTCAGTGTACAAAAGATTGAGATTAGGAGTAGATCCCAGCTAAATTAGAGCAAGTGCCGGATAATCCGAACTAGATGCCGGGTAGATGTCGGTTATCTGCCGGGAAATAGAAATTATAAGCCGACTAAATACATACAAGTTCAGGATATATCCTAAAAAATGTGCTATTTTGGGTACTAAAGTTCCATAATATTGGTTTAAACGTAACTGTTTTGAAAAAGTATGTGTTTAAAATATGTTTAGAAAGTAAACATTATGATAGTGTTTCGGTAATTCTTTTTGCATTCAGATAGTATGAGTTACATTTGTCAATTCATTTCAAATATTATTTAAAAACAGAGAGATATGGATGAGAAAGGATTCGTGGAAGGGGTGAGAAGGTATATGTCCCAGTTACGAGAGGAAAAGCGTTATTCCTCCGCCAAAAGTTATCAGGATGCGTTGAACTCCTTTATAAAGTATAGTGGAACAGAGAACATTTCCTATTCGGATATCAATAAGGCCAATCTTCACCGATATGAGGCTTATTTGCTGGAGAAAGGCTGCATGTGCAACACGGTTTCCACTTATATGCGTCGTATCCGTTGCGTCTATAACAAGGCGATCGAAGATGGTGATGCGGAATATATCCCTGGTTTGTTCCAAGGAGTTTTTACGGGAGTGGAGAGTAAGCGCAAGAAATCCCTATCCTTAGAGAACCAACATAAGTTGATGACGGTGAAGGTAGAGAGTGAGGTGCTAAGGGAGACACAACTGGTCGTTTGTCTGTTGTTTCAGTATGCAGGAATGTCGTTCGTGGACTTCGCCCACCTAAAAGAAAGGAATATCAAAAACGGGATATTGGACTATAATCGGCAGAAGACAGGCACACCGATGAGACTGGAAATTTTGGATACGGCAGAATTGATGCGCAAGGAATTAATGGGTGACAAGAGGCCGGCCTCAGGCTATTTATTCCCTTTTTTGAGTGGAACGAAGACGGGCTATGAGGCATATCTCGAATACAATGCGGCCCTATCCCGGTTCAATCGAAATTTGAAGGCGTTGAAAAAGGCCGCTGGAATAGCATCGGATGTTACCTCTTATACGATCCGCCATTCCTTCGCCATGGCATTGAAAGAGCAAAATGTCCCTATAGAAATGATCAGTGAATTATTGGGGCATAAGTCCATCAAGACCACCCAGATTTATCTGAGAAGTTTCTCTTTGGAAAAAATGACAGAGGTGAATAGCACTTGCTTTGGTTGTGTCTATAATTATGTGTCGAAAGTGGGATGAGGCTACTTAGTGAGTAGCG
>PPYE01432405.1_pt1 | contig 119112 bp, 104 predicted proteins | sample 1559881 | NCBI WGS metagenome assembly PPYE01 (sample SAMN08240022, study PRJNA423297) | Human gut metagenome, whole genome shotgun sequencing project.
AACGTAGAAATGACAATCGAACTGATCCACCCAATCGCTATGAGCCAGGGTCTTACATTCGCTATCCGTGAAGGCGGAAGAACTGTAGGTTCAGGTCGTGTTGCTTCTATCGTAGAATAATTTCAGATAGAACTATCGTAAAAATTATATAGAGTACCGAAAGGTGCATTGTGTCCAAGCGTAAGATTGCCCCGGAACCGAAAGGTTTCCGGGGTTTTTCTGTTGGCATTCTTCTGGAAAGAAGAAAAAGGACTGCTGTCTTTGTGCAGCAGTCCGGAAAATATAAATCAATTGGTGTTGGCCGGGAAGAAGGGGCGCAGCACATCTGCTACATTGGAAATAGGCATGGTCTGAAGCCATACATGTCCTGGGCCGGTGATGACGGTGTTGAATACGCCTTCGCCGCCGAAGAGCATATTTTTTACACCGGGAACTGTGCGGATTTCCAACTGACAGCTTGCGCTCATTGCAGCCAGATGTCCGGTATCCACAATGATCTGCTGCCCGGGAGCCAGTTCATACTCTACCACATGACCATCGAATTCCGCAAAGGCGATTCCCTGTCCGGAAAGTCTCTGAAGGATAAAACCTTCACCGCCGAAGAGACCGGAGGCAAATTTCTTATGGAAATGTACAGACAGATCCACGCCTGCCTCAGAGGCAAGGAAAGCACTTTTCTGGAAGATCATATCATTGCCCGGGGTGATCTGAAAAGCTTTTACAGATCCGGGAAAGCTGGATGCAAAGGCAATCATACCGTTTCCGCCTTTTGCTGTGTAGATATTCTGGAAAATGGAATCCCCGGAAAACAGTCTGCCGAAAGCTTTCCCTATCCCTCCGTTGGTGGTGGTTTCCATCTGCATATTAGGTGACATCCATGACATGGAACCCTTTTCTGTGATCATTTTTTCTCCTGCTTCCAATTCGCAGATGACAACGGGAAGTGTTTCACCCTGGATAGTATATCTCATATACATGTCCTCCTTTATACTCTTTGTTCGTATGGATATATTATAGCAAGAATGCTATAAGGTAACAAGTTAAAACCAGAGTATCAGAGAGATTTTGGTAACTATTCAGCCATGCGGCTGATTTTGTATTTCTTTTTGTACATCTGTAAAATTGCTTGACTTTTATATGGCGCAGTGATAAAATCATCAGCAAGACAAAGGTGTCTGAAGCATTTTGCTTCAGGCACCTTTTCTTTTTCCATGGAAAGCAGACAAGAAATAAGTTTGAAAGGAAGGGAAAAGATATGAATACAGGAGATACAGGTTTTATGATCATTTGTGCCGCACTGGTATTTTTTATGACACCGGGTCTTGCCTTTTTTTATGGGGGTCTGGTCAGACGAAAGAATGTGTGTAATACAATGATGGCATGTGTGTCGATTATGGGAATTTCTGTAATCATGTGGGTACTATTTGGATACTCGCTGGCATTTGGAGGGGACCACGGAGGGATCATCGGGGATCTGCGCTGGCTGGGATTAAACGGTGTAGGAATGGAGGCGGGGCCTTACTCTGACACGATTCCGCATCTGGTATACTGCGCGTTCCAGATGATGTTTGCCATGATTACACCTGCATTGCTGACAGGTTCTCTTGTAGGAAGAGTAAGATTTAAAGCGCTGGTCTTTTTTGTGATCCTCTGGTCAGTGGTGGTTTACTATCCCCTGGCACATATGGTATGGGGAAAAGGCGGACTTTTAGCAGAGATGGGAGCACTGGACTTTGCCGGCGGAGATGTAGTTCATATCAGTTCCGGTGTCAGTGCACTGACGCTGGCAATCATTATAGGAAGGCGCAGAGGATATGAATATACAACATACAGGATTCATAACATTCCTTTTGTAGTGCTGGGCGCTTCCATGCTTTGGTTTGGATGGTTCGGATTTAATGCGGGAAGTGCTTTAAAAGCCGATGGACTGGCAGCACACGCATTTATGACTTCTGCAACTGCTTCTGCGGCTGCTTTGGTTTCCTGGATGCTCATTGATGCGCTTAAGAGTAAGAAGACTACACTGGTGGGAGCCTGTACCGGACTGGTGGTCGGACTGGTAGCCATCACACCGGGGGCTGGATTTGTTCCCATCTGGGCAGCAGTCATTATTGGACTTCTGGTGAGCCCGATCTGTTATTTTGGCGTTGCGTTGGTGAAGAAGAAATTAAAAATCGATGATGCGCTGGATGCTTTCGGATGTCATGGAATCGGCGGTATCTGGGGAGGAATCGCAACCGGACTTTTCGCAGAGAAATCCATCAACAGTGCAGCGCGGTGGGATGGACTGGTGTTTGGAGATGTGAAGCTTTTTGCGGTACAGATTGCAGGAATGCTGATCACCATTGCAGTGGCTGTAGCCGGAACTTTGGTCTGTGCAGGTATTGTCAGAATCTTCACTCCTCTGAGAGTCACGGCAAAGGAAGAACTTGCGGGACTGGATCTTTCCCAGCACGGAGAGAGCGCTTATCCAAGCTTCAATGGTCTTGAGTGACAGGAGGAAACATTTATGATGATAAAAATCGAAGCATATGTAAGGGAAGAAAAATTTGAAGAGGTAAAGCAGGCGCTTACGGATATAGAGGTCAACGGAATGACTGTGTCCCAGGTAATGGGATGTGGAATCCAGAGAGGATACAAAGAGATTGTCCGGGGGATGGAAGTGGATACACAGATGCAGCCCAAGATCAAATTTGAAATCGTAGTATCTTCCGAGGAATGGGCGGAAAAAACCATAGATACTATACAGAAAGCCGCTTATACAGGAGATGTGGGAGACGGAAAGATATTCAGCTATGAGATACGCTCTGCATTGAAGATCCGTACGAAAGAGACCGGGTATGAGGCCATTCAGGCATCAGACTGAGGGGAGAGAAATGAGACATTGTGCCATACTTTTTCTTCTTTGGATGAGGTATAATTAATGATTGCACTGTAAGTGCAATCCAGGGCGAAAAACGCCCTGCTTCGCTGTGTGCGTAAAAGTTGACGCTTCCTAAAAGAGAAGCCAATGATATCCAAGAAGGAGCATGTCTATGGATCTGTATTTTTTAGAAAATGAATTTTGGTATGGAGCCTGTGTGAAGTATGGGGTAAAGATGCCTATAGATACTGAGACAGAGGAAGAGCTGGATTTTTCCACCAACAAAACTCCGAACCAGGCTATGCCTCTGCTGGTTTCCAGCAAAGGCCGATATATTTGGAGAGAAACAGGATTCTGCGCGAAATTTAACCGGGGAACCATAACAGTACCGGATGACTGTCAGGTGGAGCACCCGGGAAAAAATCTGAGAGATGCCTATTTGGGAGCCATGGAAAGGCATTTTCCGTTTACAGGAAAAATGCCGGCCAGAGAATTGTTTGAAAAGCTCATTTACAATTCCTGGATCGAACTGACTTTCTTCCAGAATGAAAAAGACATTCTTGAGTATGCAGAAAAGATTTTAAAATCCGGTATGCCCGCTGGCGTCCTGATGATTGATGACGGATGGGCAGAGTCCTACGGGGACTGGAGATTTCACAGCGGAAAATTTCCGGAGCCTGAGAAGATGCTGAAAAGGCTTCATGAAATGGGATTTCAGGTAATGCTCTGGGTTTCTTCGTACATTACCCCGGATACAGTGAAATTCCGGGAAGCAGAGAGTCTAGGGATTCTGGTGAACAATCCGGACGGGGAGACCTATATTACCAGGTGGTGGAATGGCTATTCCGCAGTTCTGGATATGTCAAACCCAGAGGCACAAAAGTGGCTGAAAAACCAGTTTGATATGCTCACCAGGATAGGAGTGGACGGATTTAAGTTTGACGGAGGAGATAGTGTCTATTATAGAGAGGATAACCAGACTTTCGGGCATGTGACTCCGGATGAACAGTGCAGGCTGTGGACCGTGTTCGGTGAACAGTATCCTTTTAATGAGTTCCGTGCCAGTGTAAAAGCGGGAGGCCGTTCCCTGTTTCAGCGTCTCTGTGACAAGGATCATTCCTGGGGGGACTCGGGTGTAGCTTCACTGCTGCCGGACACCCTTCTTCAGGGAATCACAGGACATCCTTATGGATGCCCTGATATGATCGGAGGAGGAGAATACATGAACTTCCAGGAAATGGCCCAGTCCAGACTGGATGGAGAATTGTTTGTCCGTCACGCAGAGATTGCCTGCCTGCTTCCCGGGATGCAGTTTTCTGCAGCGCCGTACCGGGTACTTTCCCGGGAAGATTTTGAGGCAGTTAAACGGAGCATTCAGACAAGAGAGGAGTATCTTCCTTATATAATGGGAGAACTGGAGAAGACTTGTGTGAACGGAGAGCCGCTGGTACGCTATCTCGCTTATGAATTTCCGGAAGAGCCGGTGGAGAAGATCACAGATGAATTTATGCTGGGCAGCAGATACCTTGTAGCGCCGGTCTGCGGGAAGGGGCAGAAAGGAAGAAAGATCTACCTGCCAAAAGGAACCTGGAAAAGAGACGGAGAGCTGCTGGAATCTCAGGGAAATTGGATTTTCGCTGACTCTGTTGCGGGAATTCCGGTGATACTGGAGCGGATGAAATAAGAAAAGAATCAAATATCCCTTGTATTTTTGACGTTTTTATGGTAAATTCAGAACTTGTAGCTAAAGACTTTGCAGCTAAAGGAGTTTACTATGATTATACATGTTTTGGAACATGCACTGACGGACACATTGAAACTGATACCTTTTCTGTTCCTTACATACTGCCTTATGGAGTATCTGGAGCATAAGACACAGGAGCAGTCCAAGAAACTTATAAAAAAAGCCGGAAAGCTGGGACCTTTTATAGGAAGTGTGGCAGGGATATTTCCCCAGTGCGGATTTTCAGCTGCGGCATCCAGCCTGTATGCCGGAGGTGTGATCTCTGTTGGGACGCTGATCGCTATTTTCCTGTCCACATCGGATGAGATGCTTCCTATCTTTATTTCAGAATCTGTGCAGGCAGGGCTGATTTTTAAGATTCTGGGGCTTAAGATTCTGCTCAGTACGGTTACGGGTATTGTTATAGACATTCTCTGGAAGGCGGGAAGCAGAAAAAGGCGGGAGCGTGAGGCGCACAGACATATTCACAGAGAGCACCATGAAAAAGATATTCATGATCTGTGTGAGCATGAACACTGTCACTGTGAAGAGGGAAGTATCCTGAAATCAGCATTCCTGCACACACTGCAGATTACAGTGTTTATCTTTATCGTTACCTTTGTGATCACTTTTTTGGTGGAGACTGTGGGTGAAGATACCATTGCATCCCTGACTGTCAGCCAGCCTGTGCTGGGAGTTTTTCTTGCCGGTATTATCGGTCTTATTCCAAACTGTGCTGCATCTGTCATTACAACACAGATGTATTTAAGCGGGCTTTTGGGATTGGGACAGATGATGGCAGGGTCTCTGGCAGGTACAGGCGTGGGACTGTTAGTGCTTTTCAGGACCAATAAGGGAATAAAAGAAAATCTGGGTATTCTGGGCATTCTTTATGGATCTGGAATATTTTGGGGAATCCTTATAGAAGTGCTGGGGATTACCCTGTAAAAGACAGAAAAATATGCAGAAAGAAAAGGGCTGATGCGTTATGCGCAGGCCCTTTTTGCGTGAAGTAAGTTGAATTTTTTTTCTGTATCGTTTAAACTAGAAACAGAAGCTGGGAAAAGCAGAAAGGATACGAGATGAAGCTGGAAGAGTTAAAAGAAAAAATAGATATTGATGTGGAAGGCAGTTTAAGCAGATTTGCAGGTATGGAAAAAATGTATATCAAGTTTTTAAAAAAACTGCCGGAGGACGGAAATTATGAAAAGCTAAAAGAGGCTGTAGAGAAAAAAGAGACAGATAACATAGAAGTCTATGCCCATACCCTGAAAGGAATCTGCGGCAACCTGGGACTGACTTATCTGTATGAAAAAAGCACCCAGATAGTGGCGGCAGTGAGAGAAGACCGGGCACAGGAAATTCCAGGGCTTATGAACGAACTGTCAGAAGAAATGGAAAAAGCAGCAGAGCTTATCCGGAAGCTGGATTAAGAAAACGTCTGTTTCGAGAAATGCAGAAAGGAAATGGCAGAACATGAGAAATATTATATTGATCGTAGATGACATTGAAATGAACCGGGCAATTCTCAGTTCAGTATTTGAAGATACTTATCAGATACTGGAAGCGGAAAACGGACAGGAGGCACTTGAACTCATAAGGACCAGAGAAAAGGAGATCGCAGCTATACTGCTGGATGTGGTCATGCCGGTGATGGACGGATTTGAACTGCTCAGGTGTATGAAGGCTGAAGATACAGGACGGGAGATTCCTGTCTTTTTGATTACTGCGGACGCATCGGAAAAGAATATGAGGGAAGGATTTGAATACGGAGTCAAGGATATTATCCAGAAACCGTTTATTCCCTACTTTGTCCGGCAGAGAATCAACAGCGTAATTGAACTTTATATGACGCAGGAACAGCTGAGGGAAACTGTGGAGCATCAGGCTGCGGTCATAGAGGCAAAAGTGGAAGAGGTTTCCAAGGTAAGCAGAAGTGTGATCGAAATCCTTGCCCTTGCCATTGAGTTCAGAAGCGGGGAGACCGGACTTCATGTACAGAACATTCATGATCTGACCAAGATTCTTCTGCGCAGACTTCGGGAGAAAAAGTTCCCTGACTGCAGTTTTTCAGATGAACAGATTGAGCTGATCGCGACAGCATCCATGCTTCATGATGTAGGAAAAATCGCTGTTCCGGATAATATTTTGAATAAACCGGGAAAACTTACAAAAGATGAGTTTCAGATTATGAAGCAGCATTCTCTGACAGGGGCGGAGATGCTGGAAAAAATGACAGATATTCAGGCGAATCCTGTATTTTCCTATGCGTATGATATTTGCCGCCATCATCATGAAAGATGGGACGGCACCGGTTATCCGGACGGATTAAAGGGAAATGAAAACAGTATCTGTGCTCAGGTAGTAGCACTTGCAGATGTGTATGATGCACTGACACACAAAAGATGCTATAAACCGGCTATTGAAAAGGCGAAGGCAGCTGAAATGATCGTCAATGGTGAGTGCGGTGTGTTCAATCCCCTTCTTATAGAGGCATTTCTGGATATCCGTGAACAGATCATAATGGAAGTTGAGTGAAAGTATGAAAGAAGATTATAGGGAAGAATTAAAAAAATTTAAGACAAGGTTCAGTCTGGTGCTGGAAAGCACAAGAACCTGTGTTTTTGAGGTGGAACTGAAGCACAGGAATTATACCTTTTTTGAAAATTCAAATGAAATCTTTGGAAGGACGGGGGATGAAATTTTAAGAGACCTAAAAGAATTTGAACACCTGCAGGGAAGGAAGCGCTACGAGGCAATCACCGGATACTTTTCCATCCGCAGGATTACGAAAATATAGAGAAGGCAGATCAAGAGGTTTTAAAGGGAAAATCTTATTCTTATCAGGCGCGCATGAAGCATAAAAGCGGGTTTTATACCTGGTGTAAGGTAGATGTTTTTCCGGTTCTGGAAGAGGATGTTCCGGTGAGGATGATCGGAGTGATCACGAACATTGACAGCCTGAAGAAAGAGAACCTGAAGCTGAAGGAGAAGATTTATTTTGATAATTTTCTCAGGATCTATACGAAGGAATACTCCCTTAGAATGATCGAGAAGACTCTGGAGACCATGCCGTTTCAGTTCCATGCTCTGATTATCATGGATATGGATAATTTTAAGGATGTAAATGATACTTATGGACATTCGGAGGGGGACCGGGTGCTTCTTGAAACGGCAGCACAGCTGAAGGAAATATTCAGGACCACGGATATTGTGGGCAGGTTCGGCGGAGATGAGTTTATTATCCTGATGTGCAACATTCCGGATACAGAGTGCGTTAGAAAGAAACTGGAGGGAATCTTGTATGAGAGCCGGGTGAAGCATGGGGTGACCAAGAGTGCGGGAGTGTCAGTTTTTCCCGGGGATGGAACCCGGCTTGACCAGTTGTTTACCAGGGCGGATAAAGCACTTTACGCAGCAAAAAAAGAGAAAAATACTTATTGTTTTTACAGTGATATAATGGCAGAAGAAGAGCCGGTTGTCTGATTTCAGACGACAAAAGCGGAGATTACTGTAAAAGAGGAAGGCGCTGACGAAGACGCTGCTATTGCGGCTATGGAAGAATTTTTCAAGGCAAATTTATAATCCAGGACAAAAGCCGGAAAGGAGAGCGCCAGATGAAAAGATATGCAGGAAAATCCATTTTAAAAGGGATTGCCATAGGAAAGATCTTGTTTTATTCAAAAGGGGAGCAGCTGGTGCAGCGTAAAAGCATCGAAAACGTAGCTGCAGAGCTTGAACGCTTTGAAGCAGCAAAAAATACTGCTGCCCAGCAGCTGCATATGCTTTATGAAAAAGCGCTGAAAGAAGTAGGCGAAGTCAATGCGGCGATTTTTGAAGTGCATTCCATGATGCTGGAAGACGATGATTTTAATGATTCCATCAAGAACATGATTGAGTCTCAGAAGATCAATGCAGAGTATGCAGTGGCAGCCACGGGAGATAACTTTGCAAAAATGTTCGCCGAAATGGACGATGAATATTTTCAGGCGCGTTCTGCGGATATCAAAGATATTGCAGAAAGAGTTGTGGGAATTCTTCACGGAAGCCAGAACAGCGGGGATCTGGGCGATGAGCCTGTCATTCTTGCGGCGAAGGATCTGGCACCCAGCGAAACTGTACAGATGGACAAGTCCAAACTTTTAGGTTTTGTTACAGAGCTTGGTTCTGCCAATTCGCACACGGCAATCCTGGCACGTACTATGAATATTCCGGCACTGATCGGTATCCAGGTCAGCGAGGAACTGAACGGAAAAACAGCAATTATCGACGGCGTGACAGGGGAACTGATCGTGGATCCGGATGCGGAAGTGCTGAGAGAGTATGAGGCAAAGAAACAGGAAGAATTAAGGCAGAGAGAGCTCCTTCAGGAATTAAAAGGAAAAGAAGATGTAACCCTGGACGGAAAGCATATCAAGCTGTTTGCCAATATCGGAAGTGTAGGAGATATGGCAAAAGTACTTGCAAATGACGCAGACGGAATCGGGCTGTTCAGAAGCGAATTCCTTTATCTGGAAAAAAATGATTATCCTTCCGAGGAAGAACAGTTCCAGGCATATAAGACTGCTGCAGAGACCATGGCGGGCAAAAAGGTGATCATCCGTACATTAGATATCGGTGCAGATAAGCAGGTGGACTATTTTCATCTGGACAAAGAAGATAATCCGGCTATGGGATACCGGGCAATCCGAATCTGCCTGGACCGTCAGGAAATATTCAGGACCCAGCTGAGAGCCCTTTTGAGGGCAAGTGCATATGGGAATCTGGGTGTGATGTATCCCATGATCATCTCCGTAGATGAAGTGCGCCAGATCAAGAAAATTGTGGAAGAGCTGAAAAAAGAATTTGATGACAGCGGCATTCCTTACGGTGAATTTGAGCAGGGTATCATGATAGAAACACCTGCGGCTGTTATGATCAGCGATCTTCTTGCAAAAGAAGTAGACTTTTTCAGCATCGGAACCAATGATCTGACTCAGTATACTCTTGCCATAGACAGACAGAATGCGAAACTGGACAATATCTACGACTCCCATCATGAGGCAGTCCTTCGCATGATTCAGATGACTGTGGAAAATGGTCACAGGGAGAACTGCTGGGTAGGTATCTGCGGCGAACTGGGTGCAGATACTACTTTGACAGAGACGTTCCTGAAAATGGGAGTGGACGAGCTTTCCGTATCTCCGTCCTGCGTACTTCCTATCAGGAAAATCATCCGCTCAACAAAAATTGCAGACTGATTTTTGATAGATGCTTTTGAACAGAAAAGGGCACAGGAATACCAAAAAAGGGTTCTGTGGCCTTTTCTTTGTGTAAAAATAAATGTTAAATCTATGTAAAATATGTTAAATTTTACTGTAGGTTATTGCGGGATTCTAAAAGAAAAGGTATAAAAGTAAGAGAGTAGTTAAGAAAAAGTAAAATATAAGAAAATAACTGTGGAGGAAAAAAGTGAAAATTACAGATTTTTTCAGCCTTCTTGGAGGGCTGGCATTATTTCTTTATGGTATGCAGATGATGAGCAACGGTCTGGAGGCTGCAGCCGGTAACAGAATGAAGCAGATTCTGGAAAAGCTGACCGCCAATCGTTTTCTGGGAGTTCTGGTGGGTGCAGGCATCACTGCAGTCATCCAGTCATCATCAGCCACTACTGTCATGGTAGTAGGATTTGTAAACTCCGGTATGATGACCCTGCAGCAGGCAGTATGGATCATCATGGGTGCCAATATCGGTACCACCATTACAGGACAGCTGATCGCTCTTGATATAGGAGCGCTGGCGCCTCTGTTTGCTTTCTTCGGCGTGGCTTTGATCGTGTTTGTTAAGAAGCAGAAAGTTCACCATATTGGTCTGATCATTGCAGGTCTTGGTGTTCTGTTCATTGGTATGGACATGATGAGCTCCGCTATGATGCCGCTGAGAGAGTCCCCGGCATTCGTAGAGCTGATGACCAAATTCTCCAATCCGGCGCTGGGTATCTTGGCAGGTATGCTCTTTACGGCAGTGATTCAGTCCTCTTCCGCATCTGTGGGTATCCTGCAGGCGCTGGCATCCAGCGGACTGATCGGGCTGTCAAATGCAGTATTCGTTCTCTTCGGACAGAATATCGGTACTTGTATCACAGCGGTTCTGGCATCTATCGGAACGAACCGCAATGCAAAGCGTACCACGATTATTCATTTAATGTTTAATATCATTGGTACTATAATCTTTACTACAGTATGTATCCTGACCCCTCTGACAGATCTGGTGGAAAGCTGGACACCGGAGAACGTAGCTGCACAGATTGCGAATATGCATACACTGTTTAATATTGTGACAACTCTGCTGCTGCTGCCCTTTGGTGTATATCTTGCTAAACTTGCAACCAAGATCCTTCCAGAGAGAAAAGAGGACGTTGCGGATGTTATGCATATGGAATACATCCGTCCTATGGAGATGAAGAGAGATACTCAGATTGGTCTTTCTGCCATTGCCATGACAGGAATCAGCAAAGAGATCAAGCGTATGCTGGAAATGGCAAGGGAGAATGTTGACCGCAGCTTCCAGGCAGTAAAAGATGGAAGCACAGCGCTTTTGCCTGAAGTAAGAGAAAGGGAAGATTATATTGACTTCCTGAACAAAGAGATTTCCAAATATATCTCCAAGATCATGGTTAACGAGAGCAATCCGAAGGACTCCCAGTATATGAGCGCACTGTTTAAAGTGTGTGGAAATGTGGAGCGTATCGGTGACCATGCCATGAACATTTGTGAATACACAAAGCATATCGAAGAGCAGGGAATCAAATTTTCCTCTGAGGTATTAAGAGAAATTGATGAGATGAGGGATATCTGCGACAAGGCACTGACCGTTCTTTCTCAAGTAAAGAAGGAAAGCAGCTTTACCATTGATGAGATTGCAGGTCTGGAGCAGCAGATTGACGATATGACAGAAGATTACAGAAAGAAACAGGTAGACCGTATGCAGCAGGGGCTGTGCTCAGAGGAAGGATGTATCATCTACTCTGAGATGCTTACAGACTTTGAACGTATCGGAGACCATATCCTGAACATCGGACAGGAAATGGGAATGGGAAAAGTAGGAGCTTAAATAAGATGGAAAGCCGGAAGCATCCGGCTGTGATCAATGTGAAGGAAGACAGGAGCGGCATGTGCTGCTCCTGTCTTTTTCTTATTACATAGGAAACTTCGTTCCCTATGTAATAAAAACGCTCCGCGTAGATCGCACTGCGGCGGATAGGAAGAGGTCGACTTACGGATATGAAATTTCCCAAAAGCTGCAGGAACATGGATTTCAGGGGATTTCGGAAGGTACCATTTATCCGCTGCTTCTGCGAATGGAAAAAAACGGGCTGATAGAAGCTACTTATAAGGCATCCGTGCTGGGACCCAGGAGGAAATATTTCACCATCACAGGAAAGGGAAAAGGAGAACTGGAAGATTTTCTTACTGTTTATAAGGAGATGGAGAGAGCGGTCCATCATCTCTTTGCTCAGAGGAAACCGGAAGCAGACAGTGAAGAGAATACTGGATTTGGAGAGCCGGAATGGGAGGGATAGATCATGAAGCAGAGTGTGAAAGAAATCAAAATGCGGAACAACCGCAGAGACCGGCTGCTCTGCAGGGAGAACAAGGAATATATGACAAAGATCATCTGTTATCTCAGGGACAAAAATGTACCGGATCCGCAGGTGGAGGATATTCGTCAGGATATTACGGATATGCTCCTGGAGGCGCAGGAGAGGGGAGAGATGGCAGAGGCTGTGCTGGGAGAAGATTATCGTACCTTTGGCGATGAGATTCTGGAAAGTGTGACAGACAGGGAGACCAGGGACAGGGATAAGAAAAATTTCGGTATTCTTATGATGTGGTTTCCCTTTATCGGAATGTTTTGTTCCGGGGCATCTGCAGTCATAAAAATTTTTCAGAATACCCCCTGGAGCGTGGAAGAATTTTTATACACCCTGCTGTATTTCGCGGTCTGGACTTTGATCAGCGCAGGAGTATACGCAGCAGCGGGCAGAAATTTTTACATGAAAAGAAATTATTTTGAAGGAAAAAGGAAGATGCTTGCAGAAGGACTGGCGGTATTCTTTGCGGCAGCGGAGGCTGTGTTCTGGTTTACGGGAATTTAAAGTTGACATAAGATAAAGGAGAAAGAAATGACTTACACAGTGGAAGATTTGCTTTGGATTTTTTATATCTATTCTTTTGCAGGATGGTGTGCCGGGGTAGCGGCTAATGCTATGAGGAGGAAGCGGTTTATCAATACCGGATTTCTGAATCTGCCCCTTTGCCCTATCTATGGAACCATTGGCATTATGTTCTGCATTTTTCTGCCTGAGCTGGAAAACAAATGGTTCTTTCTAGCTCTGGGAGGAAGCGTTCTGTCGTCTCTTGTAATTGTTGTGACGGGAATGATCCTGGAACATGTATTTGGAAGAAAGTGGTGGGATTACAGTAAGACCCGGTTTCAGTTTCAGGGATATCTGAATTACAGGCACTTGCTGGGATTTGCCCTTGGGGCTGTGCTGTGTATTAAAGTACTGAATCCCCTGATTCTGGATCTGCTGCACAGGATTCCGGAAAGGGCAGAAGAGATCCTGTTATTTCTTCTGACGGTGGTGTTTGCAGCGGACACGGTCTGCTGTGTGGTAACAGTCCTCAGACTCCACAGAGCAATGCGTATCGTTCAGTTTATGGGACGCGTCCAGGATGTGACAGATTATTTCGGCAATGCTCTGACCAGACGTATCCAGCACAGAATGGAGAAATCTTATCCGAATATTGAAGTAAAGAAGATCCTGGATACGCCGGTAAGAGAGAAGAATAAAGAAATTTTCGCAGAAGGATGCTGTTTTTATAAACTGGTGGGGCTTTTTTTCATTGGTTCCTTTCTGGGAGATATTATTGAAACCATTTTCTGTTATGTGACTTCCGGGGTACTGATGAGCAGAAGCAGCGTAGTATATGGTCCTTTCAGCATTGTGTGGGGATTTGGATGTGTCCTTTTGACCGCTCTTCTCTATAAATACAGGGATAAGTCAGACCGTTATATTTTTGTGTACGGAACTGTGATGGGCGGGGCGTATGAGTATATCTGCAGTGTACTTTCTGAGCTGGTTTTCGGAACCATCTTCTGGGATTACAGCGGGATTCCCTTTAATCTGGGAGGAAGGATCAATTTGCTGTATTGCTTTTTCTGGGGCATCGCGGCAGTGGTCTGGCTGAAGATGCTGTATCCAGTCTTGTCTTCCTGGATAGAGAAAATCCCTGTGCGGGCAGGTACGGTGATTACCTGGATCGTAGTGATCTTCATGACTGTAAACATGGCAGTTTCCGCGCTGGCACTTTACCGGTATGACACAAGGAGGGAGCAGACCAAAGCACAGAATGCTCTGGAGAAATTTCTGGATGAGCATTTTGATGATGAGCGCATGGAGAGAATCTATCCCAATGCGAAAGAAGCATAGAAGGAAGGAGCAGAACAATGCATAAATGTGAGGAAACAGAGCTGATGAACCTGTGTATGATCTATGACGGGAAAGGCAATGTGCTGATGCAGGACAGACAGAAGAAGAGCTGGAGCGGAGTAACCTTTCCCGGAGGACATGTGGAGCCGGGGGAGGCACTGGTACCTTCTGTCATCCGGGAAATCAGGGAAGAGACCGGTCTGGAGATCAGGAACGTGCGCCTGTGCGGGGTGAAGGAGTGGTTCGATGGTCAGAAGCGTTCCATGGTGTTCTTCTATAAGACCTGTGATTTTTCCGGGGAGCTTCGCTCCTCTGAGGAGGGCGAAGTGTTCTGGGTTCCTATGGACAGGGTATCAGAGTACAAGCTGGCAAAAGACTTTGAGAGGAATCTGGAGATGTTCCTTTCGGAGGAGATCAGTGAGCTGTTTTATGAACCAGGGCAGGAATGGCTTCGGCAATATTAAGAAAGCGTCCCACAGAAATATTTGGTTTGAGCGAAGAAAGACAATGTTCTTATAAAAAACAGGTATTAACAGAATAATTTTTTTCCATAATAATAGACGATAGGCGGTTTGCAAAGTGAACCGCATATCGTCTGTTTTTATTGTGACAACAGGTGGTTCGAAAAGTGCAAGGAGGAAGCGGATGAGTACAGAAAAAAACAAAATGCTTATTCTTATTATAGAAGAAAAACATTTGGACGCATTTGAAAGATATTTATATGAAAGAGAGAATGCAGAGGCAACCATACGAAAATACAGAAGTGATGCAGGTACATTTCTCCGGTATCTGGGGAATGATCGCCGGATAGATAAGAGCCGGGTCCTGGCGTATAAAGAATGGCTGATTGCCCATTATGCGGTGAGCAGTGTCAATTCTATGCTGGCGGCGCTCAACCGGTTCCTGATCTTTTTAGAGTGCAGGGAACTGACCGTGAAACCTCTGAAAATCCAAAGAAACCTGTTTTTGAAAGAAGAAAAGGAGCTGAGTAAAGAAGAATACAGAAAACTGGTAAAGACAGCCAGAGAAGAAGGAAAAGACCAGATCGCCCTGTGCATGGAGACCATTGCAGCTACAGGGATCCGCATCAGTGAGCTGCAGTACTTTACTGTAGATAAGGTGAAGAAAGGAAGGATTGAAATCTTTAATAAAGGGAAGTACAGAAGGATTTTCCTCACAGAAGACATTCGGAAGAAGCTGCTGCGCTACTGCAAAAATGCCGGTGTAAGGGAAGGGCAGATTTTTGTAACCAGAACCGGGAAGCCAAAGGACAGGAGTAATCTGTGGAAAGAGATGAAGCGTCTGAAGGAGAAGGCAGGAATCTGTGCGAGTAAGATCTTTCCTCATAACTTTCGTCATTTGTTTGCAAGAGTTTATTATGCCTGCACCAAGGATCTTGCAGGTCTGGCAGATCTTCTGGGGCACAGCAGCCTGAATGTAACCAGAATCTATACATCAAATACAGGGGAAGTATACCAGAAACAGCTGGAAAAAATGACCATACTGCGGATATAGAAAGGAAAAAAATCACATAGTAAAGCCACATAATATTCATTATGTGGTTGAAATAAACGAGTATTTTATAAAGTTTATGTATTTTTCAACTTGTTAACATCAATTTTATAGTACGAAAATCCTTTTTTCAACTCAAGACGGGTGTTTTGAGGCAGTTTTAGCGGCAAAAATGAGCCTTTGTATTACAAAACAAAAAAAATGACAAAAATTTTATGTATGTGTTAATGCTTTCTATAAAACTGCATAGAAAAAGTACCACATAATGAATATTATGTAGTAAATCCATATCTTAATGTGCAGGCTTACAGATTTACATGCCCAATACGGCAACAGTGTACTGCCAGCAGGGATACAGGAGTATAAATTTAATGCGGAAGGAGGCAGCAGCAGGTGGCAAGAAAAAAAGAAGAAACTTTCATTGTAAGAATAAGTGAATGCCAGAATTCTACATGGCAGGGAAGTATTCTTTGGGCAGAAAAGCAGCAGAGACAGTACTTCCGCAGTGCTCTGGAACTGATGTGTCTGTTGGAAGAGGCAGTGGAGTCAGATAGAGGAAAGAAAGCATTAGAAGAAGGAGGAAGCCATGAAAAGTAAGAAAATGAAACAAGGAATGTCCTGGCTGCTTTGCATGGTTATGCTGCTCAGCAACAATGTAACCGTCCTGGCAGACGAAACAGACTCAAGTGGAGAAGGCCAGACGCAGGATGTTTCTGCAGAAGAGACCGAAGCCTCCACAGAAGAGGCGGGCGTGACCACAGAGCTGGAGACAGAAGAAACGGTGGAAACCACAGAACAGACGGAACCAGTGGAGGAAGAACAGCCGGTATATAATGAAGCGGTTCAGCTGCGTCATGAATTCAAGGATGAAAATGGAAATGTAATATCTGTTGTGACTGCAGATATTCAGGAGGGAAGTTTTGAGGCAGATGCTTCTGCTATTTCCATGGAAGTAGATACCCTGACAGAAGAAGAAGATTCCTATATGCAGGGGCTGATCAGAGAAAATCTGCCGGAGTATACATACCTTGGAGATTATGTACTTTATGACGTAGTGTTTAAAGTTAATGGCGAACTGACTGATCCTATGAAGGAAATCAAACTGACTTATGAAGGAACAGGTATTGATGTGCAGGATATACAAGATGCAGTAGTGTGCCAGTACAATGTGGCTGATCCGGAAGTGACAGATGACAAAGACAGCGTAACAGAGATCATCCAGCGTGATGATATGATCCGTTATATGGAAGAAAATGGTGAAGACACCAGCAAAGTGGACGACCACGATCTGTCAGAAGTTGTTTTGAATGAAAACGGTGCAGCAGATCAGATCTCCATGGAGGTAAGAAAATCTTCTATCTTTGGCTGCTATGTGGAAGAACTCTCTCAGGAGACCGCTTTCAGTCAGGAAGTAAACGGGACAACCATTACTGTGACAGCACCGGAAGGCGCGTTTCCTATGGATGCAGACCAGGTAAGTATGGCTGCGGCACCTCTGTCAGAAGAACAGGCTGCGGCAGTGGAGGAACAGTTAAGTGCCCAGGCGGAATCCCAGGGACAGGAACTGAAAGGCTATGCTGCATATGATATCAGCCTGTGGGCAAACGGAGAAGAGATCCAGCCTCAGAAACCTGTGACAGTAACTATGGAAAATACAGGTCTGGATGTGGCAGAGACTCTGACGGCATTCCAGGTGAGCGATGAGGACAACAGTGTCAGCAATATCGGAAGTATAGATGAAAACGGAACAGTTTCTATGGAAACTGCAGCAGTACTTCCGGCAGGCACGGCAGCTTTCGGAGAACCAGAGGTTCAGGATGAAGAGACCGTGACAGGAGATACAGAACAAACAACAGATGAAACTGGTGAAACAGCAGATTCTGATAAACAGGATGAGATCTCCGGTGAAGATGAAAACAAGGAAGATACAGCAGAGGAAGAAGATAAAAAGACAGAAGAAGAAAATATAAAAGAAGAAAATATAAAAGACGAAGAGAAAGACAGCAATCAGGCGGATGCTGAAAACGAAGAGGATGCAGAAAAAGAAACTGCAGAAACCGGAAATGAGAAAGAAAATATAGAAAAAGAAGAAACCAAGAATAATTCGGAAGAAGCAGTTACAACAGATGAGAATACAGCCGATGAGGAAAACAATGAGAAAGAATCGGAAACAATAGTTTCCGAACCTGTAACTCTGACAGAAGAAAAGGGAGGAGTTACTGTGATCCTCACAGCACCGGAAGGTGCCTTTCCTGTAGATTCTGATCAGGTAAGCATGACTGTGGAAGAGCTTACGGAAGAGCAAAAAGCTATTATTGAGGAACAGCTTCAGGCTCAGGCAGATGAGAACGGACAGGAACTGAAAGGGTATGTGGCATATGACATTACTCTGTGGGCAAACGGAGAAATCATTCAGCCCCAGGTTCCGGTGACCGTTACATTTGAAAATGCGGAACTGGATGTGGAAAATGCTGAAGTTACAGAAGGGTTCCAGTTGGATGAAGAAACGGAAACACTGAATAATATAGAAGGAAGTGTGGAAGAAGACGGAAGCGCTGTAGTAGAGGCTGAACATTTTACTCCGACCGGTGTAGGAAGTTTTGGAGTTCCGGAAGAAAGTTCAAAAGTTCCTTTGGAAGACAACTCATCTAATACAGTCGATTATTCTTGTATTGCGGATGACTATAATACTGACAACGCAAATGAATGGCAAATTGTTAGCGAGCAATTTAACGGGCAAGCAGATGATCAATATACTGTAACAGAAGATGGTATGCTCCGGCTACAGAAAAAAGTTATTCCTACAGGAACTGAAAATGAGTTCTATGTGTATTTAAATATGGAACCAGTGATGAGTTGGAAAGATGTATTTATGCGCTCAACGATGTGGCTCTGTGGAAATAATAAAGAAATACCAGAGAGTGATGTGGAGGGGATAAATAATGATTCAACCATTGATGATATTAAAAAAATTGCAAATGGTCAGGTGTCAAAAGTTGTAGATATAAATGAACCATTAACAAACAAAAATACAACACAGCCTGATAAAGAAGTCATAGTAAATACTATAAGATTAGAAACTGCTTCGGGGACCTATGAAGAAATCCCTGTTTCAATGCATTACGGATTGAGTCAGAATTCTTTTGATTCTTTTACAATTATTTTTTGTGCTCCAGGATCAAAATATGCTGTTAAGTTAAGCGATGTAAGTATGGCAAATGGTGTATTAACAATTCCAGCTGAAGCGTGGGGTTCGGTTGTTTCTGGCGGTATTACGGGAGACTTGAGTCTTCTTACAGGGGAAGTTACTCCTAAAACTGTGACAGATCCGATGGGAGGTTATATCGAATATGACCAAACATTTAACATTGTAACATCGAATAGTACAGCGAAATATGATCCAGAAACGGACACAATTACATGGGATAAATTTAGTGAGTTAGAAGAATCGGACGATGAAAATGACTATGCTGTATATAATGGAAATTACTATCGTAAAAACGCATATCAATTAATCTATAAGATTCGTTTGAAAGTTGAGCAAGATGGGTTTAATAGCTGTGCGGAGTATATAGAAAATAAGGAAAGCACCCCAGAGGATTATCGATATGAAACCAATGGTACAACAACGGTAGAGTATTCATATACGAACGAAAATGATGAAACGGTATCGGATCACGAAAACTTTACAGTTCCACAGGTTCGAGGATTGTTGTATAACATTGAATTTCAGAAAGTAGATTCTGACGGAAATGCTCTACCAGATGCAATATTTAGTCTTACGGGATCCTATGCGGGACAAAACTATAATCTATCAGAAACTTCAGGAGAAGATGGATATGTAAAATTCCGTAATCTTCCGTACGGTACATACGCTCTGAAAGAAACACAGGCTCCGGGAGGATATCTGGCGGATTATACAGGAGAAAGTGTAACCGTTTGTTATACAACAGATGCAAGCAAGCTGCGGCAAGACCATGAAGAACCCCATAGCTGTGATGATAAAAATGATGTAAAAAATATGCTTTATAAAGATGTAGGAACGAATGGACAGATAACAAATAAACTGGATGAACCCGACCCTGGAGAAGACCCGGATAATCCAACCTATGTTCCGCACCAAAAACAAATAGACTGGTTAGGGGATTCGGTAGATAATCTAGATACAGATTTGGAGGGCGCTCAATACTACCGCTTATATCTCGATGCGACAGGAATACCCGACCGGATACCTGAAGGTGCAGATATTGTATTTATATTAGATACATCTAATAGTATGAACTTTAATATGGATGGTACACAAGGAGATCTTTGGGATGAGGATAAAGATAATAATGATGTAGAGGCGGGAACAAGGCGGCTTGATTATGTGAAAAGTGCTGCAGTTGAAGCAATTTCAACAATTAAAGAAGCGTCTAACCAAGCTGCGCCAATTAATATCGGAGTCGTGACATTTAACTACGGAAATGGTAAACATTATCATGAAGAACATAAGGGTCAACATCAAGATCAAGAGAAGTGGTATGGATATCATAAAGGCACAAAAATTTTTTCCGATTTTACAAAAGATTATGATACTTTAATATCTGAGATTGAGGCATTAGATCTTGAAGATTTGGACGGAAGAACAAATTATGAAGCTGCTTTTTCTGCCGCAGATACATTACTGGAAAGTTCAACACAGGATAATAAATATATAGTATTTATTACGGATGGAGAAACCAACGGATATACATCTGGGGGAACAGGATTTGACGGTAGCGGTGTGGATCTCAACCGGCAAACAGAAGAATTTGTTAATATCAGTTCAAATGGGCAGGCAATACGAGAAGCAAATAATATTGCGAGACAATGGGAAAATCTTAGCGGATTTTATACTATTGCTGTATCAACAGATGTTAATACCGAAAATTTGAAGAAATTGGGTCCTGATGGAGTGCTGCGGTTGGATATTCAGGCAGATAATGAAAACGCTATTCATGATGCTTTTAATTCTGTTATTTCTGCGATTACGAAACAAGTTTGTGATGTCACAATTACTGATGAGCTAAGCCAGTATGTAGAGTTTGTGAATCATAAAGGAATTACATTAGAGAATAAAGAAAATATTTCTGCGGATGATATTGCTCTGAAAGTAACAAAGACAGTGAATGGTCAGCCGGAAGATATAGATCCTTCTAATTATACAGCGGAAATAAAGATAGAGAATGGAAAGCAGAGTATTGCTGTTAATTTCGGTCAGGATTATTTTCTGGAACCTGGTGCAAAATACACAATCTCCTTTAATGTGAAATTAACACAAGAAGCTTATAGTGCTGTAGAAGATAAAACTGGAGATCCGGGAACTGACTATACAGGAACAAACAATCAGACTAGTGCCGGAAAGGCAGGATTACATTCTAATGCTGAAGCCACGATAACATATTCTACAATGACAGCAGGAAAATTAAAAGAATATAAGAGGGATTATCCAAAGCCGGTAGTACAAAAACCTGAAGTATCCACTGTTCAGGTGAAAAAAATTGTTGATGGTACTGTAGGTAATGAGACGGATGAGTTTATTATTAATGTGACATCAACAAATGACTTTTCTGCAGGGCTGGTTCTTGGTAATGGAGAAAGCAAGCAGATGACTTTTGAAGGTCAGAGTATACAGCTTACTGTAAATGAAATAGTACCTATGGAATATGATTTTTTTCAAATAAAAGTTCAGGACTTGAACACAGAAAAATATATTTCAGAGAAATTAACTAATGGGACAACTATTACAGTGGCGGCGGGAAGCAACCTGTTGATAGAAGTTCACAACAAATTCACACACACTAATTATTTCCACGACAAGAGCAGCGCAGATAATAACTTTGCCACGGGAGAGAAGACCATCGATGGAGCACCTAATACAAGGTCCGCAGAGATAGCCTTTCTCAAACCAGACCCTGTAATAGAAACGGAAGGAGGAGATGGGTTAGATGAAATTTTATAAAAACAAAAAAATTCGCCGGCTCATCCCCTTACTGCTGGTGATTGTGCTGGCAGCAGTCGGAGTTTCCTTTGCCTGGTCAAAGCAGGAGGTTTCCGTAGAGAATAAGCTGAAAGCACATACTACAGATGTAACGGTTGATGAGGAATTTAATCATGAGAATGGAACGAAAAAAGTTCAATTTACCAATAACGGTACATCTTCTGTATTTCTCAGAATGACGTGGACGGAATACTGGGAGACTGCCGATGGAAAGATACTTTCCAATAAAGTAAACGGAAAGGAAATAGCAACTAAACTTTGGACGAACAATTATAAGGAACAATGGAAAACCGTTAATCCTGCTGATGGATGGTATTATTACACCCAGATTTTACCTTCAGGAGAATCTACAGATTTGATTTTAGAGAAAGTAGAAATTCCAGATAATTATACAGGTGATTTAGAAGATTACAAAGATGCTGAATACCACCTCTACTTCCAGGTAGAAGCTGTTCAGGCAAGCGATAGTGCTGGAACGCTTAACAGTGCGGAAGTAAATGCAGACGCAACTTGGACTACCTGGGGAATGACTGCAACAGTAGATCAGGACGGCAATGTCACCTGGTCTTCGGATGCACCTGGTCAGGAAGGCGGTGATGGATCATGACAGGAAAGAAAAACAGGAAAAGGATTGCTGCCATCGCCGGACTTTGCCTGGTTTTGATTATTGGAGGAGTGTATGCTTACTTTTCTGAAAGTTCCAGTATGAACAACCCATTTACTACACCGAATCCTTCTGTGGAAATTGTAGAGAATTTTAATCCTGCAGATCAATGGCTTCCAGGAGAAGAGAAGAAGAAAGAAGTTACATTTAATAATAGTGGTAATGTAGAAAGTCTGATGAGGTTTAAGGTTGAGGTGTGGATGACAGATCCTGAAGGTGAGGAAGTGGAGCCAATCCCAGAGAATTTCTACACACTGAACTGGTCAAATAACTTTAATAATTCACCAGACTGGAATAAAGACTTCTCAGAAGATGCTTTGGGATATTATTACTACAATAAAGTATTACAGCCAGGGGAAACTACAGGAATGACACTGAAATCGGTTGAATTTACTCCCGATATTTCCAATGACTCACATGAAACGGATTATTCAAATTATACGCTTCATGTGAAGGTAATTGGAGAGAGCATTCAGACAAACGCAGGCGCAGCGGCAGCTGAATGGGGAATGAATGTAGTCATTGGTGAACAGGGAAATGTGACCTGGTCAAAAAATTGACGGAGCCAGAATAAGGAATAGTGCACTGTATAAACAGTTCATTAATATTAAAGTAAATTTTTTAGGAGGAAGCAAATATGAAGAATAAGAAAGTTTTAGCAGTCTTAGGATTGGCAGTAGTAGTAGCAGCAGGAGGAACACTTGCATATTTCAATCAGACACATGTAGCAGAGAACAATTTTGATACCGGTAATTATGACACAAAATTAGTGGAGACATTCAACCCGAAAGACGGTGATGACTGGAAACCGGGCGCAGAAGTAAACAAAGATGTTGAAGTGGAGAACACAGGTGATGTTCCGGTGGTTGTCCGTGCAAAACTTGATGAGAAATGGGTAAGGGATGGACAGACATTCAAAGAACTTCTTGCAGAAATAGACGGAAGTTCAGTAGTTGTATATGAACAGGAAGATATAACAGATGGTTTAGTAGAAGAAGACCAAACCGTTGTTGATAAAAAGCTGGGATCAAAGTGGATACAAGGAACAGATGGCTGGTTCTATTATGTAGACATGGTTAATCCAAATGAAACAACAGAAAAATTCCTGGACAGTGTTACACTACATAAAGATACAGATATGGGTAAGAGAGACAGGTCATATCAGTATACATTTACAAAAGATGGTCAGACATATACAGGGGATTTGGAAACAGCAGGTTATGGTTATTTAATCCAGCAAGACGGAAGTGTTGACCTGGAAGGTTTAAGCAATGCATTAGGTCTTGTGAAGGGCGATGAGTTGAAAGTTGAATATGAAGATAAAGTAATGGAAGGCTTTGAAGGTTACAGCGATGCAGACTATACTCTGACAATTACCGCAGAAGTTGTTCAGGCTACAGACAATGCAGTAAACGAAGCATTTGGAGCAGAAGTTCCATATCTGGATCTGAATTGGGATCTTGAGCAGGAGGCATTAAACTAATCCTAAAGGTGAAGTTAATGTGAAATGAAAAGTAAAGTGAGGTATTCCATATGAATAAGAAAAGTAAAGTAGCAGTAGCAGGCGTTGCAGCAGTCGCATTAGTTGGCGGAACATTAGCATATTGGAGCAGTTCATCAACAATCAACAACCCGTTTTCAACGAAGTCCTATGAAGGTGAGACAGTGGAAAACTTCAACCCTGCGGAAGGTGGGGACTGGAAACCGGGCGGAACTGTTGACAAACAGGTAAAAGTTAATAATACTGGTGATTATCCGTTATATGTAAGAGTGAAGTTTGAAGAAAAATGGTCAAATCTTGACTCCAATGTACTCGAAAGTACAAAAGCTAATAATGCTGTAGTGACATCTTCCGATGTGATGCAGGGATCAGCAACAGATGGTCTGGTTAAAGAGGATGGTACGGTTGTAAAAAAGAATTTAGCTGAAAATTGGAAAAAGAAGTGGGTCTATTCAGCGGCAGACGGTTATTACTACTTTAAAGAAGCCGTACAGCCTAACGGTTCAACCGAAAATCTTCTCGAATCGGTTACTTTAGATAAAAGCACAGATATGGGTCTGTATACAGATTATGTGACGGTTACAGTAAACCCAGAAGGTAATGGTGACGATGATATTCAGACATTTGAAGGAACTAATATAAGAGTTGTAACAGAGCAGCAGCAGGATGGTTCTACAGCGGTAATAATTCAGAAGGTTACTGCTAATGGCGAAGGTACAGAACAGGTAGAAGAATTGTATAAAACAACAGAACCGGATGACGAAATTACTCAGAGTGTTAAGAAAACATTAGCTCCTGGTTATGGCGGATATGCAGATGCAGATTATGTTCTGACGATCACAACAGAAATGTGCCAGGAAAATGAAAACAAAGCTCCGGCTAACTGGACAATTCCTATTGTACCTGGAGTATAAAAATACTTAAATTATTTAACTAACAGGAAGACCCTATATGAAATTCATTAAAACCTTATTTAATATCCTGTCTTATATCGTCTACATAGTGATAGCTGCGTACCTTCTTCTGGTAGCTCCCATACTGCTGGGCTGGAAACCGGTCATGGTTCTCTCCGGCAGTATGGAGCCAACTTACCATGTAGGAAGTGTGATCTACTATAAGGCAGCAGATTTTGATGATATTCAGGTAGGAGATGCCATTACCTTCCACGCCGGAGAGGACTCCCTGGTGACCCACCGGGTGGTGAAGAAAAATGAGATCGAGAGAACCTTTGAAACCCAGGGGGATGCCAACGATACAAAGGACAGCAATCCGGTTCCCTACGATGACGTGGCAGGTAAGGCATCAAAAATAACCATCCCCTATGCGGGATACTTTATCAATTACGGAAAACAGATCCCTGTGATTGTAACCATGGCAGGGATCATTATTCTAAGCGTAGTATTAGACAGTCTTTTTCCCGATAAGAAGAAAGAGGGGAAAAAAGAAAGGGCTGAAAAGAATGAGAAAAAACAGGAATAGAAAACTGATTGCCCTGATTGCTGTATTATGCGTGTTCCTGGTGGGAGGTACGGTTGCATATTTCAGCGACCAGGCTTCCCGGAGGAATACTTTTACCATGGGAGAGTTTCACTCTGATCTGGAAGAAAAATTTGACCCGCCCAGTGACTGGAAACCGGGAATGGAAGTCCAGAAGGAAGTGAAGATCACCAACACCGGAAATGTGGATCTGGTAGCTGTGGCAAGGTTTGATGAAAACTGCGTCAGAAGAGAAGATGTGATCATGCAGCAGTATGATGCAGATACCGATTCCATGAAAGATGTGGTTGTGGCAGAGAAAGGTGAGATCCTTCCGGTAATCTTTAACGTGGAAGAAGAGAATGGAGCGATCACTTCCTATGAGGAGCTTGCTCTGAAAAATTTCGGTACGGAAGTGGTGCCGTATGAAGCAGGAACAGATCCGGCATCCTATGAGGGAAAATGGGTGTATACCCATGATGTGGAGGAAGGCGTCTATTATTTCCTTTACATGGGGATTGTTCCGGCAGGGCAGGAATCACCGCTGATCCTGGAGAGTGTGACTATGAATCCCAAAGCGGAGGCAACGATCACAGGAACTTATCAGAAGGCTTATTACGATGAGGAAAAAGGAGAAGGGGTAAAGGAATTTACTTATACCAAATCAGAGATTGGGTATGATTCTGCTCACTATACCATGGACATCCATGCAAAAACCCTGCAGGCTTCTGAAGCTGCTATTGCAGATTCCTGGAAGGCAGGCGGGGATGATATGATACCGGAAGAATTCAGTGAACTTGTGGAACACCTGCAGACCATGTGCAGCAGGTAAGCGGGAAATGCAGCGGAGGAGAATGAAAGATGAAAAATAAGAAAAAATTTCAGATCGCCGGCATTGCAGGACTTGCTGCCGTGGCTGTGGTGGGAACTTCCCTGGCTTATTTCACAGATCAGGAAAGTGCGTTTCGTTTCGTACCTATGGGACATGTGGATATTGATCTGACAGAAGATATGCTGGAAGATCCCCAGGATCCCGACAGTCCATGGGTAGATTACCAGGATCCGGACAATGTATGGCCGGGTGATGATATTTCTAAAAGACCTAAGATCACTGTGGCAGAAGATTCTCTAGATTGTTATGTCAGAGCGGTAGTTACCATTGAAAGTCCGGAAGGGTTGATACCAGAGATTACCATTGATAATCTGAACATCGACAAAACCCAGTGGAATGTGGTTCCGGATGAGGAGCAGGACAATACCTGGTACTGCTATTATATTGGCGGAGAGCAGAATGGCATTGTCCATGGGGACGAAAGTGTCTACGTGTTTGACAAGGTTGCAATTCCCGGAGAGTGGGAAGCAGAGGCTTACGGGCAGCAGATCGTGGTAGATGTGACAGCAGAGGCGATCCAGGCGGAGAATTTTAAACCGTCCAGAGATGGGGAATGGTTGAATACAGAAGGACAGGAGATTGTGACGGAAGTATATGAGGCAGAGTAAGAGGAGGAGCACCATGGTGCCAAAAATTTTAAACGGCATAGGAATCTTATGTATGGCAGTTATGATACTGACTGCCCTGCCTCTTACTTTACCAAAATTATTGGGATACCAGATTTATGGTATCACTACAGGAAGTATGGAACCGGAGCTTCCCAAAGGTTCAGCTGTGTATGTGAAAAAGGCGGAGCCGGAGGAGATCAGGCCCGGAGACAGGATTACCTTTGTGATGGGGACGGATACAGATCTTGTCACCACCCACAGGGTAGTGGAAATTGATGAAGAGAACCAGCAGTTTATCACAAAAGGCGATGCCAATGCATCAGCAGATGCCCAGCCTGTGAAGTTTTCCAGGCTTGTGGGCAAAGTGGTCTTGGGAGTGCCGATGCTGGGAACGGTTTCTTTGTATCTGCATTCCTCCCGAGGAATAGCAGTGTGCGCCGGAATTTTTATCCTGGTGCTGATTCTCTGGGGAATCGCAGCAAAGATGAAGTTAAAGGAGAGTTGAAAGTGAAGAAAAAGTTAATACTTATGGGCGTGGCAGCCGCTCTCGTGACAACAGCGTTCATCGGTGGCTCATTGGCATATTTTCAGGCAGACGGGCGGGAAGTGCAGCAGCAGATCAATACGCCCAATTTAAGCATTGACCTGATGGATCAGACAACAGGTGAGACAGCACCGAAGAATTTTGTTTTTGAAGATGCCATGCCTGGGGCAGCTATTGATTTAGAAAATAAATTTGTTGTGAAGAATACAGGAAATACCCCCCTTTATACCAGAGTGACTGTGACCAAGTGCTGGGGTGATGGTACTGGGAATGAGTTTGTAAAGGACTTTGAGGGAGAAAGCGGCAAGATCACCGTCACACCGGATGAGGACTGGCTGATAATGGAGAATACAGACGGAAATGAGGAAAACATTTATCTGTATTACCGCCATCCGGTGGAGGAAGGAGAATCCACCGCTTCTATCCTGAAAGGATTGGGGATTTCAGAAGATCTTGGCAACAGGTATGCAGATAAAGAGATTGAGTTGAGTGTGGAGGCGGATGCAGTGCAGGTTTCCTCCGCGCAGGACGCCATTCTGGCAGAGTGGGGCGTATTTCCCACCTTTGACGAAGACGGCGCTATTGTCAGCATAGAAGAGTAGTGGACAGGATATAGGAGGTAGTCATGAAAAAGAAGATAGGAATGTTTGGCATGATTCTCACTCTGGTCTTTGGAATGTCCATGGGAGTCTGTGCAGCGGAAACACCCACTGCTACCTTTGACGGCAGTGAGGAGATCCGGTATAATTACGATGATGTAGAGAATTTCGGGACTGCTTTTGAAAATATGCTTCCCGGAGATGATAGGACGCAGGAGATCATTCTTCGCAATACCTATGACAGAACAGTAGATTTTTTCATGGAAGTGGAAGTCATCAAGGCGTTGGAGGAAGCTACGCAGGCATCCGGCGCCGGTTATGATTTTTCTCTCACCGTTACCCAGGAAGGGGTCAATAACGGAAATCCTCAGCTGATCTATGGAGGAAACAATGAAGAGGACGCATGGATCGGCGGAAACAAGGAAGGTCTGGCTGATATCAATGCAGTGCTGGATCAGTATGGAGAGAAGGGTATCAAGGTTGCCACCCTTGCAAAGGATGAGGAAGCAGTGATTGCTTTAAATGTTTCCCTGGATGGACAGACCGGAGGAAATTCATACCAGAATGTACAGGGAACCTTTCAGTTCCGGTTTCATGTAAGTTATGATGACCCGGAAGTCATTGAAAAGGAAGTCAAAGGAGAAGACAAGATTGTAACGAAGGTGGAAAAAGGGGAAGACAGAGTCGTTACCAGGACGGTGAAAGGCGCTGACAGAACCATTATCCAGCGGGTAAAAACAGGAGACACCACCGTGATTCTGCCTTTGGTGGCGGTGATGGGCGTATGTATTCTGATCATTGCAGTTGTGATTGGTACGAGGAAGAAGAATCGTCAGGATTAACACAGAAAGGCAGGAAAACAGGTATGAGAAAAAGAAGATTGTGGAATACTGCTGCGGCTGCCTGCATGGGCATTTGCCTGGCGGCGGGTCCTGTTTCAGCGGCAGCAGAGTATACAGTTACACTAAGACCCGGAAATGTGGCAAGATTTACAGAGGAATTTCTTCAGGAGTACATAGCTCTGGGCGCTCAGGTAACGGAGAAGACAGGCAGTATCAAGGTGAAGGTGCCTGCAGGCGGGACGATTCCTATGCTGCCAACACCGGAAGATCTGGTATATGAGTCAGAATATGAGGAACGTTATGTAATGAATACAGACTGGTATCCTCAGACAAATGTGGTTTCAGGAAATGAGGACCTGGTAGTTAAGTATGATGCTTTGACCGATGCCGTAGAGTACAGGATACGGTATGTAGACAGCCAGAGTGAGGAAGATGTGGCGCCCCCGGTGATCGCCCAGGGAAATGTGGGATATTCCATTGATTATTTCCCGGAACAGGTAGAGAATTACATCTGTGATTCGGGAAGCCAGAGCCTTACGCTTTCGGAGAACAGCGAAGAAAATCAGATTACGTTTTTCTATACAAGCACTGCAGAACCAATCGTAAATGAAGTGGAAGTTCCGGGAGATACCATCACCAGAACGGAGACGGTTCCGGGAGATGTTGTCACTCAGACAGAGACCGTGCCCGGAGATACCACAGTGATCAATCAGCCTGCGGGAACGACAGGAACCGGAACGGCCGGTACCGGAACCGCAGGTACAGGCGGAACTGCAGGAACAACAGGAACCACTGGAACAGGAACTGCAGGTACAGGCGGAACTGCAGGAACAACGGGAACTACTGGAACAGAAACCGCAGGTACAGGAACTGCTGGTACAACTGGCACCGGGGATACAGCTGGAACTGACGCGGCAGGCACCGGAACAGGAACTGCAGCAGACGGTGCAGAAGGAACCGGTACGCAGACAGCAGGTGAAGGAACAGAAAATATTGCAGGAGAAGATGTACCTCTTGGACAGACAGATCTGGACGGTGAGGAATCAGGCGATGCAGAGGGCAGTACTTCTGAGATAGAGGATGAAGATGTTCCCCTTGGACAGACAAAACTGGATGACGAAGAAAGTACAGACAGTGTCAGTCCGGTACCCTTTGTGGCAGCAGGAGCAGTCGTGGTTGCTGCAGCGGCAGGAGCTGCACTGTATTTTATAAAACGGAAAAAGTAAGTTAAAAAATCATAATAGAAGTTTGAAAATTCATTTTCGGCGGCAGTAAGCCAGCGGAAGATCTTTCCATCAGATTTTCCGCTGGCTGTTTTATTTCATGACAACAGGCAGTCCGTATAGTGTGCGTCTATGGAAATCTTTTTTCTACTATGCTAAAATGAAGAACAAAGTTAAGACAGATAATAATCAGGGGCGTGGAACAAAAATTCAGTGCCGAAAGAAAAGGAGAAAGGGTTTATGATTGATTTTGAAAACGGAAGTGTCTTTAAATTAAGGAAAACAGGAAAATTCGGAAATGAAAAAACGGTTTCTCCTTTGCTTATCCCAGGGGAAGTATTTATCGGCGAATATCAGGCCGTCAGGGACTATGTGATTTTTACAAATAAGAGAGTGATCGCCGTTAACGTACAGGGAGTTACCGGAAAGAAAAAGGATTTCACTACGCTGCCTTATTCAAAGGTTCAGCTGTTCTCTGTGGAGACCTCAGGGGTATTTGATCTGGACAGTGAACTGGAACTGTACTTCAGCGGAGTGGGTCTGGTTCAGTTTCAGTTTACGGGGGCAAGTGATATCCTGGAGATTGCGAGAGTGATTGGGGAGCATGTGTTATAAGACTAAAATTTCCTGTTAAAAAATAAAATTTTTGATTTCGTTGTTTTAACCACAGAAATAAATCTCATATCCGCTATAATACCACTTGAAATCAAACAAAAACAGTCAGGTATTAAGGAGGATATAGATTATGGAAACAAAAATGTTTTGCTTTCAGTGTCAGGAAACAGCGGGAAATATAGGCTGTACCCAGTCAGGTGTGTGTGGAAAGAAACCGGAAACTGCCGGACTCCAGGATGTGCTGGTATATGTAACAAAAGGTTTTTCTCAGGTGCTTACGGCTATGAGAAACGAGGGAAAAGAGCCTGAGACCAGCTGGAATCATCAGGTGACAGAGAATTTATTTCTTACCATTACAAATGCTAATTTTGATGATACCAGAATTTTAAAAAGCATCAAAAAGACTTTGGAATTAAAAACAGCAGCTTTGGGCATTCTGAAAGACAAAACAGCTCTTTCTCCGGCAGCACTTTGGAATCCGAAGAATGAGGAAGCAATCAGAAACGCATGTCCGGCAGCAGGTGTTCTTGCAACAGAAAATGAAGATGTAAGAAGCCTGAGGGAGCTGCTCACATATGGTCTGAAAGGCATGGCGGCATACTTGAAACATGCTAATATCCTTGGAGAAGAGGAAACCGGGATAGATGCATTTCTGCAGTCTGCTCTGGCAAAGACCATGGATGATTCCCTGACAGCAGAAGAACTTGTGGGTCTTGTGATGGAAGCAGGAAAATACGGCGTGGATGTGATGGCGCTTCTGGACAAGGCAAATACAGAACATTACGGAAATCCCGAGATTACAAACGTGAACATCGGCGTGAGAAAGAATCCGGCAATCCTGATCTCAGGACATGATCTGAGAGATCTGGAAATGCTGCTGGAGCAGACGGAAGGCACAGGCGTAGATGTATATACACATTCTGAAATGCTTCCTGCACACTATTATCCTGCATTCAAGAAATACAGCCATTTTGCGGGAAATTACGGAAACGCATGGTGGAAGCAGAAGGAAGAATTTTCCTCCTTCAACGGGCCGGTCCTGCTGACGACCAACTGTCTTGTTCCGCCAAGCGACAGCTACAGAGACAGAGTCTATACCACAGGCGCGGTAGGATTTCCGGGCTGTAAACATATTGATGCAAAGGAGGACGGGACAAAGGACTTCAGAGAGATCATCGCACACGCAAAGAGATGCCCTGCTCCTGCAGAGATCGAAACAGGGGAGATCACAGGCGGTTTTGCCCACAACCAGGTACTGGCACTTGCGGACAAGGTAGTGGATGCGGTGAAATCCGGCGCTGTGAAAAAATTTGTGGTCATGGCGGGCTGTGACGGAAGGAGCAGATCCAGAAACTATTATACAGATTTTGCTAAAGCGCTGCCGGAAGATACGATTATTCTCACTGCCGGATGTGCGAAGTATAAATACAATAAGCTGAATCTGGGTGATATCGGTGGAATCCCCAGAGTCCTGGATGCGGGACAGTGCAACGACAGTTATTCCCTTGCAGTCATTGCCCTGAAGTTAAAGGAAGTATTCGGGCTTGAGGACATCAATGACCTTCCTATTGTGTACAATATTGCATGGTATGAGCAGAAAGCAGTCATTGTCCTTCTGGCACTGCTGTATCTTGGAGTGAAAAACATTCACCTGGGACCAACGCTCCCTGCTTTTCTTTCCCCAAATGTAGCAAAAATACTGGTGGAAACCTTTGGCATTTCCGGGATCAGCACAGTAGAAGAAGATATGAAATTATTTTTTCCCGGTCCTGAAAAATTAAATGCATAAAACACTGCAGATGGAAAGCCGGAGAAAATCGGAGGATAAGAAGAACCCGCTGTCCTGCACCTTAAAATATATGGTGCAGGACCGGCGGGTTCTTTTATATCCGATTATTTTAGAAATGTAATCTCAACAGTGAACAGATCTGCGTCTGTCATAACTTCCAGCCTGCCGCCCTGAAGTTCTGTAAAGCTTTTGGCAATCGCAAGCCCAAGTCCGCTTCCCTCTGTATTTCTGGAAGCATCGCCTCTCACAAAACGTTCTGTGATCTCTGCAGGGCTGAAATCCAGCTCTGAGGCGGAAATATTTTTCATACTGATCTTCACATGGTTTTCCGTGTTCTCTGCATGGATGTAGACACGGGTTCCGGGCAGGGCATATTTGGTAATATTTACGATCAGATTTTCAAAGATACGGTAAGTGCGCTGGCCGTCCAGGGGAAGAATGATTTTTTCTTCCGGAAGATTCATACGGAAGTTCAGTCCCGCAGCTTCGATTTTATCCTGAAGCTCCAGTTTTACCTGGAGAAGGAGGCTTACAATATCGATGTCGTCTATGTTCAGAGTAACTGTTTTGCTGGTTGCCTTGCTGATCTCAAACAGGTCTTCGATCAGGTATTTCAGCCGGTTTGCTTTCTGGTCCAGAATATCAATGTACTTTTTCTTTTCCTCTTCCGGGAGACCAGGCTGTTTCAGCAGATCTACATATGTGATGATCGCTGTAAGAGGAGTTTTCAGATCGTGGGATACATTGGTGATCAGGTCTGTTTTCATTTTTGTGCTTTTGACCTCTTCGTCCACAGCCTTTTTAAAGCCGGTCTGGATCTTGTCGATTTCCTCACGGAAGGGTTCAAATACGCCCAAATCCTCCGGAATGGTTCCGTTCAGATTCCCTTTGGCAAGTTCATTTGTAGCTTCCAGAAGTAAATGGTACTGATCCTGGATCTTTCGGAAGTACTTTCTGAGAAGGAAGAACAGAGCCACGGAGTAGAGGAGCAGAGCCGCGATTCCCCAGACCCACATCAGGCTGATAAAGCCCAGAATAATAAAGTTTATCAGTACGATCTTTATAAGAAGACGGTTAGTATCTTCCTTCAGGTTGATGTGGAGAAGGCCGTTATAGATCCGGGACCACAGATTCTTCAGGCAGGGGAAGATGCGGTAGCAGAATACACGCTCCCTGATATACTGTCTGGGACCCATGACAAATATCATTCTGATACATCCTGCGGTCCAGTAGAACACAGCAAAGATCATCACCCAGCCCAGCAGACCCCAGAAATACTGCACGGCGTTTGCGGAGCCTTCTTTCCAGCCGATACCGGTAAGCACGCTGTAGATGGACTGCTGGTTCATGGTATAAGGATTTGCAGATACTGCCAGGGAAATACTCAGCACAGAGATGCTGATGATCATGACCAGTTCAAACGGAACCTGGAAAATTTTTTCCTGTCCTGTATGCAGCGGTTTGATAAGGGGAAGCAGAAGCGCTGCCGCAGCAACCATCCCCGACAGGGTGAGGAAAAACACCATCAGATCTTCTGTGGAGGCATCACTGGAGTTGTAGGTATAAATCATATCGGGATAGTCTTCCATGAGTGCCTTCAGGGAAGTATCTGTAATGGCAAAACAGTAAATCCTGTTTTCCGGTCTCTGGAAGGACAGATTCAGTTCCCAGTTGTCATTCAAATAAGAAAAGGGATTCGATTTTGCCCGCTCATTCAATACCTGGGAAGCAGTGCTTTTTTCATGAGAATAAAAGGGAGTGAATTCAATGTTTCCATTTTCACCATATTCGATCGCTGCTGCAAATGCATAGTCCGAAGAGTCTTTCAGTACAGAACCCGTGTGGATATCGTCCAGGGACTGATAGAGGGAAACATTATTTCCTGTTCTGGAGTAATTGGTATCTAATACTTTTCCGGTCTCTTTATTTAACACCTCGTACTCCAGATAAGGACGCATCTGCGCGAATTCTCCGTTCCAATTATCAAAATCATCCTGAACTTCATCCATCACCCATTCCTCTTGACTGTCTGCATCGGAACCGTCGCTGTATTCTTCCGAAGAATCCATCTCAGGAGACGCTTTCTCTCCGCTGCCGGAAGCAGGAGTGGCAGAACCGCAGAAAATCTCATAGGGAGTAAGGTCTGCATCCTTACTTAAAAGTTCCTCCGCGTACAAGACATAACTGCTGGTCACAAGCTGTTCCAGGATGCTGGAATAAGCAAAGGGAAATTCATCTTTTCCGGTTTTTTCTTTAATGTAATGAGGTCTGACTACCATCATTGCCGAAGACGGCAGAAGAATGATCAGACAGATAATGATAACAGCTAGTTTATGAAAGTTTTTCGATTTTATATCCAACGCCCCACACCACCTTTAAATATTTTGGTTCCCGCGGGTTGATCTCAATCTTTTCACGGATATTTCTGACATGAACCATGACAGTCTCTGTGTTGACCGCCCGTTCATTCCATACCCTTTCGTAGATTTCGTCAGCTGAGAATACCCTGCCGGGATTTTTGATAAGAAGCAGGAGAATTTTAAATTCCATGGGAGTTAATTTTACCGGATTGTCATCTACGCGTACTTCAAAGGTGCTTTCGTTTACCTCAAGTCCTCCTAAGGTATAGACGGTATCAGACTGCTGTTCTTCCTTTGCCTGAAGTTTTTCCATGAAGCGGCGGTACCGGCGCATCTGAGAGTTTACTCTTGCCATGAGCTCCATAGGGGTAAAAGGCTTGGTGACGTAATCATCGGCGCCGATGTTCAGCCCCATTACCTTGTCGACCTCTTCCGATTTGGCAGAAAGCATGATCACCGGAAAATCGTGCTTTTCCCGAAGTTTCATAGTCATGGTAATTCCATCCATCCGGGGCATCATAATGTCTACAATGGCGAGATGGATCTCTTCTCTTTCCAGGACTTTCAGACCCTCCATTCCATCTCCGGCGAGAAACACTTCATAGCCCTGGCTTTTCAGATAAATCGCAACTCCTTCCCGGATATCCCTGTCATCTTCTACGATTAAAATGTGATTCATTTCCATGGTATTAACTCCTGTCTTCTGTCTATGTTACAGATTGTAAAGTGCAATATTTAAAAGTGACGTTATAAAAAGCAAAAGATTTTCTAAAGAAAACCTCCGCGTAAAATACAGGGAAAAGTACCCTTGCGGAGGTTTTTTGAGAATCATTCTGGTATATCAAAAAATTTTTTGATCCTGTCCATCCGGGAGGTCATGCTGCCCAGCATGGCATCCAGGATCACAGCGGCTGCCATAGATTCTACAACCACCACGGCGCGGGGGACAATAATAGGATCGTGCCTTCCTTTAATGCTGATTTCAATGTTTTCTCCGCTTCGGTTTACCGTTTCCTGACGTGCGGCAATGGAGGGGGTAGGCTTAAAGGCCGCACGCAGCACTATGGGAGAACCATCGCTTAAACCTCCGGTAATGCCGCCGGAATGGTTGGTCTTTTTCACGATATTTCCGTTTTCATTCATGCGGTAGGCGTCATTGTTCTGTGAGCCTTTCAGGGTGGCGGCATACATACCTTCACCGATTTCAAAGCCTTTGACTGCGCCGATGGAAAGTATGGCTTTTGCCAGGGCAGCATCCAGTTTTTCAAAGGCAGGTTCACCGATCCCTGCAGGAACGCCGCGGATGATACACTCCACTACGCCCCCGGAGGAGTCTGTCTCTTTCATACAGGTATTCAGATATTCGGAAGCTGTCTGTGCGGCTTCTGTATCCGGCATATAGAGGGCATTTTGAGAAGCTTCCTCCAGAGAAAAACGTTCCGGAGAAACAGAAACCGGACCAATGGAACGGGTGTATGCGTTTACGGAAATTCCCAGTTCTTTTAAAACTCTGGAAGCTACGGCGCCCGCGGCAACTCTTCCAATCGTCTCTCTGCCGGAGGATCGCCCGCCTCCCCGGTAATCCCGGAAACCGTATTTGATGTCATAGTTCAGATCTGCGTGACCGGGACGGTAGTATTCTGCAATTTCACTGTAATCCCGGGAACGCTGGTCCGTATTGCGGACAATCATGGAGATGGGCGTTCCGGTAGTCTTTCCCTCAAAAATTCCGGAGAGGATCTCTACCTGGTCAGCCTCTTTTCTCTGGGTTGTGAACCGGGACTGTCCCGGTTTTCTCCTGTCCAGGAATTTCTGGATGTCATCTTCGCACAGGGGAACACCGGCAGGACAGCCGTCTACTACAGCGCCGATGGCTTTCCCGTGTGATTCGCCCCAGGTGGAAAAGCGATAAATATTTCCGAATATGGAACCGTACATAACTTTGCCTCCTTATCTATAAGAGTGTGTAGGCGGCGATGGCCGCAATTGCCTGAATGACCAGGATTACGGGAAGCCCCACAGAGAATTTCCTGTGTCTGGTCTTATGATGAAAAAGATGCATTCCGCAGACAGCGCCAAGACTGCCTCCGCAGACAGCGATGAGCATAAGCGTGTTTTCAGATATCCTCCACTGTCTGTTTTTTGCCTTGTATTTGTCAACGCCAAAGCAGATAAGTGCAAGGATGTTGACCGCGATCAGGTACATTACGATATTTCTGATAAACAAATGTGTGCACTCCTTTGTATATTTTCAGATGTTTTCATGAATCTGGCGCAGGGAAGTGTCCGGTACCTGGATTTCCCCGGCGAGATTTTTGTAGAACATTTCTTCTATCTTTTTTCTCTCCCAGTGTTTTCCAAGGATCCACATGACTTTTGTGACTACAGCTTCTGTACTCATGTCATATGCCTGGAATACGCCTGCTTTCAGTGCGGTTTTGCCTGTTTCGTACAGGGAAAGGCTGCTGGCTTCGTAGGGACACTGGCTTTTTACCACTACGATCATGCCTTTTTGGATCACATCCTTCAGATCTTCCATGACTTCTGCGGACATGGAGGGGATCCCGCCCATGCCGAAGGCTTCGATGATCAGGCCGCGATAGCCCTGTTCATAGAGAAAGTGAAAGATCTTGCCGTCAAATCCCGGCACCAGCTTGATGAGAAAGACTTTTTCCTCCAGCTGACGTTCCAATACACAGGGACCTGTGGGACCGGGGATATAGGAACGCTGCAGGTCAAGTCCTCTGGAATTGATCTCGCCCACATAGGGATAGTTAATGCTTTCAAAGGCATGGAAACTGGTGGTGCGGACTTTGGAGGCGCGGGTTCCCAAAATGACCTTTCTGTTGAAAGCGAGGAAGATTCCCGGCATCCCGCTTCCTGCCATATGAATGGCGCAGCGGCAGTTCTCCACCGCATCTGCGAGGGGATTGAGGATGGAGAGCTGGCTTCCTGTGATGACTACAGGAACCGGAATGTTCAAAAGCATAAAGGACAGCGCAGAAGCGGTATACGCCATAGTATCTGTCCCGTGAAAGATCACAATGCCGTCGTAATCCAGGTATTTTTCATAGACTGTTTCTGCCATGGCCTGCCAGTGGCGGGGCTGTATATTCGCGCTGTCTAACTGAAACAGTTCCAGAAAATCCACCTCATACAAATCTGTGATATCGGAGATATAGGAGAGGATATCCTGGCTGGACAGTCCGGGTACAAGTCCTTTTTCGTCCTGGACACAGGCCAGGGTTCCTCCTGTAGTAATGATCAATATCTTCTTTTTCATAAAGCTCCTTATTTTTTACTTTCCCATCTGCCGGATGCGCCGCAGGGCAGCACAAGACCGGACTGCGTAACGGGAAGACCGATTTCCTGAGATTCCACAGTACCGTCAAATCTTTTCAGCTCAGTTGCCAGCATATAGGTAAGTACAGCGGGGGCAAGACCTGTGGTATAGGAATTTACCAGAAAGAACAGAGGCTCCGGAGAGAGGATCTGGGTACAGAGTTTAATAAGCGGATGAATGGCATCCTCGATTTTCCAGATTTCACCTTTAGGTCCTCTTCCATAAGAGGGAGGGTCCATGATAATGGCATCGTAGTGGTTTCCTCTGCGGATTTCCCGCTCCACAAATTTTACGCAGTCATCCACCAGCCAGCGGATGGGAGCGTCACCTAATCCGGAAGACAGGGCATTTTCTTTTGCCCAGGTCACCATTCCCTTGGAGGCGTCCACATGGGTGACAGAGGCGCCTGCCGCGGCGGCTGCCAGGGTAGCTCCTCCGGTGTAGGCGAACAGGTTCAGTACTTTTACAGGGCGTCCCGCGTTTTTGATCTTTTCAGAGAACCAGTCCCAGTTGGCAGCCTGCTCCGGAAAGAGTCCGGTATGCTTAAAGCTGAAGGGTTTCAGATTAAAAGTAAGACTTTTGTACTGAATGGTCCACTGCTGAGGCAGATCGAAGAATTCCCATTCTCCGCCGCCTTTTTTGCTCCGGTGGTAGTGACCGTTCCTGTGCTTCCAGCCGGGGTGGGTCTTGGGGGTGTTCCAGATGACCTGGGGGTCCGGACGGACCAGGAGATAATCTCCCCACCGTTCCAGTTTTTCTCCTCCGGAAGTGTCTATAATTTCATAATCGTTCCATTTATCGGCGATCCACATGTTAAGATTCCTTTCTTTTTTCAATATCACATCTGGTACAGCGGACGGCAGATAATTTCAAAAAGCCGTAAATCTGCCTGCGATCCGCTCTATTAGTATAACAGAAGGAAAAGAGGCAGGCAACTGGTGAAATTTTGGGCACAAGATAAATTTACAGAAAAACAAGTCTTTTGAAAATCTGCAGCGCATACACTGGGATAGGCGGTTATGTCCGCAGGCCGGGAGGTGGTGCCATGTATGAAACTCTGACGAAAAAGGAATTATGTGAAAATCTTAAGACAGACGAGAAAAAAGGGCTTACCCGTCAGGAGGCACAGAGACGTTTAAAAGAGGAAGGAAAAAATATTCTGAAAAAAGGAAAAGAAACAACAGTCTGGGATATGGTACAGGAACAGCTGAACGAGCCCATGATCTTCATTCTCTTTCTGGCAGCGGCAATTTCCATGCTGCTGGGAGAATTTGCTGACACGGGAATTATTCTTGCTGTCATAGTCTTAAATACCACAGTGGGCGTTATCCAGGAGGGCAGGGCGAAGAAGGCCATGGATGCCTTAAAGGAGATGACGGCTCCGGAGGCGCTGGTGAAAAGGGAAGGCAATTATGAAAAAATTCCTGCCGGTGAACTGGTGCGTGGGGATTTGGTAAAGCTGGAGCCGGGATGCCAGGTTCCGGCAGATATCCGGCTTACCTGGGTGCAGGGACTTTCTGTCAATGAATCGGCCCTCACAGGAGAGTCCCAGCCTGTGATAAAGAACGCAGAGCCCCAGGTCCCGGGACTGCCTATGGCGGAAAAGAGAAATATGGCGTACATGTCCACAGAAGTCATGAAGGGCAGAGGAGAAGGAATTGTCGCGGCTGTAGGTATGAATACAGAGCTGGGAAAGATTGCCGGCATGATGAACGAGGAAAAAAGGGAACTCACTCCTCTGCAGAAACGCCTGGGAGATCTCGGAAAGATCCTGAGCATAGCGGCAGCTGCACTGTGCGTGGGACTTTTTCTGCTGGGACTCATGCAGCACAGAAATCTGCTGCAGATGCTGCTCCTCGCCATTTCTCTTGCGGTTGCAGCGATTCCGGAAGGGCTTCCGGCAGTGGTGACGATCGTGCTGGCTCTGGGTGTGGCGCGGATGGTAAAAGTAAACACCATTATCCGAAAGCTTCCGGCAGTGGAAACTCTCGGCTCTGTGGGGGTCATCTGCTCTGACAAGACGGGAACTCTGACAGAGAACAAGATGAAGGTTACAGAGCTTTATGCCAATGACCGGATCATGCCTTTGTCACAGGTACGTAAAAGAGAATTTCCAAGGCTGGTAGAGGGATTTCTCCTCTGCAGCAACAGCAGGCTTGGAAAACAGGAGGTGGGAGATCCCACAGAGCTTGCCCTGCTTCATATGGGAAAAGAGATGGGTTATGATCAGGAGCGGCTGAGAGAGCAGTTTCCCAGAACTTTTGAGATTCCCTTTGATTCGGAAAAGAAATATATGGTATCTGTACATAAGGACAGCGGACATGAGACAGTCTATGTCAAGGGAGCCTGTGATTATATCCTGGAGAAATGCAGCTATATTTCCCTGAATGGAAAGACGGAACCTATGACCCAGGCACGGAAGATGAAGATCCGGATCGCCATGGAATCTATGGCAAAGGACGGTCTGAGAGTCCTGGGTCTGGCCTTTCGGGAACGGATAGGGGCGAAGAGCGAGAAGGCGCTTACAGAGAATCTGATCTTTGCGGGAATGGCAGGAATGCTGGATCCGCCGAGAAAAGAGGCTGCGCAGTCCATGAAGATACTGAAGCGTGCCGGAGTGCAGGTGGTTATGATCACAGGGGATTACAAGGATACGGCATTTGCTGTAGCGAAGCGCCTGAAGATCGCAGATTCCATGGAGCAATGCATTACCGGGCAGGAACTTGATGAAATGAGCGAGGAGAAATTCAGGAGCAGGATAAAAAATATCCGGGTATTTGCCAGAGTGACTCCTGCTCATAAAGTAAGGATCGTAAAAGGGTTTAAGGCAAACGGAAAGATTGCGGCCATGACCGGAGACGGGGTCAATGACGCTCCGTCCCTTCAGGCAGCTGATATTGGGATTGCCATGGGAAAAAATGGTACAGATGTTGCGAAAAATGCTGCGGATATGATACTGGCCGACGATAATTTTTCTACGATTGAAAAGGCGGTGGAGGAGGGCAGAAGCATTTATGTGAATATAAAGAAATCAATTCTCTTCCTTCTCTCTTCCAACTTTGGGGAGATACTTACCATGTTCGGGGCAGTGGCGCTGAGCCTGCCTGCGCCTTTAAAGGCAAGCCACATTCTCTGGGTGAATCTGATCACAGATTCGCTGCCTGCCCTTGCTCTTGGCATTGACAAAAACGACCGGGAATCCTTGATGAGCAAAGCTCCCCGGGATCCCAAGGAAGGGCTGTTTGCCCACGGAGGCTGGATGTTTACTCTTTTTTACGGAATACTGATCGGGTGCATCACGCTCTATGCTTTTTCCCTGGGGGGTCAGACATATGCCTTTACAGTTCTGGGAATTTCCCAGCTTTTTCATGCCATCGGCATGAGAGATAAGGATAAATCCATACTGCGCATGAACCACCTGGAAAATCCTTTTATGCTTTTGGCGTTTTTCCTGGGAATCGCCCTGCAGGTGATGGTAACAGAGATACCGTTTCTTGTAGAAGCTTTTGGAACTGCAAAGCTTTCTCTTTCCCAGTGGAAGCTGCTTCTTGGAATCTCAGCAGTACCTCTTCTGGTTCATGAGATTCTCCTGATCCCCAGAAAGCTTCTGGGAATCGGGCGGAGACGATAAAAATGCAAGTAAAAATAAACAGAATTGCATATAAAAAAGACAGAACCTTGATTTTTCCTCCAAAAACCCAGAAAAATGCAGGAAATACTTGACAGGAAATCATATAGTGACATAAAATAAAGGACAGTGAATGATCAAAGAAGAAAATACCAGGAGGAGAGCCATGACACCGTACAGAGAACTTAGCAGAGAACAGTTACAGGCCATGAAAGCCGAATTAGAAAAGCAGTTTGAAGAAGTAAAAGCAAAAGGTTTAAATCTCGACATGTCCAGAGGAAAACCGTCCAAAGAACAGTTAAACCTTGCTATGGGCATGATGGAAGAACTGAAAAGTACAGATAAACTGAAATGCGAGACAGGAGTTGACTGCCGCAACTACGGTCTGCTGGAAGGTATTCCGGAAGCAAGGCGCCTTCTGGGAGAAATGACAGAGGTTGTGCCGGAGCACATCATTATCTTCGGAAACTCCAGTCTGAATGTTATGTTTGATACCGTTTCTCGCTCCATGACACACGGTGTCTGCGGAAGCACTCCGTGGTGCAAGCTGGATAAGGTGAAATTCCTTTGTCCGGTTCCGGGATATGACCGTCATTTCCGTATTACTGAATATTTTGGTATTGAAATGATCAACGTACCTATGACGCCTGCAGGTCCTGATATGGATATCGTAGAGGATCTGGTAAGCAAAGATCCGGCGATCAAAGGTATCTGGTGTGTGCCGAAATATTCCAATCCCCAGGGAATTACCTATTCTGCTGAGACGGTAAAGAGATTTGCAAGACTGAAGCCAGCGGCAGAAGATTTCCGTATTTACTGGGATAATGCTTACTGCATCCATCATTTATATGACGATCATCAGGACTTCCTGCTGGAAATCCTGGAAGAGTGTGAAAAAGCGGGAAATCCGGATATGGTTTATAAATTCGTTTCCACATCAAAGGTAAGCTTCCCTGGTTCCGGTATCGCGGCAGTTGCTGCTTCGCCGAAAAACCTGGAAGAGTTCAAGAAACATATGTCCGTCCAGACCATCGGACATGACAAGATCAATCAGCTTCGTCATGTACGTTTCTTCGGCGGTATTGTGGGAATGCATAAACATATGAAGAAACACGCAGAGCTTCTTCGCCCGAAGTTCGAAGCAGTGGAGAATACACTGGAGAAAGAACTGGGCGGAGCAGAGATCGGAACATGGACCAATCCAAAGGGAGGATATTTCATTTCCTTTGATTCCATGGAAGGCTGCGCGAAAGCCATTGTGGCAAAGGCAGCAGAGGCAGGCGTGAAAATGACAGAAGCAGGGGCAACTTATCCGTACGGCATTGATCCTCATGACAGCAATATCCGTATCGCGCCCAGCTTCCCCACACTGGATGAGCTGCAGCTTGCAACAGAGATCTTTGTTCTCAGTGTGAAGCTGGTAAGCATCGACAAATTATTGGCAGAAAAATAAAATTTTGATAGAGAACAACATCTTGCTTATAAGGAAAGGGCGCTGTGAAAAATGTCACAGCGTCTTTTTCCGTCAACAGGGTTTTTCTGAAAGAAAAATTGTGTTATACTGAAACATAACCTGGCGGGAAGATTTATTTCATGGTCAGGGAAAATTATAAAGGGGTAATAATATGGCAGAAAAAAAATCAAAGAAAGGAAAGTACAAAAAAGCGAAAAAAATTGTTCTGGGTGTCCTCATCGCATATGTAGCAGTGCTGGCGATTGTATATGCCGTGGGAGTTTTTTATTACTCCAGCCATTTTTATTCAGGTTCCAGCATCAACGGCATGGACTGTACGGGAATGACGCCCGAAGAGGTGGAAAAACAGATAAAAGGCGAGATTCAGACCTATGAACTTGTCCTGAAAGAACGGGGAGATAAAACAGAGAGTATCAGCGCTTCAGAGATCAGCATGGAGTACATAGCAGATGGAAAGATACAGGAACTGAAAAAAGAGCAGAATCCTTTTGCCTGGTTTCTTTCCTTTGCCAGCAGCAAAGAGTATACTATGTCAGCGACCACATCTTATGATCAGGACGCCGTCTATGCTGCCATCGATGCACTGGAGTGTTTTAAGGAAGAAAATATAGAAGCGCCTGTGGATGCACATATGGAGGTAACCGATAACGGATATGAGATCATTCCGGAAAGTATGGGAACTACACTGGATAAGGAGAAAGTAAAAGAGGCGGTCATGAATGCCATTGACAGCGGGGAAACAGAGCTGGACCTGGATGCGGCAGGCTGCTATGTGAATCCTTCTGTGTACAGTACGGATGAGTCCCTTGCAAAAGCCAAAGAAGAGGGAGAGAAGCTGCTGAATGTAACAGTTACCATTGATTTTTCCGACAGGCAGGAAGTAGTGGACAAAAGCGTGATGAAGGACTGGCTGATTGTAGGAGAGGACGGAAGCGTTGATCTGGATTCGGAAAAGGTAAAAGAATATGTACAGAATCTGAAATATGAGTATGATACCTTTGGGCTGGACAGACAGTTTACCACTGCTTCCGGAGAGACGATCACTGTATCCGGCGGGGACTATGGCTGGCTGATCGCACCAAACGATACCACAGCAAAGATTATTGAAGCCATCAAAAGCGGACAGTCCCAGACCATAGAACCGGAATATACATATAAAGGATACTGCAGGGATACCAATGATATCGGAAATACTTATGTAGAGATCAGTATTGATCAGCAGCATATGTGGTTTTTCAAAGACGGACAGCTGATCGTGGAGACCGACGTGGTGACCGGCTGCCACAACAGAGGATGGGATACGAAAAAGGGCGTATATGCCATCATGTATAAAGAGAGAAATGCCACACTGACAGGTGAGGATTATTCTACGCCGGTGGATTACTGGATGCCGTTCTATGCCAATGTTGGAATTCATGATATTAACAGAACCGTATTCGGAGGCACAGAATATATCAATAACGGATCTCACGGCTGTGTGAACACACCGCATGAAAATGCGGAAAAAATTTACAACAATATTGAACCGGGAGTTCCGGTAGTAGTATATTAGAAGAAATACAAAGGAGTCAACAGGATGAAGATCGTAGTTTTAGCAGGAGGAAACAGTACAGAGAGAGAAGTTTCCATTTCATCAGGAAAGGGAGTCTGCAATGCTCTGAGAGAGAGAAATCACAGGGCTGTTTTGGTGGATGCTTATTTTGGCCTGGAAAGCCCGGAGCAGATCTGCTTTCCGGAGACCTATGATGTAGAGAAGGCAGCTGCCTGGATGGAGGAGAAGAGCAAAAGCCTGAAAGAAACCATGGAGACAAGGAGAGAATTCTTCGGCCCCCATGTGCTGAAGATCTGTCAGGAAGCAGATATTGTATTTCTGGCGCTCCACGGTGCCAACGGGGAGGACGGAAAAGTTCAGTCTGTCCTGGATCTGATGGGAGTTAAATATACAGGTTCGGGTCCTCTGAGCAGCGCCATGGCCATGGATAAAAGTATTACCAAGATGATTTTCGAGGCAAAGGGAATTCCTACGCCGAAGGGAGTTACCCTTCAGAGAGGAAAGTGTACCAGCGTTCTGTCTGATTATGGAATGGATTTCCCGGTGGTGGTGAAGCCCTGCTGCGGAGGCTCCAGTGTGGGTGTAAACATTGTCCGTGACCAGGCAGAATACGGTGCGGCTCTTGCAGAAGCCTTTTCCTATGAGCCTGAGGTAGTGGTAGAGCAGTTTATCACCGGAAGAGAATTTTCTGTTGCCGTAGTGGACGGAAAGGCTTATCCTGTGATCGAGATCGCACCCATCGAAGGGTTTTATGATTACAAAAATAAATATCAGGCAGGATCCTGCGTGGAGACCTGTCCTGCGGATATTTCCTCTGGCCTTACCAAGGAGATGCAGAGATATGCGGAGATGGGCTATGAAGCTCTAAATCTTGACGCTTACGGCAGGCTGGATTTTATCATGGACGAGGAAGGGAATATGTACTGCCTGGAGGCAAACACCCTTCCCGGAATGACACCTACCAGTCTGATTCCCCAGGAGGCAAAGGTGATCGGTATCAGCTATCCGCAGCTTTGTGAAAAACTGATTGAAGTTTCTCTTGATAAATATCAGTAAGAGGGGGCAGAAGGGAAATGAAAAATCTCACATTGGAAAATATTGCAAAAGCCTGCAGCGGAACTTACCGGGGACCGCAGGAAAAGAAAAATGAGGAGGTTTCCTCTGTTTTTACAGACAGCAGAAAAGCCGCAGCCGGCGGACTGTTTGTGGCGATCAAGGGAGCGCGGACAGATGCCCATGATTTTATAGACAGTGTTATGAAAGCCGGAGCCCTGGCAGCACTTTCGGAAAAGGATCTGGGAGAGCAGGAGTATCCTTACATTCAGGTGACATCCACCCTGCAGGCTGTAAAGGATATCGCGGAATTTTATCTGAAACAGCTGCAGATTCCGGTAGTAGGAATCACGGGAAGTGTGGGCAAGACCAGTACAAAAGAAATGATCGCTGCGGTGCTTTCCCAGAAATACAAGGTTTTGAAGACACAGGGAAACTTTAACAATGAACTGGGCCTTCCCCTGACAGTATTTAATCTGAGGGATGATGATGAAATTGCAGTTCTGGAAATGGGCATCAGTGATTTCGGAGAGATGCACCGCCTTGCCAAGATCGCAAGACCGGATACCTGTGTGATCACGAACATTGGATTATGCCATCTGGAGTTTTTGAAATCCAGGGATGGTATTTTAAAGGCAAAGACAGAAATTTTTGATTTTCTGGAAAAGGACGGACATGTGATCTTAAACGGCGATGATGACAAACTGGTGACTGTCCGTGAGGTGAAGGGGATTGCTCCTGTGTTCTTTGGCATTGAGAATAAAGAGGGCATCTGGGCGGATGAGATCACGCCGGAAGGACTTGCAGGGATTTCCTGTACGATCCATGTAAAGGACAGGAGTTTCCGGACTCTGATTCCCATACCTGGAAACCATATGGTATATAATGCGCTGGCAGGAACAGCTGTGGGGCTGACCTACGGATTGAGCCTGGAAGAGATTAAAAGAGGAATCGAAAGTCTTCAGCCGGTGAGCGGACGCTTTCATATTCTGGAAACAGGGAAATATACCGTTATTGATGACTGTTATAATGCCAATCCGGTGTCCATGAAAGCCTCTCTGGAGGTGCTCGCTGATGCGGGTACAAGAAAAGCTGCGATCCTTGGCGATATGGGAGAGCTTGGAGAAAATGAAGTGGAACTCCACAGAGAGGTAGGGGTTTATGCGGCTTCCAGAGCTGTTGACCTGATTATCTGTGTCGGAAAACTTTCCGCCTTTATGGCAGAGGCTGCCCATCTGGCAGCGCCGGCAAAAGAGGTGCTCCATTTTGAGACCAAGGAAGAGATGCTGGAGCAGCTGCCAAAGGTTTTGAAACAGGGGGACACAGTGCTGGTAAAGGCATCCCACTTTATGCAGTTTGAAAAGGTTGTGGAAGTGCTGGAGAAAATGTAAAATAGAGAAAAATATGAGGATCATAAAATCCCGGAGCGTATGAGCTTCGGGATTTTTGTCTGTCCTGACACAAATATTTTTCTGAAATTTGCCTATCCTATATTTTTATGGTATACTACCCAGGTTATGCCCGGTAAACCGGCTATAGACAATACTATAACTGAGGAGGACATATTACATGATCAATAACATTCTGACAGAAATCAATAATTTTCTGTACACCTACCCCTTACTGATTCTTTTAGTGGGGACAGGTATCTGGTTCAGCCTGCGGACAAGGTTCGTGCAGGTACGGTTTTTGAGAGAAGCCCTGCGGGTGCTGGGAGAGAAGGCAGAGGAAGAAGACGGGAAGAAACAGGTATCTTCCTTTCAGGCTCTGATGATCTCTACTGCTTCCAGAGTAGGCACGGGCAATATTGCGGGAATCGCCACAGCCATTGCGGCAGGCGGCGCGGGAGCTGTGTTCTGGATGTGGCTCATGGCAGTGATCGGCGGCGCATCTGCATTTGTGGAGAGCACTCTGGCGCAGGTTTATAAAACAAAAGACGGAAAAGATTTCCGGGGAGGACCTTCCTATTATATGGAAAGAGCGCTGGGAAAACGATGGCTGGGGGTGCTGTTTTCCGTTCTTCTGATCATTTGCTTTGCATATGGATTTAACGGACTCCAGTCTTTTAACATGTCATCATCTCTGGAATACTATATTCCCGGATACAGCTATACGGTTTACCCGGTTCTTGTAGGAGCTGTCCTGGCGGCTGCCACAGGGCTGGTGATTTTTGGCGGGGTTCACCGGATCGGTTTTATTACGTCTGTGATTGTTCCCATTATGGCAGGGGGATACCTTCTTATGGGACTGTTTACCGTGATCACCAGGATCACAGAGCTGCCCCATGTATTTTCCATGATTTTTTCTCAGGCATTTGATATTCAGGCATTTGCGGGGGGAATGGCCGGCAGTGCGGTTGTGACCGGTATTAAGAGAGGACTGTTTTCCAATGAGGCAGGTATGGGAAGCGCGTCAAACGCAGCAGCCAGCGCCTCTGTCAGCCATCCGGCCAAGCAGGGGCTGGTACAGGTGATCTCTGTGTTTATTGATACCCTGCTGATCTGTTCCGCTACAGCCATGATGCTGCTTCTGTCAGGTGTGGAAGGCGTATCAGGTAAGCTGGACGGAATTCCCTTTGTTCAGCAGGCAATCTCCGCCAATGTGGGAAACTGGGGGATCCACTTTATCACCCTTTCTATTTTTGCCTTTGCTTTCAGCAGCCTGGTGGGAAATTATTACTATGCAGAATCCAATATCCTGTTTATTAAAAATAATAAAAAACTGCTGCTGATTTTCCGCATTACCTGCCTTCTGGCAGTATTTTTGGGAGCCCAGGCGGATTTCTCCATGATGTGGAACATTGCGGATATTACTATGGGCTTCATGGCAGCAGTGAATATCATTGCAATCCTGCTGCTGGGCAATGTTGCTGCAAAAGTACTGAAAGACTATGAAAAGCAGAGAAAAGAAGGAAAAAATCCGGTATTTAAAGCAAAAGACGCCGGAATAGAAAATACAGAGTGCTGGAAATAGAAGCCCTGGATAAAAAACCCGGAAAGAATAAGACAAGTACATGACTTCTGTCTTAATTCTTTCCGGGTTTTTGGTTAAGCAGCGAGGGATCATTTTGGCGGTAAAGCGCCGGGAAGAAACAGCTTTATCAGACTGGCTGCTGACAGTCCAGTGCTGCCCTGTTTTTCTTCAGCATATCCAGAAGGATATCCCGGGTATAGGATCCCAGTCTTTTCTTGTCTTCTTTGGAAAGCTGATCGGGATAAATGGGGCTGCCGTATTCTACGATCACTTTGCAGGGCTTGATCTTTGGAAAATGTGCTTCAAACAGTTCTGCAGAGTTGGTAATGGCAACGGGAATAATAGGGCATCCTGCTCTGACTGCGATTTTAAAGCTTCCTTCATGGAAGGGGAGAAGATCCAGTTCGCTGCTGGCTTTATTTCTGGTGCCTTCCGGAAAGATACAGATGGAAATTCCCTGTTTTACCTTGTCGATGGCAGTCAGAATGGTTTTCATACCTTCTTTAAGATCTTTCCGGTCCAGAAACAGACAGTGAAGATATTTCATCCAGGAAGAGAGAAGGGGAATGGGCTCCATCTCTTTTTTTGCCACATAGCCGGTCAGGTCCGGACAAAGGACATAGGTCAGAAGGATATCGAAGTAGCTTCTGTGGTTTCCGATGTAGAGGACGGCCTGGTCTTTTGGCACGTTCTCATGCCCTTTGACCGTGATCTGTGCCCCGGTCACTTTCAGGATAACACGGAAGACGGCCTGGATGATCCGCAGGGAACTGATATCCTTTGCCCGTTTGCTGAACATGCCCACGATCCATTCTCCAATGAGGATAGGAATGGACAGAATCAGGTATCCGATGACACAGATACATACAATGATAAAACGAAACATAGTTCACACCCTTTATATAAAGAATTTATTTCATCCGGCGGTTCGCAGTGTCATATATACCGTACGGTATATAAAACGCAAAATATTAAGTTCCTTACAGCCGCCTTTGCCTGCAGGGAACAGAACTAATCTCATTATAATGAAAAGACTGCAGGGAAGCAAGGGAAACCTGGCATATTTTAAAAAATCTCTGCATAAATTAAGAATAAGGTTGGCAAAGTGGAGGCAGAAGAGATTTGAAGAGATGGGCAGCAGGAATTTTGGCCATAACCCTGCTTTCCTGCTTTTTATGCGGCTGCAGTATAGAGAAAGTAAAAGCAGGAAACGGAGTGAAGCCGGAGTACACTGTAATGAAAGAAGAGGATTTCCCGGAGAAGGTAAAAGAACTGATCGAGGAGCATAAGGAGACTGAGTTCCAGCTAACCTATCAGGACAGCGGATATCTGTATCTTATGAAAGGCTACGGCAAACAGCAGACAGGGGGATACAGTATTCAGATCGAGGACTTGTCTCTTTGGGAAAATGCCATTCACTTACAGACGGTTCTGATAGGACCGGAGGAAGGGCAGGAACTGACGGAGGAACCTTCCTATCCCTGTCTGGTAGTTAAAATGAAATATCGGGAAGAACCGGTGATTTTTGAGTAGAAGAGAGGTTATAGTGTGGAACTGATTACAAAGAAAACCTATAGGATTTGCAGAAAATGCCAGGCTGTCAGCCAGGTTACATTTGATGAAGACCTGAATGTGCCGGATGCGAAGCCGGATATGGGGCGCATGATCCAGAAAAAAGGGGATGTCAGGATCGAGGATATCCAGATCACAGAAGGAAAAGCGTATATTACAGGAGCTCTGGAGGTGTGCCTGCTCTATGTAAGTGACAGCGAAGAGAGGAAGATCCAGAGTCTTACAGGAACTCTGCGCATAGGGGAAACACTTAATCTGGAAGGGCTGGAGACAGGCGACAAGGTCCAGCTGAAATGGGATATGGAAGATCTGAGCGTGCAGATGATACACTCCAGAAAACTGAATATTAAAGCTTTGGTTACCTTCAGCGCTTATGTGGAGGAGATGCAGGAGCTGGATCTGCCTGTAGCTGTGGGAGAAGAAGAAATTTCCCAGAAAAAGCAGGACATTTCCATTATGGGAGTGGCAGTACATAAAAAGGATACCATGCGGATAAAAAAAGATGTGACTTTGGCATCCAATAAGCCGGATATCTTTGAGCTTCTCTGGGATACTGTGGAAGTAAGAGGACTGGATATAAGAGCCGAAAACGACAGGATTGCGGTAAAAGGTGAGTTGTTTTTATTTGCGCTTTACCGGGGGAATGATGAGACAAATTCCCTCCAGTGGCTGGAGCAGTCGATCCCCTTTTATCAGGAAATGGAGTGCACAGGCTGTTCCTCTGATATGCTTCCGAATGTGGACGTTTCCATGCCCCAGAGTGATCTGAAGGTGAGGCAGGATGATGACGGTGAGGAGCGGATCATAGGAGTAGAGGCAGTTCTGGAGCTGGAGATGAAGATTTATCAGGAAGAAGAAATTTCCCTGCTTCTGGATATTTATACTCCTTTGAAGGACTGTGAAGCAGTGAGAGAGAAACAGAAGCTTTCCAGACTTCTTGTAAAAAACTTTTCTAAGTGCAGGGTCAATGACCGGGTGAAAGCGGAGAACACCCAGGGGAAAATCCTGCAGATCTGTCACAGTGACGGAAATGTGAAGATAGATGAGACGAGGATCGTAGAAAACGGAATTCTGGCGGAAGGGATCGTACAGGTGCGGATACTGTATATTATCGGAGATGACGAGATGCCCTTCTATTCCATGGAAACCATGATACCGTTCAGCCATGTGATCGAAGCAGAGGGAATCGGAGAGAATTGTGTCTATCATCTGCGCGTGGATCTGGAGCAGCTTTCTACCACTATGATCGACAGTGATGAGATTGAGATCAAGGCAGTCATAAACCTGAATGCTCTGGTGCTGAAGCAGACAGAGACAGGGGTGATACGTGCTGTGGAAGAACATGAGCTTGACAGAGAAAAACTGAAGGAAATGCCGGGAATCGTGGGCTATCAGGTCCAGCCCGGAGACTGTCTGTGGGATATTGCCAAGAAATTTTATACTACTATAGAGAATATCATGCAGCTGAACAGTATGGAGACAGAAGAAATCAGACCATATGATACACTGATCCTGATGAAAGAAGTGGAACAGTAGTAATCCTGCATAGAGAGCCGGAGGCTGTTTGAAGAGCAGAAGCAAGGTGCGGAAGCTCTTCAGACAGCTTCCGGTTTTTTGTCTGTGGGGAAATTCCTACGAGCGATTTTTTCAGTTGAAAAAAATGTTTTTTTCATATAGAATAGATGTATTAATACGAATACAATGTACAAAATACGGTTATATTCATAGGAAAGTCAGAAAATCCTGTATTTATGCAGGGAAAACCGAATTGGATAAAAATGGATATTGTATACCAAGTACAAGAAAAGAGGAGAATACATGAGGCTTAGAGCACTGGCAAAGATTAATCTGGGTCTGGATGTGGTGAGAAAGAGAGAGGATGGTTATCATGAGCTGCGTATGATCATGCAGACAATTAACATGTATGACCAGCTGGAGATGGAGATCAGTGAAGAGGCTGGAATCCATATCACCACCAATCTTCCCTTTGTCCCAACAAATGAGAATAACCTGGTTTATAAGGCGGCGAAGCTTCTGATGGATGAATTTCACGTGGAGCAGGGACTTTGCGTGAATCTGCAGAAGTTTATTCCTGTTGCGGCGGGGATGGCAGGGGGAAGTTCTGACGCTGCTGCTGCAATGATAGGAGTGAACCGTCTGTTTCAGCTTGGACTTTCCGTAAAGGAGTTAATGGAGCGCGGAGTCAAAGTTGGAGCGGATGTGCCCTACTGCCTGCTGAGAGGAACCGCTCTGGCAGAGGGAATCGGTGAAAAACTGAGAGCGCTGCCGGCATGTCCGGACTGTTATGTTCTGATCGGAAAGCCGGGGATCAGTGTGTCCACCAAGTTTGTATATGAGAACCTGCATGCCAATGAACTAAAGGAGCATCCTCCTATTGACAGAATGCTGGAGGCGATTCAATGGCATAATTTAAATAAACTGGCAGATCTGATGGGGAATGTGCTGGAGACAGTGACCATTCCCAGATATCCTGTTATAGAGGAAATCAAGAATCATATGAAAGAACACGGGGCTTTAAATGCCATGATGAGCGGCAGCGGTCCTACGGTTTTCGGCTTGTTTGATGACAGACAGATGGCAGAATATGCCTGTGAAGCACTGAGAGAAAGCCGTCTGGCAAAGACGGTGTTTCTCACGACCGTTTTTAACAACGGAGGAAGGAGGAAGTAAATTTTGGAATTGGAAATGCATATGGATGAATATCTTCCGCTGAGAGATGTGGTATTTAATACTCTGCGCAGGGCAATCCTGAAGGGAGAATTAAAGCCGGGAGAACGTCTGATGGAGATCGCGCTGGCAGAGCGTCTGGGCGTGAGCAGGACGCCTATCCGGGAAGCGATCAGGAAGCTGGAGCTGGAAGGTCTGGTAGTCATGGCGCCCAGAAAAGGCGCAAAGGTAGCATCCATTACAGAGAGAGATCTGAATGATGTCCTGGAAGTAAGAAAGGGAATGGAGGTCCTTGCCGTCAGCCTTGCCTGCGAAAGGATCACGAAAGAGGAGATCCAGCATCTGGAAGAGATAGAAGCTCATTTTAAGAAGCTGACAGAAGAGGGAAATCTCACAGAGCTTGCAGAAGTGGATGTGGAATTTCATGAAGCGATTTATCAGGCGACCAATAACAAGCGCCTGGTACAGCTGCTGAATAATTTAAGAGAGCAGATGTACCGCTACCGTATGGAATATTTAAAAGATATCGCAGTGAGAAGGACTCTCGCAGAGGAGCACGGCGCCATCTGCCAGGCTTTGAGGGAGAGAGATGAAAAGAAAGCTCTGAAATGTATCAGAGAACATATCGATAATCAGCAAAAAGCTATTATCCGCAGCCTGAACTAGGGCGCAGAGCAGTCCGTGACGCTAAAGAGGGCCGGATTTACTCTGAAAACAGAATAGAATGGAAGAAACTGAAAATAATAAGAAGAGGTATATGACAGAAAAAATCATATACTTCTTTTTTGTTTATGGCAACAGATGATGTGCGAAGAGAGCCGTCTGCTGCCGGAAAAGGAGGAGTTCCATGAGCGATGTGATCTATTCTGAAATAGAAAAAAATGAAGCCTATATAAGAGAGCGGCTGAAAAACTGTGATGACTGCATTATCCGTCCCATGACGCTGGGGGAAGAAAGAAAGATACGCTGTCTGGTAGTTTATATAGAAGTGGCAGTAAGTAACATGATGCTGGAGGATTCTGTGGTGGGAAAGCTGGTAAACCACATGTGGCAGATGTCCCCGGAAGAAATCCTGGAATTTGTCCGTACCAACGGACTGGGAATCTCAGATGTGAAAACACTGGAAAACATGGAAGATGCCATGGCCGCCATGCTGGCAGGAAATGCGGTTTTTTTCTTTGACGGCTATACAAAGGCTGTCAAGATATCCAGCAAAGGCTATCCGAATTTAAGTGTGTCAGAACCCAGCCGGGAAAAAGTGCTGCGGGGATCAAAGGAAAGTTTTACTGATTCTGTGAAGACAAATTCTGCCCTGGTAAGAAAAAGAATCCGGGATACAAGACTGAAGGTAAAAGAGAAAACACTGGGCAGCAGGAGCAGGACCCTGGTCCAGCTTTTATATATGGAAGATCTGGTGCGCCCCGGGATACTGGAAGCCATAGAAAGTCATTTGGACAGCTTTGTCATAGACGGGGTTCTGGATGGAGGGGTGGTGGAACAGCTTACAGAAAAACACTGGCTTTCTCCCTTTCCGCAGTTTCAGAGCACAGAACGGCCGGATAAATGTGCTATGGAAATTTTAAATGGAAGAATTCTTCTGCTCTGTGATCATTCCCCCGAAGGACTGCTTCTGCCAGCGGCCTTCAATGATTTCCTGCAGGTCAGTGAAGACAGCTATAACAGGTTTGAAATTGTGTCCTTCCAGCGCTTTCTCCGATATGCGGCAGTAGCATTCACCATGCTGTTTTCCGGGCTGTACCTGGCTATGACAAATTTTCACACCCAGGTTCTGCCTACAAACCTGATTCTTTCCTTTTCTCAGGCAAGCCAGGGGGTGCCGTTTCCGGGAATACTGGAAATCCTGCTGATGGAAACAGCTTTTGAGACCATACGGGAGGCGGGCGTGCGCATGCCGGGGCCTTTGGGAGGAACTATCGGCATTGTAGGAGGGCTGATCGTGGGACAGGCGGCAGTTACTGCCAATCTGGTAAGCCCTATTACAGTGGTGGTGGTGGCAGTTACAGCATTATGCTCCCTTGTGATACCCAGTCAGGAATTTTCTGCGCCATTCCGGCTTTTGAAGTTTGGTTTTATTATCCTGGGAGGAACTATGGGGATGTTTGGAATTTTGCTGGGATTGTATCTTACTGTCAGTCATCTGGCAGGGCTGGAAAGTTTTGGGATTCCTTATCTTGCGCCCTTTGCAGCGCAGAACCGCCAGGGATACCGGGGAGAGGATGACAGCATTCTGCGCATGCCTTTGTGGAGTCTGAGAAAACGTCCCTTATATGCACGGAAAGAGGAGCAGATAAAGTTAAGGAGAAAGAAAGGAGGAGAATGCTGATGTATGCCGACAATGCACAGATTTCTCACAGGCAGCTTTTCCGGCAGATACTCACAGGGCTTTTGGGAGTCTGTCTTCTGGTGATTCCAGCAGTCCCCGGTTTAAGAGGGCGGCAGGGAATCCTTGCCGTCATGGCGGGTACAGGAATTTATATGTTTCTCAGTATTTGTTTTATCCGGGTAAAAACTGTTTTTCAGGACCCGGAAAGGTATCTTGGGAAATTTACAGGACGTTTCTTTGCATTCTGCTATCTGTCCTGGCTGTGGCTTGCCGGGGTCTGGCTTCTTCTGGTGACAGCGGAAGTGACAGAAAGGTTTCTTATAGAGGGCAGTGTTTCCTGGGCGGTAATCCTCCTGGCGGGCGCAGCGGCTTATCTGGGAAGTCATCAGGGGCTGGAGCGCAGAGGGAGGATGGGGGAAGTGTGCTTTCCACTGCTTATCACCATACTGGGAGGCATGCTGTTTCTTGCCCTCTTAAAAGTCCGGCACGGATATCTGGAAGAGACAGGAAGCCTTACGTTTTGGGGCTGGGCAGAGGGAACCTGGGATGTCCTGGCATGTCTGATTCCGTTTCTCTTTCTGCCGTTTGCCCTGGGAAACGTGAGCAGACCGGGAAAAGCCGGGCGGGCAATGGCAGGGGCAGCAGCTCTCCTGGGAGGAGTCCTGTCTCTGTGCATCCTGATCCTCCAGGGGAGCTTCGGACTGGGAGGATATGAACATAAAGAATACCCTGTGTTCGATTTGATGGCAGGAGTCAGGATCCCCGGAGATTTTCTGGAACGTGTGGATATTTTCTGGATTGCCGCAGTGATGTTCAGCATTTTGTTTGCTCTGGGCAGTGTGTTTTTTTATAATCATGAGATTCTGGTACGGATCAAAATGGAGAAAACTGCGGGAGCAGCAGCCCTGGCAGTGGCGGCGGCAGCTCTGGTATGCAGAAAGCTGCAGGTGTCAGAAAAATGGTTTTTCTTTCTCACAGAGAGGATCTACGCACCGCTGTTTTTCCTGCTGCTCCTGTATGCCGCTGTAAGGGGAAAAAGGAAAAAGGGGATGATTCTTGCGGGAATCTTGTGCCTGCTCCTGCCGCTGCTTGCCTCCTGCGGAGTCTCTCTGGAAAAAAGGGTGTTTCCCCTTTCCATGAGCGCAGATTACAAAGACGGACATTATCGTATTATTTATGGGATCCCGCAGCTTTCTCAGGTGACAGGACAGAACAAAGAAAGCAGTCAGGGACAGGAAGAAGCTGTGGAATATCAGGGAAAAACACCGGAGGATGCCCAGGAAAACTTTAACAGAAACCAGGAAAATTATCTGGATCTGGGGCATATAAAGGCACTGATCCTGGGAGAAAGCCTGCTGGAGAATTCCGGAGCGCTGCAGGAATTCCTGGGGTTTCTAGAAGAGAAACCGTCGGTGTCTGGCAACATTTATGTTTTTTCCTGCAAAGACAATCAGGAGCTGATGAGTGTAGAGCGGCAGGAAGGGGATTCTGTAGGAAATTACCTTACGGGAATCCTGGAAAATACACAGGAAGGAAAGCCAGAAGACGCAGTGACTCTGCAGGATCTGTATAATGCCTGGCACAGAGGCGAAGAAATGCCGGAACTTTTGGAGGTCACAGTACTGAATAACCGGCCTGAAATCCGTCAATACTCCTGGTAGAACTTATCAGGAGGCTACATAGATATGAAATTTGGGGAATTTAAGAATAAAAGAATTTTTCTTGCAGCAGTCCTTATAGGGCTTGCGGGGACCATATTCCTTACCGGAGTGAGAATGGTTACGCTGAAACGGGAGAATGAAGAACTTCAGGCGCGTCTGGAAAGGGAAATACAGCAGGGAATCGCAGGTGAGATCTTCCGGCTTCATGTGGTAGCAAACAGCAATACGCAAAAAGACCAGGAGCTGAAATTAAAGGTGAAGAACCAGGTGGTGGCTTTCCTGAAGGACCTGGTGGGAGAAGAATCCTCCGTGGGGGAAACAAAGGAGGCCGTACTCACACACCTGGAGCAGATCGAAGAAGAAGCAGAAAAAACAGTGAAAGAGAATGGTTTTGATTATCCGGTGCGGGCGGAAGTGGAGAGAACCTATTTTCCGGAGAAAACTTATGGTGACTGTACCTTTCCGGCAGGAGAATATGAGGCTTTGAATGTGAAGATCGGAGACGCACAGGGCAGAAACTGGTGGTGTGTGCTGTATCCAAGCCTGTGTTTTCTCGATGATACTTATGCGGTGGTGACGGATGAAAAGAAAGAAGAGCTGAAGAAAGTGCTGACAGAGGAGGAGTTTCTGGAAGTTATGCAAAGTCCACAGGAAAAGAAAAAAGTCAGGATAGGATTTCGCTGGTTTTAAACTTGAAATCTCCCTGTAATCAGGGTAAAATGAAACACAGATGAAAAAATGCGGCATTTGCGGCAGAGTAAGAGGTTTATATATGAATGACAGAAAAAATGCGCCTATCGGCGTTTTTGATTCCGGAGTGGGCGGTCTGACTGTGGCAAGGGAGATTATGCGGAACCTGCCGGGAGAGCGTATCGTGTATTTCGGAGATACCGCCAGAGTTCCCTACGGCACCAAATCGAAAGAGACCGTCCTGCGCTATTCCAGGCAGATTGTCAGGTTTTTAAAGACCCAGAATGTAAAGACCATTGTGGTGGCGTGTAATACTGCAAGTGCCCTGGCACTGGAAACGATTCAGCAGGAGACAGATATTCCCATGATCGGAGTGGTGAAGCCAGGAGCCAAAGTAGCGGCGGAAACTACAAGAAATAATAAAATCGGGCTGATCGGTACAAGCGCCACGGTAAAGTCAGATCTGTACCGCACCATTATCCAGGAGATAAACCCTGATATCCAGGTTATCGGGCAGGCGTGTCCCCTTTTTGTTCCCCTGGTAGAAGAGGGATGGTGGAAGGATCCTGTCACTGTAGAGGTGGCAAAGCGTTATCTGGATCCTCTGCTGGAACAGGGCATTGATACTCTGATCCTGGGCTGTACCCATTATCCTCTTCTCCGGTCCCTTTTAAGGGGAATCGCAGGAGATCAGGTGACTCTGGTGAATCCCGCGTATGAGACAGCCAGGGCTTTGGGCAGGCTTTTAAGGGAACAGGACCTGGAGGCAGAAGGGAAGAAAGAGGAAGAATTCCCATACCGGTTTTATGTCAGCGATGAAGAGGCGCATTTCCAGCGGTTCGCAAATTCTATCCTTCCCTATGATGTGAAGATGACAAAGCAGATAAATATTGAGGAGTATTGAAATGACAAAAGATGTGCTTGTAACAATTAAGGGACTTCAGAACATTGAAGATATCCAGGAACCAGAAGAAGTGGAAATGGTGGCAAAGGGAGATTACTATTACAGGAACGGGCATCATTTTATTTTCTTTGACGAGATTATGGAAGGATTTGAGGAACCGACGAAAAACACGATTAAAATATCGGATCATGCAGTGGAAGTGAAACGAAAAGGCGCAGCAAATGTGCAGATGATCTTTGAGGAGAATAAGAAGAACCTGACTTACTACGCAACGCCTTTCGGCACTCTGCAGATGGGTATTGCGGCTACCAGGATTGATGTGAAAGAAGAGCAGGAATCTCTGGACATCTGTATCGACTATGCTCTGGAGATCAATGCGGAGCATGCGGCAGACTGTCAGATCTGCGTGAATGTGAAAGCCAAAGATTCAGGAGATTTTTCTCTGAGAAATTAACGGACCGCAGAGTAAAAAAGAACCGCTGTTTTGGAAGATGGCCATGTCTATGACGCATCTGCCTCTGCAGCAGTTCTTTTGTTTTTCAGCCTTAACTTTTCTTTGTCATGTTCATTGCCTTTGCGCGCATACGTTTGAAAAATCCCTGTTTTTTCTCCGGCGGTGTGAGTGGTCCGCGGATACCTCTTACACCCATGATGTAAATACCGCTGACTTCGGCTTTTACTTCTTTTTTCACGGGAATCAGATCAAATACGGATTCATCCGCGACCAGAGACATGATCCTGGGTCCGATCTTAGCTTTTACAATAGGCAGCTTTGAACGTCTCATCAGGCGGGGCGTCTGGTCAATGACCATCTGAGGAAGCCCGGACTGCTTGATGGGAAGGCGTTTCTTGTCAATGATCAACATGGTAATGGTCTGCTTTGCAGCTTCCATCTGTTCCTGCTGTGCTTCCTGTTTTTTCTGTGCTCTTTTGCCCAGAAAATATAAGACAACAAGTCCAATGATGAGAATGACCAGAATAATCAGAAGAATTTGCCAACTAGCCATTTCTGTTAAACCTCCTAGTACCTATCTAACTTCATACTTTAAATATTCTAGCATTCTTTGGGTAAAAAGGCAATAAAAAAAGAAGAAAGCCTTCCTTTTTTGCGGGCGATGTGGCATAATGGCTTTTATAAGACATTTTAGAGAGAGGAATATTTATCTATATGAAGAAAAGAACAGCAGTTATTCTTCTGTCTCTGAGCCTTCTTGGGCTGGCGGCAGGATGTGGAAACAAGGAAGAAGATACAGCAAAGACAGAGCAGACAGAGTCACAGAAAGAAGAAGTTGTGCTTACCAACGCAGAGGGCAAAGTGGTTGCTGCAGATGTAGAGAATCTTGAGGAGTATGTAACTCTGGGCGAATATAAAAATCTGGAAGTGGAGGAAGCGCCCAAACAGGAGATCACAGATGAATATCTGGAAGAGTACATTCACAATGTAATGATCAACCAGACTCCGGTGGAAGTTACAGAAGACCGGGCAGTACAGGAAGATGATACTGTAAATATAGACTTTACCGGATATATGGAAGGAGAGGAATTTGACGGGGGATCCGCAGAGGACACAGATCTCAGGATCGGATCCGGCGGATTTATCGACGGGTTCGAGGATGGGCTGATCGGACATAAGAAAGGGGAAGAAGTGACACTGGATCTGACTTTTCCGGACCCATATAAGAACAATCCTGATCTTGCAGGAAAGCCGGTACAGTTTAAGGTAATCATCAATAAAATCTCAGAACCGCCGGTATTCGGAGATGACTGGGTGAAGGAAAATACAGATTATGCAAGTGCAGAAGAGTTTCGCACAGAACAAAAAGAGCTTCTTCAGAAATCAGCGGACAGCGAATATGAAAGCCAGGTGAAATCCGATCTGTTTTCCAAAGTGATGGAGAATTCCAAGATTAATTCCTATCCGGAAGAGCTGCAGGAAAGTACAAAGAAAGATGTGGAGAGACGTATGGAAGAGGCCTATGCAGAACCATCCGGACTTACCCTGGAAGAGTACTATGAGGAAAACGGCATTTCTCAGGAAGAGGCGGATCAGATGGTACAGGAGATGGCAGAAAGTTTTATGAACCAGAACCTGATCACGCAGGCAATCTTAAATGCGGAAGGTATTGAAATGACAGAAGAGCAGTACAGAGAAGAGGAAGAAAGATTTGCTCAGCTGTCAGGCTTTGAAGATGCAGAAGCTATGCGGAGTATGTATTCTGAATCCAATCAGGATATCATCAAGAACAGCGTGCTCTGGAACAGAGCCTGTGATGTGCTGATGGAGACAGCGGTGATCACAGAGACACAGGCTGCGGAAGAAAGTGCAGAATAGAAAAGCTCTGATCCGGATGTCCTGCGGTATGTAAGAAGCGGTATCTGACGGCAGGGATTTCTGTAACTGGAAACAGTTCCAAAAATGGGGAGATGATCAGAAATGGCAAAGAAGAAAAGAAAGAAAAACCAGAAAGCAAAGATAATCCTCAGCGTTGCAGCTGTTGCCGTACTGGCAGCCGCAGGCGGTGCGGGGATATGGTTTTATACTACGCAGTTAGCAGGATCCAGGGAAGACGCCCTGAAAGAGTATATGGCCTGTATTGAAGAAGGCGATTATGAAAAAATGTACAGTCTTCTTACGGAAAGCGCAAAGGAAACCGTCAGTAAAGAAGAGTTCATCACAAGAAACAAGAATATTTATGAAGGAATCGAGGCTGCGGATATTCAGCTGGATATTTCGGAAAATCAGGAGAAGAGCCAGCCGCTTTCTTACCGTGTGACTATGAACACTGTTGCCGGACAGTATACTTATGACAACAGTACGTCCTTTGAAAAAGAAGGCGGAGAATGGCATATTGACTGGGATGATTCCATGATCTTTCCACGCCTGGAAAGTACTGACAGAGTCAGTGTGGAGACTGTGGAAGCACAGCGCGGCAGTATTTATGACAGAAACGGCGAACTTCTGGCGGGTCAGGGAACCGTGCCCTATGTAGGTCTTGTACCGGGAAAGATGGAAGTGCAGTCAGACGAGACAATAAAGACAATAGCAGAGCTTCTGGGAATGACGGAAGAGGATATCAGATCCCAGCTGGATGCCTCCTGGGTGCAGCCGGACAGTTTTGTTCCTTTAAAGAAAATGACACAGGAACAGCTGGATACGCAGTGGACGGACGCTGAAGGAAACAGCAGCGGGGCAACGCTGGAGGACAAGCTTCTGGAATGTCAGGGAATTATGATCAGTGAGACAGAAAGCCGGGTCTACCCTTATGGGGAAAGTACTTCTCATCTTCTGGGGTATGTGCAGCAGATAAACGCAGAAGAGCTGGAGGAGATGGAAGATGAGGGATACGACGAACAGAGTGTCATCGGAAAAACCGGATTGGAAAAACTGTATGAAGACCGACTGAGGGAACAGGACGGATATAAAATCTCCATCAAAGACGCAGAAGGCAGTGAAAAAGAAGCTCTGGCAGTGAAAACTGCGGAAAACGGTGAAGATATTAAGCTGACTATTGATGCGAAATGGCAGCAAACGGTCTATGAGGCGTATCAGGAGGATGAGAGCTGCTCTGTGGTAATGAATCCAAAAACGGGGGAAGTGCTTGCTCTGGTATCCACGCCTTCCTATAACAGTCTCGACTTTGTGCTGGGGCTGTCACAGGAGCAGTGGGATGCTTTAAATAATGATCCGGCACAGCCCATGTACAACAGAGTCAGAGAAACCTGGGCGCCCGGTTCCTCTTTTAAACCGGTGACAGGAGCTATAGGGCTTACAGCAGGAAAGCTTACAGCAGACCAGGATCTGGGTTCCAGCGGACTGGAATGGCAGAAAGACAGCAGCTGGGGAGATTATAAAGTTACTACGCTTCATGAGTACAGCGGAGGGGCAAATCTGAAAAACGCCCTGATCTATTCGGATAATATATATTTTGCAAAGGCTGCTCTTCAGATTGGAGCAGACACCTTTACAGAGTATCTTGACAAGCTGGGATTTAACCAGGATATTCCTTTTGAGATCGGAATGACTTCTTCCTCTTATTCTAATTCGGATACTATTGATTCGGAGATACAGCTGGCAGACAGCGGATACGGGCAGGGAGAAATGCTGGTAAATCCTCTGCATTTATCCTGTATTTATTCCGCATTTTTCAATGAGGGAAATATGATCGCTCCTTACCTGGAATACCAGGAGGGGAAAACACCCTCTTACTGGATTGAGAATGCTTTTTCAGCAGACGCCGCACAGATTCTCTATGAGGATATGAAAGAAGTTGTCAGCAATCCTGAAGGCACCGGACACGGGGCGGCCGCAGTCACAGGAGCTGTTCTTGCAGGAAAGACAGGTACAGCTGAGATCAAGGAAAGTCAGGATGATGAGACAGGAACCGAACTGGGCTGGTTTGCAGTCTACAACACGGATGCGGCAGATGAAGACACCTGTCTGATGCTCACTATGGTAGAAGATGTGAAAGACAGAGGCGGAAGTGGTTATGTAGTAAGCAAAGATGTGGAAATCTGGAATAAGATGACGGCAAATTAAATAAAGACAGTCAGCGAAAAACAGCCTGCGATCCGGAAGTTCCCCAAACAGGGAAAGGAGCGGGGCTGTTTTCCTGCTCGCGGCAGCAGGCGCTGCGGGGAATGTTGTCTGGAGGCTGAGGAGGGATGGAGCATGAAAATTTTTCAAAATGTGGAATTAAAAGCCGATGAAATGGATTATACTCAATGGGAGACAGTGAACGGAGACTTTATAAAAATCTGTGACATGAGAACAGAGTATCTGGAGAGGTGTATTGAAACATTGGAAAATTATGTAAACAATTATCCGCACCATAAAAACAGTATTATCTGGGAAAAATATCTGGATGAAATGGAAGAGGAACTTGCAGTACGGCAGGACTGAAATTTTATATGAAAAGTGCATAAAATTTACGCTTTAAAGTGCGAAAATTACAAAAAACTAGCTGTTGCCACAGCAGTGTGAAAAAGCAGGAAAAGTCAAATGGGAGAACTATGTTCTGGTCTCTTGCAGAAAGAAAAAAACAGTGCTATGATTACAGACTGTAAAGAGAAGATAAATAAATTTTTGAAAAAGAAAAGAGGCAAATGAACATGGCTGTTAATAAAAAAGAAGTGAAAAAGAGTTTTAAGGATAAATTCCATGACTATATGATGAGATTATCCAGAATTTCACCAAGCGGTGTCAATGATAAGGATGACAGATACTATTACCATATGAGATACTTCAGCGAAGAGTAAGCCTGAAAAAAGGAAAAAGGCATTGTGCGTACGAAAGCACGATGCCTTATTTTTTGTACAGGAAATAGGTTGAAGATCAGAAGTTTCTATATTACTATAGAAGAGAAAGGCAAAAAAGCTGAATATTTATTTTGCCGGCAGGAGGGGATTCGTTTGAATACAACAGATGAAAAAATCATGGGTACGGAGAAGATATCACGGCTGATGCTGTCTATGGCTGTGCCGTCTGTCATTGCCCAGGTGATCAATATTTTATATAACATTGTTGACAGAATTTACATAGGCCATATTTCAGGTGTGGGCGCTGCTGCCCTCACAGGAGTCGGGCTTACGTTTCCTATCATTACCCTGATTTCTGCGTTTTCTGCGTTTGTGGGGACGGGAGGCGCGCCGCTGGCGTCTATCTTTATGGGAAAAGGAGACAAAGCTCACGCAGAGAAGATTCTGGGGACAGGAGTATTTATGCTGTTTGGATTTTCGATCATCCTCATGACAGTGTTTTATATCTTCCAGAGACCTCTGCTTTATGCTTTTGGAGCCAGCGACGCCACCATAGGATATGCTTTGGATTATTTGTCTATTTATCTTGGGGGAACGGTATTTGTACAGCTGGCGCTTGGGCTGAATCCCTTTATCATTGCCCAGGGACGTTCCAGAACTGCCATGATGTCCATTGTCATCGGAGCTGTGATCAATATTGTGCTGGATCCGGTGTTTATTTTTGTATTTCACATGGGCGTAAAGGGGGCAGCCATTGCCACGGTTCTCTCTCAGATTGTCAGTGCGGCGTGGAATGTCAAAGCGCTTATGGGAAAGGACGCTTCTCTCAGGATCAAGGTTTCCTGTATCCGTCCGGATTTTCTTACAGCAGGCAAAATTTTTTCTTTGGGTATCTCGCCTTTTATCATGCGGTCCACAGAAAGTCTGATCTCCATTGTGCTGAACCATCAGCTTCAGAAGTTCGGCGGTGATCTGTATGTGGGGTCTATCACGATCATGCAGAGTGTGATGCAGCTGTTTTCTGCGCCCCTGTCCGGATTTACCCAGGGAGTACAGCCCATTGTCAGCTACAACTTTGGAGCGGGCAGGTTTGACAGAGTCCGGACAACTTATCGTTATATGATCGGCGGAAGTTTTTTGATCTCTCTGGCCACAGCGTCTTCTGCTATTCTGTTTCCGGAATTGTATGCGGGGATGTTTACCAGTGACCAGGAGCTGATCGCACTGGTGGGGAGAGTGATGCCTACCTTTATGGCGGGAATGCTGATCTTTGGTCTTCAGAACGGTATCCAGCCCACTTTCCTGGGACTGGGACAGGCAAAAATTTCTCTTTTTATTGCCCTTTTAAGGAAGGTGATCCTTCTGGTCCCGCTGGCTTTGATCCTTCCCAACTTTTTTGGCGTCAGAGGCGTTTACTACGCAGAGCCCATTGCCGATACGTCATCCGCACTGATCGCCAGCCTGTTGTTTGTCTTTAACATTAAGAAGATACTTACCACGGAGAATTTAAAGAAGATCAGATAGAATACGGCGATAAAAATGAGTTTACTCTGACTCCGCCCATGGGATGGACATGAAGGCACACAGCGCCAAGCTGTACTGTTTAAAGAAATAAAAGAGGAACCTCCGGCAGTCTGAAAAGAAACAGACTGTGAGGAGGTTCCTTTTTTGCTGCATGTGATGCACCTGGCAGCCTTGTGCAGTTATTCCTGTCCGCCTGAAGAGTGGTTTTCCGGTATCTGGGATTCTTTGGCAGAGATTTCTTTGAGAGGTCCGGCCTCTTCGTATTCTCTGCCGTCGGCACCGGGTTCATCTTCTGAATCGAGATATGGTTTGAACATGCGGTAAAAGAGATAGGAATTTATTTCTGCAGTCAGACCGAAGCCGAAGAAAAACCAGCAGAACGCATATAAAGGAAGCAGCTCCAGGTCCTGGTAGGTCATATACATAGGAAGGATGGAAATTACTGCGATGGCGATAGTAGAAGGAAAATGCATAAATGCAAAAATATAGGCATTGCGCAGCAGGTTTTTTAATGTGTTAGAAAATGCAGCGATCACAGGAAATATGTACAGTGCGCCAATGACTGCAAATGCCACTACTGCCATGGAAAGATACAGGAACATCTGCCCGGAAGAACTGTTTCGGGAGAGAAGAAACCGGATGTTCAGTATCAGCACCACAAGGATGGCAAGAAATCCAAGCCAGACAATAAGAGACTGACGGAAATTTTCTTTAAAAGCCCGGAAAAAGGTTTTGACTGTTCCCGGATTATTTCCCTTTACAATACGCAGGGTGCAGTGATAAAGGGCAGTGAGAGAGGGACCTATGGTGACCAGGGGGATGGAACATACAAGAAAGAGAAGATTGGCAATAATAATATCCCCCAGTTTGTTGAAAATAATATTGAAGATACTGTTCTCATTTAACGGATTCATATATAACTTCCTTTCTGCGGCATTAAATTTGTGTAATTTACAGGTATTTTAAAATTGTAACACTGAACGGAAAAAAAAGAAATGGAAAAAATAGATTATAAACAGGAAAAATGTAAACTAAATATGGAAGAAAAGGACTGGAAAGCGCTAAAGTGAATATAATAAAGTTTATAAAAGTGTTGTAAAAATAGGAAAATGACACAAATGATAAAAAATATATACGTTAAAATGATAACAAAAACACTGAAAAATGCGCTATGAATGTGCGAATTATATAATAAACAACATTTTTCCATATTTAAAAGACAGAATACCATTTTCCATTTTTCTATATGCAATTATAATAAGGAAAACGGCCGTGATGAAGTAATATTAAGTTAAAATGACGAAGGTTTTTAACAAACCTGTTATTTTTAACAAAAACAGAGATTAAAGGAGGAGTTACCATGAAATTTAAGAAAGTATCAGCGATTTTACTGGCTGGATTGATGGCGTTCTCTCTGGCAGCCTGCGGAGGAGGATCAGGCGGAAGCAGCGACAGTGGAGACAGCGGAAGCAGCGGCGGTGACGGCACGTTATCTGTAATGCTGTGGGATGCAAACCAGCAGCCGGGTATCGAAGAAATCCTGGCAGACTTTACAGCAGAGACAGGCATCGAGACAGAAGTTCAGATGGTAAAATGGGACGAGTACTGGACATTGCTTTCTGCAGGTGCACAGGGCGATTCCATGCCGGATGTATTCTGGATGCACTCCAACGAAGCTGAAAGATATATGTCTAACGGCATGCTTCTGGATCTGACAGATAAAATTGCAGAGAGCGATAAGATCGATATGACAAAATATCCGGAAGATATCGTAAATCTGTATTCCTATGAAGACAAATATTACGCAGTGCCGAAAGACGTAGATACCATCGCGCTGTGGTACAATAAGACTATGTTTGACGAAGCAGGTCTGGAATATCCTACCGCTGACTGGACATGGGATGACCTGTATGAAGCAGCAAAAGCTCTGACAACAGATGATGTTTACGGATTTGCATGCTCCGCTACCAACAACCAGGCAGGATACTACAACCTGATCTACGATATGGGCGGCTATGTTATCAATGATGACAAGACAGCATCAGGATGGGATGATCCTAATACCATCAAAGCAATGCAGTATTTTGAGAAGATGATCCAGGAAGGCATCATGCCAAGCCAGGAGACAATGTCTGAATCAGCAGAAGATGTTCTTCTGGGAGCAGGAACCATCGCTATGACAACACAGGGTTCCTGGATGCTGGCAGCTATGAAAGAGAATGAATACATTGCAGCAAACTGTGACTGTGTAGAACTTCCGAAAGATGCAGCTACAGGCAAGAGAGTTTCCATTTACAATGGTCTCGGATGGACAGCTTCTGCAAATACAGACATGCCGGATGAAGCATGGCAGCTGATCGAATACCTTGGCTCTGAAGAAGCTCAGATCAAACAGGCAGAACTTGGTGTTACAATGTCTGCTTACGAAGGTACATCTGATGCATGGGCAAGTTCAGCAGACTTCAATCTGCAGGCATATCTGAACATGATGGATGACATGGTTATCAGACCATACTCCAAACAGACTGTTACCTGGGAAAATGCGGTAAATGAAGAAATGAAGAAAGGCTGGACTCAGGAAGTCAGCATGGAAGAAGCGTGCAAGAATGCAGCAGAAGTTATGAATGAAACTCTGGCAGAAGAAAATGAATAAGTAGTTTTCGGCAGGCAGATTCTCAGGAATCTGCCTGCTGTTCCAAAAAAAAAAAGGGGTGGCTGTGTATGGCTGGAAAGAATAAAGTAAAGAAAACAGCCCAGGCTCGCAATGAGTTTATATGGGGCTGGTTGTTTGTTTTGCCTACAATGATCGGTCTGATCGTATTGAATATTTACCCGATTATTGATACCATCAGACAGAGTTTTTATAAAACCGGTGACTTTGGTATCGGTGACAAGTTCGTGGGACTTGACAACTATGTCAAAATGCTTACAGACGGTGAGATCTGGCAGGCTCTTTTGAATACCTTCAAATATGCGATTGTAGAAGTTCCTTTCTCCATTGCGATCGCTTTGGTGCTTGCTGTTCTCCTGAACAGAAAAATGAAAGGACGTTCCGTATACAGAGCGATCTTCTTCCTTCCTATGGTCTGTGCACCGGCTGCTGTTGCTATGGTATGGAGATGGCTTTACAACTCAGAGTTTGGTCTTCTGAACCATATCTTCCATACAGATATTAAATGGGTATCCAATCCAAAGACTGCAGTATACTGTATCGCAGTGATCGGTGTATGGTCTATCATCGGTTATAACATGGTTCTGTTCCTGGCAGGACTTCAGGAAGTACCTCATGATTATTATGAGGCGGCTTCCATCGACGGCGCCAGCGGTGTGCGTCAGTTTTTCAGCATCACCATTCCGCTGATTTCCCCGACCATCTTCTTTGTATGTGTTACAAGAGTCATCGGCGGACTTCAGGTATTCGATTTAATCTATATGGTTATGGAACGTGGAAATCCCGCACTGGAAAAGACTCAGTCTTTGGTATACCTGTTCTACGATGCGTCCTTTGTAGAGAAAAACATGGGTTATGGTTCCACGATCGTTGTATTCCTTCTGGTAGTCATCATGATCCTTACAGTATTCCAGATGATCGCCCAGAAGAAATGGGTATACTATAACTAGAAGGAGGGGATTTCATGGAAACGAGAAAGAAAATAATGTCAGTTGTGATACATGTGGTTTTGATTCTTGTATCCATCACCATGCTGGTTCCATTTGCATGGATGATCCTGACTGCATTCAAGACCGTATCAGAATCCACACAGGTCAATCCTTTTGTTATCTTTCCAAAGGAATGGCAGTGGGAAAACTTTACAACTGTTATCAACAACATGAACTTCTTTATGTTGTATAAAAATACGCTTCTGATGATTTTCTTCAGAATCGTAGCAGCGGTTCTGACCGCAACCCTTGCAGGTTATGCTTTAGGAAGACTGAATTTCAAGGGCAAAGGACTTGCTTTTGGCCTGGTACTTTTCCAGATGATGGTTCCGGCTCAGATCTTCATCATTCCTCAGTACCTGATGATCACAAAGCTTAATTTAGCAAATACTATTTTTGCCCTGGTATTCCCGGGTCTGGTTACTGCGTTTGGTACCTTCCTGCTGAGGCAGGCATATATGGGACTTCCAAAAGACCTGGAAGAGGCAGCCAGACTGGACGGATGTAATATCGGACAGACTTTCCTGTTTATTATGGCTCCGCTGACAAGATCTTCCATGGTTGCGTTAGGTATCTTTACAGCCGTATTCGCATTCAAAGACCTGATGTGGCCGATGATCATCAATACAGATAAGAACATGCTGGTACTTTCTTCTGCACTGGCTAAAATGCAGGGACAGTACGCATCCAAGTATCCGGAACTGATGGCAGCATCTCTGATCGCATGTCTGCCTATGATCATTATTTATCTTCTTTTCCAGAAACAGTTCATTGAAGGTATTGCTACCAGCGGTGGTAAATTGTAATACATAGAAATTTCGGCGTGAATTGTTTAAACGTATATGTGCGCGAAGCCGGTGCAGCAAATGCCTGTACCGGTTTTTTGCGTATAGAGCATCAGGTGATGTTTGCAACAAACTTACAATTTTAATCTACAAAACACGATAGAAACTTATCTAATTTGATTTTATAATCAAAGCAGTGGAAAACAAAGGAAAACTGAGTATAAGGAGGAAGAAACATGGCAGTTATTTTTCATGAAAATTCAAAACAGTTTCATCTTTTTAACAGGGAAGTAAGCTATATTATGGGAATTATGGAGAACGGTCAGATGGAAAACCTGTATTATGGAAAGGCAATCCGGGACAGAGAAGATTTCGGGCGTTTCCATGAGGAAGAGATGCGTTCTCAGATGTCTGTCTGCGTACCGGAACCGGGAATTTTGTCCATGCAGTATACCAGACAGGAATATCCTGTATATGGAACAGGAGATTATAGAAGCCCGGCACTTTGCATCCGTCAGGAAAACGGGAGCAAGATCGTGAATTTTGTCTATGCAGGGCATAAGATTACAGAAGGCAAACCGTCTCTGGAGCCTCTTCCGGCAGTGTATACGGAGGAGGACAGCGAAGCCCAGACATTGGAGATCACACTCCATGATGAAGTGATGGATACCGATTTGATCCTCTCCTATACAATTTTTGAAGATTATCCTGTGATCGCAAGAAATGCCCGTTTTGAGCATAAAGGAGAAGAAAAAATTGTGCTGGAGCGTGCTATGAGCGCCAGCGTGGAGTTTTCTGATATGGATTTTGATATGATCCATCTTGCAGGAGCCTGGTCAAGAGAAAGATATGTAAAAGACAGAAAACTGGAAATGGGCATTCAGGCAATTCAGAGTCTGAACGGTACCTGCAGCGGTGCGGAACACAATCCGTTTATGGCGCTGAAACGTCCGGACGCTACAGAAAACGCAGGGGAAGTTTATGGATTCAGTTTTGTTTACAGCGGAAACTTCCTTATGCAGACAGAAGTTTCCACCTTTGACATGACAAGGGTTATGGTGGGAATTAATCCGGAAGACTTTGCCTGGGAATTAAAGAAAGGGGAATCCTTCCAGACTCCTGAAACCGTTATGGTATACAGTGATCAGGGACTAAATAAGATGAGTCAGGTTTACCACAGGCTGTACAGAAAGCGTCTTATGAGAGGAAAGTGGAGAGATCTGGCACGTCCCATTCTGCTGAACAACTGGGAGGCAACCTATTTTGATTTTAATGAGGAAAAAATCTTAAATATTGTAAAGAAAGCAAAAGAGGCAGGCGTGGAACTGTTTGTCCTGGATGACGGATGGTTCGGCGCAAGAAATGACGATTACAGAGGTCTGGGCGACTGGTATGTAAATCTGGAAAAACTGCCCGGCGGTATTTCCGGGCTTTCCCGTAAGGTGGAAGAGATGGGACTCAAATTTGGTCTTTGGGTAGAACTGGAGATGGTGAATAAAGACAGTGATCTTTACCGTGCTCATCCGGATTGGGTTATCGGTGTTCCTGAAAGATTCGAAAGTCATGCAAGGCATCAGCATGTACTGGACTTCTCCAGAAAAGAAGTGGTGGATTACATCTATGAGATGATCTCCAAAGTCATCCGGGAGTCTTCTATTTCCTATATTAAATGGGATATGAACCGCTATATGACAGAGCCGTACAGCAGAACGTCTGAGCCTTCAGAGCAGGGCAAAGTGATGCATAAATACATGCTTGGAGTGTATGACCTGTATACAAGACTGACAACAGAGTTTCCGGACATCTTATTTGAATCCTGCGCCAGCGGCGGGGCAAGGTTCGATCCGGGTATGCTGTATTTCGCACCTCAGACATGGACCAGTGATGATACAGATGCCAATGAGAGGACAAAGATCCAGTACGGTACATCCTATGTATATCCGGTTGTCAGCATGGGTTCTCATGTGTCTGCAGTGCCTAACCATCAGCTTTTCCGCACCACACCTATTGAGACCAGGGCAGCAGTGGCATACTTTGGTACCTTTGGCTATGAGCTGGACTTAAATCTTCTGTCCGATGAAGAGATGGAAGAAGTTAAGAAGCAGATCGAGTTTATGAAAAAATATAGAGAACTGATTCAGGTGGACGGAGATTTCTACAGGCTGTTAAGTCCTTTTGAAGGAAATGAGACAGCATGGCAGGTTGTGTCTCAGGATAAAAAGCAGTCTATTGCTGCACTTTATCAGAAGCTGAACAAGGTAAATGCATCCTGGTTCCGTCTCCGCCTTCAGGGACTGGACAAAGACAAGCTTTATGAAGTAAGCTGTGATGTGTCTGCGGCAGTCTGCACCGGAAAGAAGGAAAAGGAAGAAGTTCTCACTTACTGTGCGTACGGAGATGAACTGATGTATGCGGGAATTCCTGTGAGCAGGAAATATCTTACAAGAAAAGGCGGAGATTTTGCGGCGCTGCTGTTCCTTGTAAAAGAGGCAGATTAATTGAAAGATGACGGAATGCCGGGCACTCCGGCTTCCCCCTCATGACAAATCACAGAGACAGTACAGAAATACAGGGGAGGAGGAATTGCTATGGAACGTGTGACGGGCTACACAAGTTCGGCAAAGTTTAAATGCCTGGAAGATATACAGGGAGAATCTGTGGAACTCAGTTTGATCTACTGCGGCTGGGAATACTGCGATCCAGGACATAGATTCGGTCCCAACAAGAGAAATACCCATGTGCTTCATGTGGTAAAAAGTGGTCTTGGACGGCTGGAAATCAATAATAAGGTTTATGAATTAAAGGCAGGAGATGCCTTTATGATCCAGGCGGATGAGGAAGCGTGGTATCAGGCAGATGAGAAAGATCCGTGGTGCTATATGTGGGTGGGATTCAATGGCGTGAAGGCAAGAGAATTCATAGATAATGCGGGATTTTCTCTGCAGCAGCCTGTGCGCAGGGTAGAGTGCATCCCACGTCTGGCCGAATGTGTGGACGGGATTCTGGAGGAATATCAGCTTTCCTATGAATGTGACCTGATGAGGAAAGCTTATCTGATGATGTTCTTTGCAGCGCTGATCTCGGATTATAAAAAGAAAGTGCCGGGAAACTCTCATTTTTATCCGGGTTCCGTATATGTTAAGTATGCTGTAGATTATATATCGGAACATTACAGTGAGAAGATCAAGATCAATGATCTTGCCAGCTATATAGGGGTGAGCAGAAGTTATCTCACCAGCAGTTTCAGAAAATCTATGGGATGTTCGCCCCAGGAATTTCTTGTAAAGCTGCGCATGGAAAAAGCGCAGTCCCTGCTTCGGAAAACGGATATGCCTATCAGCTCCGTGGCGGGCGCGGTAGGATATTCGGATCAGCTTGCTTTTTCCAAGATGTTTAAGAAATATTATAAGGTAAGTCCAAAAGACTACAGAGGAATGGAAGATGAGCTTCTGATCTGTTCGGAAAAGGGTGAGTTCGAAACCCGGATTGGTTTATAGAGAAATGGAGAGAACTATGCAGAAAAAAATAATAGAATTAGGAAAACCCTCTTATATTACGGTGGAGACAGAAGAAAAGATGCAGACTTCAGAATTTGAGGGAACCGGATGGACAGACGGAGATGTCTGTGTGGAAGTAGAAAATGGAAAGATTTCGGTAAAGGCAGAGGCTGCTGCGGTGAAGACGATTCGTCTGCGTTTTCCCGTTCCTGCAGACAGAAAGTCCAGGATCCTGGGAAGCACCTGGGAGAGAACCTATGGGGATACCCAGTGGACGGGCATGAGCGCCAATGCTTTTATGCCCTGGTTTTTCCTGACTTCGTGTGAAGGAACCTACAGAGGATATGGAGTGAAAGTACGTCCTTCTGCCATGTGCTTCTGGCAGGCGGATACAAGGGGAATTACATTGTTTTTAGACGTAAGATGCGGAGGGTCAGGCGTGGAGCTGAAGGGAAGAAAACTTCAGGCAGCGCAGATTGTATGTATGGAAGCAAAAGGATGCAGTTCTTTTGAAGCTGCCAGAGAATTTTGCCGCTGCATGTGTACAGATCCTATCCTGCCCTCTTTCCCGGTATACGGAAGCAATAACTGGTATTATGCTTACGGAGACAGCTCTGAGGAAGAAATCTTAAAGGATACAGATTATCTTCTGGAACTGACAAAGGGCGCTGAAAATCCTCCGTATATGGTTATTGATGACTGCTGGCAGGAGCACCACAGGCTCAATGATTACAACGGCGGACCATGGAGAAAGGGAAACAGCAAGTTCCCGGATATGAAAGCTTTGGCAGAAAAATTAGTGCAAAAAGGAGTGCGTCCGGGTATCTGGGTGAGATTTCTGTTAAATGAGGATGATCAGATACCTCAGGAGTGGAGGATTTCCCATAATGGCTGTCTGGATCCTTCTCATCCCGATGCGCTTGCCTATATTAAAAAGGACGTAGAGAGGATCTGCCAGTGGGGTTATACGCTGATCAAACATGACTTTACTACCTTCGATCTCTTTGGCCGCTGGGGACTGGAGATGAATCCTTATCCTACTCAGGACGGCTGGAGTTTCTATGATAAGAGCAGGACCAGCGCGGAGATCGTAAAAGGGCTTTATGAAGCAATTTATGAGGAAGCAAAGAAATATGACACACTGGTTCTGGGATGCAACACCATCGGACATCTGGGCGCCGGACTGATGCACATGCACAGGAGCGGTGACGATACCAGCGGCTTTACCTGGGAGAGGACACGCCGTATGGGTGTGAATACCCTGGCGTTCTGCCTTCCTCAGCACAGGACATTTTATGAGATTGATGCAGACTGTGTAGGTATCACAGGAAAAATTCCGTGGGAGCTTAACCGCCAGTGGGCTGACGTGATAGCTGAGTCGGGAACATCTCTCTTTGTCTCAGCGAAACCGGGAGTGCTCACCGAGGAAGAGAAGGAAGAGCTGCACCAGATTATGCTGAAGGCATCTACTCAGGAAAAACATAAGATCCCGGCTGACTGGGAATATACAGATTGTCCGGAAATCTGGGAGGATGCTGAGGAGTCTGTTGAATATAACTGGTATGAAAAAGCCGGAACGGATGTCAGAGGAAACTCTTGCCAGTATTACAGGCATATTCCTCTGTCTTAAGGTTAATGAATGGGATATCCGGCTTTTGAGGGCAAAATATAGAGCGGAAAAGATTATTTCCGGGGAAAGGACAGAGTATAAAAAATGTACAGAGCGGATGAAAAACGGTATGAAAATATGAAGTATAACTGCTGTGGGAAAAGCGGATTGAAACTTCCGGCAGTTTCTTTAGGCCTTTGGCATAATTTTGGGGATACCGGTAGATATGAAACCATGAAAAAGTTGTGTTTTACCGCATTCGACCATGGTATTACCCATTTCGACCTGGCAAATAATTACGGACCGGACCCGGGAAGTGCAGAACAAAATTTCGGACGTATTCTAAAGGAAGAACTGAGAGATTATCGGGATGAAATCCTGGTCAGCACAAAAGCAGGCTTTGATATGTGGGCGGGACCCTATGGAGACGGGGGAAGCAGGAAGTACCTTCTTGCCAGCCTGGATCAGAGCCTGAAGCGTATGGGACTGGAGTATGTGGATATTTTCTATCATCACCGTATGGATCCGGAGACGCCTCTGGAAGAAACTATGGGAGCTCTGAATCAGGCTGTGACAAGCGGAAAGGCTCTTTATGCGGGACTGTCTAATTATGATGGTCCTACAATGGAGAAGGCATGTGAAATTCTGGAGGATATGAGGTGTCCTTTTATCATAAACCAGAATTCCTATAATATTTTTAACAGAACTATTGAGAAGAATGGTTTAAAAGAAACTGCCAGGAAGAAACAGAAAGGGATTATTTCTTTTAGTCCTCTTGCACAGGGAATGCTGACAAACCGGTATCTGGAAGGGATTCCTGCAGACAGCCGTGTAAAAACAGACGGCAGATTCCTGAAAGAGGATATGCTGTCAAAAGAAAAGCTGGAGAGCATCCGAAAGTTAAACCACATGGCAGAAGAAAGGGGAGAAAGTCTCGCCCAGATGGCGCTGAAGTGGGTCATGAAAGATAAAGATGTGACCAGTGTATTGATTGGAGTTTCAAAGCCGGAACAGATTGTGGATAATCTGAAAATGATGGAAGGAAGTCTTTTTACAGAAGAGGAACTGATTCGTATTGACCGCTTTTCTTTATAACCGGACAGGATGATAAAAAACAAGCATATCCTGCAGAATGCTGTGCTTTTCAGCGCGGTATTCTGGCAGGATATGCTTATTTTGTTTTGTAACAAGGATTGAAATTGGCAGGAAGGAATGTCCCCTTCTGCTGCACGTGGTTTTCCGCTGTTTACTTCTCCGGAACGATTTCCAGCCAGTAGCCGTCCGGATCAGAGATGAAATAGATTCCCATAGAAGGATTTTCAAAGCAGATGCAGCCCATCTCTTCGTGGAGTTTATGTGCTGCTTCAAAATCATCTGTGCGGAAAGCGAGATGGAATTCACAGTCACCCAGATTATAGGCGCGGTCGAAATCTCTCAGCCAGGTCAGCTCCAGTTCGAAATCTGTGGTTTCGTTTCCGAGATATACGATAATAAAGGAGCCATCCTCTGCGTTGATCCTTCTCTTTTCTTTTAAGCCAAGGGCTTTTTCATAAAAGGCAATGGACTTGTCCAGATCTTTGACATTGTAGTTTTCGTGAATCATCTGAAATTTCATATGTAGATTCCTCCTGAAAATAAATAATTAAAAATAGAATTTTTGACCTTCTTTCGTCAGTCTTACTGTCTGGTTTCGGTAGGGTGTGCCTTCCGGTGAGTTGAGAAATTTGTCAATGACAGAAAAATCTTTCCAAAAATGCATGGGGAATGCGTGGGAAACCTGTGCTGTTTCCAGAACATGCACCATGCCTTTACTGTACCAGTCCTCCTGCCGCGGGTCAAGAGGGAGAAAGGCGGCGAAGAGTTTCAATCCTTCCAGAGGCTTTGTATATTTGAGAAAATTTGCAGTCATGTTGTTATTATACTGTTTTGTCTCCCCTTTCCAGACCCACCAGTTCAGGTCTCCGGCGTGGTAAATGGTCTTGCCCTCGTAAGTCACGAGAAAAGCAACGCCGCAGTCTGTGGAAGGAAGTGTACGGATATCAAGGCAGCTGCCGGAGTTTTTTACAGGCAGCCGGAGGGTTTCTCCTGCCTTCAGAAAGTGCACATGCTCTATATGGGGAAACTGTTTCATCTGTCTTCTGGTATCCTGGGACAGGATATAGCAGATTTCGCTGTATCCTTCTATGGAAAAAATTTCAGGGCTGAAATGATCGCCATGCTTATGAGAGACAAAGACAAAAAGAGGTTTCCCGGAATTCCCCCGGGGCAGGGGACCCTGGCAGTAATCAAAGAGCCAGTCGCAGTCCTGCCACTCCAGAAGAAATCCGCTGTGACTGATATAGGTTACTTCCATATAAAATCCTTTCTGTTTTACATTTATTCATCTTTTTTTCTGCTGTTCCTTTTGGACTTTTCCCTGCGTCTGCGCCGTCTGCTTCTTTTGATCCTTATGATCAGCATGACAAGATAGAAGATCAGAGCGCCGCACAGAAGAACCAGAGCCGGGTATTTCCAGCTGGGAAGTTCCTGGAACTGGGCTGCGAGATCAGCTGCGAAACCTCTCAGTGACTGGGAAGTACCCCTTGAGGAATCCTGGGAGGATTCCGGATCAGCCCCGGCGGAGTCAGAGACTGCGGAAGCCTGCTCTGTCTGCCGCGCCATCAGTTCTGCCTGCTTTTGGGCATCCTGTATTGTTTGAGAAGCTGCGGTATCCGTGCTGAGAAGGAGGGTATCCCCGTAATAATATTCCATATTCAGAGTGTCACCTTCCAGCAGGGGTTTAAAGGTTATTTTTTCTTCTGCCTTGGAGGGCAGGAGAAGTGCGGTATCTTGTACAGCTTCAGGAAGCATGCCCTGCTCTTTCAGGTATTCTCCAAAGGCGTCCGGTCTGCTCTCAAGAGAGGTGTAAGAAGAGAGCGGTACTTTCTGGAAATTATTAAATGCATAATCCAGCAGGTTTTTGGTGTCTTCATAATGATACAGATTATCCTTCAGCACCACGCAGACCAGGCGCATGCCGTTTCTTTCGGCATAGGTAACAAGGGTGTTGCCTGCTTTTTCTGTGTAGCCTGTTTTTCCCCCGAGGCAGCCGTCATAATGCTGCGCTCCGGAGACGAGCATTTTGTGATGATTGTTCAGCCACCGCTGTTCTGCTGTGATATTGGTGGGCGGTATGATATAGTATTCTGTTTTTATGATATTGCGGAAGGTTTCATTTTGAAATGCTGCTCTGGAGATAATGGCGAGATCTCTTGCAGTAGTGTAGTGATCATCGCTGTAAAGCCCATTGGCATTGACAAAATGAGTGTTTTCACAGCCCAGCTCCTTTGCCCGCTGGTTCATCATATCCACAAATGCCTGCACGGTTCCGCCGATGTATTCTGCCACACCGGAGGAAACTTCATTGGCGGATGCCAGGAGAATGCCGTACAGGCTTTGTTCCATGGTCAGCGTCTCGCCGGGCTTAATACCGATATGCGTGCTGCCCGCTTCAATGTTGTTTACTTCATTGGTGAAGGTGATCTGCTGATCCAGAGGTACCTTTTCAATGGCCAGCATGGAGGTCATGATTTTGGTGGTGCTTGCCGGAGCCCGTTTTTCATCAATCCCTTTTGCGTAAAGAATCTCGCCGGAATCTAGGTCCATGACAATAGCAGTCTCTGCTGATACTTTAGGACCCTGGGGCCATCCTTTTATTTTGTTGGACTGAATTTCCCATTCATAGCTCTCCGGCATCTGGGGTTCCTGGGGATTCTGCGTGGTGTCTGCGGCGGCGCCGGCATTGGCATCGGACGACTGGGTCTGCTGGACTGTGCCCTGTATGTTTTCGGCAGCTCCGTAGGCGGTCAGATTCCCTGTATTTACAGTCAGTACGGCGCTCAGCAGAAAAGCACCGAACATACGTGATAATTGCTTTGCCCTCATAATAGAAAATCCTCGTTTCCTTTTCTGGTGTACTGGAAAAACTTCCATTCTTCATATTATAAGCGATTTTAAAGATTATATCAATTATCAGGAACAAATTCTCCTTGACAACAAGGGAAAGAAATCAGTATAATGGCTGTATAAATCAGTAAAGACGAAGATGGAGACAGTATTTTGCCTGTAAAAGTTCCAGAGAGCCGGGAAAGGTGGAAGCCCGGTACGAGTAGCGGTGAAAGAAAATCACTCCTGAGTTGCTGTCTGAACCAAGTAGGATCTGCCGGCTTTCCACCGTTAAAAGGAACGCGTATAAAAGCAGCAATGCTTCGTATGTTGTAAGAGGTGGTATAACGACAGTTATGTATAGCTTTCGTCCTGTTACAGGGCGGGAGCTTTTTTAGTAGAAAGAAAGGAGAAAACCATGTATCAGAAAGTTACCACAGATCTGAATTTTGTAGCAAGGGAAAAAGAAGTAGAAAAATTCTGGAAAGATCATGATATTTTTAAAAAGAGTATGGACAGCAGGAAGGAAGGAGAAACCTATACCTTCTACGATGGACCGCCTACTGCCAACGGAAAGCCTCATATCGGACATGTACTGACACGTGTTATCAAAGATATGATCCCCAGATACCGTACCATGAAAGGCTGTATGGTGCCAAGAAAAGCTGGATGGGATACCCATGGACTGCCGGTGGAGCTGGAAGTGGAGAAGGCCCTGGGACTGGACGGAAAGGAACAGATTGAGGAATACGGACTGATCCCCTTCATTGATAAATGTAAGGAAAGTGTTTGGAAATACAAAGGCATGTGGGAAGATTTTTCTTCTACAGTCGGCTTCTGGGCTGATATGGATAATCCTTATGTGACCTATCATGATGACTACATTGAATCCGAATGGTGGGCGTTAAAAGAAATCTGGAACAAGGGACTTTTATACAAAGGATTTAAGATCGTTCCATACTGTCCGCGCTGCGGAACACCTCTTTCTGCGCAGGAGGTGGCACAGGGATACAAAGATGTGAAGGAACGTTCCGCCATTGCCCGCTTTAAAGTAGTAGGTGAGGATGCTTACATTCTGGCATGGACCACAACTCCATGGACACTGCCGTCCAATGTGGCGCTCTGTGTAAATCCTCAGGAGCAGTATGTGAAAGTGAAGGCAGCAGACGGATATACCTACTATATGGCAGAAGCGCTTCTGGATATGGTCCTGGGATCTCTGGAAAGAGAAGAAGGCACACCGGCTTATGAAATCCTGGAGACTTATGTGGGAAAAGACCTGGAGTATAAAGAGTATGAGCCGTTATACAACTTCAAGAAACTGAATAAAAAAGCTTATTATGTAGTCTGCGATACTTATGTAACTCTGACAGACGGTACCGGTGTGGTTCATATTGCTCCGGCATTTGGTGAGGACGACAGCAAGGTGGGACGTAAATATGACCTGCCGTTCTTACAGTTAGTCAACGATAAAGGTGAGATGACAGAGGAGACTCCCTGGGCAGGCACCTTCTGCAAGAAGGCAGATCCGGAAGTGCTCAAAGATCTGGATCAGAGAGGATTATTATTCTCAGCGCCTAAATTTGAGCATAGCTATCCGCACTGCTGGAGATGCGACACACCCCTTATTTACTATGCGAGAGAATCCTGGTTCATCAAGATGACAGCAGTAAAGGAAGATCTGATCCGCAACAACAATACCATCAACTGGATCCCGGAAAGCATCGGAAAAGGACGTTTTGGAGACTGGCTGGAAAATGTGCAGGACTGGGGAATCAGCCGCAACCGTTACTGGGGAACTCCGTTAAATGTATGGGAATGTGAATGCGGACATATGCACAGCATCGGAAGCCGTCAGGAACTTTATGAAATGAGCGGAAACGAAAAGGCAAAAACTGTGGAGCTTCACAGACCATATATTGACGAGATTACCATCAAATGTCCGAAATGCGGAAAAGAAATGCACCGTGTGCCGGAAGTAATTGACTGCTGGTTCGACTCAGGGGCAATGCCTTTTGCACAGCATCATTATCCCTTTGAAAACAAGGAGCTGTTTGAGCAGCAGTTCCCGGCAGACTTTATTTCAGAGGCAGTAGACCAGACAAGAGGATGGTTCTATTCTCTTCTGGCAGAGTCTACCCTGCTGTTCAACAAAGCACCATACAAGAACGTTATTGTTCTGGGTCATGTACAGGATGAAAACGGACAGAAGATGAGTAAGTCCAAAGGAAACGCAGTAGATCCTTTCCAGGCACTGGAGACCTACGGGGCAGACGCTATCCGCTGGTATTTCTATGTAAACAGTGCACCCTGGCTGCCAAACCGCTTCCACGGAAAAGCCGTACAGGAAGGCCAGAGGAAATTCATGGGCACTCTGTGGAATACTTATGCGTTCTTTGTACTGTATGCAAACATTGATGAGTTTGATGCTACAAAATATACACTGGAATATGATAAACTTCCGGTTATGGATAAATGGCTGCTTTCCAAGCTGAATACTGTGGTAAAGGCAGTGGATGAGAATCTGGCGGGCTACAAGATCCCTGAGACTGCAAGAGCGCTGCAGAGCTTTGTAGATGATATGAGCAACTGGTATGTGAGAAGAAGCCGTGAGCGTTTCTGGGCAAAGGGAATGGAGCAGGATAAGATCAATGCCTATATGACCCTCTATACCGCCCTGGTCACACTTTGCAAGGCAGCCGCTCCTATGGTGCCTTTTATGACAGAAGAGATTTATCAGAACCTGGTAAGAAGCATTGACAAAGACGCACCGGAAAGTATCCACCTGTGTGATTTCCCGGAAGTAAAAGAAGAATGGATCGATAAAGAACTGGAAGAAAATATGGACAATCTTCTGAAGATCGTTGTTATGGGGCGTGCCTGCAGAAATACGGCAAACATCAAAAACCGCCAGCCTATCGGAAAAATGTTTGTAAAAGCGCCTTTTGCTCTTTCAGACTTCTACAAAGAGATCATCGAGGATGAACTGAATGTGAAGGAAATGACTTTTACAGATGACGTGAGAGACTTTACATCCTATACATTCAAACCTCAGTTAAAGACGGTAGGTCCTAAATATGGAAAATTCCTGGGAGGAATCAAAGCTGCCCTTGCCGGACTGGACGGAAATAAGGCAATGGACGAATTAAGGGCAAATCAGCAGCTAAAACTTGACATAAATGGACAGGAAATAGTATTATTAGAGGGCGACCTGCTTATTGATACCGCTCAGATGGAAGGATATGTTTCCGAATCAGATAATGACATCACGGTTGTACTTGACACAAACCTGACTCCGGAATTAATTGAAGAAGGATTTGTACGTGAGATTATCAGCAAAATCCAGACCATGAGAAAAGAGGCTGGTTTTGAAGTTACCGACAAGATTAAGGTTTCCCTTGCCGATAATCAGGTAATCGAAGGCATCTTCCGTGTACACGAAGCCGAGATCAAGGCAGAGGTACTTGCTGAAGAAGTGGTATACAGCACAGTAAGCGGTTACGAAAAAGATTGGAAGATCAATTCAGAAAACGTCAGACTGGGCGTTGAAAAAATTTCATAAGAAAGAAGCATACGGGCGGCGCAGAGCGTATGCCCGGCTTCGGACGGTATTCCCGTGTCTGAAACTGAAGGAGGAAAAGGGATGTTAGACAACCATTTTAAGAAAGAGGAATTCAAAAAAAGCGTTAAAGAAAATGTGAAAATGCTTTACAGAAAGACTATCGACGAAGCGACTCAGGAGCAGATTTTCCAGGCAGTGTCTCTGGCTGTAAAGGACGTAATTATTGACAACTGGCTGCTGACACAGAAACAGTATGAGAAAGATGACCCGAAGATTGTCTATTATTTATCCATGGAATTTCTCATGGGACGTGCACTTGGCAATAACCTGATCAACCTGTGTGCATACCAGGAAGTAAAGGAAGCCCTGGATGAACTGGGATTTGATTTAAATGTGATCGAAGACCAGGAGCCGGACCCGGCACTTGGAAATGGAGGTCTGGGAAGGCTTGCCGCTTGTTTCCTGGATTCCCTGGCAACTCTTGGATACTGCGCGTACGGATGCGGGATCCGCTATCACTACGGACTGTTTAAACAGAAGATCGAAGACGGATATCAGGTGGAAGTTCCGGACAACTGGTTAAAAAACGGATATCCCTTTGAACTGCGCCGCCCGGAATACGCAAAGGAAGTAAAATTCGGCGGTTATGTGAGAGTGCAGTACGATCCCGCCACAGGCAGGAACCATTTTATCCAGGAGGGATACCAGTCTGTTCTGGCAGTTCCTTATGATATGCCTATCGTAGGATATAATAATAAAATTGTAAATACACTTCGTATCTGGGATGCGGAAGCTGTCAATGACTTCCGTCTGGATTTATTCGACAAAGGCGAATACCACAAAGCAGTGGAGCAGGAAAACCTGGCAAAGAACATTGTTGAAGTGTTATATCCCAATGATAACCATTATGCAGGAAAAGAGCTGCGCTTAAAACAGCAGTACTTCTTTATCTCTGCAAGTATTCAGGCTGCTATCGCTAAATTTAAAAAAGCACACAATGATATCCACGATCTGCCCAAAAAAGTGACATTCCAGTTAAATGATACACATCCGACTATGACGGTAGCAGAGTTAATGCGTATCCTGGTGGATGAGGAGTGTCTGTCCTGGGAAGAAGCCTGGGATATCACTACACATACCTGTGCGTACACCAACCATACGATTATGGCAGAAGCTCTGGAAAAATGGCCGATCGAGCTGTTCTCCAAACTGCTTCCCCGTGTATACCAGATCATCGAAGAGATCAACAGAAGATTTGTGGAAGAGATCAAAGCGAAATATCCCGGAAATCAGGAAAAGATCCGCAAAATGGCTATCATTTATGACGGTCAGGTCAAGATGGCTCATCTGGCTATCGCAGGAGGATACTCTGTCAACGGCGTTGCCCAGCTTCACACAGAGATCTTAAAGAAACAGGAACTGAAAGATTTCTATGAAATGTATCCTGAAAAATTCAATAATAAGACCAACGGAATCACACAGAGACGTTTCCTGCTTCACGGAAACCCGCTGCTGGCATCCTGGATCACAGACCATATCGGTGACGGCTGGATCACCAATCTGCCGGAACTGGCAAAACTGAAAGTTTACGCAGATGACAAGAGGGCACAGCAGGAATTCATGAACATCAAGCATCAGAATAAGGTGCGTCTGGCAAAATATATTCTGGAGCACAATGGAATCGAAGTGAATCCGAATTCTATTTTTGATGTTCAGGTTAAGAGACTTCATGAGTACAAACGCCAGCTGATGAACATCCTTCATGTTATGTATCTGTACAACAAGATCAAAGAGCATCCGGAGATGGATTTCTATCCGAGGACATTTATCTTCGGCGCAAAAGCGGCAGCAGGCTACCGCAGAGCAAAACTGACTATCAAGCTGATCAACTCTGTAGCAGATGTGATCAACAATGATGCGTCTATTAACGGAAAACTGAAAGTTGTATTTATTGAAAACTATCGTGTATCCAACGCTGAGATGATTTTTGCGGCAGCAGACGTATCTGAGCAGATTTCTACAGCAAGTAAGGAAGCTTCCGGTACAGGAAACATGAAGTTCATGCTGAACGGTGCTCCTACTCTGGGAACTATGGACGGTGCAAATGTTGAGATCGTAGAAGAAGTGGGGGCTGAGAATGCGTTTATTTTCGGTCTGTCTTCTGACGAAGTTATCAATTATGAGAACAATGGCGGATATGACCCCATGCAGTATTTCAACAATGATCCGGATATCAGAAATGTGCTGATGCAGCTGATCAACGGAACTTACTCTCACGGAGACTTTAATATGTTCCGTGAAATCTATGATTCCCTGCTGAATACCAACTGCAGTGACAGAGCAGATACTTACTTTATCCTGGCTGATTTCAAAGCTTATGCAGAGGCTCAGGAGAGAGTGGAGAAGGCTTACAGGGATGAGGCACGCTGGGCGAAGATGGCACTGTTAAATACCGCATGCTCCGGCAAATTCACCTCTGACAGAACAATCCAGCAGTATGTAGATGAGATCTGGCATCTGGATAAAGTTGTTATCGGGAAATAAGAAATAAAAAGAAGACAGGAAGAATGAAAGAGGCACTGATTTTGAAATCGGCGCCTCTTTTATGCTATACTGTATAAAAAAGAAAGAGAGTTTGAGAGAGGGGGGGCAAAGATTATGCCAGACTACATTACTACCTACGGGGGAACCCATTTTGTACCTACAGAACCGGAGGCGGAAAAGATTCATATTTCAGATATTGCTCACGCACTGTCTCTGATCTGCAGGGGAAACGGACAGGTAAAGACTTTTTTCTCAGTGGGGCAGCACTGTATCAACTGTGCCCTCGAAGCAGAAGCCCGGGGATATTCTCAAAGAGTGATTCTGGCATGTCTTCTTCACGACGCCGGCGAAGCCTATCTGTCTGATGTGCCGAGTCCTTTTAAAAAACATCTTTCCGGCTACAAGAAGCTGGAGGAGTGTCTTTTAAGCCTGATCTATCGGAAATATCTGGGATCCGACCTGACAGAGGAGGAGCAAAGGCAGGTGGAGGAGATTGATAAAGATATGCTCTGGTATGATCTGTGGATCTTGCTGGGGGAGGTCTCAGACAGACCAAAACCTGTGATGAAGACGACTTTTTCCTATGAAGTACAGCCGTTTGAAAAGGTGGAAGAAGCATACAGATCTTTGTATGAAAAATGGAAGATCAGTGTCCGGGAGACGGGATGAATAATTTGCGGCAGCACGATTCTTTCTTGCTTTTCTGCCACTGCCGTGTTATACTTAGCCCTGTTGCAAAGCCCGTTAAAAATAAGGTCTTTTCAGGGCTTTCTGGCGGTCACCGCCGTAAAATGTGCCGTGTGTTCGAGACCTTCCACACGTAAAACAAAACTAAAGGAGAAACAGAATATGAGAACTAAAAACGTGAACTTTATCACCCAGGCAGCTATGATCGCTGCGGTGTATGTTGTGCTTACTTTCGTGTTTGCATCTATCAGCTTTGGGGAGATCCAGATTCGTATCGCGGAAATGATGACTGTCCTGCCGATTTTCACGCCTGCGGCGATTCCGGGGCTGTTTGTGGGCTGCCTGATCGGGAATATTACGGGCGGTGCTGTTTTGCCGGATATTCTTTTCGGGAGCATCGCGACCCTGATAGGAGCAGTGGGAACCTGGCAGCTGAGGAAATGTTCCAGGATCGTGGCTGTGCTGCCGCCTGTCCTGGCAAACATCATCATCGTGCCCTTTGTGCTGCGCTATGCATATGGCGTGGCTCTGCCCATTCCATTTTTGATGGTCACAGTAGGAGCCGGAGAGATTATTTCCTGCGAGGTGCTGGGAAATCTATTTGCGGCAGTTTTAGGCAGATACCAGGGAAGGATTTTCCGTTCTGCCGGGGTATAAAGACAGAAATACAGTGATATGGGAAGCCGTCAGAGCAGAAATGCTTTGGCGGTTTTTCTGTATGGAAAAAAGAGCAAAATTTTACAAAAAACTTTGATAATCAAAAATTTTGATTGTAATCGGTAACAAAATCGGATATAATGAATTATGGATAATTATTGGAATCGGTACAGAATACAGTAAAGGAGCGTTTGAGTGGATAAATATGATGTATTCCATGATGTGCTGGTGAATTTGTTCCAGGAGATTATGGATATAGAGAGAAAAGCGCTGATCACTTCTGACTTCAGGGATATTTCTGTTAATGATATGCATATTATTGAAGCCATAGGGGAGGAAGAGCCCCGGAATATGTCTTCTGTGGCAAAGATACTTTCTGTGACAGTAGGGACATTGACGATAGCGGTCAACAGTCTGGTAAAAAAAGGGTATGTGCACAGAGAGCGGAGCGAAGAGGACAGACGCGTGGTGCTCATTTCTCTCACAGAAAAAGGACGGAAAGCAAACGCACATCATATGAAATTTCATGACGGAATGATACAGGCAGTGCTGAAAGATTTGAATGAAGAGCAGCAGTCCATCCTGGTGAAATCGCTGATGAACCTGAGAGAGTTTTTCGACTCTTATAAAAAAAATGAAAACTAAACGAAAAAACAGCAGGCAGTATGACAGATGATCCGCCATACCGCCTGCTGTTTTACTTATAAGAGGACAGCAGATATTTTTTTACCACGGGAAACTGCGCCGGTCCCAGGGTCAGGAGCGTGGTGTGAAAATCTTTTGCGGAAAAGGCATCCCCCTGCATTTCCTGTACTTCGGTCCTGAGATCGCAGAAGTTTAAGTATCCCAGGTAATATTTCAGATAGTTGGCGGGATTTTCCACAATGTACTGGAAGATTTCGCGGCAGGTTTCTTCCTGCGTGATCCCGAAGGACTGAAGCATCTGAAAGGCTGTGTCAAAGGTCCAACCCTGATCGTGGATGCCCAGATCCAGAAGGGAGTACAGACAAAGGCTTAAAGAGCGGTTCAGCCACAGGAAACGCATCACATCGGGCTCAATCTTGAGAAAATCTGCGCCGTATCCGTAGGACAGAGACTCTACATAGGTTGCCCAGCCTTCGATATAGCCGCTGCAGGAGAGAAGACCGCGAATGGGGGAAGGGCGGGTGTTCCCAAAGTAGAGAGTCTGGTACAGATGTCCCGGAAATCCTTCGTGGGCAAGGGTGGTAAATAATTCCGTGCCGGAAATCTGACTGCTCTGATTGATATAGATTGTATTTGGAGATAATGTATCAATAGGAGGAGTGAGATAAAAAGCCGGACTGGAGAATTCCTTCATAGATTCGGGGACATATTTTACTGTATAGCTGTCTGCGTCAAGAGACGGAAAATCCTGTTGGATCGCAGAACTTAAATAGTCCAGCATTTCTTCCGGCCGGGCAGAGGCAGGAGCAGAAGCACTGACAGCCCTGGTAAGGATCTCAGGGTCTTTTTCCTGAAGAGAAAGTATTTCATGAGAATCCGAGACAAGCTGGCGGTAAAGGCGCCGGCTGATCTCTTCCGGGGAGCTGTAGTCGCCCACTGTGCTCTGGATCAGATATTCGTAATAAGCTTTTCCTCCGGGGAAATGAGAGAGACCATTTTGATTTTTACCCGTGCCTTTCAGCTGGGAAAGTCCCTCCAGCAGCCGGGTATAGGCGGGAAAGACACATTCTTCCATGAGTTTTTCCTGCATGGATATGTAGGAATCGGCCTGTTTTTGTGAGATTTTCTTCTGAACTGCTAACTCAGTTATCTGTTCCTGAAACATAGAATCCAGATAGTGGTCCTCATGGCTTTTGACAAAGGAACTGCACTGTTCTATGATACGGTCCGCGCTGGTATCGCTCATAAAAAGTCCTTCAGCAGATTTTTCTTTTTCAAATTCCAGTATTTCCTGAAAATATCCGGGAAGAGAAGCCAGCAACGAGAAGTAATCTTTGATGTCTGAGGGTGTTCGGAAGGTATACTCAGCCAAAAGAACAGGGAGCTGAGCCTGGATGCCCAGATTCGGACCGAGGGGCTCCTGCAGAAGAGGAGCATTTCCCTGGGAAAGCTGTGTAGAGAATTCCAGGCGAAGGATGTCATAAGTCATCTGATTTTGAAGGGAAAGCTTTTCAGGTGAAAATTTTTCCAGCTTTTTTTGCATGGTTTCCAGAGAACTGCGGCTGCTTTCCATGGTATCCAGATCCATAGAACCGAGACTTATAGGATATTCTTTGATGCCGTAGTTTTCTGGATAGGCCAGAGTATAGTGGAGATTGAGGGTGTTGGCGCGGATCTCTTTCAGAAAAAGGCTGTTGGTAAATTTTTCGAATTTCTGGTCTTCACTGACAAAGATAAGTTTTTTTACGAAAAAGACAGAGATAAAGGCCAGGACAGCCAGTGTGAGGAAGAGACACAGGCGAAACTGCCTGCGTTTAAGAAGCTTTTTCAAAAAATCGTCCTTTCTTATATTTAGAGGGCTCTCTACAGTTTATGAGGAAATCAGCAGGGTATGTATGGTTTTCGCCGTGGAAAATACAGAGGCTTTGTGTTAAGATGAAAGTAAGGCAGCAGGTTTTGGGAGGTGTTGAAGTGAAGAAGAAAATATGGGCTTTGGGGGTGCTTATCTTTGCAGGGCTGTCAGGATGTGGTTTTGGAGAAACAGAGGTATCTCAGGAAGAAGAGGTGATACCGCTGCCGGAAAGTGAAGAAACCGTTTCTGAGACAGAGGAATACGATATAGAGATTTCCGAGAATTTGTATGATTTTCAGTTTGCTTTAAACGGAAAGGTCTGGAGTCTTCCTTCTCCTCTGAGAGAATGGGAAGCAGACGGATGGGAGAGCAGCGAGACGCAGGATACAGAGCTGGAAGCAGAATCTTATACCACCGAAGGGGAGATCCTGCAGAAAGGAGATGATCTTGTCACAGTCTTCATGGTGAACCCTGAAGGTGAGAAAAAACCTTTGAAAGACTGCTATGTGGGAAAGGCAGAACTCCAGTGGGAGCAGGAGGGGCAGGTTATACAGCTTCCGGGAGACATTACCATGGGAAAATCAGTTCTCAATGATGTTCTGGATGCTTATGGAACGCCTCAGGATCAGTATGAGGAAAAGGAAGAGATTTATGTTACTTACGAATACGGTATGTATAAGGAGGCAGATTTTATCTTTGATCTGGAAAATGAGACTCTGCAGCGCGCCGTGCTTGTGAATTACAGAGAACCCGAAGACGAATCAGAGACAGTCAGCGAGGAAGTGCCAAGGGAAGTCTCAGAATATGAATCTCCGGAGGACTTTTCGGAAAATCCGCTGGACTTTGTAGTGTCTTATGGAGAAGACTTTTACAAGATCCCTGCTCCGGTCTCAAGCTTTGAAGAAAATGGATGGAAGATCAATGAAGAGGGATCGGATACATCTGTAAAAGCAGGGCGGCATGGATATGTGACTTTGGAGAAAGACGGACAGGTGCTTTACGCGGTGGTAAAAAACTATGCCGAAAGCAAAATTCCTGTAAAAAACTGTATGGTAACGAATGTGTCAGGTGATTTTGACGTGACAAAGATGCCCATTGCCGTGGGAAACAGGATCGCGCTGGGCATGGGAGAGGACGATATGAAGATCCGGCTGGGAGGAAGCACCTATGAGTCTGAGGAGGAGGAAACAGGTACGTCTTATTATCTGTATGCGGACGAGACAAAAAAGAATTATATCAGGATTTTTGTGGATCGGGATCTGAAATTAGTAAGAGAGATCGAAGTTTCCAACAGTCCTGAGCAGCTTCTGGAAGAAACTGAGGGAGAAGAAGGAGAAAATACAGAAAATGCAGATTCCTCTGCTCTTATAGGAGAATCATTCAGATAGTTCTGGCGGAATACAGAAAGGTGTGGTATTCTGGTAATGGATATATCTGAGAAATAATCTGTTTTATACCGGAGAGAAAATAGGAGGACAAAAAGAGATGAAGAATTCTAAGGTTTTATGCGAAGAGCTGGCACAGGGAAAATACAGCCAGCTGCTGAAAGAAATCTATATTGATGAATCCATGGTTCCGTATCAGCAGGAGAGGTATATAAAAGCTGTCAAAGGATATGAAGAGATTTTCGGGGAAAATGATGTGGAGATCTACAGTGCTCCCGGAAGAAGTGAAGTAGGAGGGAATCATACAGATCATCAGCATGGTATGGTGCTTGCTACATCCATTAACCTGGATGCTCTGGCAGTGGTAAGCCGTAATGATTCCAACCTGATGAGGGTTATGTCAGAAGGCTATGAGATGGCTGAGGTAGATATCACTGACCTGAAAGAAAGATTTGAGGAAACAGGAACTACCATCGGGCTGATCCGGGGAGTTGCGGCAAATCTGCAGGAAAGAGGATATAAACTGGGCGGCTTTGATGCTTATGTAACAAGTGATGTACTGATCGGTGCAGGTCTGTCTTCTTCTGCGGCTTTTGAAGTTATCGGCGGAACGATTATCTCCGGACTGTTTAATGATATGCAGATCAGCCCGGTAGTGATTGCCCAGGCGGGACAGTTTGCGGAGAATGTATACTTTGGAAAGCCATGCGGTCTGATGGATCAGATGGCATGTTCTGTGGGTGGTATGATCCACATTGATTTTGCTGATCCGGAAAATCCTGTTGTGGAAAAGGTTCCTTCCGATTTTGAGGGTTATCAGTACAGTCTTTGTATTGTAGATACCATGGCTTCCCATGCAAATCTGACGGATGATTATGCGCAGATTCCTGCTGAGATGAAGAAGGTAGCATCACTGTTTAAGAAAGATTTCCTCCGGGAAGTAACAGAAGAAGAATTTTTCGGACAGATTTCCGGACTGCGGAGCGTATTCGGAGACCGTGCAGTATTGAGGGCTATGCACTTCTTTGAAGAAGAGAAGAGAGTGGAAGGGCAGGTACAGGCACTGAGAGAAGGCAGATTCCAGGATTTCCTTAACCTTGTAAAGGCTTCCGGGGATTCTTCCTTTAAATATCTGCAGAACATTTACACCAACAGAGACGTACAGAACCAGGCAATGTCCGTTGCCCTGGGAGCAAGTGAGATTATCCTGGGCAATCACGGAGTGAGCCGTGTGCACGGAGGCGGTTTTGCCGGAACCATCCAGGTCTTTGTAGAGAATGGATTTGTGGAAGAGTACAGAAAAGCAATTGAGAAAATCTTTGGAAGAGGATCCTGTCATGTACTGAAAGTGCGCCAGAAGGGCGGCATCAGAGTTCTGTAAAAAGCCTGTGTTAAAGCAATTTACAGTTTATGTTAAATTTAATAAAAGAAGATGATATACCGTGAAGGTATTAAGAAAAAGGACCCCGCATCTGCAGCAGGCAGTTGCGGGGTCCTTTTTGTGTACAGGGAAATAAGGTTTACAGGAAAATATGATAAGGTTACATAAATGGGAATACATTCAAAAAAAGCAGAGCGCCGGAGAAAAAATACGAAAAATACGGGAAAGTATGGAAGAAAAATTGTCAGAATATTCACGTTTGTAAAATATACACAATGAATGTCGAAATGTGGAAAAGGTGGAAAAGATTATCCTCAAAGTTATCCACATGGAAAAATCCACAAAAAGCAGTAAAAGTGGAGTTATCCTCAAAGTTATCCACATTGTCCACAAAATTCACTGTGGATTCTTGTGATTTACATAATGAAATAAAGAACAAAGGTTTTGTACACTTGTCATAAAATGTGAATTTGGGGAGAAAAATGTGGAAAAATGATTGACATTTCTATCGTCAAAATCTTGGTTTGGCAGTAATGAATTCACCAATATAAAGAAAAAATTATCTAAATTATCAGAAAAATATTGGTTTACAATAAGGTTACAGATTGGTTTACGATAAATGGATACTGAGAAGACATAACGCAAAGAAAAATTATGATTTTACATAGATTTAACTGTTTTATGGTTGGTGATTTTACAAAAGGATTTTATAGTAGGAGCTGTCAAAAGCGAACCGGAACAAATCCGGATTGCACAAAATACAAAGTACGCAATGTAAAGTATAAATGTTAAATGCCGAATTTCAGGCACAGGACAGGTACATAACAGCGTACAGAACAAACAGGGAAACAACAAAACATTTATAAAAAGGAAAATAAGGAGAAAAACAATGAAAAAAAGAATTGCAGCACTGGTATTAATGGGAGTTATGGCTTTTTCAATGACAGCATGCGGAGACAGCAGCGCAGAAGGGACAACATCAGGTTCTTCTGAAACAGAGGCAGCATCTGATGAATCTTCCACTGAAGAAACAGCATCCGCAGAGGGAATGACAGGAGCTATTTCTGTTATCTCCAGAGAGGATGGATCAGGTACAAGAGGTGCTTTCATTGAACTTTTCGGTATTGAAGAAGAAAATGCAGACGGAGAAAAAGTTGACAACACAACAGCAGATGCATCTGTATCAAACAGCACAGCTGTCGTAATGACAAATGTAGCCCAGGACCCTCAGGCAATCGGCTATATTTCCTTAGGTTCTCTGGATGACTCTGTAAAAGCACTGAAGGTAGACGGAGCAGAAGCTTCTGTAGAAAATGTAAAGAATGATTCTTATAAAATCTCCCGTCCGTTCAATATTGCTACAAAAGATGATGTGAGTGAGGTAGCACAGGATTTTATCGATTACATCATGAGTGCAGAAGGACAGCAGATCGTTGAGGAGAGCGGATATATTGCAGTAGACGATGCAGCAGAAGCATATGCAGGAAGCAAACCTTCAGGCAAGGTTGTTGTTGCAGGTTCCTCTTCTGTAACACCGGTTATGGAAAAATTAAAAGAAGGCTACGAAGCAGTTAACAGCGGGGCAGAGATCGAGATCCAGCAGAGTGACTCTACAACAGGTATGGAGTCTGCCATCAGCGGTGTATGTGATATCGGTATGGCTTCCAGAGAACTGAAAGATTCTGAAACATCTGAAGGCCTGACAGGACTGGAAATCGCATTAGACGGTATCGCAGTTATCGTAAATAACGAAAACCCACTGACCGATATTACTTCCGCTCAGGTAAAAGATATCTATACAGGAGCTGTTACAAACTGGGAAGACCTTCAGTAATCAACAGTTTTGTTGAATGAGAATAGGAGCAAAGTGTGATGAAAGACGTGAAAGAAACGATTATGAAATATGTGTTTCTGATTTGTGCATGCGCTTCCATTCTGGCAGTAATTTTGATTTGTGTATTCCTATTTGCCAATGGTGTACCGGCCATTGGCAAAATAGGGATTTTTAACTTTCTGCTGGGAGAGACTTGGAAGCCGGGAAATGACATATATGGAATTCTGCCGTTTATTTTAGGAAGTATTTATGTAACGGCCGGTGCGATTGTTATCGGTGTACCCATAGGAATCCTCACCGCTATTTTTATGGCGAGATTCTGTCCGGATAATATTTACAGATTTGTAAAGCCGGCGGTAGATCTGCTTGCAGGAATCCCTTCAGTTGTATATGGATTCTTTGGTATGGTAGTTCTGGTTCCTTTTGTCAGGGACTTTTTTGGAAGACAGCTGGGATTCGGAGGAAATGGTTCCAGTATGTTTACTGCTTCTGTAATGCTGGGCATCATGATTCTTCCCACGATTATCAGTGTAGGAGAATCCGCCATCCGCGCAGTGCCCAACAGCTATTATGAAGGCGCGCTTGCTCTTGGCGCCACCCATGAAAGAAGTGTATTTTTTACAGTGGTTCCTGCAGCAAAGTCAGGAATTATGGCAGGAGTGATCCTGGGAATCGGAAGAGCTATCGGAGAAACTATGGCAGTTATCATGATCGCAGGCAATCAGCCCCGTATGCCAAAGGGTATCTTTGAAGGTGTGCGTACCATGACATCCAATATCGTGATCGAAATGGGATATGCTACAGATCTTCACAGAGAAGCCCTGATCGCCACAGCAGTTGTATTGTTTGTATTCATCCTGCTGATCAATCTGTTATTCTCATTAGTAAAGAGGAGGGGAGCAAATGCCTGAGGCAATCCAACCAATCAATGCACAGAATATGAAACAGCGCATCAAATCCTATTCCAACAGCCCGGGTTCCCTGATTTTGGCGGTTCTGGTAGGGCTGGCGGCGCTGATCACAGTTTTAACTTTAGTTTTTATTCTTGGATACATACTGGTGAAAGGAATTCCAAACCTGAGTGCAGATTTATTCCAGCTGGAATATAATTCTGAGAATGTTTCGATGTTTCCGTCTATCATCAATACGATTCTCATGACACTGCTGTCTCTTGTCATTGCAGGTCCTCTGGGAATTTTTGCGGCTGTTTATCTGGTAGAATATGCAAAAAAGGGAAATAAACTGGTTTCTGTCGTGCGGGTCACCGCGGAAACACTGACCGGTATTCCTTCTATTGTATACGGTCTGTTTGGTATGCTGTTTTTTGTAACGACTTTAAAATGGGGATATTCCATGCTGGCAGGTGCCTTTACCCTGGCGATCATGGTCCTTCCTGTTATTATGAGGACTACAGAGGAAGCGCTTCTGGCTGTTCCGGATATGTACAGGGAAGCCAGTTTCGGTCTGGGTGCAGGCAGACTGAGAACTATTTTTGTAGTAATCCTTCCGTCTGCCATTCCGGGAATCTTATCCGGGATTATTCTGTCCATCGGACGTATTGTAGGTGAAACAGCAGCGCTGATGTATACAGCAGGAACTGTGGCAGAACTTCCAAGCAGTGTTATGTCTTCTGCTAGAACGCTTTCTCTTCACATGTACACACTGGCAAGCGAAGGACTGCATATTGATAAAGCGTATGCCACAGCAGTTGTTTTACTGCTTGTTGTACTGGTCATTAACTGGATATCCGGCAGAATTGCCCGTAAGATAAAGAAAGGATAAGAAATTCCATGAGCAAGTTTTCTATTTCCAATTTGGATTTATATTATGATAATGGTGCGTTTAAAGCGCTGAAAAATATTAACCTGGAGATTGAAGCAAATGAGGTCACTGCCTTCATCGGACCTTCCGGCTGCGGCAAATCCACACTTCTAAAATCCTTAAACCGTATGAACGATCTGGTGGAAGGCTGTAAGATCACAGGTGACATTAAACTGGACGGAGAAGATATCTACGGTGATATGAATATCAATCTTTTAAGGAAAAGAGTTGGTATGGTGTTCCAGAAACCAAATCCTTTCCCCATGAGCATATATGACAACATTGCCTATGGTCCCAGGACCCACGGCATCCGCTCCAAGGTAAAACTGGATGATATCGTGGAGCGCTCTTTGAGAAGTGCAGCAATCTGGGATGAAGTAAAGGACAGACTGAAATTAAGTGCGCTGGGCATGTCCGGCGGACAGCAGCAGCGTCTGTGTATTGCCAGGGCTCTGGCAGTAGAACCGGAGGTACTGCTGATGGATGAGCCTACTTCTGCTCTTGACCCGATCTCTACTTCCAAGATCGAAGAGCTGGCAGTAGAACTTAAGAAAGATTATACCATTATCATGGTAACCCATAACATGCAGCAGGCAGCCCGTATTTCTGATAAGACAGCCTTCTTCCTTTTAGGAGAAGTGATTGAATACGGTGAGACGGAACAGATTTTTTCTATGCCTAAGAATAAGAAAACCGAAGATTACATTACAGGGAGGTTTGGCTGATGAGACTGAAATTCGACCAGCAGCTTGAAGAATTAAACCGGGAGCTGATCAAAATGGGTGCACTGTGTGAACGCGCCATCCGTCTGGCAGTGGATCAGCTGATGAAAGCAGAGGCAGAAAAAGCAAAAGAAGTAAATCAGATTGAGATGGAGATCAACCATAAGGAAAGAGAGATCGAAGCTCTTTGCATGAAACTGATCCTGCAGCAGCAGCCTGTGGCAAGTGATCTCCGGCAGATTTCGTCTGCTCTGAAAATGATCTCGGACATGGAGAGGATCGGTGACCAGGCGCAGGATATTGCGGGAATGTCAAAATTTGTACAGGTTCAGGAGATCGCACATACGATCCATATTGGAGAAATGGCTGAAGCTACCATAAAAATGGTAACAGAAAGTATCGACTCTTTTGTAAAAAATAATATAGAAACAGCCCGCAATGTGGTAAAATATGATGATGTGGTGGATAATCTTTTCCTTCAGGTAAAAGAGGAACTGACAGGAAAGGTGATCGATGATTCTCAGAATGCAGAATATTATATGGATCTGATTATGATCGCCAAATATTTTGAAAGAATCGGAGACCATGCGGAAAATATTGCCCAGTGGGTAGAATATTCGATTACAGGGGAACATGACGATTCAGAACAGGAGTAATTATGATTTATTTGGTAGAGGACGATGACAGTATCCGAGAACTGGTGGTATATACTCTGAACAGCCAGGGGATGGAAGCCGAGGGCTTTTCTCTCCCTTCTGATTTCTGGAAGGCAATGGATAAGAGCATACCGGATCTGATTCTTCTGGATATTATGCTTCCGGAGGAGGATGGTCTGGAGATTCTCACAAAGCTGAGAAAGAGATCAGATACCAGGCAGCTTCCTATTGCCATGCTGACAGCAAAGGGAAGTGAATATGATACGGTAAAAGGTCTGGACAGCGGGGCGGACGATTATATTCCAAAACCCTTCAGAATGATGGAATTGGTTTCCAGGGTAAAAGCACTTCTTCGCAGAGCAGGAAAGCTGGAAGAAGGGTCAGATGAGGAGTATACGCTGGAAAATCTGTATGTTTCCAGAAAGAAGCATCAGGTGAAAGTGGATGGGGAAGAGATTACTCTGACCATAAAGGAATTTGAAATGCTGTTTCTTCTTCTATCCAATCCCGGAATTGTTTTTACGAGAGCACAGCTTCTGGACAAAATCTGGGGATACCAGTTCGATGGAGAGAGCAGGACTGTGGATGTACATATCAGAACTCTGCGGCAGAAACTGAAAACAGCGGGACATTTTATCGAAACTGTCCGGGGTATGGGATATAAAATAGGGGGAGTATCATGACAAAACGTATTTTAAGATCCATTCTCCTGGTCGCCGTCATTGGGCTTATAGTCAGTACAGGGGCGACTATGGGTATTTTATACTACCATTTCGGAGGCCAGCTGGAAGAAGAATTAAGAAGAGAAGCGTCTTATCTTTCTGTATCAGTGGAGAAAGAAGGGATAGAGGCATTTGAAAGCCTGCCCGCAGACGCGGAGCGTGTGACGTACATTGATACGGACGGTACAGTACTGTTTGACAACAGAGCAGACGAGGACGCTATGGAAAACCACAGTGACAGAGAAGAGATCCAGGAGGCATTCCAGCAGGGAGCGGGAACTGCAGTGAGAGAGTCAGATACGCTTTCGCAGAGAACCCTGTACTATGCTGTAAGGCTTTCGGACGGGAAGGTGCTGAGGGTTTCCAGTACCCAGTATAATCTTCCCGGACTGCTGGGAGGTATGATCCAGCCTATCCTGATCATCCTGATCCTGATGGCAGCAATATCGGCGTGGATGGCATATCGGGTTTCAAAGGCAATTGTGGATCCGATCAATAAACTGGATCTGGAAAAACCAGAGGAAAACCAGGTGTATGATGAGATTGCGCCGCTTCTGACAAAGATCAACAGGCAGCAGAAACAAATCAAAAGAGAAATCGCGGATGCCAAAAGACAGCAGGATGAATTTTCCATTATTACAGAGAATATGGAAGAAGGATTTGTCATCATTGACGTGCACACAGAAGTGCTGTCCTACAACTCCAGTGCTTTAAAACTGCTGGGGGCAGAGGAATCCAAAGAAAAGAGAAGTATTCTGGCAATGAACAGGAGCCAGGAATTTCAGAGGATCGTGGAGGCAGTTCTCTCCGGAAGGCATGTGATCACTATGCTTGATTTTGGAGACAGAAGCTGCCAGATTGCCGCCAACCCTGTGTTTCATGAGGGGGAGATCAGCGGTGCAGTTCTTCTGATCCTGGATGTGACGGAGCGTATGAAAGGGGAGCAGATGCGCAGGGAATTTACTGCAAATGTTTCCCATGAACTGAAAACACCTCTGACCTCTATCTCAGGCTTTGCGGAGATCATTAATGACGGATTTGTAAAACCGGAAGACACCAGAAAATTTGCGGGAAGGATCTTCAAAGAGGCACAGCGTCTGATCACGCTTGTCAATGATGTGATAAAGATCTCACAGCTGGATGAAGGGAAACTGCCTTACGAAAAGGAAGAGACAGACCTCTATGAATTGTGTAAAGAGATCCTTAGAAGAATGGAAGAGCGGGCAGACGCGGCAGGAGTGCACCTGTATCTGTATGGTCCTCACGTGAAGGTGAATACAGTGCAGACCATTTTGGATGAGGTTCTGAATAATCTCTGCGACAATGGCATCAAGTACAATAAAAAAGGCGGAAATCTTACCGTGACCATTGAAGAGGACGGTGCAGAGGCAAGGATCTCAGTACAGGATGAAGGGATTGGAATTTCACCGGAAGACCAGAAAAGGATCTTTGAGAGATTTTACCGGGTGGATAAAAGCCATTCTAAGGCAATCGGAGGAACCGGGCTTGGACTGTCTATTGTAAAACATGGTGCCATGTACCTGGGAGCTGAAGTAAAGGTAGAGAGCACTCTTGGAAAAGGAAGTAAATTTATTTTGGTACTGCCGGAAAAATAGAAGAAAGCAGAATGCAGAGAAAGATGCAGCTGTATAAGAACAGAAAGAGAGAAGTCGCACGGTGTCTGCTGTGCAGTCTTCTCTCTTTTTATTCATGGCAACAGACGGCTGGAAAAGCGTACTGTCGATTGCCACAGGATATCAGCTGCCTCCCTGCATCCGCTTGATGACTTTCAAGCGGGTAAATTCCTCGCGCTCTTTTTCCTCCAGGGAGTTGGAAATACTTTTTGTCAGAGCCTCATATTTGGGAATGGTAATATTTTTCAGGGCGTTTGCCCGCTTCTGGGTTTTTTTGATATTGACCGCCAGGCGATAGGCGGAATTTTCTACCATGGAAAGCCGGATCGTCAGCTGTTTTACCTTTTCAAAGGCGGCACGGGCCTCGTCCAGGGAGGCTTTTGTGCCGTAGTAGGAGTAGGTGGGAGTATCCAGTGACGGGTCGGAGCGCACCAGAGGGATCTCTGTGCCCATGACACTTCGGGTCCTGATGGAGATGGAATTTTCCACAGGAACTGTCCTGGAGATTTCCTGGACATGGCTGATCCCGATTTCCATGTTTGCTTTCTGCAGAGCCGCATAGGCAGTGCGGAAAGTGATATCGATCTGGGACTGAATATCTTTTGCCTGATCGATCAGTTCCATCAGCTCCCGTATAAGGATATTCCTTTTTTTATCCATCAGGTCAAAGCCCTGCCTGGAAAGGGCAAGGGAATTTTTTGCCAGAATCAGGTTTCCCTTGGTCGGGAAGGTATTGGGATCCATAACATCACCTCTTCTTTATGAAAACAGACAGTTCGCCCACAGATTTTCAGGGCGGCAGATGTACGGTCTATTTTGTCTCTTCTCTGGGAATATAATATTTTTCCAGAATCTTAGTGTCAATACGGTCCAGTTCTTCTTTGGGGAGCATGCCCAGAAGTTCCCAGCCTTTATTCAAAGTGTCCAGAATGCTTCTGTTTTCTTCAGGTCCCTGACCTACAAACTGTTCCTCAAAAGCAGTGCCGAATTCCAGATATTTCTTGTCAATAGGAGAAAGCTCGTCTTCACCGATAACAGAGGCAAGAGCTCTGGCATCTCCCACTTTTGCGTAGCAGGAGAAAAGCTGGTTTGCCACGTCCTGGTGGTCTTCTCTGGTAAAACCTTCTCCGATGCCGTCTTTCATCAGACGCGACAGGGATGGAAGTACATTGATAGGCGGATAGATCGCCTGGCCGTGAAGCTGCCTTTCCAGTACGATCTGCCCTTCTGTGATATAACCTGTCAGGTCAGGGATGGGATGGGTGATATCATCGTTGGGCATGGTCAGGATAGGGATCTGCGTCACGGATCCGGTGCCTCCCCGGACGATTCCGGCACGTTCATACAAGGTAGCCAGCTCACTGTACAGATATCCGGGATAGCCCTTTCTGGAAGGAATCTCTCCTTTGGAGGAGGAGACTTCACGCATTGCTTCACAGAAAGAGGTAATGTCTGTCAGGATGACAAGAATATGCATACCTTTTTCGAAAGCAAGGTACTCAGCAGCAGTCAGCGCCACCTTGGGAGTGATGAGACGTTCCACCACAGGGTCATTGGCAAGGTTTAAGTACATGACAACATGGTCTGATACACCGCTTTCTTCAAAGGTACGGCGGAAAAATTCAGCCACATCGTATTTTACACCCATGGCGGCAAATACAATCGCAAATTTCTCATCACTGTTTCCTCCAAGTGACGCCTGCTTTACGATCTGTGCGGCAAGCTGGTCATGGGGAAGACCGTTTCCTGAGAAGATGGGGAGCTTCTGTCCCCGGATCAGGGTAGTCAGTCCGTCGATGGCAGAGATTCCTGTCTGGATAAAATTTCGCGGATATTCTCTTGTGACAGGATTCAGGGGAAGCCCGTTGATGTTCAGCTTCATTTCAGGAATCACAGGACCCAGTCCATCAATGGGTTTTCCGATGCCATTGAAGGTGCGTCCCAGGATATCCGGGGAAAGTTCGGCTTCCATAGGATGTCCGGTAAGTTTTGTTCTGGTATTTAAAAGAGACATGTTCTCGGTTCCTTCAAATACCTGGATCACCGCTTTATCTTCATAAATTTCCACGATACGTCCCAGTTTTTTGGAATTATCTTCTACTTTAAATTCTACGATTTCGTCATAGGAGGCGTTTTTTACACCCTCCAGGACTACCAGAGGGCCATTGATCTCACTTAAGCCCAGATATTCAATTGCCATAAATCAGTCCCTCCTTATCCGTTCTTTTCCATAACAGTATTATAAAAGTCGTCAACAGCTTTCTTGTAATCATCTATTTTTTCCAGCTGACTGTTGGGTACATCATATTTTATGGAGATGATCTTCTCAAAGATATTTTCCTGTTTCAGTACTGAGACAGGCATACCCATGGTAATAAGTGCCCGGCATTTTTTGTACAGATAGAGAATGATCTCCATCATTTTAAACTGTTTTTCCAGGGAAACGCAGGTATCATCCGGGTGAAAGGCGTTCTGCTGGAGAAAGCCCAGGCGGATGACTCTTGCGATTTCCAGAGTCAGTTTTTGATCATCGGGAAGAACATCGCTTCCAATCAGCTTAACGATCTCCATCAGGCTGCTCTCAGAGTTCAGAATGGCCATCAGACGGTTTCTGTATTCCACAAAGCGGGGCGATACATTCTCGCTGTACCAGTGGGAGAGATCGTTTAAATATTCGCTGTAGCTGGTCAGCCAGTGGATCGCCGGGAAGTGGCGGGCATAGGCAAGGGATTTGTCAAGCCCCCAGAAACAGCGGACAAAACGTTTGGTATTCTGTGTCACTGGTTCGGAAAAATCCCCGCCCTGAGGAGAGACGGCCCCGATAATAGAGACAGATCCTTCTGTGCCGTTTAAGTTCTGCATCATGCCTGCCCGCTCATAGAAAGCAGAAAGCCTGGAGGCAAGATAGGCAGGGAATCCTTCCTCAGCAGGCATTTCTTCCAGACGGCCGGACAGTTCACGTAATGCCTCTGCCCAGCGGGAAGTGGAATCTGCCATGATCGCCACATCATATCCCATATCCCGGTAATATTCCGCAAGGGTAATGCCTGTATAGATGGATGCCTCACGTGCCGCCACGGGCATGTTGGAAGTATTGGCAATGAGAGCGGTGCGCGCCATCAGTGGATTTCCTGTCTTGGGGTCGTGGAGTTTGGAAAAATCCTCCAGAACCTGGGTCATTTCGTTGCCACGTTCTCCGCAGCCGATATAGATGATAATGTCAGCGTCTGACCATTTGGCGATCTGGTGCTGGGTCATGGTCTTTCCTGTGCCGAAACCGCCCGGAACCGCTGCCGTTCCCCCTTTGGCGATTGGGAACAGGGTATCCAGGATACGCTGTCCTGTTACCAGAGGACGGGAGGCAGGATAACGCCTGCTTGTGGGGCGGGGAATGCGGATAGGCCATTTCTGTGCCAGTTTCAGCGGGTATTCTTTTCCATTATCCAGCTGAAGGACAGCAATCGTCTGAGACACAGTATATTTCCCATCCGGGAAGACTTTTTTCACTTTTCCGTGAATATCAGGAGGAACCATGGATTTATGGACAATGGAAGCGGTTTCCTGCACTTCGGCGATAATCGTACCACCGTAGACTTCCATGCCTTCCTGTATGGTCATGTGTACATCCCATAATTTTTCCGTGTCCAGGGAATCTACCTGCATTCCTCTGGAGATATATTTTCCCGACTGCTCTGCAATCACAGAGAGGGGGCGTTCAATGCCGTCAAAAATATTGTCCAGGATCCCCGGACCCAGCATGACGGAGATCGCATCCCCGGTAGCTGTCACGGTCTCTCCGGGTTTTAATCCGCTGGTCTCCTCAAACACCTGTACCGTAGTGGTATCTTTAGTAAGAGAAATGACTTCCCCTACCAGATGCTGTTCCCCTACATGGACCATTTCTGACATTTTAAAACCTGTGTTGCCTTTTAAGTAAATGACCGGGCCGTTAATGCCATAGATTATACCAGTTCTTTTCATTCCATCAGCCCTCCGTCAAAATTAAAATTTTCTTTTTCTGTCTCAAACAGAGTAAGAAGCGTATTGTCAATAAGGATATTTTTCTCCGGAATCACAGCTTTGATGCCTCCCAGGAAAGGTGCTTCAGAGAGAAGGAGGGGAACTCCGGTTTCTTTTTCGAGGCGTTCCTGTAAGGGGGCGTCGGATGCAGTGAGATAAACTTTTATTTCATCGTCACCTGCGATCTCCAGGGATTCCAGGATTTTTTCCTTATTCCACTGTACGTATTCTTCGGTGTGTGCAAATTTCTCCAGCATTTCCCTGACCTCCAGGAACAGTTTCTCCCGCAGTTCCTGCTGTTTCTTTGAAATCTGCCGTTTGATATGAAGATGCTCCGCAGACAGAGCTTTGTTAATCTGTCTGGCAGCGTTATCGGATTCTATTTTATACTGATGGTGCGCAGCTTCCAGCTTCTGTGCCTTGTACTCTTCCAGTTCCCTGTTCAGGTTTGACTGATATTCGGAGAGGTCTTTTCGTGCCTCTTCTCTGGCGGTGTCCATGGAAACCTCATAGAAATGCTTCAGTTTTTCTTCCGTTGTCATATGAATCACCTTCTTGTCATAGTTTTAATCCAATGGCTTCATTTACATAAGAAGTAATGAAGTCAGGCGCCCGTCCGGTGCCGTGACGGTCCGGGATCTCAATCAGGAGAGGAAGTCTGTGGTTGAGACGGACATCGTCGATAATATCCGGAAATTCTCTGCCGAACTTTTCTGTCAGGAGGATAATGCCGTTTTCTTTATTGCCGATCGCATCCTCCAGAGCTTTCTTCAGCTCCTCTCTTTTGTGGACAACCACGCCTTCCACGCCGGCAAGGCGCATGCCGGTGTAAGTATCAATGTTGTCACTGATCAAAAACATTTTCATGGAAATCATCCTTTCCTTATCAGCCCAGTCTGCTGAGAATCATAAAGGAAATGATCAGACCGTACAGGGCAATACCTTCTGCCATAGCTACGAAGATCATGGACTTACCGAAAAGAGACCCGTCCTCGCTGATAGCGCCGAGAGCCGCACTTGCGGAAGAAGCCACAGCGATACCGGAACCAATGCCGGAAAGACCGGTAACAAGAGCCGCGCCCAGGTATCCAAGGCCTTCCGCAAGACCGGAAGCAGAAGCCTCTGAGGCGGCAGATGCGCTTACCGTTCCTCCGAACATAACAATGGTTCCCACCAGAAGAGCGCCGAAGAAAAAGAAACAGTTGCAGGCAAGGGATTTTTTGTAGCGTTTCCGGTTCTTTTCTCCCAGGAAGAAAGTTCCGAAAGGAATGATGATGCTTAAAATTAAAGCTGCTGCGATGGTGATCTGAATTAATGTTGTCATAATGAAAATCCTCCTAATTCTTTACTTCTTTTTTGTATTGACACGTTTTAAAAATGGCTGGAATTCTTTTCCGCTGCCTTTGTAGAAACGGCTGAACATCTCATAATATTCCAGACGCAGTACCTGGATTCCGACGATCAGTCCTTCCATAGCGCATACGAACAGATTTCCAAGTATGATGATAAGCCAGTTGATGTTTCCTCCGTTTTCTGCTCCTGCCAGCATGAGCACAACCCCCATCATGGCCGCATGGCTTACCGCAAAGGCTCCGATACGGATGAATGACAGAGTGTTGGAAAGAAAGCTGAGCATAATCTCAAATAATTCAAAAAAGCTCTGTACAAAAAACATGGGTTTGCTGCCCTCAATGGCAGGAGATTTCTTTTTCACCAGCCGGGTCAGGGGCTCCTTCATCATAATGAGAAGAAGGGGTACTGCAAACATGACAATCAAAAGCACTGCCGCCGGAAGTTTATTTCCAGTGATCAGGAGAACTGCCGATATGGTCAGTGTTCCATAAAATACCAGTCCGCACACGGCATTCTGGTCAAACCAGATATTTTCCACATCCTTGTTTTTTACGGCATTGATGATATGGAAGATCATGGTGGTGAGGATCAGGAACATGCCGAACACAATAGCTGCAACAAATACGGTATTAATGTTGCCAAGTCCCGGCACCAGCATCATAGCCTCTGTAGGATGGAGCCAGAGAGCGGGGATCACATCTTCAAAACCAAAGACGCTGCCGAACATCAGTCCGAAGAAAGCGGAAAAAATTCCCGCAGTCCCGATAATGGCGGCAAGGTTCATCTTCTTTGCCCGGTACAGCCAGAAGCCGCCTATGGCAAGCAGGAGTCCCTGACCGAAATCCCCGAACATGGCGCCGAAGATAAAGGAGTAGGTCAGTGCCACAAATACGGTGGGATCTATTTCATGGTAATCAGGAAGTCCGTACATTTTTACATACATTTCAAAGGGTTTGAAGATCTTGGGGTTTTTCAGTTTAGTGGGAGGTTTGCAGCTGATACGGTTCTGATCATCTTCCACTACAACAAAAAGGTTGGAGTCTTCTTCCACATCCTTCATAAAGGAGGCTGCGTCATGCTGGGACATCCAGCCGCAGAGGATATAGAAAGTCTCCTGATGTTCTTTTACACAGGCAGCTGCCTTACGCACATCAAAGTTTGTGGAAAGGGCATTTAAGCATGCCTGGGCGGAGAGTATCCTTGCTGCGTCTTTTTCCAGAAGCTGTTCCATCTGCCTTTGGCATTCTGCATATTCACGGCCTGTATGTTCCAGTCTTGCCTCCAGTTCTGTGTGGATCTTTTTAGGTGTTCCATAGTAATAGTCTTTTTTCAGATAGATCCTCTCGAAATGCATGGAGGAAAATACAGCGTCTACCTGTTCCATCTTGGTCCAGACTACAAAATAGACTCCCCATACATAATCGCTGTCCTGGTGACAGGGATAGAACAAGGTGTCAAGGTTATCATAAACATATTCTTTAAAGCGATCATAGTATTCCGCCGGAATCCTTCCGAAGCGCGCCTGGGCGAAACGGTAATGGATCAGTTTGTCCACATCCTCCGGAAGTTCCAGAAAAGGTGTGATTTTATTCAGGTCTTCAGTGAGGGAATTTCTGGTGTCAGTCAGTTCCTGAAGTTTCTTTTGTATCTCTGAGAGCTGCCGGCTCAAGGAATCTGTAAGTTCCTTTGTTTCTTCCAGGGAGATCTCGCCGATGGGAATGTTTTCTTTGTTTTGTATGAGAGAAGCAAAATCATTCACCTTGTTCAGCAGATCTTTGTAGGGATTGATCTGCAGGTAAGGAGAAAGATTCTGTACCTGGCTTAACTGTGTCATGGCGTTTTCCAGATGTATCTCATATTTGGAAAGGTATTCATTTACCACCCGGTCAATGTCAGCCCTGGGACCGGTAATGCTCAGGAACTTCATCTTTTCAATCATGTAAATCACCTCCTATATTCAGGCTCTGCGTATATAATCCATAGTCTCAGCAGGTGACAGTCCATAGCGGACACATTCAATGGCTGTGGTCAGCCTGTCAACTTCATGTTCCTTATGGTAGAAATAAGAATAGATCATAATTACTGAGTGTGGATATTTTCTTGCCTCAGCCTCAAGTATGTTTTTTAAGTTCAGGTTATAGAATTCTTCCAGTTTCTCCGGGGCAAGTTCGGGGAAACGTTTCTTATAATAAGTGCCTTCCAGGACCTTTTTGAATTCTTCCGGGTCCGGAGCTTCTACCAGCGCTGAGATTTCCTCTCTGCTCAGGCGGTAATGCATGGGGATCAGCAGGGCATAGATATCCGCAGGCTGCATGTGGTAATATTTCTTGGAACGGTAGATCCACTGCAGGTTCAGCATATCGAATTTATTGCCGTAAGCCTTGGTGATCTCCTCCAGATCCCTTTTTTTAAACAGTTTTTCCTTCGCAGACCAGATATTGGCGAAATAATACTGATCCAGTGCCATGCCGTAGTCAAAGATCTGAGGATGATAGTCATTCTCCAGTTTTTTTAAAGGCGCATAGTATTCAGAACCTTCCAGATTATTTACAAACTCCTCTACGCTGGAAGAGGAGGTGAGTTTTTCGATATCCAGCTTGGAATGCCGGTCGAAAAACTCTTTAAACAGGGACAGATCCAGCTGGGCATGCCCCTGGTCAAAGACTTTTCGCAGACAGTCTTTCATAACAGAGATTTCATAGCGTTTGAAATACAGTGCCATAAAAGTCCTCTGGGAAGGATTGGCAAACCGGTACAGTTTGGTGAAATTCTGATGTATGGTATGGATCAGAAGTTTTTCGATATCGCCTCTGTGGAGACTGTTCTCATCCAGATCTGCCCAAAGATCAGCGAACCCGGGCTGCTTTTTTAAGTAAGCTACAACCTGGGGTACAGAATTCATCTGAGCGATTTCCAAATACTGTGATTCCCCCATAAGCTTGCTCTGCATGGCGCGGATTTTGGTGGACAGACCGCTGTAGGACAACAGGCTTCCCATATGCTCATCACTTCCTTATTATTCTGTCATATATATTTTTTGCCAGTTCACTGTGGTGCTCCTGATAATAAGACTCCATGTGTTCCAGCTTCTTTTCAGTATCTGCTTTCTGGCTTTCCAGTTCCTGCTTCATCCGGATTTCCAGCTGATCCCGGATCTTTTTCACTTCTTCGCGGGTGTCAGCGTCTACTTTGCGGTCAAATTCTTCCACGGCAGCTTCGTGTTCCCGGGCGAGCTGCAGCTTCTGCTCTGAAACACTCTCCATGATCCGCGAGGCGGCAGCTTCTATCTCAGCCAGCTTTGTAATAATGTCTTCCATAAGCTTTCCTCCTTTTGATACACTCCCTATCATACACCATTTTGACGGAAATGTCATATAAAATTAAGGTAATATTTTGAAAATATAAACAATATAAATACAGCGCAAAAGCGTGAGAAGGGCGAGTATATATTTAGAATGTAAAAAAAGATGAAAAAAATGCACAGGCGAAAAATAAAAATGACGAAACAGGAGAAAACCAAAAAGAATATTGCGTTTTAAAACATTCAACGCTATAATGCAGAAAGTAAAGATGATATACCAGGAACGGCGGCTCCTGTAATATGGGAGTGCGCTTGGAAAGGCAGGAAGATAAATGAGACTGAGAAATATACCGGGGGCGAAGGAGACCATTGAAGAAAGCAGATTTGTAGTTCATGAGCCCCAGCAAAAGAGGGGAAAGTGGCAGGAAATCTTCGGTAACAGCCACCCTGTACACATAGAAGTAGGAATGGGAAAGGGCAGATTTCTTATGGATATGGCATCTCTGTATCCCAATGTAAATTATGTAGGGATTGAAATGTATGACAGTGTCCTCCTCCGGGCAATCCAGAAGATGGAGGAGAAGGCAGAGAAAGGAGAGCTGCCGGAGAATCTGAGGTTTATCCGCATGGATGCCAGAGAGCTTCCCCTTGTCTTCGCACAGGGAGAGGTGGAAAAAATTTATCTGAATTTCTCAGATCCGTGGCCGAAGGAAAGACACGCAAAGCGCAGGCTTACCTCCAGGCAGTTTCTGGAGCGCTATGACAAGATTCTGGCACAGGACGGTACTGTAGAATTTAAAACAGACAATCGTCCGCTGTTTGAATTTTCTCTGGAAGAGGTAAAAGAAGCGGGATGGAAACTGGAAGGATATACTTTTGATCTGCATCATGACAAAGATATGAATCAGGGAAATGTGATGACAGAGTATGAAGAAAAATTCTCATCTGCGGGAAATCCTATCCACAAGCTGACAGCCTCCAGATAGAAGGAGAATCCCCAAATCCTTCTGCAGCATATTTTATAATAAGAAAGCTGACAGGGGCAGAGCGTATGGCAAAGAAAAAAAGCGGAATGCAGTCGGCAGTCTCCCAGTGGGCATACCAGAACCGGCGCGGAGGAACCAAGGCAGCAGATGTGCTGAAGTCTATTGAGGCAGTGGAAAAGACGCTGGGATCTGTAAATGTGAAAAGAAAATAGGCAAACATGTATCGCAGAGGCGAACATTGGGGGGACACAGGCAATAGGCGGACTGTACAGCTGCCGTCTATTGCTGTCTGCAGGGGAGTTCTGTCAGATTAAATGTTTCTAAAAAAAAACAAAAAAAATATAAAAAAATCCTTGCATTTTGTAAAACTATCGGATATAATATTTTTTGCACTGAGGGAAACACTTCAGAAAACGTAGAAATTTATAAAGTATGCGCCTTTAGCTCAGTTGGTAGAGCACCTGACTCTTAATCAGGGTGTCCAGGGTTCGAGCCCCTGAAGGCGCATTGAAAAGCACTGTTTTTGCAGACATGACGAGCTGCGGGGACGGTGTTTTTTTTGCATAAGAACATAAGACAGAATAGATGGGGAAGAAAGGGAGTTCGAGGTTGAAATTTTCATTTTCCCACTCTATAATAGGAAAAGACATTTAAAGATATTTGGTTTTACAGTAAGAAAAGAGGAAAAAAGATGATCAAGGACTTGACTGTGGGGAATCCCGGATCAGTACTCTGGCGGTTTTCCGCGCCCATGTTTGTGGGAGTGATTTTTCAGCAGATTTATAATATTGCAGACAGCGTTATTGCCGGAAGGTTTGCAGGGGAAGATGCGCTGGCGGCAGTGGGAGCCAGTTATCCCATTACTATGATTTTTATGGCGATTGCCATAGGAAGTCAGATTGGATGTACCATTGTAGTGAGTCAGCTGTTTGGGGCAAAGCGTTACCGTGACCTGAAGTCTGCGGTGTCCACGGCTATGATCAGCGGATTGGTTTTGTCTTCTCTGCTTCTTGTGGTCGGGCTCCTGACTTCCCGGGAAATGATGATCCTGGTCAATACGCCGGACAACATTTTTGCAGATGGGGCGCTGTATCTGAGAATCTATATCGGCGGATTTATTTTTCTGTTTCTTTATAATGTGGCAACGGGAATTTTCAATAGCCTGGGAGACAGCAGGACGCCGTTATATTTTCTTATTGCATCCTCTGTTGCAAATATTTTTCTGGACTGGCTGTTTGTGGCAGTCTTTTATATGGGAGTGGCAGGTGTCGCCTGGGCTACGTTTCTTGCGCAGGGAGCTGCCTGTATCCTGTCTCTGCTGGTTTTGAAAAAGAGAGTCGGAGAAATCCGGACAGAGGGGAAGATTCCCCTGTTTCGTTTTCAGGATCTGAAGAAGATTGCGGCGGTGGCAGTCCCAAGTATTTTGCAGCAGAGTTTTATTTCTGTGGGAAATATGTGTGTGCAGGGTCTGATCAACAGCTATGGATCTTCCGTTATTGCAGGATATTCTGCAGCGATCAAACTGAATACTTTTACCATTACCTGTTTCACCACTTTGGGAAACAGCGTGTCCAGCTTTACTGCGCAGAATATCGGCGCGGGAAAGACAGACAGAGTAAAGAGCGGATTCAAAACAGGAGTCCTTCTTGCCATGGGATTTGCGGCTGCAGCGTTTGTCATTCTTTTTGTATTCGGAGGACAGTGCCTGAATATGTTTATGAATGAAGAGAGCACACAGCTTGCCCGGGATACAGGAGTGATCTTTTTTAAGATTGTTACGCCCTTTTATTTTTTGATCTGTATCAAGCTGATCTCCGACGGAGTTTTGAGGGGAAGTGGATGCATGGGGCAATTTATGGTGAGTACTTTTGCGGATCTGCTGCTGCGGGTAGTCCTTGCTTTCGTATTTGCCTCCTTCTGGGGTTCTGCAGGAATCTGGATATCCTGGCCGGCGGGCTGGGTGATCGGTACAGGAATCTCGTTTGCCTTTTATAAAAAGGGGAACTGGAAGAGACAGTTTGACAAGAGGCCTTAAGAGCTGTGAGACAGTTGGTTTCAGGGAGGAATCGTGTTATAATTTAGAAAAACCACAGGAGGGATCAAAATATGAAGGCAACAGTGCATATCGAGCCAAAGGAACCTCAGTATACGGTTATTACTGGACTTTCTTTTGCCCAGGTGGATGACTGGTACGGTCATATTGTACGAGATTTGAAAATGGATCTTATCTATCCGGAGCAGGGGGACAGGAAAAGTCCCTGCATTGTATGGATCTGCGGAGGAGGATGGCTGACTATGAATACATCTGCGCACCTGGCGTACCTGTGCGACCTGGCACGCAGGGGATTTGCAGTGGCAAGCGTCCAGTATCGCACCAGCAACCAGGCTCCGTTTCCGGCACAGCTTGAGGATGTGAAGGCAGCGATCCGCTATTTAAAAGCTCATGGAGAGCGTTTCTGCATAGATAAAGATCGGTTCGGTGTTATGGGAGAGTCAGCGGGAGGACAGCTGGCAGCCCTCACTGCACTGACAGGGGACAGAAAGGAATTTGACAAAGGGGATTATCTGGAATATTCCAGTGCAGTACAGGCTGCCTGCCCCTGGTATGTTCCTTCTGATCTGAGCAAAATGGTGACAAAATATCCGGAAAAAATGCAGGCAGGTGCTCCGGAATCTCTGCTTATAGGCGGGAATGCCGCAAGTGATAAAGAAAAGGCCGCCTGTGCCAGTCCGCTCAGTTATGTGACAGAACAGGCACCGCCTTTCCTTCTTCTTCACGGAACCTGCGACAGAACCGTTCCTTTTGACCAGGGAGAAATGATGTACAGGGCACTGGAGGAGAAAGGAGCAGATGTGGATCTGATCGCCATTGAGGGAGCAGATCACGCAGAAGTCCGTTTTTTCCAGCGGGAGATCTGGGACAGAATCGCGGTATTTTTTAAAGATAAGCTGTGCGGCTGAAACAGATATTCCGGAAGAAAACACAGAGAGAGCAGATGCAGAATATTAAGATTTATAGGAAATGGAGATGAGATGGGATGAAGGAGCTGCTGGTAGTGGTAGATATGCAGACGGATTTTGTAAACGGGGCGCTGGGGACAGAAGAAGCTGTAAATATTGTGGAAAATGTGGTCAAAAAAGTAAAAGAAGCAAAAAAATGTGGAAAAGATATCGTTTTTACTATGGATACACATGGAAGAAATTATCTGGAAACCCAGGAGGGAAGAAAGCTTCCGGTTCCTCATTGTATGAAAGGAACTGAGGGATGGAAGATCATTCCTGAACTCCAGAGTGAAATACAGGGTGCTGCAGTGCTGGAGAAACCATCCTTCGGAAGCGGGGAGCTTGCCCGTCTGGCAGAGGAAAACGGATACGATAGGATTCAGCTGACAGGAGTATGCACGGATATCTGTGTGATTTCTAACGCCCTGCTGCTCAAGACTGCTCTGCCTGAAGCAGAGATTTCGGTAGATGCTTCCTGCTGTGCAGGGGTGACGCCTGAGAGCCACAAGAATGCCCTGGAAGCAATGAAGATGTGCCAGATTCAGATTGAGAATGCGTAATCAATACCTGTACCGGGAGGAATTGTTATGCCTGAAAAAAGATTTAAATGGGTGATCGCGGCAGCCGGAGTAATTTTGTCTGCAGCATTGTTTTTGAAAATGGTGGTGGATCTCTTTTTTACCTATGCTGCAAGAGGAAAATCCCTGAAGCTTTTTACCAGCAGAAAAAGAGAGAAAGCAAAGAAAGAACAGTATGAAAACAGCTGGCTGAAGAAGCAGTCTCTAGAGAGTGTCTCGGTAAAAAGTACTGATGGGCTGAAGCTGAAAGGACATTATCTGAAGAATCCTCAGGAGAAAAGAATCATCCTCTGCTTTCATGGGTGGAGAGGAACATGGACAGGAGACTTTGATAAGCTGGCAGAATGGTTCTATGAAGAAGGAAGCAGCCTGCTTCTGGTGGAGCAGCGTGCCCAGGGAGAGAGTGAAGGAAAGTACATGGGCTTCGGCATCCTGGAGAGGAAAGACTGCCGGAAATGGCTGGATTTTGTAAGGAAAATGTACAGAGATAAGGAGATTCCCGTGTATCTTGCAGGCGTTTCTATGGGAGCAGCAACTGTACTGATGGCAGCAGGTGAGATTCCGCAGGGACAGGTAAAGGGAATTCTGGCGGACTGCGGTTTTTCATCTGCCTATGATATTGTACTTCGCACAGGGAAAAATATGTTTCATGTGAAGGAATATCCCCTGATGAAATGGCTGAACAGGCGGTGCAGGAAGAAAGCAGGATATGCTTTGGATGAATACACAGCCATGGACAGCGTATCCAGGACAGAGATACCGGTTTTATTTGTACATGGAGTTGCGGACGATTTTGTTCCCTGGGAGATGTCCCAGGCTAATTATCAGGCATGCAGAGGAAAGAAAAAGCTGCTCCTGGCAGAGGGGGCAAGGCATTGCCAGAGCTTTGAAGTGCTGGGCGATGTCTATAAAGATACGGTGAAAGAGTTTTTTGAGTGGGAAAAAGAATGCAGACTTGAGGGAAAATAAGCCTCAGGTCTGCATTCTTTTATAATATGGTTTATTATTTTTGAGAAATCCCAGACTGCACATTACCTGTTCTGTCTATTTTTGTTCAGCGAGAACATGGTTCAGAACCTGAATAAGAACTCCGAAATCAATAGGTTTGGCAATATGGGCATTCATGCCGGCCTCTTTTGTCCGGGCAATGTCTTCAGAAAAGGCATTGGCAGTAACAGCAATGATAGGGACTTGAGCAGCGTCTTTTCTGTCCAGAGCGCGGATGGTGCGGCTTGCAGTACAGCCATCCATCTCCGGCATCTGCATATCCATGAGGATCACATCTACAGACCCGGGTTCCAGTGTACGGAAGATATCCACGGCTTCTCTGCCGTTCCAGGCCTGGATAACTTCAGCTCCCATCATGGTCAGATATTCCGCAGCAATTTCCATATTGATCTCATTATCTTCCGCAATCAGGATTTTAATCCCGGAAAGACCGGAAGGCTGAACTGCGGGGGTATCTGCAGCGGAATCAGACTCCTGTGAAGTCTCTGATTCTGCTATTTGGAGAGGCAGGATAATGGTGATACAGGTTCCTTCTCCCAGAGTACTCTGAATTGCAATTTCTCCGCTCATCTGCTGGACAAGGCTTTTTACAATGGGCATCCCCAGGCCTGTTCCGGTAATCTTGGTGGGAGCAAAGGTGGTTTCCCGCGCAAAAGGTTCAAAAATTTTTTCCAGAAATTCCTGGGTCATGCCGATACCGGTGTCCTTCACCTGAAGCTGGTATTTACCGTGATTATTTTTGGCATCGATCTGGATTAAGTCCACATGGATCAAAGCACCCTCTGTGCTGTACTTAAAAGCATTGGAGAGGAGATTATTTAATATCTGGTTCAGGCGGAACTGATCACAATAGACCATGGGATTTTCCAGTTCGCTGGTAATGGTCAGCACTTTCTTTTCCCTGCGCGCCTGCTGAAGGAAAAGAGAGACGCTGTCCTCTATGCATGTTTTAAGGTTCATGGGAGCATAGTCCAGGGTGCCTTTTTCCCCATGTTCCAGTCTGGACATATCCAGGATATCGTTTACCAGAGTCAGGAGCTGCTTTCCTGCGTTTTCAATTTTTTCAATATAGTCCCGGACTTTTTCCGGATCCTCCACATTTTTTTTCGCCAGTTCAGATAAACCAGTAATGGCATTTAAGGGAGTCCGCATGTCGTGGGACACATTACTGAAGAAGAGGTTTTTCTTCTCCACAGTCTGTTTTGCGGAATTCAGGGCATTTTCCAGGAGCGCATGCTGCTGAAGCTGCTTGCGTTTTTCCATATCGATTTCCCGGAAACACATGATTACTTCATTTAAAGCAAGTCTCTTGTTATATATGATCTTTATGCTTACCCATTTGTATTCGTTTCCAAAACGCCGCTGGTAATCGCCGCCGAATTCATCAATACGGTCATTGATGAGTCTGCGGATGTTTTCAAGAGAGAAGCTCTGTTCAAATTCTTCATATGTTTTTTTATTTACCACTTGTTTTACTTCATTGATAAGGTGCTCGTAGGTTCCTGATTTTCCCAGTGTCTTTTTCACATCATCGGAAGATTTGATGGATTCATAGGTGCCGGTTTCATAATTAATACGGTAGATAGCATAATACGTATCACCCAGAATGGACAGGGTATCTGCTGTGTATTTCATCTTCCGTGTGCCTATATAAGCACGGATCATGGTGAAGGCCACTATCAGAATCAGACAGCCGCAGATAATGGACAGGATAATAATAGGACGGTCCCATTCATCATGGAGGATGTTGAAAATGGGAATCGTAATGACGGAGAGCCAGCCATTCTTCATAGTGTAGTAGTATACACCCCGCCTTTTTCCATCTAAATCAGTGATCGCAGAGGAGTGATCTGAGAGGCTGCCGCTTTCAATCTCCTGCAGAAGGGAGTGGATATATTTCTGGAAACCGTCCTGGGTCAGATCCAGATCACTGGCAGCATAAATCAGTTCTCCTGTGCCGTCGAAGAGGTAATAGGAACTGTTTTCAGGTATAGCTGACTTATTTTTGTGGGCGTGGAAATTCTCCATAAAAATGTCAAAAGCCAGAACATTTCCTTCCCCGTCCAGTTTTTTTGCCAGAGTGACGATACTCTTTTCGGTAATGGCATCTTTGTAGGCATTGGTAAAAATAATATCTCCGTCAGCTTCGATGGCCCTCTGATACCATTCCGTATTCTGGTATTGATAACTGTCGTCTCCTTCCCATGGTTCCGCGGCAATGATATTTCCATCGATGACCGCGTAAGGATCGATGATGTGGTAATTCAATATCTGAGAGACATGGGAAGAATAGGAGGCAAACCACTTCTGAAGCTCCTCGCTGTCTTCTCCCTCTGCCAGGAGCTCATTTACATTGGCAGAAGCAAGATTCAGGAAAAGTTTATACATGTTCATCCGGTTTTCTTCTTCGGAAGCATAGCTCTGCGCCAGATAGGTTGCCATTTCATTCGTGTTGTAAAGCAGTTTATCGCGTACCAGCACAATTCCCCAGATGATCAGCACGGAGAAAAAGATTAAAATCGCCACATTCAGCTTCATGGATAAGTCCAATTTAGGAATTTTCAAAGCACTTTTTCCAGTATTTTTATCAGCTTTTTTCAATATCAGCCGCCCCCTTTGTGCATATATAAAATTAAGTTTTTCTTTAGATTCAGCATCATTATAAAGGATTGGAAGGGGGATTTCAAGGTTGGAGACAGGGCTGCAGAACATCCATACAGAAATTTCAGAAAGGAAATCTTGATCTCTTTTCGCTGTTTCTGTTTCCGGCATGGAACAGGGAGAACGTACATTCCTGCTGTTTATGCATATGATGAAGAAGGAATGAAAATTCCGAAAAAAACAGGAGGTACTCTTTATTATGGGAATCATAAATGTAAATAAAATGACAGATGCTGCCCAGATAGACTGTGAAGGTACTTTGAAAGTGACACTGGAACTTTCCGCGGCGCCGGATATTTCTGCAAATCCCACAGATATCGTGCTGGTGCTGGACCGTTCCGGCAGCATGCTTGGAAGTCCTCTTGCAAATCTGAAAGCAGGGGCAGATACTTTTATTGATATTATTGATGAGACCACAGACAGCCAGAAAGATGGAGTCATCGGAGGCGGCAGTCATATAGGAATCGTCAGCTTTGACGGCACGGCAGCGGCAGATGTACCCCTGAGCACCTCTGTGTCTGAGCTGAAAACAGCAGTAGACGGGCTTACTGCCGGAGGCAGTACCAATCATGCAGATGCGTTTGCCAAGGCGGTGGAATCTTTCGATCCCGCTTCCTCAAATGAACGGGTCATTGTGATGTTTACCGACGGAAAAACTACGGCGGGACCAACGCCCGGTCCGGTGGCGGAAGCTGCAAAAGCAGAAGGAATTATTATTTACTGCATCGGTCTGGTGGGCTCAGACGGAATAAATGTGGATGACTTAAATGATTGGGCCACAGATCCGGATTCTGCCCATGTGGCAGTAACGCCGGATGAGGAAGAGTTGGAAGCACTGTTTGCGGAGCTGGCGAAAAATATCTCCAAACCAGGGGCAACGCAGATTACGATTGACGAAATCCTGAATCCTGATTTTCAGATTGTAAGTATTGATCCGCCAAGTAAAGGAAGCGCTGAGAAAATCGATACCAATTCTCTTCAATGGAAGATTTCTGAATTAGGCGTAAGGGGAAATGAAGACGCTGTGCTGGAGTTTTATGTCCGTCATGTGGGGCAGACGGGAGGAGTGAAGTCTGTGAATCAGTCTTTGCTTTATTCAGATAAGGAAAATCATTCGGTGACATTCCCTGATCCTTCTGTAAATGTAATGTGCGATGCAGAAGTGGATCAGGAAAAGTGCCCGGATCCGGTGGAGTTTTCTTTGGATGGCTGTCAGGATTCTCTGGAAGTGGATCTCGGGGATGTGTATCTGGAATCCCGGGGAAGGATCCTGCAGTTGGATGTTACCCTGAAAAAGATATGTCCCAACCGGCGCACGGCACTGGCCATTGTGCTGACAGAGGTGGACTGTGATGGAAAAGAGCATTCCAGAGGTATGAAAACACTTACGGTTCCGGCACATCACTATCCGGGATGCAGGGATATCAAAGTGAAATGTATAAAATTTGTAGTTCCTGAGGACCTGAATGTATGCGGCAGCGGGATGTGTAAAGAGAAAAAGTTTAAAGCAAGGGTAATCGCAAACAGTATTGACACAGATTTTAAATGCTGTGAGACAGCAGTTACTCTGTAAGGAATGAAAGTATAAAAAACAGACTGCCGTTTCTTAAGACGATAGACTGTCATACACTTAAGTCCGGCAGTCTTTAAAGTTTTGACTTTTACGGCTCTGAAAAAGTGATATAATAAATATGTTTGACAGTGACGCTGCCTGATTTAAAGGCAGAAACCGGGAGGAGAATTAAAAAGATGGCAAAAGATATGACACAAGGGCGTATTATCCCACAATTAACCAAGTTTACCATTCCCCTTATATTGGGCAACTTATTTCAGCTGACTTATAATGCGGCGGATTCTGTGATCGTGGGAAAATTTGTGGGGGATGATGCACTTGCGGCAGTGGGAACCGCGGGACCTATCATGAATATGGTGATCCTGTTTATCAGCGGTATGTGTATGGGCGCGGGAATCCTGATGAGTACACATTATGGAGGAAAAAAATATGACCTGCTGGAAAGACAGATCAGTACCACGATGCTGGGCGGCATAGGATTCTCTTTAGCGATTACAATTTTGCTGCTGCTGATCGCTCATCCGCTGCTGGAATTGCTGCAAGTTCCGGCGGATATTATGGAATCTGCAAAAGGATATCTGCGGATTATTTTTGTGGGATTGATTTTTACCTTTATCTATAATTTCTTTTCTAATACATTAAGGGCACTGGGAGACAGTAAAGTACCCCTTTATTTTCTGATCCTCAGTGCACTGTTTAATATAGTCGGTGATCTGTTTTTTGTTGTTGTGCTGAAATGGGGAGTGCCGGGGAGCGCTGTGGCGACCGTACTGAGTGAAGCTCTGTGCTGCATGTGCTGCATGCTTTACATTAAGAAAAAAATACCTTTGCTCTGCCTGGGGAAAAAATGGCGGGTGTTTGACAGTTCGATTCTCAGGACAACGATTTCTTACGGGATTACCAGTGCCCTGCAGCAGATGTGTGTCCAGCTGGGAAAAATCTGTGTTCAGACAGTGGTGAATGTGCAGGGAGTTGCTTTTATTGCTGCATTTACAGCGATCAACCGGGTGGATGACTTTGCCATGACGCCCCAGCAGAACATTGCTCATGCGACGACTACATTTATGGCGCAGAACAGGGGCGCGGGAAAGATCAAACGGATGAAAAAAGGATTTTTCTCATCCGTTTTTCTGGAACTGGCATATACCAGTGTGGTGGCGCTCATTACCTTTGTTTTTGCCCGCCAGATCATGGGGCTGTTTGTAGGGGCGGAATCAGAAGAAGTAGTGAGTCTTGGCGTGTCGTATTTGAAATTGATTTCCATTATGTATGTAATGCCGGCAGCAACCAATATTATCCAGGGCTTCTTCCGGGGGCTGGGTGATCTGAAAGTGACTTTGATCAGTACGATTTTGAACATGTCGGCAAGATTTTTTACTGCGTGGCTCATGATACATATTCTGCATGGAGGTTTTGACCGGCTGGCGTGGGCAAATTTCTTTGGATGGGTTGCCATGCTGGTGTTCCAGATTCCAATGATTCTTACACGGTGGAGGAAAGAGCAGGAGGTTTCAGAGATACAGGGGAAGTAAAGATGGAAATCCTGCATTTTTTTACAGAAAATTGGGTCACAGAAAATTCACAATTTTATTAGCACTCACCTCTTGACAGTGCTAATAATAAGTGTTATATTACAACTAGAACAAAGGAAGAGGAAAAAGAAAAGTTCCTGGAACCGAAGT
>PPYE01432483.1_pt1 | contig 118596 bp, 108 predicted proteins | sample 1559881 | NCBI WGS metagenome assembly PPYE01 (sample SAMN08240022, study PRJNA423297) | Human gut metagenome, whole genome shotgun sequencing project.
TTACAACAAAAAAATGAGATAGGCAAACCCTTTCGGGAATGTCTATCTCATTTTTTTAGGCTATTTTGCAACAGCCCCTACATATGGTGGAGATGAGGGGAATCGAACCCCTGTCCGAAAAGAAAGCGGTTAGAGTATCTCCGGGCGCAGAGTGCTTATTGAATTTCCCGCGGCGCGAGCGAACACACGCGCTTTACGCCTTGGTAGCTTCATGAATACCTGACGGGCGGCAAAGCTTAGGCCCGTGCATGTTCAGCACCTAATCGACGCCCCGACCCCGTGCGGTGCTAAAACGGGCGGGACGGTCGTGCCTAATTAGGCAGCGACGGCAACAGTGTTATTGTTGTCAGTTAATTTTGTTTGGCGCTTTTATCGTGGTGCACCGCCACGGCCCGCTGCTCACGCCCCTCTCCCCCCGTCGAAACCATTGCATCCCCATAACAAGCGGTGCCAGGCACCGCGGATGACAGTTTGTTCGCAAGGAAAAGGCGATACAGCCTTTGTATGATCGGATGTTAATGCTGCTTCAGCGCGCGGTCAATATCACGCTTCGCATCCCGCGCGGCGGCCGATGCGCGTTTGTCGTACAGTTTCTTGCCTTTGCACAATCCCAGTTCCACCTTGACGCGGCCGTGCTTGAAATACAGAGAAAGCGGAACCAGGGTGTAGCCCTGCAGCTTGATCTGCTGGGCCAGGCGGCGGATTTCCGTCTTGTGGGCCAGCAGACGCCGGGGGCGCACGGGATCACGGTTGAAGATGCTGCCCTGTTCATAGGGACTGATGTGCATCCCCTTCAGGATGATTTCCCCGTCATCGATATCGGCCCAGGCGTCTTTCAGGTTGACGCCGCCGGCACGCAGGCTCTTGACCTCGGTGCCCACCAGCTCGATGCCGGTTTCCAGCGCTTCGATCACAAAGTATTCGTGCCGCGCCTCGCGGTTCTGGGCAATAATCTTTCTGGGAGTTTTGTCCTGTGCCAAGCGCGTCACCTCCTTTGTACAGCTATGCGCCGGGGAGAAAATTATACTGCGGCAGGGTGTTCTTTGTCAAGAAAATTACAGTTCGCCCCGGCCTTCCATCGCCCGGTACAGGGTGGTTTCGTCGGCGTACTCCAAGCTGGAGCCCACCGGCAGGCCGTAGGCCAGGCGGGTGGTCCTGATGCCCAGGGGCTTGATGAGCTTGGCCAGATACATGGCGGTGGCCTCCCCTTCCACGGTGGGGCTGGTGGCCATGATGACCTCCTTGACCTGGTCGTCCAGGCGGGCCAGCAGCTCCTTGACGCACAGCTGGTCGGCACCGATGCCGTCCATGGGCGAAATCAGCCCATGAAGCACATGGTACAGGCCCTTGTACTCATGGGTGCGCTCGATGGCCTTGATGTCCCGGGGGGCTTCCACCACGCAGATGATGGAGCGGTCCCGCTTGGGAGATGCGCAGATAGGGCAGACTTCGCCGGAGGTATAGTCCTGGCAAAGCCGGCAGCGATGCAGGCGGGTCTTGGCGGCCTCGATGGCCTTGGCCAGCTCCATGGCCTGCTCGTTGGACATGCTCATGACCTCGTAGGCCATGCGGGTGGCTCCCTTGCGCCCCACGCCGGGAAAGCGGGAAAACTGGTCGATCAGATTTTCCAGCGGTTCAGCGTTCTGCGGCATGGCGTACCTCTCAGCCCAGGCCGGGGATGTTCATGCCGCCGGTCATCTTGGCCATCTCGTCGTCCGAATCCTTATCCACCGCGGCCACCGCACTGTTGACGGCAGCGGCGATCAGGTCTTCCAGCATTTCGATATCGTCCGGGTCCACGGCCTCCGGCTTGATCTTAACGGCGGTGATCTCGTGCTTGCCGGTCATGGTCACGGTGACCATCTCACCGCTGGCGGTGCCGGTGTATTCCCGGGCTTCCAGTTCCTCCTGCTTGGCGCGGATTTCATCCTGCATCTTCTGGACCTGGCGCATCATGGCCTGGGGATCGGGACGGCCGTAGCCTTTGGGAAGTCTTGCTTTCATGGAAATTTCTCCTTTGTTGTTTATCTTTGCCGGTTAGGGCAGACGGCATTCCTGCCGGGGATCACTTTTCTTCAATCTCCACATCCACACCCATGGCCTGCATCTGGCGGATGGTGTCGTCCACCGAGACGACCGGCTTTCCCGAGTCATCCTCCTTCGGCTTTTCGTACGGGCCGATGGAGTAACTCTGGTGGGTGACCTGGTAGATCAGTTCCTTGATTTGCTTGGACACATCCTTGTTCTTGCGGATGTAATCCCGGAAAGCATCGCTGCACTCAAACAGTACCCGACGGCCGTCGAAATACGCCCGGGTTCCCTGCAGGAAGGAAATCAGCAGCGGATCGTTTTCGGCCATGAGTTCCAGCACTGCCGACCACTGGGGGAACGGCTGGATGGGACCAGCGGGTTCCTTGGGACGGTGGCGGGGCTTGGGCTGGGCGGCAGCCGGCTGTTCCGGTTGCGCCGGTTGTTCCAGCGGGGGCAGTTCCGGCTGCAAGAAGGGCGGTTCACTCTCCTCCACGGAGGCCGGCTGGGTCTGCACCGGCGGCGCACTTTGCTGCACCACCGGGGGAACCGGATAACCGGCCGGGGCCGCGCTTTGTGCCACCGGCGGCACCGAATATGCCGGTGCTGGCTGGGCGGCCGCAAAAGGCTGGGGCGCTGCGGGCTGGGCCGCAGCCACCGGCTGGACCTCCACCGCGGCTTCCGGCTGGGTCAGAGAGAAAACCGCCAGTTCCAGCTCGATGCGCTGGTCGGTGCCGCGTGCCATCTTTTCCAGGGCGGAACCGAAGGCGTTGATGGCACGCACGGCTTGCCGCTGGGGAAAGTCCTTGCGGGCGGCGTAGGCGGCTTCCTCCTCCGGCGATGTGCCGGTAAGCAGCTTTTCGCCCCCGGGCAGGGCACACAGCATCAGGTTGCGGTAATGTCCGGCCAGCTCCATGCACAGGCGGCGCATATCCACCGACTGCTGGCGCAGCTGGGCAATCTCCTGCAACGCGGTGACCGAATCACCCTTGGCGATGGCATCGCTGATGGCAAACAGATACTGCCGGTCGGTGACACCGGCCATACGGCGGACCAGTTCTTCATCCACCGTGTTGGAGACACCGGCACAGGTATCCAGAATGGAGAGGGCGTCACGCATGGCGCCGTCCGCCAGCCGGCCGATGAGTTCCGCCGCGTTGGGGGCCAGATCGATTTTCTCCTGTTCGGCCACATACAGCAGCCGCCCCGCGATGTCCGAAGCGGTGATGCGCTGGAAGTCGTACCGCTGGCAGCGGGACAAAATGGTGGCCGGGACCTTCTGCACCTCGGTGGTGGCGAGGATGAAGATCACATGTTCCGGCGGCTCCTCCATGGTTTTGAGCAGCGCATTGAAGGCGGAGGTGGACAGCATGTGCACCTCGTCGATGATATAGACCTTGTACTTGCACATGGCGGGCAGGTAGGCGGTCTCATCCCGCAGGTCGCGGATATCATCCACGCTGTTGTTGGAGGCGGCGTCGATTTCGGAGATATCCAGCACGCTGCCGTCGTCCACACCCTTGCACACCGCACATTTGCCGCAGGGGTCCGGGCTGGAGGTATCCAGGCAGTTGACCGCCTTGGCGAAGATCTTGGCGCAGGTGGTTTTGCCGGTGCCCCGGGTGCCGGTGAACAGGTAGGCGTGGCCGATGCGTCCGGCGGCAATCTGGTTCTGCAGCGCCGTCACAATGGCTTGCTGGCCCACCACGTCGGCAAAACGCTGGGGACGCCATTTGCGGTACAATGCACGGTACACGCCAAACACCTGCCTTTCGGAACCGGAAATACAAAAACAAGAGCACAACCGTGCCCATAACACAAAACGGACAGGGCCGCGCGGGTGTGCCCCGCGGTTGTGCTGTTTTGCATACGGATGCAGGCTTGCCGCAGCACCGGGGCGCCAACGCTTAATGCTGCTCGGTTCCCCGCCTGACATGGTTCACGCGGTCCCCGCGCACGGGGCCCACATCCGTATGCAAAACAGCGCAAAGTGCCCTGTCCGCTTTTGTTATTATACATGATTTGTGCGTCGAATGCAAGAGGTCCGCGTCTCCCTGCCCTATTTTGGGTCCGGGGATTTACTTGTCTTCAAACAGCTGCTTGGCATAGTCGGCGCTGGCCTTGGCATCCTTGGCATAGAAATCCGCCCCGATCTGGTCGGCGAAGGACGGGGTAAGCACTGCACCGCCCACCATGACCTTGCAGGGCAGCCCGGCTTTGTGCAGTTCCTCAATGGTGGCCTGCATGCTGGGCACGGTGGTGGTCATCAGGGCCGAAAGCCCCACCAGCGGCGCGCCGGTTTCCCGCACGGCCTGCACCACCCGCATGGGGTCCACATCCCGGCCCAGGTCGGTAACTTCGTAGCCGTAGTTTTCCAGCACCACCCGCACGATGTTCTTGCCGATGTCATGGATATCTCCCTTGACGGTGGCCAGCACAACCTTACCCTTGCTGACGCTCTTCTGGCCGCTGTTGGCAATGGCCGTCTTGATTACGTCAAAGGCCGCCTGTGCCGCCGTGGCCGCCTGAAGCAGCTGGGGCAGGAACAAGGTGCCTTTTTCAAAGCCGTCCCCCACCGTGTCCAGGGCGGGAATCAGGGAAAGGTTGACCACATCCAGGGGTTCCCGGCTCAGCAACGCCTGTTCGGCGGCGGCCCGGGCCTCCTTTTTCAGGCCCCGGCGCACGGCATCGGCCAGCGGGTCCTCGGCGCCGGAAACCGCAGTTGCCTCCGCACCGGCATTCTTGGATGTCTGCACCGTCTGGATCTGCTGGTCAGCGTAGGCCTGCACATAGTCGGCGCAGCGCTCGTCCTGGACGGTGAGCACCCGGAACGCCCGCACGGCAGCCATCATTTCGGGGGTGTTGGGGTTCATGATGGCCAGATCCAGCCCGGCCTGCATGGCCAGGGTCAGGAAGGTGGTGTTCATGTACCCGCGGCAGGGCAAACCGAAGCTGATGTTGGAGACACCCAGCACGGTGCGCACCCCCAGTTCCCGCTTGCACAGCTCCATGGCCTTGAGGGTTTCGGCGGCGGAATCCTGTTCGGCGGAGACGGTGAGGGTCAGGCAGTCGATGTACACGTCTTCCCGGGGAATGCCGGCGGCGTCGGTGGCAGCCACAATCTTTTGGGCCACTGCAAACCGGCCTTCCGCCGTTTTGGGAATGCCATTTTCGTCCAGGCAGAGGCCCACCACGGCGGCACCGTACTTTTTGCACAGGGGCAGAATGGCCCGCAGGGATTTTTCCTCCCCGTTGACCGAGTTGACAATGGGTTTGCCGTTATAAATGCGCAGCGCCCGCTCCAGAGCGGCGGGATCGTTGGAATCCAGCTGCAGGGGCAGGTCGGTGACGGCCTGCAGTTCCCGCACCAGCATTTCCAGGGTGGCGGCTTCATCGATGCCAGGCAGCCCGGCGTTCACATCCAGCACCTGGGCCCCGGCTTCCGCCTGGGCCACGGCCTGGGCGCAGGCATAGCCGCTGTCCCCTTCCCGCAAAGCCTGCTGCAGCCGCTTTTTGCCGGTGGGGTTGATGCGCTCGCCCACCACCGTGATGCCTTCCACCTCCACGCAGCGCACAGGGGTGCACAGGCGGCTGCGGCGCACCGGTACCTTCTGGGCCGGGGTCAGCTCCGCAAAGGCCGCCCGCAGTTTCTGAATATATTCGGGGGTGGTGCCGCAGCAGCCGCCCACCATCGAGATGCCGGCCGCCGCGTAAGGCATCATCTGTTCCACAAACCCGTCGGCGGTCAGATCGTAGCTGCCGTCGGGGTTGGGCAGGCCCGCATTGGGCTTGACGAACACCGGCATACCGGCGGGCACCACCCGGCACAGCCGCTTGGCAAAGGGCAGAATCTCATCAGGGCCCAGAGAACAGTTGATGCCCACGGCATCCACGCCCAGACCCGCCGCGGTGATGCCGAAGCTTTCCACCGTGCAGCCGGTGAAGGTACGGCCCCTGCTTTCAAAGCTCATGGATGCCAGTACCGGCAGGGTGCTGTTCTCCCTGGCGGCCAAAACGGCAGCTTTCAGCTCGTACAGGTCGGTCATGGTCTCGATGACAATGAGGTCCGCGCCGGCCTGCACACCCGCCCGCACAATTTCGGCAAAACGGGCACAGGCATCCTCAAAGGACAGGGTGCCGGTGGGAGCCAGCAGTTCCCCCAAAGGCCCGATGTCCAGTGCCACCAGGGCCCCGTAAGGCTGGGCGGCACGGCGGGCGCAGGCAATGGAAGCCTCAATGGTCTGGGCGGCGGTATAGCCGGTACCGGTCAGTTTCTGCTCATTGGCGCCGAAGGTGTTGGCGTACAGGATGTCGGCCCCGGCAGCGGCATATTCCCGGTGGATGGCCTCCAGGGTATCGGGCATCAGGAAGGCCGCCAGCTCCGGCTTCTGGCCGGGCTGCAGCCCCCGTTTCTGCAGTTGGGTGCCAAGGCCGCCGTCCAGAAAGACAAAACGGCGGCGGGCAAAAATTTCCTCAATCGTCACAGGTCATCCCCCTCTTTCGGTAAGCGCAGGTTTCCCGCAGCAGGCAGTGGCCGCATCCGGCCCGGGCCCCGGTGACCGGGTGATCAGCGGTGCCCAGGATGGCGGTCACGCTCTTGCGCGGCGTGAGCAGATGCTGGGGTGTCACGGCCAGTCCCAGCCCCCGCACCGTATCCAGCGCCAGACACAGATCATGCTGCAGAGTCAGCGGACAGTCGCCGTAGCCCGGCGAATAGCGCCCGGTCAGAAACAGCCCCTGCTCCCGGGCCCAGCGACGGGCTTCGGCTTCCACATCGTCGCACAGTCCGTCCATCACGGCGGAGGCGGTGGCGTCCGTCGCCGCACCCAGGGCAATATCCGACAGTTCCAGGCGGCGAATCAAGGCATCCGCCCCACTGCCCAGGGTGACGGCCATGAGAACCAGGCCGCTGCATCCCTGCAGGTGCCGGGCCAGGTCCGTGCCCGCATCGGTCAGGTCCAATGCCGCCGGGGGCAGCGCCCGCCAGATCCCCCGGGGCGTGGCGGCCTGGCGCAGTTTGGCTTCGGCGGTGTCCAGCAGTTCGGTAGTGGCCTGGTCGGGCGTCCAGCCCGCCGCCCCCAGATACCGCAGCACGGTGCGGCGGTCCGCCGCATGGTAGGCAAGTTCCATGGTAGTTGTTTTACGCTGCCCTCTTACAGCAGGTCGCGGATTCCTTCGTACACGGCCACGGCCACTTCTGGGTCGTTCATGGCATACAGGTGCACGCCGTCGGCGCCGCCCTCGATCAGGTCCCGCATCTGGTTGACGGCATACTCGATGCCCGCCTTGCGCAGGGATTCGGGATCGTCCTGCCAGCGGGAGATCATGCGGGTGAAGGCGGAGGGCAGGCTGGCACTGGACAGGGCCACGGTGCGCTCGATCTGGGAGCGGCGCACGATGGGCATGACACCGGCGGACACCGGCAGGGTGATGCCGGCGCGGCGGGCCAGGTTCAGGAAACGGTAGAATTTGCCGTTGTCAAAGAACAGCTGGGTCAGCAGATGAGAGGCACCCGCCTCCTGCTTGTGACGCAGGTTTTCCACGTCAGCGGCCAGGCTGGGGGCTTCGGGATGGCCTTCGGGATAGCAGGCGGCGTGGATGTCAAATTCCGGCTTGGTCTGCCACACAAAGGCAGCCAGGTCGCTGGCGTGGTGGAAATCCGGGCTTTCGGGCCGGGCGGGGGTGCGGTCCCCCCGCAGGGTCAGCACATTGCGCACGCCGGCTTCATCCAACTCCTCCAGCAAAGCCGCTGCCTTGGCGCGGTCGCTGCCCATGCACAGGATATGGGCCAGGGGTTCCACCCCCAGCTCGTTTTTCAGAAAGCGGGCCACCTCTACGGTGGAGACTCCGCCGGCGGAACCGCCGGCGCCGTAAGTAACGCTGATAAAATCGGGATACAGCGTTTCCATGGTGCGCAGGGCATCCTTCATGCGCTCAAAGCGCACGGTCTCTTTGGGCGGGAAGCATTCGATGGAAAACACACAGGGTTTGCGCTTGAACATCTGCGAAATGAGCATGTTTCTTCTCCTTTGGCCTGTATGGCGAAAATACGGCCCGCCCGCCGAAAACAGGCGGGCAGGACCGGGATAACATATACAAATCAGGCGGCCGGGGCCAGCGGTTCCTCGGTCTGGACGGCCGAAGTCTGTACCTGCCAGCTGCCGTCGGCCTGACCGGTCACCGTGACGGTGCCTTGTTCGTCGGTGCGGTAGACGGTAATGCCGTTTTGGGCAAAACGGTCCATGACTTCGGCGTGGGGATGGCCGTATTCATTGTCCAGCCCGCAGCTGACCACCGCCACCTGCGGCCGCACCAGGGACAGCAGTGACTGGGTGTTGGAGGTGCTGGACCCGTGGTGGCCTGCCTTGAACAGGGTGGACGACAGGCTGCCGCCGCTGGTGAGAATCAGTTCTTCCTCCGCGTCGGCCTCGGCGTCCCCGGTGCACAGATAGGAAAACTGGCCCAGCTCATACCGAAGGCACAGAGAGGTATCGTTGAGATTTACATCTTCCTTGTCGTCGGGCATCAGGCCGGTGTACAGCACCGTGAGGGTTCCCTCCCCCACTGTCTGCTGCCAGCCAAGCTCCGCCTGCACGCAGGGCGTGCCGGTTTTCTCGGCGGCCTGCAGCACACGGCCCAACAGGCCGCTTTCGGTATCGGAGGCAGAAAGATCCGGCAAAAGCAGGGTTTCCACCTCAAAATTTTCCAGCACATCCTCCATACCGCCGATGTGGTCGGCGTGGGGATGGGTCATGACCACCAGGTCCAGCGTCTGCACCCCGCCGGCCCACAGATCTTCCACCAGGGTATCGGCACTTTGCTGGGTACCGGCGTCGATAAGGCAGTATTCCCCGCCGGAAGAAATGAGCACGGAATCCCCCTGCCCCACATCCAGAAAGGTCACGGTCGCCTGTCCCTCCTGCGGGGTCTGCAGGTCCGGCGCAGGACTTTCCAGGCCGAAGCTTTCGTACAGCTCCGACCAGTCGGGCAGAATCCCCTGACCGCCATAGGTATCGATGGCCCAGGACCCCACCGCCAGCAACACAGCGCAGATCACACCCAGCACCACCGTGCGGGTGGACAGTTCCGGGGCCGGGCCGTTGCCGCCCCGCTTAGCCATCGTACCCGGCAGAGAGCTTGCGCTCCTGCCACTGGGCTTGGGTTACCAGAACGGCGCGGGGCTTGGCACCCTCATAGGGGCCGATGACCCCTTCCTGCTCCATCTGGTCCATGATGCGGGCAGCGCGGGCATAGCCCAGCTTGCAGCGGCGCTGCAAAAGACTGGTGGATGCCTGGCCGGCTTCGATCACACATTCCACTGCCTGTTCGAACATGGGGTCACGGGTGTTGTCGCCGTCCTCGCTGTCACCGCCCTTGCCGCCCTTTTCGGCCACGGCGCGGCGTTCCATCTCGGCAATCATCTCTTCGTCGTACTGTTCGGAGCTGGTGGACTTGATGAAATTCAGCACCGCGCTGATCTCCTCGTCGGTGACATAGGTGCCCTGCACACGCACGGGCTTGGCCGCACCCACCGGCAGGAATAGCATATCACCGTTGCCCAGCAGCTTTTCGGCGCCGCCGGAGTCCAGAATGGTGCGGGAGTCGATCTGGCTGGACACCGCAAAGGCAATCCGGCTGGGGATGTTGGCCTTGATCAGACCGGTGATGACGTCCACGCTGGGACGCTGGGTGGCCACGATCAGGTGGATGCCCGCGGCACGGGCCTTCTGGGCGATGCGGCAGATATAATCTTCCACTTCCTTGCCGGCCACCATCATCAGGTCGGCCAGCTCGTCGATCACAATGGCGATATAGGGCAGATGTTCCATGCCGGGGTTCTGCTTGGCCAGTTTGTTGTAGCTCTTGATGTCACGGACGTTGTTTTCGGCAAAGAGCTTGTACCGGCGTTCCATCTCCGCCACCGAGGCTCCCAGAGCACCGGCCGCTTTGCGGGGTTCGGTGACCACCGGCATGAGCAGGTGGGGAATGCCGTTGTATTCCGCCAGTTCCACCACCTTGGGGTCGATGAGGATGAGCTTGACATCCTCCGGCCCGGAGCGGAACAGGAAGCTGATGATGATGGAGTTGACGCACACCGATTTACCGCTACCGGTGGAGCCGGCAATGAGCAGGTGGGGCATCTTGCACAGGTCGGCCACCTGGGCCTGGCCGGCAATGTCCTTGCCCAGGGCCATGGTCAGGGGGCTGCGCATATTGATATAGCTCTGAGCCTCAAACACGCTGCGGATGTTGACGGTGGAGCGGATCTTGTTGGGCACCTCGATACCCACGGCGGGTTTGCCGGGGATGGGGGCCTCGATCCGCACGCCGGCGGTGGCCAGGTTCAGGGCAATATCATCGGCCAGGCTGGTGATCCGGCTGACCTTGATGCCCGCCTGGGGCTGCAGCTCATACCGGGTTACCGACGGGCCGCGGCAGATGTCCAGGATCTTGGTCTTGACCCCGAAGCTGTCCAGGGTATTGACCAGAATATCGGCGTTGTGCTTCATCTCCCGCACCGCACCGCTCTCGTCCTCGGGGCGGTTGGCGTTGAACAGGTTCAAGGAAGGATAGCAGTAGGGCTGATGTTCCTTCTGCACCATGGCCAGGGCCTTGGCTTCCGGGGTCTGGGTGATGGGCACGGGACTGGAGATGGGGGCCGATGCGGAGTTGCCCACCTCTGCGCTGACCCGCAGGCGCCCGGCGGGCGCGGGCTGGTTGGCGGGCAGGGGTGCGCCGGACGCAGAAGGTCTCGCGGGCGCCGGCGCCGGTGCGGCGGCTCGGCCGCTGAGCAGATCGGACACCGGAATGCCCGCGTTCCAGGCGGCGGCCGCCGGGTCGATCATCTCGTCGTCCTCTTCGTCAAAGTTGCCGCCCAGGGTGGGAATGGCCGTTGCCGGGGCAGTCTGTGCCACAGCCGGCTGCGGCGCCGCGGGCTGGGGCTGTGCCATCTGGGAAAGGTCCAGGGTGGTGGCAAAGCCCTCCTCCTGGGCAGGCAGATCCAGATGCACCTCGGAGGAAACATCCTGGCGCACCGCAGGCTGCTGCGGCGGCACCGTATTCATGGCGCGGTTGATCAGGGCGTCCAGCTCGCTCTCGCTGGCCTGCACCACTTCGGGCTCCTCTTCCGGCTGGGGTTCCAGACGAAGTTCAAAATCTTCCTCCGGTTCCGGCTGACGCACCGGCTCAGGCGCGGGCGAGGTCTTTTTCTTGCGGCCTAGCTGTTCCAGCGGGTCCAGACCGAAGGTGCCGCCGGGACCGATCTCCACCTTTTGCAGCGGATCATGGCTGACCGCATTTTCCAGGGCACGGGTGGAGGCATCGGGACCCAGGTCCACATCAAAGTCGGGACGATAGGCCGTCTGCGGCGCCACAGGCTGCGCTTTGGCGGCAGGCTGAGATGTCGCAGCCGCCTGGGCCGACGGAGCCGCTGCGTTTTTGCGGGCTTTTTCTTCCTGCTCCAGGTAGGGCTCCACGTCAAAGGCCGGATGTTGGGCCGGCTGGGGCTGACGAGGCAACGTGCCGGTCAGATTTTCGATGGGTTCCTCCTCGGGCGACTGGCCGAACAGCGGGGTGTCGTAGGCAGTAGCCTCGGCACGGCGGGCGGCCTGGCTGTCCTCATACTTCTGCATGGTCTGGGAAACGAACCGTACCACATCCGCCGGGGTCAGGGCAAAGAAGACCATCAGTCCCATGGCGAACAGCAGCAACATGACGATGTTGGCGCCGGGGCGGCCGAAGAGAACCAGCAGCAGAGCACCGGCCCCGCCCAGCACACCGCCGGACCAGAACCGGGTATGCCCCCAGTTGAACAGCATCTTGATGATATCCCAGGCGGTGGATTCGTGTACCGCGAACTTGGAGAACACCACCGGGAAGCTGGCGCCCACTACCCCCATCAGGACCATCTTGGCCACAAAAACACCCACGCGATACCCGGATGCCACCAGATAGGCCAGATACAGTAAAAACGGGCCGAGAATATAGGTCATGATGCCGAAGGTGCCGAACAGGGCATTGCGCATCTGCAGCCAGAACGCCTGGCCGCGCACCAGCACCAGTGCGATTACCAGCAGGCCGAGCCCGGCCAAAAGCACACTTCTGCCCAGATACTGAGTTTCGGCCCGGCGCTGGGCCCGGCGCGAAGGCTGTTTGCGGGAAGACGAGGACGAAGACGACCGCCCCTTGCTGCTTTTGCTGCTCTTGCTTTTGGATGAACCGGATGAACGGGAAGACGAGGACGAACGATAGGTCGATTTGCCGGACCTTGAACTTGCCATCTTATCATACTCCTCTATGTAGATTCTGTGTTGTGACAGGGCCGCAACCGGCCCATGGCGCCGCTGTTCCCTGCCGGCGCCCGGTAAATTATGTAATGGGGCAAACTGCCCCTTATAGCATATAGGCTATTTTAGCACGAAACCCGACGGTTGAAAACCCCTGGAAGATATTTTACGATTTGCCTTTTCCATGCCCGGAAGCCCCGCTGCGGCCCTGCTCTATCTCCTTATAAAGGTAGCGCAGCGCGTCGTCCAACCCGCCCAGAGAGTCGATAAGCCCTTCTTCCACCGCCTGCTGCCCGTTGAGCACCGTGCCCATGTCCATGACCAGTTCCCCGGTGTTGTGCATCAGCTGGGTGAACCGCTTGGCCGATATGGCGGAGTGCCCTGCCACGAATCCTACGATGCGCTCCTGCATCTGCTCAAAATAGCGCAGGGTCTGGGGCACCCCCAGCACCATGCCGGAATGCCGCACCGGATGCACCGTCATGGTGGCGGTAGGCACGATAAAGCTGTGCCGCGCCGAAACTGCCAGCGGAATGCCGATGGAGTGTCCCCCGCCCAACACCAGGGTGGCGCTGGGTTTGCTGACCCCCGCAATCAGTTCGGCCAGGGCCAGCCCGGCCTCCACATCGCCGCCCACCGTGTTCAGGATCACCAGCAGACCTTCAATGGAAGGGTCTTCCTGGATATCCACCAGCAGCGGGATCACATGTTCGTACTTGGTGGTTTTCTGGTTATCCGGCGCCAGGGTGTGCCCTTCGATGGTGCCGATGACCGTCAGGCAGTGGATGGCATGGCGGCCCCGGGTGGCTTCGATAATGCCTTCCTCGGTGATCAGGTCGTGTTTCAGCCGGGCCTGGTCCGCCGGCTCGGGCGCGCGCTCCGTTTGATTTTTCAAAAAGATGTCCCCTTTCCTGGGATTTGCTCCCTTTTCAGTATGGCCGGAGAACCGGCAAAATATTTTTTATTCACGATACACGGCCTATTGTTTTGTGCCTGTTAGATAAAAATTTGACAATCTTAGGGAAATCCATTATACTTTTTATATAGTTTTGACAGGGCACGGAGCAGTGCCAAGAATTTGAGGGGGCGTACGACAGTGGCCACACAGAACAAGGCCTCCCTGCCGGTGATCAAGCGGTTGCCCAAATACTACCGCTATCTGAACAACCTGGCGGCGGAGGGCCGGGACAAAATTTCATCCAGCGAACTGGCGCGTATGATGGGGACCACCGCCAGCCAGGTGCGGCAGGATTTCAATTGTTTCGGCGGATTCGGACAGCAGGGCATCGGGTATAAGGTGGATGTACTGTTATCGGAGATCAGCAAGCTGTTGTTTGGCGACGGCGAACTTCTGCCCACCATCCTCATCGGCGCCGGACGTCTGGGCACAGCCGTATCCAGCTTCATCTCCCGGGATACCAACGGCTATCGTCTGCTGGCCGTGTTTGACATCAACCCCGACCTGATCGGCAAGGAGATGGCCGGTGTGCCCATCCACGCGCTGGATGAGCTGGAATCTTTCTGTGCCGAGCACAAACCCGTGGTGGCGGTGCTGTGCGTTCCCCGGCAAAGTGCCACCGAACTTTCCGGCGAATTGGTCCGGCTGGGAATTCAGGGATTCTGGAATTTCAGCCACTATGATCTCTCGGTGGAATATCCCAATGTGACCGTGGAGAACGTACATCTGGGCGACAGCCTGATGAGCCTGGGTTACCGGCTGCGTAACCGGGAAGAATAAAACAAAAAAACAATACGGGAGCAACGGGCGCGGCCTTCACGCCGCGCCTTTGTTCGGCGCAAAAGCCGGGCGGCTGCCCCAACGGAGAATGGTACAATGGCAAAACTGTATTTTCGCTACGGCGCCATGAACAGCGGCAAAACCACGGCCCTTTTGCAGGTGGCCTTCAACTACAAGGAACGCGGCATGCGGGTGCTGATCCTGAAAGCCAGCATCGACACAAAAGGCGGGGATCACATCGTTTCCCGGCTCGGCGTAAGCTGTAAAGTGGACAAACTTGTCACCCCGGAAATGAACATTCTGGAGGAGGTGCGCGCGGATGCCGAAGCCCACGGCAGGCCTGCCTGCGTGCTGTGCGACGAAAGCCAGTTCTTCACCCCTGCCCAGGCGGAACAGCTGTTTCTGGTCACGGTGGACCTGGGAATTCCGGTAATCTGCTACGGGCTGCGGGCCGATTTCATGCTTCGTGGGTTCCCCGGCTCTACCCGCCTTTTGGAACTGGCCCACTCCATTGAGGAGATGAAAACCATCTGCGCCTGCGGACGCAAGGCCATGTGCAATGGCCGCAAGGTCAACGGCGAGTTCGTGTTTGAAGGCGCGCAGGTCGCCATTGACACGGTGGACAACGTAGAGTACGAAAGCCTGTGTCCCCAGTGCTGGTACCGGGAGTACCGGGCCTTTCTGCGCAGAACCCGCGGCTGAACCGCTTTTGAAACAACCGTATTTTTCCCGCCTCCGGTGTGCAGAATATGCACACCGGAGGCTTTTTTGTTCATGACGCACCTTTTTTGTGCAGGGCAATCTGACAGGATGCGCATTTTTTGCACGCAGCAAACCACATCCGCAACAATTTTGCGTTTCCGCATATGATGTGCATTTTTGGCATTTGTTGCAACATTTCGTATATTAGACAAGCTTTTTGTTGATTTATTTTGTATATATCGTTTTGTTACCATTTTGTTTTACTTTTTTCATGGCAATTGCAACTCGTCATTTTGTACAATGTTGCCGCTATTTAATCGTTAAATTTGACAGCAGCATCAATTTTGAATTGTAAACATAGACAATAATTGCGCGTTTTTAATGTGGCCGAACAGAATCAAGTATTTTTTTGTCTTCAAAGTTTTGCTATGATAATAGCGTTGGGCAGGTCGCGGTGTTATCCGCACCTGTATTGTGAATTCTATTTGTTAGGAGGACAAAACAATGAAAAAGGCGATTGCACTTGCACTGGCCGGCGTGATGAGCGTTGGTCTGCTTGCGGGCTGCGGCAGCTCCGGTTCTTCTTCGTCCGGTGCCGCTTCCGAATCCGCCACCGGCGAAACTTCCGCCACCACCGCTTCCGATTCCGGCTCCGGTTCCGGCGATCTGTCGATCAGCTGGTGGGGCGGTGACAGCCGTCACACCGCTTACCAGAACGCGCTGGCCGCTTTCACTGAAGAGACCGGCATCCAGGTCAGCACCCACTACGGTGCCTGGTCCGGCTGGGAAGACCAGACTTCCGCCGCTCTGTACTCCGACAACGCCGAGGACGTCATGCAGGTCAACTGGAACTGGCTGAGCCAGTACAGCGGCGACGGCAGCAAGTTCGTCGACCTGAACGAGTACTCCGACATCATTGATCTGTCCCAGTTCCCGCAGAGCACCCTGGATGCCTGCACCGTGGCCGGCAAACTGCAGGCCCTGCCCGTCTCCATGACCGGCCGTATCTTCTACTGGAACATGAACACCTTCAAGCAGGCCGGCATTGAGGAAGTTCCCTCCACTCTGGACGACCTGTACGCGGCAGGCGAAGCCTTCAAGACCAACCTGGGCGATGACTACTATCCCCTGGCCCTGGGCGAATACGACCGCATGCTGCTGATGACCTTCTACCTGGAAAGCACCTACGGCAAGCCCTGGGTTGAGGACAACACCCTGCAGTACACCGTGGAGGAGATTGCCACCGGCATCGACTTCATCCAGAGCCTGGAAGACAACCACGTCATCCCCAGCCTGCAGACCATGAATGCGGCCGGCATCGACGGCAACAACTCCATCGACAAGAGCGAACAGTGGATCAACGGCATGTACGCCGGCATCTTCGAATGGGATTCTTCCGCCACCAAGTACCAGGGTTCCCTGGCTGATCCTTCCGGCTTCACCGTCGGCAACGAGATCAAGTTCGGCGACAAGGCCAACGGCGGTTTCTCCAAGGTTTCCATGGGTCTGGCCATCACCGAGACCTGCCAGGATAAGGAAGCGGCTGCCAAGCTGATCAACTTCCTGCTGAACGGCGACGGCGCCAGCATCATGGGTTCCGAGTGCGGCATTCCCAACTCCGCTTCCGGTCTGGCTGCGGCCGAGGCTGCCGGTGCTGTGGACGAGCTGGTTCTGGAAGCCAACACCAAGGTCATGGCGTTTGTGGACTTCCAGCTGGATCCGACCTACGAAAGCAACGATCTGAAGGCCAACCCGGGCGGCGTTTACACCGACGTGTTCGGCGGCTACAGCTACGGTGAGTACGCTGATTCCACCGAGGCTGCCACCGATCTGTACGACGGCGTGACCGAAGCGCTGGAGGATGCAGCCAAGGGCTGATCCCGCCATCTAAATCTGTAAGCCAGCTTGCGCCGGCCCCCACGATTTGATACGAACCAAACGGGGGCCGGCGCTCTTGCTGGTACTTCAGTTCTGAACAAATCATGAACACTGCGGTCTTTGAACCGCCAAGGACATTGGGGCTGCGTCCCGCAAACATCATTTCGCAAAGGAGGCATTTGAATGAGCACCGCTTCTGCATCTGTCAGACGTTCGCCGTTCAAAAAATGGTGCGACCAAAACACCGGCTTGTTCTTCCTGATTCCCTGGATTCTGGGCTTCTTGATCTTCAAGTTCTATCCCTTCGCCAGCTCGCTGTACTACAGCTTCACGGATATGAACTTCTTCAAGGGCATCCGTGAATACGGAATCATGAACTACATCGATATCTTTACCGAGAAAGAAACCCGTACGGCACTGCTGATCACCTTCAAGTACGCTTTCATCACCGTTCCCCTGAAGCTGGTCTTTGCTCTGTTCATCGCGTACATTCTGAACTTCAAGATCAAGTTCGTGAACCTGTTCCGTACCGTGTACTATATTCCGTCCATTCTGGGCGGCTCTGTTGCCATCGCCGTGCTGTGGCGCGCCCTGTTCCGCGACACCGGTGTCATCAACACCCTGCTGTCTTTCTTCGGCATTCAGGGCCCCGACTGGCTGGCCGACCGCACCTGGGCGCTGTTCATCATCTGCCTGCTGCGTGTGTGGCAGTTCGGTTCCGCCATGGTGCTGTTCCTGGCTGCATTGAAGGGCGTTTCGGTGGATCTGTATGAGGCCGCCACCATTGACGGTGCTTCCAAGACTCGCCAGTTCTTCTCCATCACCGTTCCCATGATCACCCCGGTTATCTTCTATAACCTGGTCACCCAGATTGCCCAGGCGTTCCAGGAATTCAACGGCCCGTACATCATCACGGGCGGCGGTCCCCGGAACTCCACCACCCTGGTTGCCCTGCTGGTGTACAACTACGCCTTCAAGGAAAACGAGATGGGCATGGCCTGCGCCCTGGCCTGGGTCATGTTCGTGATCGTCATGGTGCTGACCGTGATTGCCTTCAGCAGCCAGAAGCACTGGGTCTACTACGCTGACTAAGGACGAGGGAGGAATCGAAAATGACACCTATGAAACTTGAAACCCGGCATAAGATTGCCAGATTCTTCCAGTATTTTGTCCTGATTGTGGTCGGCTTTGTGATGATCTATCCCCTGCTGTGGATGATCGGCGCCACCTTCAAGAGCAACGCGGAAATCTTTACCAGCATCGGCTTTATTCCCACCAACCCCACTCTGGACGGCTACATTGCTGCCGTGACCCAGAACTACGGCGGCGATATCAACATCTGGCGCGCCTTCCTGAACACCTACAGCTACGTGATTCCCAAGGTCATCTTTACCGTGATTTCCTCGGTGATCGCCGCCTACGGTTTCAGCCGCTTCAAATTCAAGGGCCGGGACGTGCTGTTCTCCATCATGATTTCCACCCTGTTCCTGCCCCAGGTTGTGCTGAACGTGCCCCAGTACCTGATGTACAACACCTTCGGCTGGATCAACAGCCCCCTGTACCTGCCCCTGTGGGTGCCTACCCTGTTTGCCACCGAAACTTACTTTGTGTACCAGCTGGTGCAGTTCATGCGCAGCATCCCCCACGATCTGGACGAAGCCGCTTCCATTGACGGCTGCGGCCCCGTGAAGATTCTGTACAAGATCATCTGCCCCATGCTCTCCCCCTCTCTGGTGGCCTGCGGCCTGTTCCAGTTCATGTGGAGCTGCAACGACTTTATGGGTCCCCTGCTTTACGTGACCACCCCCACCAAGTACCCCATGTCCATCTTCGTCAAGCTGTCCATGGACGGCGACACCGGTTTCAACTGGAACCGTATTCTGGCTCTGTCCCTGATTTCCATCATTCCGCAGCTGATTGTCTTCTTTGCTGCGCAGGACGCCTTCATCGACGGCATTGCCGCCGGCAGCGTCAAGGGCTAAACTTTACAGTAACCCGGTAGTTATCCGATAGGATGCAAGCTGCCCCGTACCGCTTGAAACAAAGGGGTACGGGGCAGTTCGTTTTAGAATATCCTGCGCCTTTTCGGCGCTGAGCATACAAAACCGCCGCACCAAAAAAGGCGCGGCGGACGGCAGAAAATTCAGTTACCTTTATTCACACGTTTGAAATACTGACGGTACTGCTGAGGAGAAAGGCCGGTGGCATCCTTGAACACCCGCCGGAAATGGGCGCTGGTCATAAACCCCGCTTTTTCCGCCACGGTGGAAATGCTGTCATTGGTCTTTTCGATCAGACTCTGCGCGGCCTTGATGCGCACACCGTTGATGTACTCGATCAGGCTCAGATTGATGGTTTTCTTGAACAGACGGCTCAGATAATACGGACTGATATAAAACTGACTGGCAATCCCGGTCAGGGTCAGTTTCTCGGCATAATGTTCCGCTATGTAGCTCTGGATCTGATCCACAATACGGTTGGTCACCCGGCCGTTGTCACCGCCCAGTTCCTTCTGGGTTTCGCACATTTTCTGCAGCTGCAGAAGCAGGGTGGCCAACAGCATTTTTCGTGCGGCATGGCTTTCCGGCTCTTCGCCCTGAATGGCAATCATCTGCTGCAAAACCGAGTATACATAGTTCTGCTGCTTGACCGTTATGTTGCTTAACAGATGGTTTTCTTCCTGACCGAGGAAGGTAAAGAAGTCCAGTTCGGGAAAGGCATCCACAATTTCCTGCAGATATTCCGCACTGAAGTTACAGACGATCCGGCTGGAGGGGCCATCCCCCACCGAGCCGGTCTTATGGATCTGGTTTTCGCCGATCATGATCACGCTGCCGGCATTGACAATGTAGGCAGCATCCTCAATGAAATAACGGCGGGTTCCTTCCACCTCATAATAGATTTCATATTTGTGATGGGTGTGGAAGGTGGACATTTCATAATTGGTTTCATACCCGACGTACTCAATGAAAAAGTCCACATGGGGAGAATAGGTATATTCGCGCACCAAGATCACTTCTCTCCTTATTCCCGCTGCAAAACTGCGGTTCATTTTTGTCGTTTTCTAAACAATAGCACAATTTTTGCTGCTTTGCAAATCATTTTTCAATCGGGAGGTCCCTTATGCAGATCAAGCTTCTTCGCGCCATGACACGCAGCGCCGTATTTGAGATTAGCAACAAAAGTTGCTATTACTCTCCCGCCCCCTACACGGTGCTGCTCAACGGGCAGGCCGTGCTGCAAGATTGCAAAACGAATGTTTTCTCCCTGTATGCACTGGAACCTGGCCGCGAATACACCGTTTCCGTGCAGGGCGATTCCGAAACGGCTCCCCTCACCTTCCACACTGAGACGGAAACCGCTTTTGTGGATGCATCCCGCTATGGACTGGCCGGCGACGGTGTGACCGATGACACCGCCAAACTGCAGGCTGCCATCGCCACCTGCCCGCCGGGCGGCACGGTGTACGTACCCGCCGGCACCTACCGCACCCAAAGCCTGTTTCTGCGCAGTGACATCACCCTGTATCTGGAAAAAGGCTGCACCCTGCTGGGCGGCACCGATCGCAGCCAGTACCCCATCTTGCCGGGGGTTCTGCCTTGCTGCGATGAGGTGCACGAACAGTATCTGGGCAGCTGGGAAGGCAACCCCCTGGACTGCTTTGCCGGCCTGATCAACGTGATCAATGTCCAAAATGTGGTCATTACCGGCGAAGGCACCATTGACGCCAACGCCGACGCCGGCGACTGGTACGACAACGTCCGTGTGCGCCGCGGCGCCTGGCGCCCCCGGCTGTTCTTTACCAGCAAAGCCAAAAATGTGGTCCTGCATGGTGTCAAGGTACGCAACAGCTATTTCTGGACCATCCATCCCACCTACTCCGAAAATCTGGACATCCTGAACATCGACATCCTGAACCGGGCGGACAGCCCCAACACCGATGGCATCGACCCGGAAGCCTGCAGGAATGTCAACATCATCGGCGACAACGTTCATGTTGGTGACGACTGCATCGCCATCAAGAGCGGCAAGGTCTTTATGGGCATGCGCCTGGGCATCCCCTGCGAGAACATTGTCATCCGCAATTGTCTTTTGGACCGGGGTCACGGCGGTGTGGTGATCGGCAGTGAGATGAGCGGCGGTGTGCGCAACGTGCAGGTGGTACAGTGTCTGATGAACCAGACCGACCGGGGATTCCGCCTGAAGACCCGCCGGGGCCGCGGCAAGAACGCCGTGATCGACGGCCTGGTCTTCAAGGACATTGAGATGCGCGGCGTGCTGAGCCCCTTTGTCATCAACATGTTCTATTTCTGCGACCCCGACGGCAAGACCGACTATGTACAGAGCCACGATCCCCTGCCCGTGGACGAAATGACTCCTCGGCTGGGCAGCTTTGTACTGGAAAACGTGACCGCCACCGACGCCCAGTATGCCGGATGCTGGTTCAGCGGCCTGCCGGAACAGCCCATCGAAAGCGTAGAGATGCGCCATGTGCGGATCAGCTTTGCGGAAAACGCCGGCCGCGGCCAGGCCGCCATGATGTGCAACGCCGAGCCGTGCAGCAAGCTGGCTGTCTTTGCCGAAAATGTGCACCGGATTCATCTGCACGACGTTCAGATCACCGGCTATGCCGGGGAACGGCTGCAGCTGACCCATGTGGACGAATTCACCGAGGATTAAATTTTCAGGGAGGATTGCACCATGACCCACCAAGAAATTCTGGATACCCTTGGCCAGTATGTGGATTACCTGATTGAGGGCAGCACCGCCGCAGCGCCGCTTTGGAACATCGAAATGGTCCGCAGCGGCAAGCCCAACAAATGGAACTACATTGACGGTTGTATGATCACCGCCTGTCTGAGCCTGTACAAGACCACCGGCGACGAGAAGTTCCTGACCTTCTCCCGCAACTTTCTGGATTACTTCGTCAAGGACGGCGGCGTGATCGAAACCTACAGCGTGGAGGAATACAACCTGGACAACGTCAACCAGGGCAAGAATCTGTTCACCCTGTATGACCTTACCGGGGAACAGCGGTACCGGGACGCCATCGAGACCATCCGCAGTCAGCTGGAAACCCATCCCCGCACCAAGGAGGGCAATTTCTGGCACAAGAAAATCTATCCTTGGCAGGTCTGGCTGGACGGCACCTACATGGCACAGCCTTTCTACATGGAATACGAAACCCGCTACAATGGCATGAAAGGCTGTCTGGACAGCTATCGCCAGTTCATGAACATCCAGAAACACATGAAAGATCCAGCCACCGGTCTGTACTACCACGGCTATGATGAAAGCCGGGAAATGTACTGGGCCAACCCCGAAACCGGCTGCAGCGCCAACTTCTGGCTGCGTGCCATGGGCTGGTTCCTGGTGGCCATGGTGGACGTGCTGGAACGCATGGACGAACAGCTGTACTATGAATACCGCGGCATCATGAGCATGCTGAAAGACGCTGCCGATGCCATGGTCAAGTTCCAGGACAGCGAGACCGGCATGTTCTGGCAGGTCATTGACAAACCCGGCGTGCCCGGCAACTATCTGGAGACTTCCGGTTCCGCCCTGTTCGCCTATGCCATGCTCAAGGGTGTGCGCCTGGGCTATCTGCCCAAGCGCTTCGCCGCCTACGGCGAAAAAGCCTTCTACGGCACCTGTGACAAACATTTGGGCGTAAGCACCGACGGAAAGTTGCAGCTGTCCGGCATCTGTCTGGTGGCCGGTCTGGGCGGTGCCACCCGCCGGGACGGCAGCCTAGAATACTATTTCAGCGAACCCGTGGTGGAAAACGACGCCAAGGGCGTCGGTCCCCTGCTGCTGGCTTATACCGAAATTCTGGCCGCCAAAAAGACCGGGCGGTAAAGCATCCCTTTCCGTCATAAAGGAGGAATTTTGTATGGCAACCTTTCTGATTGGTGCCCGTCTGCACGATTACGGGCAAGGCACCCCCGACGAGCTGTTTGCCCGTGTGGCAGCCGACGGTTTTGCGGCGGTTCAGCTGGCCTACAAAAAATGTGTGCCCGGTGTAAAAAGCTACGCGGATGTGACCCCGCAGCTGGTGGCCGACACGGTGGAAGCCGGAAAGCGTCATCACATTCAGGTGGCGGTGCTGGGCACCTATGTAGAGCTGGCTCTGGACGATGAGGCCAAACGCACCGCCAATGCGGCCGACTTCAAAAGCCAGCTGGCGGTCTGCAAAGCGCTGGGCGCCGGATGCATCGGCACCGAAACCACCAACATGGCCCTGCAGCCTGCCGGCACTACCCGGGAACGGGCCCAGTATCTGCTGTGCAAGAGCCTGGAAACCATCCTGCCCGAAGCGGAGCGTCTGGGCGTGACCGTGGGCATCGAGCCGGTGAGCTATCACAGCATGAACACCCCCGAAGCCACCCGCCGCATTCTGGATACCATGGCCAGCCCTGCGCTGAAGGTGATTTTTGACGCCGGCAACCTGCTGACCGCCGATGCCGTGGCCCATCAGGACCAGCTCTGGGACCGGGTTGGATCTTTGCTGGGAGATCGTCTTGTGGCGGTCCATTTCAAGGGCGAGACGTTTACGCCGGAAGGGAAGCCCCAGTCCACCAGCCTGGAAGAGTCGGTCATTGATTTTTCCGGTGCCTTCCGCATGCTGCGTGCCCTGCCCCAGACCTTGCCGGTGCTGCGGGAAGAAGCGGTTCCCGCCCGGGCGGCCATCGACATTGCCCTGATCCGGCAATACTTTGAGGAATAAGGAATTCGCATGGAGAACGATATGGCACGAAAGATTGTGACCGTCCGTGCAGACGGCAGCGGAGATTTTACCACTCTGTCCGCTGCAGCGGCAGCACAGGCCCCCGGAGCGCCGGTACAGTTTCTGGTCGGGCCCGGTGTCTATCACGAACGGCCTTTTCTGGAATTGGACGACTACATCATCACCGGTGCCGGAATGGACCGGACGGTGTTCAGCTCCGGTGTGGGCGGCCGTGACCCCTGGCCCGGAGAGGCCAAAATCGGCACTTTCCGCAGCTGGACCCTGTTTTTGGGCGGCGGCAATGTCCGGGTAGAACACCTGACCGTGGAGAACACCGCCGGGGACGGCGCCAAGGCTGGGCAGGCCCTGGCCGTCTATGCGGACGCGACCCGGGTGTGCATGACGGACGTGGCTTTGCACGGCAACCAGGACACCCTGTTTCTGTCTCCCCTGCCCCTGGCTGTGCGGGAGCCCAACGGCTTCCGCGGTCCCAGGGAAAACAGTCCCCGGCTGGACACCAGGCAGTATTACCGCGGCTGTATCATCAGCGGCAATATCGACTTTATTTTCGGCGGAGCCAATGCGGTATTTGATCACTGCCGCATCATTCCTCTGGCACACGAAAGCGGGGTCAGCTATATCACCGCTGCCAACACGCCCCAAGGAAAGCCCGGTTTTCTGTTTGCCGACTGCACCGTGCAGGGAACCTGCCCCGCCAAAAGCGTATTTCTGGGGCGTCCCTGGCGCGCCTACGCCCGGGTGTTCTGGCTGGATTGTCAGCTGAGCGGAGAGATTCATCCTGACGGCTGGGACAACTGGAACGATCCCGCCAACGAAACCACCGCCCGGTTCGGCGAAAGCGGCTCGCATGGCGCCGGTGCCGCCCCGGTCCGGGCTTTCGGTACGGTGAACGATCCTGTTCAGACCGCTGCCATGCAGCGCATGCGGGATGAGTTCCGCCGGGACTTTGGGTTTGCCGAATAACCACGCATAAAAAGAGCGCCGAGTCTGTGCCATCAGATTCGGCGCTCTTGCTGTTTATATATAATAAGGTAAAGAAATTACCGGTCCGGCTCGCAATCCAGGATGGAGGGAATGTTTTCCCAGCGTTCCGGTTCCGCGGCATAGCGTTCCTTGATCCAGGCCACGGCTGCGTCCAGCCCGTCCTGGTTGCCCTCAAATTCCGCCTGTGTCAGCTTTTCCTCAGCTGTATGTTCCAGGCTCCAGGGGCCCGGCCACACGGTGGCGGTCAGGTATTCCACCTTTTTCTTGCCGCTTTCGTCTGCCGGGTCCGGCTTTTTACCCGGCATGACCAAAAAACGCATGCCGCCTTCCGCCCCGGAATAGGGATTGCCGTTGTGAAACCAGTGATAGATGGGCAATGCGAAGGACATGAACCGTACGCCTCCTTACAGAGAAATCCTGATACAAAAACAGCGCACCAACATACTGTCAGTGCGCTTTTTGGAGCGGGATACGAGTCTCGAACTCGCCACCTACTGCTTGGGAAGCAGTCACTCTACCGGATGAGCTAATCCCGCAATGGAAGTTGAATCCGCCGGTGCCCAGGTTCGGGCAGGGCAACCCCTTGTAGGAAAGAGTCGCACCGTCGGTGCCGCCGCGGACGGGTGTCTCGGTGGGTTCCAGGCCGGCGGCCTGGATGGCCTTGCGGGCATTTTCGATCAGGTGGAAATGGGGCTTGATCTGCTCCACCATGTTGCGGTAACTGTCCTTCAGATCCAGTTCCACCGTGCCGGCGCCGTACTTTTCGTTCAGGCAATCGGCAATGTGCTGCATCTGGGATTTGCGTGCCTCAAAGCGGGCTGCGTCATGGTCACGGACAATATACCCCAGCTTGGCTTCGGTCACATCGCCCACCATGCTGCAAAGATGGAAGAAGCCTTCATACCCTTCGGTGTGCTCCGGGCGGGAGAATTCCGGCAGGGCATTGTGGTACTCGATGGCAATGTTCTGGGCATTGCGCATGGTATTCTTGGCGCTGCCGGGATGCACCGAAAATCCGTGCACCGTAACCACCGCACCGGCAGCGTTGAAGTTTTCGTAGTTGATTTCCCCCACGTCGTCGCCGTCCATGGTGTAGGCCCAGGCAGCACCGAAGCCCTGCACATCAAACAGGTCGGCGCCCTGGCCCACCTCTTCGTCCGGGGTAAAGGCCACGCAGATCTTGCCGTGGGGACGGTTTTCACTCTGCAGGCGCTCCACCATGGTCACGATTTCGGCCACACCGGCCTTATCATCGGCGCCCAGCAGCGTAGTGCCGTCGGCAGTGATCAGGGTCTGGCCCTTCATGGAGGCCAGGAACGGGAATTCGCTGACATGCATCACGGCACCGGTGGCGGGCAGGGTCACATCGCCGCCGTCATAATTTTCATGCAGCTGCGGACGGACATTCTCGCCGGAAGCGTCCGGGGCGGTGTCCATATGGGCAATGAAGCCCAGACCCGGCGCCTGTTCGTATCCGGCCGTGGCCGGCAGAGTGGCATACACATAGCCGTGTTCATCCACGCGGGCATCAGCCAGCCCCAGGTCCAGCAATTCCTTTTGCAGGATGTTGGCCAGATCCAGCTGGCGGGCGGTGGTGGGATGGCTGGTGCTGTCCGGGTCGGAAGTGGTATAGACCTGGGCATAGCGCAGGAAGCGTTCATAAGCACGCATAAACAGAATCTCCTTTTTACTGAAGTTGTAAAACCGTTGCCATTGTAGCACAAAAAGAAGCATTTTCCAAGATGGGGGCCTTTTCAAGACCGTTGTTTTATGTTAGAATTATGAAGATTATAAAGGCAATTTATGCCGTTTGGCAAATCATAAATCCGATAACAAACAGGGAGGCCGACATGGCAGACACGATTTTTAAAGGTAAAACACTGTTGATCACCGGCGGTACGGGCAGCTTCGGGCATACCGTCCTCAAGCATTTTCTGACCACCGATATCGGGGAGATCCGCATCTTCTCCCGCGATGAAAAGAAGCAGGACGACATGCGCCATGAATTGCAGGCCTTCTATCCGGAACATTACGAAAAGGTCAAGTTCTATATCGGCGATGTGCGCAACATCCAGAGTCTGCGGGATGTGATGCCCGGCGTCAACTATATCTTCCACGCAGCGGCCCTCAAGCAGGTCCCGTCCTGCGAGTTCTTCCCCATGGAAGCGGTGCGCACCAACATTGAAGGCACCGACAATATGCTGCACGCTGCCATCGAGGCAAACGTGGAGCGGGTTGTCTGCCTGTCCACCGACAAGGCCGCCTATCCCATCAACGCCATGGGTATCTCCAAGGCCATGATGGAGCATGTCATCACCGCCAACGCCCGTGTGTCCGCCCAGCGCGGCGGCCCGGTCATCTGCTGCACCCGGTACGGCAACGTCATGGCCAGCCGCGGTTCGGTCATTCCCCTGTTCGTGGAGCAGATCCGTTCCGGCAGCCCCATCACCATCACCGACCCCAACATGACCCGCTTCCTGATGAACCTGGACGAGGCTGTGGACCTGGTCATGTTTGCTTTTGAGCATGCCCGTCCCGGCGACCTGTTCATCCAGAAATCCGACGCTTCCACCATCGGCGATCTGGCCAAGGCCGTGCAGACCCTGTTCGGCGATACCGGCACCCGGATCATCGGCACCCGCCACGGTGAGAAACTGTACGAAACCCTGATGACCAAGGAAGAGCGCACCCGCAGCGAGGATATGGGCGGATACTTCCGTGTTTCGGCAGACAACCGCGATCTGAACTACGACAAGTATTTCATCAAGGGCGAAGTGCACACCCAGGCGGACGAGGATTACACCAGCCACAACACCCGCCGCCTGAATGTGGAAGAAACCATTGCCAAGATCAAGACCACCGACTATATCAAGGAGGAGCTGGCCAAAGATGGCAAGTGCTGAGTTGAGCAAGCAATCCCCCATTCTGATCACCGGAGCGGGCGGCTTTGTGGGCCGCAATCTGGTGGCCACCCTGCAAACCCGGGGCTATACCGACCTGATGCTGTTCGAGAAGGACGACACCCCCGAGACCCTGGCGGAATACTGCCGCCGGGCCGCTTTTGTGGTGCATCTGGCGGGCATCAACCGCCCCAAGGACCCCAGTGAATTCTACACCGGCAATGCCGGACTCACCGACACCATGCTGTCTTTGCTGGAAGAAGCAGGCAGTCAAGCCCCGGTGCTGGTCACCTCCAGCATCCAGGCGGCGCTGGATAACGATTACGGCAAGAGCAAGCTGCAGGCCGAACAGGCCATCTTTGCCCACGGCCAGCGCACCGGCGCCCCGGTGTTCGTCTTCCGGATGGAGGGCGTCTTCGGCAAATGGTGCCGTCCCAACTACAACAGTGTGGTGGCCACCTTCTGCCACAATGTGGCCAATGGGCTTCCCATCCAGGTGCGGGACCCCGCCTATTCCCTGCCCTTGGTCTACATTGATGACGTGGTGGCCTGCATTCTGGACGCCATGGAAAAGGGCGAAGCGGTGCGGGATGAGCAGAGTATCTGCCGCATTCATCCGGTACACACCGTTACCCTGGGCCAATTGGCTGAGACCATTCAGGGTTTTGCCAAGGCACGGGGCGGCAAGGCGGCCGCAGCCCTGGGCACCGATGGGCTGCCCACCCTGGCAGTGCCCGACCTGGCCGACGGCAGTTTTGAGAAGAAGCTGTATTCCACCTATCTTTCCTATCTGCCCACCGACCAGTTTGCCTATGACCTGAACATGCACTGCGACAACCGCGGCAGCTTTACCGAATTCCTGCGCACGCCGGAGCGCGGTCAGGTCAGCGTGAACATCTCTAAGCCCGGCATCGTCAAGGGAAACCACTGGCACCACACCAAGAACGAAAAGTTCCTGGTGGTCAAGGGCGAGGGGGTCATCCGGTTCCGGCAGATCTTCTCCGACGAAGTCATCGAGTACCGCGTTTCCGGCGAGAAACTGCAGGTGGTGGACATTCCCTGCGGCTACACCCACAACATCGAGAATGTGGGTGACGGCGAGATGGTCACCGTGATGTGGGCCAACGAAGCCTTTGACCCGGAGCACCCCGATACTTTTGCCATGCAGGTCTGAGCACCTTACTTTATATAGAAGGATGTTGTTTATGAACAAGCTGAAGTTGATGACCATCATCGGTACACGGCCGGAGATCATCCGGCTGAGTGCCGTCATCAAGAAGTGCGACAAGTATTTTGATCAGATTCTGGTGCACACGGGTCAGAACTACGACTACACCCTGAATCAGATTTTCTTTGAAGATCTGGGCCTGCGGGCGCCGGATTTCTATCTGGATGCCGTGGGCAAGGACCTGGGCGAGACCATCGGCAACATCATTGCCAAGAGCTATGCCCTGATGGTGGAGCAGAAACCCGACGCCCTGCTGATCCTGGGGGACACCAACAGCTGTCTGTCCGCCATCGGCGCCAAGCGGCTGCACATCCCCATCTTCCACATGGAAGCCGGCAACCGCTGCTTTGACGAGTGCCTGCCCGAAGAGACCAACCGCCGCATTGTGGACCACATTGCGGACGTGAACATGTGCTATTCTGAGCATGCCCGCCGGTATCTGAACGCCGAAGGCACCGCCAAGGAGCGCACCTTTGTCACCGGCAGTCCCATGGCCGAAGTGCTGCACGCCAACCTGGAAAAGATTGAGGCCAGCAATGTGCTGGAACGCCTGGGCCTGGAGCCGCACAAATACATGCTGCTGTCCGCCCATCGGGAGGAAAACATCGATACCGAGAAAAACTTTATCGATCTGTTCACCTCCATCAACCATCTGGCCGAAACCTACGACATGCCTATTCTGTATTCCTGCCATCCCCGCAGCCGCAAGCGCCTGGATGCCATGGGATTTGCCCTGGATCCCCGGGTGAAGCTGCATGAACCCCTGGGCTTCCACGACTACAACCACCTGCAGATGAACGCCTTCTGTGTGGTGAGTGACTCCGGCACTCTGCCGGAAGAGTCCAGCTTCTTCCTCAGCGTGGGGCATCCCTTCCCCGCCGTCTGCATCCGCACATCCACCGAGCGGCCGGAAGCCCTGGACAAGGGCTGCTTTGTGCTGGCCGGCATTGCGGAAGGCGGCGTGGAGCAGGCTGTGGCCACCGCCGTGGCCATGAATGCCAACGGGGACAACGGGATTCCGGTGCCCTACTACACCGAGGATGTGTCCAACAAGGTCGTGAAGATCATCCAGAGCTACACCGGTGTGGTCAACAAGATGGTGTGGCGCAAACAATAAGGAAAGGGCGTGGGGTTTCCCGATGCCGAAAAAGCGAATTCTGGTGGTGACCCAGCACTTCTGGCCGGAGAACTTCCGCATCAACGACATTGTGGAAGGGTTTCTGGCCGACGGGCTGGAGGTGGACGTGCTGTGTGGTCTGCCCAACTACCCCAAGGGCGAATGGTTCGACGGTTACGGCCCCCATGGTCCTTTTGAAGAGCATTACAAAACTGCCCAGGTGTTCCGCGCCAAGGAATGGCCCCGCCGCGGCAATACCAGCGTGAATATTTTTCTCAATTATGTCAGCTGGCCGCTGTATGCCGCCGGTGCCCTGAACCGTCTGCCCGGCGGGTATGACGCGGTGTTCTGCTTCAACACCAGCCCGGTGCTCATGTGCTGGCCGGCCATCCGGTATGCCCGGCGGCATCACATTCCCCTGACCAACTACGTGCTGGACATCTGGCCGGAAAACCTGTACAGTGTTTTACCGGTCAAGAACAAATTGATGCGAGGCATCGCTCAGGGTGTGAGCGACTGGCTGTACAAACGGTGTGACCGGCTGATTGCCATGAGCGATCTTTTGCAGCAGCGCCTGATGCAGCGCACCGGGAAAAGTTCCGCTCAGGTAGCGGTCATCCCGCAATACTGCGAGGATTTTTACGCCAAGCCGCTGATGGACGAAGATCTGCATGAACAGTTCGGCGGGCAGTTCAATCTGGTATTTACCGGCACTTTTACCCCCGCCCAGAGCCTGGAAACGGTGATTGAAGCGGTGGGGCTGGCCCGGCGGAACGGGGCCTATAAGCTGCATCTGCTTCTGGTGGGCGACGGCATGAGCCGGGCCGCCCTGGAACGGTTCGTGGATGCCCACGATGCCCGGGGCTACGTTACATTTTACGGCAGCGTGCCGGCAGCGGATATTCCCCGCTTCACCGAGCTGGCCGACGCCCTGATTGTTTCCCTGTCCGACTCCCCCGACCTGGGCCTGACCGTGCCCGCCAAGGTGGCCAGCTACATGGCTGCCGGCAAACCGGTGCTGGCCAGCATGGACGGTGCCGGGTTTGCCGCCGTACAGGCGGCGGGCGGGCTTTCCAGCCCGGCCTGTGATGCTGCTGCCCTGGCCGCCAACCTGAACCGGTTGTATGCCATGAAACCGGACGACCGCGCCGAGATGGGCCGTCTGGCCAAGGAATACTATCTGGCCCACTACCGCCGGGCAGAGCTGCTGCGTCGGCTGGAAGAATTCATCCTGAACGGAACGGTCTGAGCCGTGATTCCGGACCCGGCTGTGTTTTGGCCCGGGTCCGATAAAGACATGAGGTGTTGTTTTGCAAACCAAAGCCAAGATTCTGGTGTTGATTCCCTGCTATAACGAGGAAGCCAACATTGTCAAGACTGTGGAACGTCTGCGGGAGCTGTGCCCCCAGGTGGATTATCTGGTCATCAATGACTGCTCCACTGACCGCAGTGCCGCCCTGCTGAAAGAGCACGGGTATGAATATCTGGACCTGCCGGTGAACCTGGGCATTGGCGGCGGCGTCCAGTGCGGGTATGTGTACGCTGTTGCCAACGGCTACGATGTGACTGTGCAGATGGACGGCGACGGGCAGCACGACCCTGCCTATCTGATGGACATTGTCACCCCTGTGCTGAACGGCGAACTGGACATGTGCATCGGCAGCCGGTTCATCCGTCACGAAGGCTTTCAGACCAGTTTCATGCGGCGGGTGGGGATCCGGTTTCTCAGCGGCATGATTTTTCTGCTCTGCGGGCAGCGACTGCTGGACGTGACCAGCGGATTTCGCGCCACCGGGCGGGCTATGACCGCATATTTTGCCCGGAACTATGCGGCTGATTACCCAGAGCCCGAATCCAACCTGGCGGCCTGTCTGGCCGGCTTCCGGGTAGGCGAAGCGCCGGTGATCATGCAGGAGCGCCAGGGCGGCGTTTCCAGCATTTCCAGCTTTAAGAGTGCGTACTACATGATCAAGGTTTCTCTCTCGCTGATCATTGACCGGCTGTCCATCAAAAAGATTCACCACCGGTCGTAACGTTTTCTGCGGCTACCACACTACTATTTTGAGGGGTGACCCTATGTCAGATAAATTTCAGGCTTTTATGATCCTGGGTGCCTTGGTGCTTCTGGTCATTATCTTTGTACTGCTCAAGCACGGCAAAATGACGGTGAAATACAGCCTATTATGGCTGTGTCTTTCTCTGGTGCTGCTGGTGTTTGCCCTGTTCCCGTATGTGGTATATGTACTGCGGGATCTGATGGGCGTGGAAATGCCGGTGAACCTGGTATTCATGCTCATGTTCTGCTTTGTGCTGCTGGTGCTGCTGTCCCTGAGCATTGCCATCAGCCAGCTGGCCGAAAAATCCAAACGGCTGACCCAGGCAAACGCGATTCTGGAAAAGCGGGTACGGGAGCTGGAAAAGGCTCTTGGAACCCCCACCGACAATACCCCCGACCATTGATTGCGGCATTGATTTGAGGATGGTGTAAAAAGGAATGACGATAACCTCCCTGTTGTATCTGGTTTTTTTTGCGGCGGTGGCCTTGGTTCACTATGCCATGCCCCGGGTGGTCCGGCCGTATTTTCTGTTGGCGGCCAACTATGCTTTTTATTGCTATGATGTTTCCAACCGCCCGCTGGCCTTGGTGCTGGCCGGTGCCACCCTGCTGACCTGGGTCTGCGGGCTGGTCATCGGCAAAAGCCGCTCCAAAGTTTTGCGGGTGGTCTTTTTGTTATTGGCCATCGCCGGCGGCGTGGGCATTCTTCTGTATTACAAGTACTGGAACCTGCTGGCCGACGCGGTGGCCGGCGTTACCGGTATCACACCCTATCATCTGGACCTGATCACCCCGCTGGGGCTGAGCTACTTTACTTTTGCGGCACTGAGCTACAGCATCGATGTGTTCAAGAAGCGCTGCAAGGTGGAACCGAATCTGCTGCACTATGCCATGTTTGTCAGCTTCTTCCCCACCATGATCACCGGTCCCATCGAGCGGTACCCTCATCTGCGTCCGCAGATCAAAAAGCCCCGCCGGTTCAGCTACACCCGCTGTGCAGGCGGCGCCTTCCGGATTCTGTGGGGTTACACCAAAAAGATGGTGATTGCGGACAATATCAGCCTGTATACCAGTTTTGTGTATACCACCCCGGATACCATGAACGGCCCCAATCTGCTGGCGGCCAGCATTCTGTTTGCCCTGCAGCTGTACATGGATTTTTCCGGCTGCTGCGACATTGCCCTGGGCGTGGCGCGGATTCTGGGATACGATCTGATCGAAAACTTCAACAGTCCCTTTGAGTCCACCAGTTTCAGCGAATTCTGGACCAAGTGGCATATCAGCATGACAGGCTGGTTCCGGGATTATATTTACTTTCCCCTGGGCGGCAGCCGCTGCTGCATGCCTCGGCGGCTGATGAATGTGGTGATTGTGTTCCTGGTTTCCGGACTGTGGCACGGCGCCGACTGGCGGTATCTCATGTGGGGTCTGGCCTGCGGTGTGCTGTGCGCTTTCGGACGGCTGACCGCCGGTGTCCGCAAGAAAATCTGGAAGTATAATCCCCTGTATTGGGCCGACTGGTGCCGGGTTCTGATTCAGCGGATATTTGTGTTTTTGCTGTTTGTGGCGACTCTGGTCTTTTTTGCCAGCGCTCTGTACAACGCCGACCCCTACGGCGTGTATGCCGGCATTTTCCAGGGCTGGCAGGGCGGTATCGCCCCCGCCTGGGACAGCGTGCGTACCCTGCTGCATGACAGCGGCATCGATGGCCGCCTGCCGGTGGTGCTGACCTGCGCTTCGGCTATTGTGCTGGCAGCGGAAAGCCAGGGCCGCAACGTGGCCCGCTGGATCCGCGCCCAGAACTTTGCTTTGCGCTGGACCTTGTATTACGCGGCGGCCGCGGCCCTGCTGTTCTTCGGCGCTTTTGGCCAGAGCGCATTTATCTATCAGCAATTCTGAGGAAGGAGCCTTTTCGCATGGCACAACAATCCCCAACACCGATCCCCCAGCAGCCGAAACGCGTGCACCGTTCCGGCCGGGTGGCTGCGCCGGCGCGGCCGGCTCCCGCCAAGCCCAAGCGTCCGGGGCCCATCAAACGATTCTTCTACGGTCTGGCCCGCCGGGTATATTTCGGCGCCAAGACCGTCTCCCGTATTGTGCTGCTGCTTCCCATTCTGGTGTTCATGGTGTGGGTAAGCTATACCGTGGACCGCAGCGGTCTGTTCCAGGGGGAGCTGGCTCCCCGACGGATTGTGGACCTGATGCTGCAGGGGTACGATGTGACCAACTTTGAATCCATGGATGAACGTCAGGTCGTCCAGCTGTATGCCCAGGACGTGCCCGAAACGCCCCAGGTCATCGGCATCGGTTCCAGCCGGGTGCTGCAGTTCAACCGGGACCTGGTGGGCGTGGACAGCTTTTTCAACATGGGCGTCACCGGTGCCGACGTGCGGGACAACATGACCAGCTACTACAAGATGGTCACCTACGACAAGGCTCCCGATGTGCTGATCTGGAGCGTGGATCCGTGGGTGTTCTACGGCAACGAGGCCGCTTATGACTACCGCGCCGATGCCGAGCTGTACAACGAATTTCTGACCAAGGTGCTGGGCGTGCCCACCGATTACGAGGAGCCCGACAAGGTGGAACTGTGGAAGGCGTTGGTGGAGCCGGCCTATTTCCAGGGAAATGTGGACTATTACGTCAAGAACCGCGGCCAGGATGTGGTGACCGACGACGACGGCAACACCATCGAGTTCAACCCTGTCAGCGGTGACCCCTACGACCAGACCACCACCATCAAACGGTCGGACGGTAGCGTATTGTATGACACGGCTTTCCGCAACCAGACCCAGGAGCAGATTCTTTCCCTGGCGGCGGCAGAAAGTACCACCTTCAACAGCGTACATATGGAAGGCTTTGACGCCATGAGTGACACCCAGATCAAGGCTTTTGAGGCGTTCATCGACTACGCCCACAGCCAGGGCACCACGGTGATTCTGGTGCTTTCCCCCTGGCATCCCTTCCTGTACAATTATCTGCTGAACGAAACCGACCTGCACAAGGGATTCTTCCAGGTGGAACCCTGGCTGCGCCAGTACTGCGCCGAACACAATGTGCCCCTGTACGGCAGCTACGACCCCGAATGCATCGAGGGGTTGGAGGAGATGGACTTCTTTGACGGACTGCACTGCAAGGATACCGGCATCGAAAAGTTCTTTCCCGGTGTTCCTGCCGTACTGCAGGCCGTTGAAACTAACACCCTGCCCGACCCGCTGGCCGTAACGCCCCGCACCAGCCTGCCCACCGCCGAGGAAACGGCGGCAGGCGACGGCGCAGCCGAAAACGCCGACACCGCAACCGCGGAAAATGCCGCCTGATTTTCTTATTCCCTCCTTTTAGCCAAAAGTGCCCGAGAACGCTTGACAGATTTTATGAAATCTGTTACACTTGGCATTGTTATCAAATGAAAATGCGTTGACGGGGAAAAAGCAGTACCAGTTTCCAGCTACAGAGAGCCGCCGGGTGGTGTAAGGCGGTGCGGACGGTATGGCGTCACTGGCCCCTGAGCAGCCGGGTTGAGCGGCCAACGGCCGTTAGGTCCGGACGGAATCCTGACCGTTATCATGCAGGCGCGATTCGCCCCGACAAACGGGCCGATCGTACAGAGGGGCCGGCCCCGTTTCCGGGTCGGCAATGAGAGTGGTACCGCGGGTACGGCATAACAAACGCTACTTCCCGTCTCTCAAAGGCAACATTGCCTTTGAGGGACGGTTTTTTATTTGTCTTTCAAAGGCCACACACCCTGAAGGAGGCAAACTATTATGATGGACTCTACCAAGTATCATGTCGGCTACTATCCCCCGCCGGTGGAACCCGGCCATGTGTATGAATGGCCCCAGAAGGATCACATTGAAGAGGCCCCGGCCTGGTGCAGCGTGGATCTGCGCGACGGCAACCAGAGCCTGATCGTTCCCATGAGCCTGGAGGAAAAGCTGGAATTCTACGACATGCTGCTCAAGGTCGGGTTCAAGGAAATCGAGGTGGGCTTTCCCGCCGCCAGCGAGACCGAATATGCTTTTCTGCGCAAGCTGATCGATGAGAACCGCATCCCTGAGGATGTGACCGTGCAGGTGCTGACCCAGTGCCGCGACCACATCATCCGCCGCACCTTCGAAGCCGTCAAGGGCGCGCCCCGGGCCATCATCCACTTCTACAACTCCACCAGCGTGGCCCAGCGGGAACAGGTCTTCCGCAAGAGCAAGGAAGAGATCAAGAAGATTGCCGTGGACGGCGCCAAGCTGGTCAAGCAGCTGAGCGAGGAGTACGAGGGCAACTTCCTGTTTGAGTACAGCCCCGAAAGCTTCACCGGCACCGAGCCGGAATACGCCGTGGAGGTCTGCAACGCCGTTCTGGACGTGATGCAGCCCACCCCCGAGCGCCCCATGATCATCAACCTTCCGGTGACGGTGGAGATGAGCATGCCCCATGTGTATGCCAACCAGATCGAATGGTGCTCCAAGCATCTGAAATACCGGGACAGCGTCATCCTTTCCACCCATCCCCACAATGACCGGGGCTGCGGCGTGGCCGATGCCGAGCTGGCTGTGCTGGCCGGTGCCCAGCGCATCGAATGCTGCCTGTTCGGCAACGGCGAACGCACCGGCAACGTGGATGCCATCACCCTGGCCATGAACATGTACAGCCACGGGGTAGATCCCAAGCTGGACTTCTCCGACATGCCGGCCATCTGCGAAGTGTACGAGCGGGTCACCCGCATGCACGTCTACGAGCGCACCCCCTACGCCGGCAGCCTGGTCTTCGCAGCCTTCAGCGGCAGCCACCAGGACGCCATCGCCAAGGGCATGAATTGGCGCAAGGAGCACAACCTCCACGAGTGGACCTGCCCCTATATTCCCATCGACCCCCACGACATCGGCCGCACCTACGACGCCGACGTCATCCGCATCAACAGCCAGAGCGGCAAGGGCGGCATCGGCTTTTTGCTGCAGCAGAACTACGGCTACAATCCCCCGCCGCGTATGCGGGAGGATCTGGGCTACCGGGTCAAGGAAGTATCCGACCACGAGCATCGCGAGCTGAGCGTGAAGGAAGTGCTCTACGTCTTCGAACGGGCCTACCTCAACCACACCACGCCCCTGAACGTTACCGAAGCACACTTCACCCAGAACCCGGACAGCACCATCACCGCCAACGTGACCCTGTCCTGCAACGGGGAGATCAAGACCAGCCAGGCCACCGGCAATGGCCGTCTGGACGCCGTGGCCACCGCCATCGAGCAGGAAACCGGTATGCATTTCACCCTGGTGCATTACAGCGAACACGCCCTGGACTCCGACACCGACAGCCGCGCCTGCAGCTATGTGGGTCTGAAATGGGCCAGCGGTCAGGAGACCTGGGGCTGCGGCACCCACACCGACATCATCGTGGCCGGTATCCGCGCCTTGGTCAGTGCCATCAACAACAAGTAAATTTGTCATAGAGGAACGGAGGTTTTTGCCATGGGAATGACCATGACCCAGAAAATCCTGGCCGCCCACTGCGGGGCCGATTCGGTCAAGGCCGGGCAGCTCATCAATGCCAAGCTGGACATTGTGCTGGGCAACGATATCACCACCCCGGTGGCCATCAACGAATTCGAGAAGGCCGGTTTCAACTCGGTCTTTGACAAGACCCGGGTCAACATCGTGCTGGACCACTTTGTGCCCAACAAGGACATCAAAAGCGCCCAACAGTCCAAGAAATGCCGGGAGTTTGCCAACAAGTACGACATCCTGAACTTCTACGATGTGGGCACCATGGGCATCGAACATGCCCTGCTGCCCGAAAAGGGCATCGTCACCGCCGGGGACTGCATCATCGGCGCCGACAGCCACACCTGCACCTACGGGGCTGTGGGAGCCTTCTCCACCGGGGTGGGCTCCACCGACATGGCCGCCGGTATGGCCACCGGCATGGCCTGGTTCAAGGTTCCCGCCGCCATCAAGGTGGTGCTGAAGGGTGCCCTGAAGGCACCGGTTTCCGGCAAGGATGTGATCCTGCACCTCATCGGCACCATCGGCGTTTCGGGTGCTCTGTACAAGAGCCTGGAATTTGTGGGCGACGGCGTCAAGAGCCTGACCATGGAAGACCGGCTGTGCATCTGCAACATGGCCATCGAAGCCGGCGCCAAAAACGGCATTTTCCCGGTGGATGAAACCTGCGAAGCCTATCTGAAAGGCCGCAGCCAGCGTCCCTGGGTGAAGTATGAAGCCGACCCCGACGCCGAGTACGAACGCACGGTGGAGATTGACCTGGACACCCTGGTGCCCACCGTCTCCTACCCCCATCTGCCGGAAAACACCCATCCGGCCAGCGAGGGCAAAAACATTGCCATCGACCAGGTGGTCATCGGTTCCTGCACCAACGGCCGCCTGGAAGACATGGAGGCGGCCTGGAAGATTCTGAAGGGCCATCACATTGCCAAGGGCGTGCGTGCCATCATCATCCCCGCTACCATGGCCGTATACAAGGAGTGCATCCTGCGGGGCTACACCACCGATTTCATCGATGCCGGGTGCATCGTTTCCACCCCCACCTGCGGCCCCTGTCTGGGTGGGTACATGGGCATTCTGGCGGAAGGGGAACGCTGTGTTTCCACCACCAACCGCAACTTTGTGGGACGTATGGGCCATGTGGACTCCGAAGTCTATCTGGCCAGCCCCGCCACCGCCGCCGCCAGCGCGCTGACCGGCCATATCACCGACCCGAGGGAGGTTTGAAGATGAAAGCACAGGGTACTGTTTACAAATACGGGGACAACATCGACACCGACGTGATCATCCCCGCCCGCTATCTGAACACCCAGGACCCCAAGGAACTGGCCAGCCACTGCATGGAGGACATCGACAAGAGCTTTGTCACCAAGGTCAAGCAGGGCGACATCATGGTGGGGGGCGAAAACTTCGGCTGCGGTTCCTCCCGGGAGCACGCGCCCCTGGCCATCAAGTCCGCGGGCGTTGACTGCGTCATTGCCAAGAGCTTTGCCCGCATCTTCTACCGCAACTCCATCAACATCGGCCTGCCCATTCTGGAATGTCCCGCCGCCAGCGAGGCCATCGCCGACGGGGATACGGTGGCCATCGACTTTGACACCGGCGTCATCACCGACGTGACCACCGGGGCCACCTTCCAGGCGGAACCGTTCCCGCCCTTCATCCAGAACATCATCCAAAAAGGCGGCCTGATGGCCAGCATCCGGGAGGGCAAGTAAGATGCAGAAAAATATTGCGCTCATCTATGGCGACTGCTCCAGCCCGGAGATTGTCACCCAGGCGGTGCGGGTGCTGGACAAGATTGCCGCCAAGCACGGCCACACCTTCACCTACACCCGCGCCTACATGGGCGGCGAGGCCATTGACAAGTTCGGCGATCCCCTGCCCCAGTCCGAGCTGGACAAATGTCTGGCGGCGGACAGCGTGCTGCTGGGGGCCATCGGCGGTCCCAAGTGGGAGGGCATGCCCGGGGACAAGCGCCCCGAAAAAGGGCTGCTCCGGCTGCGCGCCGGCATGGGTCTGTACTCCAACAGCCGGCCGGCCAAGATCTGGCCCCAGCTGTCCGACGCCAGTCCTCTGAAGCAGGAGATTGTGGACAAGGGCATCGATTTCATTGTGGTGCGGGAGCTCATCGGCGGCGTGTACTTCGGGGAGCACAAAACCTTTGAAGAAAATGGTGAGAAGATTGCCGTGGATACCATGCCCTACTCCGAGCACGAAATCGAGCGTATCGGACGCATCGGCTTTGAGACGGCCATGAAGCGCCGCAAGAAGCTGACCTGCGTGGACAAAGCCAACGTGCTGGATACCAGCCGGTTGTGGCGGGCGGTGATGCATCGTCTGGCCGCCGAGTACCCGGAGGTGGAGTACGGCGAGATGTTTGTGGACAACGCCGCCATGCAGATCTGCAAGAATCCGGCCCAGTTTGACGTGATCGTCACCGAGAACATGTTCGGCGACATTCTGTCCGACGAAGCCAGCGAGATCACCGGCAGCATCGGTATGGTGCCCTCTTCCAGTCTGGGCGAAGGCACCAACGGCCTGTACGAACCCATCCACGGTTCCGCCCCCGACATTGCCGGGCAGGATGTGGTCAACCCCATTGCCTGCATCCTGTCCGCCGCCATGATGCTGCGGTACAGCTTCGGCATGGCGGCGGAAGCGGACGAGATCGAAGCCGCTGTGTCCGCTGTGCTGGACGAAGGGCTGCGCACCGCCGACATCATGCAGGATGGCTGTACCAAAATCGGCTGCACCGCCATGGGCGACGCCATCCTGAAACATATCTGAGATACCCTTTTTTCATCTGATAAAGCAATGCCCCCGCCGCATTCCTTGCGGCGGGGGCGATGCTTTTATGATGAAAAGAGGATGGCAAATCAGGTGCGGGAATTTTCCCGCCAGGGGTGTCTGGCTGCCAGGAGATTGTACCGCACCACCCGCAGCAACAGAAGCAGCAGGCCGACGGCCATCAACAGCAGACAGACGGTGATGGGCGAGAGAGGGAATGTGCGGAATGCATCTCTCCAAATCCAGGTTGTGCACACAAAGGCGATGGCCAGCAGATCCAGAACCCCAAGAACGATCTTTGCCCCCAGATGTCCTTTGCTGCGCGGCGGCAAAAATTGCCGTGCGAAAAGGATGGTGCATGTGGCCACCAGAATCTGCCCCAGCAGCTGCACCAGAAGCGTTCCTGCATCCATGGGTCCAGTACCGGGCACCACGGCAAAAATCAATACCCCGATTGCTCCCACTGCGGCGGTGAGCGCCGCAAAATAGCCGGTAACATAATCGAGCAGATTTCCGTGGTCGATGGAATCTGCCAGGTTGCTGTAAAAGGCGTCTTCATCCCCCAGAGTTTCCCGCAAGGTTTTCCCCTGCCGGTCCGCTTCCGCCGCCATCAGGATCAGATCCCGCACCACCAGTTCCACTTCGTAGGAATTCCAGCTGACGGCTTTCAGCCAGTCTTTGGCCCGGTCCACCGAGTTTTTGTCCAGATCGTTCAGAGCGGCCCGGTCTTTCCGGTTCTGCCGCCATAGGGCGAGATATTCACTGAAGGCCATAGAGAGTTGCTCCCTTCCTGTGATCAGGTTTTACAGCTGGGGTTGTTCCCGCCAGGGATACCGCCGGGCATACCGGTTATAGCGGGTATTCTGCCACCACTGGGTACCTGCCACCCAGGCCAGCTGATACACCACCACATATCCCAACGGCACCTGTATGGAATGATTCGGAGCAAAATTGCCCAAAAAAAGGGACAGACCAACAAACAGCACCAGAAACAGGAGAATCCAACCCAGTTCGGTCCAGACGCCGAATTGCATACTTAGCTCATAGCCTTTCCGGTACACCCAGGCCCCGATGACCAGCCAAAGGATAACCATAAATGGCTGCACCAGATGCAAAACCAGGTTCCCACTGGCGGTTCCACCGCTGGCCACAAGTGCCATGACATTGAGGCATGCCAGAATCAGGTACAACAGCGGGTAATCAATACAGACAAAGTCCAGCGGACTGCCCCGGTCGATGCCGTCCACAATCTGGCGGCTGTATTCATCGGGTGCACAGCCCAGAACACCATGCAGATCACTGTCCCGGGCTTCCGCCTGGGCTGCCATGCCGATGAGGTCTTTGCGGACCCGTTCGATCTCGTAACGGTTCCAGGTATACCCCGCCATGCGCGCACACACCTGATGCAGGAAATCCCGGTCCTGCATATTCAGGGTGGATTCCCGCAGCTCGTTTTCCTTATATAAGGCGGTATATTCGTTTTGCACCAGTTTTTTCAGCATGATGGTCACACCCTTTCAAAAAACGTGTCATTTCTCTTGCAGGATGGCCTCCACCGCCGACGCGGTCAAGCGCCAGGCCTGCTCAAATTCCGTAAGGTATTGGGTTCCTTCCCCCGTCAGGCTGTAATACTTGCGGCTGGGCCCGCTGGGAGAAGCCCGATATTCCGCTCTCAGCAGCCCCTTGCGCTCCAGGCGCAAAAGCAGCGGGTACAGAGTGCCTTCGTTCACGTCTGCAAAGCCTGCCTGACGCAGCGCCGCCGCAATGGCGTAGCCGTAGGACGGCTGCCGGGAAATGATCTTGAGGATACACCCTTCCAATGTGCCCTTATTCAATTGCGAACGCTCAAACATGGCACATTCCCTTCCGCTACCTTGCATTGCAAGGGTCCTTCTGGCTATATTGTAATGCAAGGTAGTCTTGTTGTCAATTCTTTTATGATTTTTTTGCTGTTTCCTCGGTTGCTACCTGCTGTTGCGCTGTTGCAACCATATTTTGGTAGCATGGCAGCGGCAAATGATGTATGATGACAGCATAAAGGAGGGTTCCCCATGACATTCGGTGAAAAGATTCAGAAGCTGCGCAAAGAGGCCGGCCTTTCTCAGGAGGAACTGGCCTGCCAGTTGAACGTATCCCGACAGGCCATCAGCAAATGGGAGCGGGATAACGGCTACCCGGAGACAGATAAAATCATCCGTATGGGAAAGCTGTTTCATGTGACCTTGGACTATCTGCTCAATGAAGACACGAATACCTCTGCCGATTCAGATACGCCGGACGGCTTGTATGTGAGCCGGGAAAGCGCCGAAGGCTTTCTGGCCTGGCAGAAACGAAAGCTGCTGAAGCTGGCAGCAGGAGTAGGACTGGCGATTGCCGGATTGTCCCTTTCCTTTCTGGACAGCGGTGACATTTTCTTCATGATGATTTTGATTGCCGCGGTTTTGCTTCTAATTTCGGTGCCGCTGGCCGACAATCCCTATCGGAAATTCCGACAGGGACCGCTTACCTTGGACAAAAACGTGCTAGCCCAGCTGCGGAGTACCTATGCTGAGAAAAAGGGAGTTTTCCTGGCAGCAACACTTGCCGGAGCTGCCCTGATCGGGCTGGGTCTTCTAATTTTGCCTCTGCTGTTTCCCGAACAGAACGCAGCCGATGACATGGCCTTGGGAACCGGCATGATTCTGGCCGGAGCGGGGGCCTTTCTGTGCATCTATTCCCGCGGAATGACCCTTGCTTACCGACAGCTGATTATGGACGAGACCAACTTTTCAAGCACGAGAAGGAGTGACCGGAGATGAAACGAATTCTTGCGACGTTTTTTCTGGCGGCCTTTCTGGGGGCAGTTCTGGTGGGATGCGCCGCCCAGGAAACATCCTTTCACAAGGCACAGCAAGTTTCCGTCACCGCAGCCGACGGCACCCTCCTGCGCACCATCACTGACCAGGAGGAGATCGACGCGCTGATAACCGCCCTGTACCCGGACAGATGGACTATGGCCACCCTGCCAGAAGGGGCACGCTGCTTGGGCACGCTCTGCTTTCTGCAGGAAAAGACCCTCCATTTTGGGGAAAGTTCCACCGACGGTACGCTGCACCAGGTAGCCAAGCTGACGGTGTTCGAGGACGGTTTTGTCTGTCTGAATACAGCCGGTATCGAGAGTGTCTTTTCCATGAGTGCCGAGGATTCCCTTACAATGGCCGATCTGTTCGCGGAATAAGCAAAAAACGCCCGCCGGGTTGGATTTCCCGACGGGCGTTTTCGTTGTAATATACAATCCGCAGATCAGCCCTTGTCCCAGGGCGAGCGGACAATCTCTCCGGAATCAATCTTGGCAAAATCCGGCACTTCGGCACCGGCCTTCACGATGGCACCGGGCGCCACATGTACCGCTGCCCCCAGGCGCACATCATGGTCCACGATGGCCCCGGCATTGATCAGGCACCCAGCCCCGGTACGCACGTTGGCCCCCACAAAAGCAAAGGGCAGCACCACCGTGCCCGCCCCCAGATGGGCGGACTCACACACCTCCGCCGCCGGATGAATGAACACCGGCAGCTGATACCCGGCCGCACGCAGTTTTTGCAGAAGTTCCCGGCGAAGGGTGTTATCCCCCACCGCCACAAAGGCCGCCGGGCAGGTCCGGCGCAGTTCCGGGTCCACAAAATCCCGCAGCGTACCGGCACAGTCGGGCGCGTTGTCGTCCAGGTACACCGGGGTGCCCCAGCCTGTATCTGCCAGCATCTCCCCCAGTTCCTTGCCAAAGCCGCCCCGGCCCAACACCAGAACCCGCTTCCGATAGGACAAAATCGACATATCCGTCGCCCCTTTCGTATTTCTTCCGTCAGTATAGCACTTTTGTCAAAAGTGAACAAGACAAAATTCGCGCAGGATAAAGTCATACTTCTTCTTTTTATTGCCCATCAAAATCGACAAAAAGCGCCTTGCAAAAGTCGGCCGGATGTGTAGTTGGCTGAAAAACAATTTTCGTACTTGCAATTTTTCCCATCCGGCTTTACACTAAATTTACAGGATGCCCAACTGTTTGCCGGGCGATTTCAGATAAGGAGGGTGCTCCGTGCCGTATCCGTTGTACAGCAAAAAGTCTATGCACGGGCATCCGTGCAACCAGAAACAGGGCAGCCGTGTATCCCGTAGTAACCAGTAAGCGCAGTGTATATATACGCTGCGCTGTTTTATTTTTTCAGGGAGGTCAAGTATATGGAAAATCGCAAAAAAGTAGCCGTGATCATGGGTTCTGACAGCGACTGGTCGGTGGTCAAGAGCGCATGCAGCGTCCTAAAGGAATTTGACGTTCCGTTTGAAGCTCACATTCTTTCGGCCCACCGCACGCCGGAGGCCGCCGCCGCTTTTGCCAAGAGCGCCCGGGACAACGGGTTCGGCGTGATCATCTGCGCCGCCGGCATGGCCGCTCACCTGGCTGGTGCTTTTGCCGCCAACTCCACCCTGCCCGTCATCGGCATCCCCATGAAGGGCGGCGCCATGGACGGCCTGGATGCCCTGCTGGCCACCGTGCAGATGCCTTCCGGCTTTCCTGTTGCCACCGTGGCCCTGAACGGCGCCAAAAACGCCGCTTACCTGGCCGTGACCATCCTGGCCGTGGCCGATGAGGAACTGGCCGGCAAGCTGGCCGCCTTCCGCGCCGATACCGCCGCCGCCATCGCCAAAAAGGATGCCGCCGTGGCTGCCGAGGCTGCCGCTCTGTAACGCAGTTTTTTGTTGCACCCCCGTACAAAAACAGGTACAATAGAGATGTGGGATCTGCGTGCGGTACATTGCCGTACGCCCAAATATACAACCGTAATTACATAAAACAAAAGGAGAGTTTTATCATGGATATCAAGGTTCTGGATCAGATGTACGAAGGCAAGGCCAAGCAGGTTTTCGCTACCAGCGACCCCGACATCGTTATGGTGCACTACAAGGATGACGCCACTGCCGGCGACGGCGAGAAGAAGGGCACCATCCGGGACAAGGGCATCGTCAACAACAAGCTGTCCAACGCCCTGATGCAGAAGCTGGAAAAAGAGGGCGTGCCCACCCATTATGTGGAGGAAATCAACGACCGTGACACCTTTGTGAAGAAGGTTCAGATCGTTCCGCTGGAAGTCATCATCCGCAACGTTGCCGCCGGCCACTTCAGCCTGCGCATGGGCGTGCCCGAAGGCACCCCGTTCAAGACCCCCATTCTGGAATTCAGCTACAAGAACGACGATCTGCATGACCCGTTCATCAACCATTACTACGCCCTGGCTCTGGATCTGGCCACCCAGGAAGAGATCGACACCATCACCCGTTACGCTTTCAAGGTCAACGAAGTGCTGAAGAAGATCCTGCTGGACGCCAACATCCGTCTGATCGACTTCAAGCTGGAATTCGGCCGCCTGCCCGACGGCACCATCATCCTGGCCGACGAGATCAGCCCCGACACCTGCCGTTTCTGGGATGCCACCACCGGCGCTCATCTGGACAAGGACCTGTTCCGCCGCGATATGGGCGGCGAGGCCGACGCTTACCAGGAAGTCATGAAGCGTCTGCTGGGCTGAGATGCCCTTTTGCCCCTTTTGCATGAAGAACGGAGTTTTGTAATGAGCGAATTTAGCCTTGACAATACCGGCCTGCATGAAGAATGCGGCGTGTTCGGCATCTATGATTCCACCGGCCGCACCGACATGGTCAGTGCGGTGTACAGTGCCCTGTATGCCCTGCAGCACCGCGGTCAGGAAAGCTGCGGCATCGCCCTGAACGTGGACGGCGTGCTGACCGGCCACCGGGACCTGGGCCTGGTGAGCGAAGTGTTCACCAAGCGGGTGCTGGAAGACCTGCCCCATGACGCCAAGATGGCCACCGGCCATGTGCGGTATGCCACTTCCGGCCAGCGCAGCCGTTCCAACGCCCAGCCCATGATCCTGCACCATTGCAAGGGCGCCATGGCTGTGTGCCACAACGGCAACCTAACCAACGCCGCCCGGCTGCGCCATCGCCTGGAAATGAGCGGTTCCATCTTCCACGGCACCTCGGACACCGAGGTCATCGCCTATCTGCTGACCCAGAACCGCCTGATCTCCCCCGACATCGAAACCGCCGTCTGCCGTACCATGGAGCAGATTGAAGGCGCGTACAGCCTGGTCATCATGACCCACACCAAGCTCATCGCCGCCCGGGACCCCCACGGGTTCCGCCCCCTGTGCATCGGTGCTCTGCCCGACGGTTCCGGCTATGCCTTTGCTTCCGAATCCTGCGCGCTGGACGCCGTGGGCGCCACCATGCTGCGGGACGTGGACCCCGGCGAGATCGTGGTGGCCGACCGCAACGGTCTGCGCAGCATCCGCACCCACTGCAACAGTGCGCCCCACACCCTGTGTGTGTTCGAGTACATCTATTTTGCCCGTCCCGACTCAGTCATTGAGGGCACCTGCGTCCACGAAGCCCGGCTGCAGGCCGGCCGGTTCCTGGCCCAGGAACACCCGGTGGAAGCCGATGTGGTCATCGGTGCACCGGACTCCGGCCTGGATGCCGCCCTGGGGTATGCCCAGGAAAGCGGCATTCCCTACGGCGTGGGCTTCATCAAGAACAAGTATGTGGGCCGCACCTTCATTCAGGGCAGTCAGGCCCAGCGGGAGAGCAGTGTGCGCATCAAGCTGAATGCCATCTCCTCCACCGTGGCCGGCAAGCGCGTGGTGCTGGTGGATGACTCCATCGTCCGCGGCACCACCAGCGCCCGTACCATCAAGCTGCTGCGGGATGCCGGTGCCAAGGAAGTGCACTACCGCATCTCTGCCCCGCCCTTTGCTCACCCGTGCTATTTCGGCACCGATATTCCGGACGAAAAGCTGCTGATTGCCACCGGTCACACGGTGGAGGAGATCAACAAGATGGTGGGTTCGGATACTCTGGGCTATCTGAGCATCGAACATGTGCAGCAGCTGGCCCCCAAGAGCAAATGCGGCTACTGCGTGGGCTGCTTTACCGGTGAATACCCGGTGGACCCGCCCAAGGAGCCCATGAACATTGTGTATGACCGGCCGCTGAGCCAGTCCAACACCAACAAAAAGCTGTGACGGAAAAGGAGTCAACGACCATGGAGAAAAGCTATTCTGAAAGCTATGCCGCCGCCGGTGTGGATATTACCGCCGGTTACGAGGCCGTGCGCCTGATGAAGCAGTATGTGGCCCGCACCATGAACGACCACTGCATCGGCGGTCTGGGCGGTTTCGGCGGCCTGTTTGAGCTGGACTGCACCGACATGCCCCATCCGGTGCTGATCTCCGGCACCGACGGCGTTGGCACCAAACTGCGCATCGCCCAGCTGATGAACCGCCATGACACCATCGGCATCGACTGCGTGGCCATGTGCGTCAACGATGTCATCTGCGCCGGCGCCAAGCCGCTGGTGTTCCTGGATTACATTGCCTGCGGCAAGAATGTGCCCGAGCGCATTGCCGAGATTGTCAAGGGCGTGGCCGAAGGCTGCGTACAGGCCGGCTGCTCCCTGGTGGGCGGCGAAACGGCCGAGCATCCCGGCGTTATGGCAGAGGATGATTACGATCTGGCCGGCTTTACCGTGGGCGCTGTGGACAAGAGCAAGATTCTGGACAACTCCACCATGCAGGCCGGTGATGTGATCATCGCCCTGCCTTCCACCGGTGTGCATTCCAACGGGTTCTCTCTGGTGCGCAAGATTTTTGACATCGAGAACCATCCCGAAGTGCTGCAGAAGCACTACGATGAGCTGGGCTGCACCCTGGGCGAGGCCCTGCTGGCTCCCACCAAGATCTACGTCAAGCCGGTGCTGGCCGTGATGAAGGAACTCACCGTGAAGGGTGTTTCCCACATTACCGGCGGCGGCTTCTATGAGAACATCCCCCGCAGCCTGAAGGCCGGCTGCTGCGCCCGCATTGCCAAGGCGGACGTGCGCACCCCTGCCCTCTTCGATCTGCTGGCCAAGACCGGCAACATTCCCGAGCATGACATGTTCAACACCTTCAACATGGGCGTGGGCATGGTGCTGATTGTGGCCGCCGAGGACGCGGACAAGGCTATCGAGATTCTGAAGGCCAACGGCCAGGATGCCTACCGTCTGGGCGTGATTGCCGAAGGCGACGGGGTGGAACTGGTATGAAAAACGTTGCGGTATTGGTATCGGGCGGCGGCACCAACCTGCAGGCCATCCTGGACAGCGAGCACCGGGGCGAGAACCCCAACGGCCGCGTGACCCTGGTGGTGGCCAGCAAGCCGGGCGTCTACGCCCTGACCCGGGCCGAGAACGCCGGCGTCAAGACCGCCGTGGTGGCCCGCAAGGAGTACGCCGACAGCGCTGCCTTCGATGCGGCCCTGCTGGCTGTGCTGAAAGAAAACAAGATCGACGTGGTGGTACTGGCCGGATTTTTGAGCGTGCTGGGCCCCAGCGTCATCGCCGCCTATCCCCGGCGCATCCTGAACGTTCATCCCAGCCTGATTCCCAGCTTCTGCGGACCGGGCTTCTATGGACTGCGGGTGCACGAGGCCGCCCTGGCCCGGGGTGTCAAGGTGACCGGCGCCACGGTACATTTCGTGAACGAGGAATGCGACGGCGGGCCCATCCTGCTGCAGAAGGCCGTGGCCGTGCAGCCGGACGATACCCCCGAAACTTTGCAGAAGCGGGTCATGGTGGAGGCCGAATGGCAGCTGCTGCCCCGCGCTCTGGCCATGGTTTGCAACGACGAGGTGTAATGCGATGAAAAAGAATCTGTACAAGTATCTGGCCGGCAATGAATATCCGGGCCGCGGCATCTGCCTGGGTCTTTCCTCCGACGGGTCCAAGGCCATGGTGGCTTACTGGATCATGGGCCGCAGCGCCAACAGCCGCAACCGCGTGTTTGAGGCCCTGCCCGAGCGCGGCGGCATCCGCACCGTGGCGGCAGACCCCGCCAAGATGGAGGATCCCCACCTGATCATCTACAACCCGGTGCTGACCCTGGGCACCACCACCATCGTGACCAACGGCGACCAGACCGACACCATCTTCAACTTCATGAAGGAAGGTCTGTTCCCGGGTTACAGCTTCGAGGCGGCCCTGGCCACCCGCACCTTTGAGGATGACGCCCCCAATTTCACCCCCCGCATTTCCGGTGTGGTGGACATGAAACAGGGCGGCTACAAGCTGAGCATCCTGAAAAGCTGCGATGGCAACGATGCCAGCGTACAGCGCCAGACCTTCGATTATCCCCAGCCGGTGGCGGGAGAAGGTCATTTGATCACCACCTACCAGAAAAACGGCAGCCCTATCCCCAGCTTTGCGGGTGAGCCCCTGCGGGTAGGCGTGGATGAGAGCGACCCCAACGAATTTGCCGGCAAACTGTGGGAAGCCCTGAACACCGACAACAAGGTGAGCCTGTTTGTGCGGGCCATCACCCTGGCCACCGGCGATTATGAGGATGTTATTCTGAACAAATACAACACTGTGGAGGGTTGAGCATGAACGAATTCCAGTTGAAGTACGGCACCAATCCCAACCAGAAACCCGCCCGCATCTTTATGGCAGACGGCAGCGAACTGCCGGTGACCATCCTGAACGGCCGCCCCGGTTACATCAACTTTCTGGATGCTCTGAACAGCTACCAGCTGGTCAAGGACCTGAAAAAGGCCCTGGGCCTGCCCGCAGCTGCCAGCTTCAAGCACGTATCCCCCGCCGGCGCCGCCCTGGGCCTGCCCCTGGACGACACCCTGCGGCGGATGTACCACATCGACGCTGACATGGAGCTGTCTCCCCTGGCCTGCGCTTACGCCCGCGCCCGCGGCGCCGACCGCATGTCCAGCTTCGGCGACTGGATCGCCCTGTCCGACGTGTGCGACCTGGCCACCGCCAAGCTCATCAAGCATGAGGTCTCCGACGGCATCATTGCCCCGGGTTATGACGACGACGCCCTGGAAGTGCTGAAGAGCAAGAAGAAGGGCAACTACAACATCGTGGCCATCGACCCCGACTATGTGCCCGCGCCCCTGGAGCGCCGCACCGTCTACGGCGTGACCTTTGAACAGGGCCGGCAGGATCTGGAAATCAACGCCGACACCATGCTGACCAACATCGTAACCAAGGCCAAGGACCTGACCGAGGACCAGAAGCGGGACCTGGTGATGAGCCTGATCGTTTTGAAGTACACCCAGTCCAACAGTGTCTGCTATGTGCAGGGCGGCCAGACCATCGGCGTAGGCGCCGGCCAGCAGAGCCGCATCCACTGCACCCGTCTGGCGGGCCAGAAGGCCGACAACTGGCAGCTGCGTCACATGCCCAAGGTGCTGGATCTGCCCTTCCGGGAGGACATCTCCAAGCCCAACCGGGACAACGCCATCGACGTCTACATCGGCGACACGCCGGAAGATGTGATCGGTGATGACGTGTGGGCCGAGACCTTTACCGAGCAGCCCGCCCCCCTGACCGCCGAGGAAAAGAAAGCCTGGCTGTCTCAGGTGCACGGTGTCTGCCTGGGCAGCGACGCCTTCTTCCCCTTCGGCGACAACATTGAGCGCGCCCGCCGCAGCGGCGTGGACGCCATTGTGCAGCCCGGCGGTTCCATCCGTGACCAGCAGGTTATCGACACCTGCGACAAGTACGGCATCGTGATGGCCTTCTGCGGCATCCGCCTGTTCCACCACTGATATACGCAAAGGAGTATTTGCGATGAAGATTTTAGTCGTTGGCGGCGGCGGACGTGAACACGCCATCATCCGCGCGCTGAAAAAGAGCCCCCAGTGCACCGAGATCTGGTGCGCTCCGGGCAACGGCGGCATCGCTTATGACGCCATCTGCAAGGACATCAAGGCCACCGACGTGGACGCCATGGTCGCCTTTGCCAAAGAGGAAGGCTTTGACTATGCCGTGGTGGCCCAGGATGATCCCCTGGCCCTGGGTATGGTGGATGCGCTGGCCAAGGTGGGCATTCCCGCCTTCGGTCCCAACGCTGCCGCCGCCCGCATTGAGGCCAGCAAGGTCTTCAGCAAGAATCTGATGAAGAAATACGGCATTCCCACCGCCGACTATGAGACCTTCGACAATGCCGACGCTGCCATGGACTACATCCGCGGCCGTGGCAAGTATCCGGTGGTCATCAAGGCCGACGGGCTGGCCCTGGGCAAGGGCGTGCTGATCTGCCAGAATGAGGCCGAGGCCGAAGCCGGCCTGAAGGAAATCATGCTGGACAAGAAGTTCGGCGCTTCCGGCAACCATGTGGTGGTGGAAGAATTCCTCACCGGCCCCGAAGTGAGTGTGCTGTCCTTCTGCGACGGCAAGACCGTCATTCCCATGGTTTCCAGCATGGACCACAAGCGCGCTCTGGACCACGACGAAGGTCTGAACACCGGCGGCATGGGCACTGTGGCCCCCAACCCTTACTACACCCCCGAGGTGGCCGCCGAGTGCATGTTGACCATCTTTGCCCCCACCGTGGCCGCCATGCAGGCCGAGGGCTGTCCCTTCAAAGGCTGCCTGTACTTCGGCCTGATGCTGACCCCCGACGGGCCCAAGGTCATTGAGTACAACTGCCGTTTCGGCGATCCCGAAGCCCAGGTGGTGCTGCCTTTGCTGCAAAGCGATCTGCTGACCGTGATGCAGGCCACCACCAACGGCACCCTGGACAAGACCGAAGTCAAGTTCTCTGACGGCGCAGCCGCCTGTGTGATCCTGGCTTCCGGCGGGTATCCCCTGGCTTACGAAAAGGGCAAGGAGATCACCGGCCTGACCGAAGGCCAGCTGCCCGGCGCCGACGGTGTGACCGTCTACCATGCCGGCACCGCCCGCAAGGGGGACGCCCTGGTCACCGCCGGCGGCCGTGTGCTGGGTGTGACCGCCACCGCTCCCGATCTGGCCACCGCCCTGAAAAAGGCGTATGCAGCCGCAGAGCAGATTCATTTTGACGGCGTGCACAAGCGCAGTGACATCGGCGCCCGTGCCATGGCCGCCCTGAACTGCCGTTAAGGAGGAAAGAACAAATGGTTTACCGCATTTATGTGGAGAAAAAGCCCGGCTTTGACGGCGAGGCTCAGGGTCTTTACCATGAGCTGACCGAACTGCTGGGTATCTCCACCCTGAAAAGCCTGCGCCTTCTGAACCGCTACGACGTGGAGGGCATCGACCGCGACCTGTTCGAGAAGGCCGTGCCCACCGTGTTCAGCGAACCCCCGGTGGATGTGACCTACGACAAGCTGCCCGAGGGCGGCACCATCTTTGCGGTGGAGTATCTGCCCGGTCAGTTTGACCAGCGGGCGGATTCCGCCTCCCAGTGCATCCAGCTGCTGAGCCAGGGCGAACGTCCCGACGTGCGCAGCGCCCGGGTGTACATTCTGGAAGGCGATCTGTCCGAGGAGGACCTGGCTGCCATCAAGAAGTATGTCATCAACCCGGTGGAAGCCCGGGAAGCCAGCCTGGAAGAACGCCAGACCCTGAAGATGGAGTTTGCCGTGCCTTCCGCCGTGGAGACCCTGACCGGCTTCATCGGCATGGACGACGATGCGCTGGAAGCCTTCCGTCAGGAGAAGGGTCTGGCCATGGACCACGCCGACATCGTGTTCTGCCAGAACTATTTCCGCAGCGAAGACCGCGACCCCACCATCACCGAAATCCGGGTGATTGATACCTACTGGAGCGACCACTGCCGCCACACCACCTTCGGCACCATTCTGGACAATGTGACCATCGATGACGAGATCGTCAAGGCGGCCTTTGACCGCTACATGGCCCTGCGGGAGGAAACCGGCCGCAACGCCAAAAACCGCACCCTGATGGACTGCGCCACCATCGGCGCCAAGGCCCTGAAGCAGCGCGGCATCCTGAAGAATCTGGACGAGAGCGAAGAAATTAACGCCTGCACCGTCAAGATCAAGTGTGATGTGGACGGCGAACAGCAGGACTGGCTGTTCCTGTTCAAGAACGAAACCCACAACCACCCCACCGAGATCGAGCCTTTCGGCGGCGCAGCCACCTGCATCGGCGGCGCCATCCGCGATCCCCTGTCCGGCCGCAGCTATGTCTATCAGGCCATGCGCGTGACCGGCGCCGGCGATCCGCTGAAGCCTGTCTCCGAGACCATGCCCGGCAAGCTGCCCCAGCGCAAGCTGGTGACCACCGCTGCCCAGGGCTATTCCAGCTACGGCAACCAGATCGGTCTGGCCACCGGCCAGGTGGATGAGCTGTATCATCCCGGTTATGTGGCCAAGCGCATGGAGATTGGTGCCGTGGTGGGCGCCACCCCCGCCAGCCATGTGCGCCGGGAAGAGCCCGCCCCCGGGGATATGATCATCCTGCTGGGCGGCCGCACCGGCCGTGACGGCATTGGCGGCGCCACCGGTTCCAGCAAGGCCCACAAGCTGTCCAGCCTGGAAACCTGCGGTGCTGAGGTGCAGAAGGGCAATGCCCCCATCGAGCGCAAACTCCAGCGCCTGTTCCGCCGTGAGGATGCCTGCCGCATGATCAAGCGCTGCAACGACTTCGGCGCCGGCGGCGTCTCGGTGGCCATCGGCGAACTGGCCGACGGCCTGCACATCGATCTGAACAAGGTCACCAAGAAGTACGAGGGTCTGGACGGCACCGAGCTGGCCATCAGCGAAAGCCAGGAGCGCATGGCCGTGGCTGTGGCCCCCGAGGATGCCGACCGCTTCATTGCCCTGGCCAACGAAGAAAACCTGGAAGCCACCGTGGTGGCCACCGTCACCGAGGAAAAGCGGATGGTGGAGGAGTGGAACGGCACCCCCATTGTCAACCTGTCCCGGGAGTTCCTGAACTCCAACGGTGCCGAGCGCCACGCCGACGCCCACATTGAGGCCGGCAAGACCTGGAAGCCGAAATGGCCCGGCGACACCGTGGCCGAAAAGATGGAAGCCCTGGTCAGCGACCTGAACGTCTGCAGCAAGAAGGGTCTGGGCGAACGTTTTGACTCTACCATCGGCGCGGCCACCGTGCTGATGCCCTACGGCGGCAAGTACCAGCTGACCCCGGCCATGGCCATGGCGGCCAAACTGCCGGTGGACGGCGAAACCACCACCTGTTCCGGTATGGCTTGGGGCTTCAACCCCTACCTGACCGAAGCCGACCCCTACCGCGGCGCCTACATGGCCGTGGTGGAAAGCGTGACCAAGCTGGTCTGCGCCGGTTTCCATCATGAAGACATGTACCTGACCTTCCAGGAATACTTTGAGCACCTGGGCACCCAGCCGGAACGCTGGGGCAAGCCTCTGGCCGCTCTGCTGGGCGCTCTGGACGCTCAGATGGGTCTGGGCATCGCCTCTATCGGCGGCAAGGACAGCATGTCCGGCAGCTTCGAGGGCCTGGACGTGCCCCCCACGCTGGTCAGCTTCGCCACCGCCGTGGGCAACACCAAGGATGTGTTGAGCCCCGAATTCAAGAAGGCCAACAGCTCTGTGGTCATCCTGAAACCCCAGTACAAGGACGGTCTGCCCGAGGTCAACAGCCTGCTTTCCATCTACAAGATCGTGGAACAGATGATCGACGAAGGCAAGGTCCTGGCTGCGGCCACCCCGGGCTTTGGCGGCATCGGCGAAGCCTTGTTCAAGATGTGCGTGGGCAACCATGTGGGTCTGAAGCTGAGCAAGGCCATCCGCCCCGAGCGGCTGTTTGAGCCCTGCTACGGCGCCGTGATTCTGGAACTGCTGGATGCCACCGCCGGCGAATTCCTGGGCTTCACCACCGTGGATTACACCATGTGCGTGGGCGACGAGGAACTGGATCTGGCCCATCTGCAGGAACTGTGGGAGCGCAAGCTGGAGCCTGTCTTCCCCTACCGCCGTGCCGGCGAGGAGGTCAAGGCCCTGGAATACCACTGCAATCCCTTCCAGCGCGTGGCTCCGGCCGTTCGGCTGGCCACACCGCGGGTCATTATTCCCGTCTTCCCGGGCACCAACTGCGAGTACGACACCGCACGGGCCTTCCGCCGCGCCGGCGGTGACCCCCATGTGCTGGTGCTGAAGAACCTGACCCCCGCCGATGTGGCCGAGAGCTGCGAAGCCCTGGTCAAGGAGATCGACGCGGCCCAGATTCTGATGCTGCCGGGTGGTTTCTCCGGCGGCGACGAACCCGACGGTTCCGCCAAGTTCATTGCCGCGTTCTTCCGCGCTCCGGCCGTGGCCGACGCGGTGAACCGCCTGCTGAACGAGCGCGACGGTCTGGCCCTGGGCATCTGCAACGGTTTCCAGGCACTGATCAAGCTGGGCCTTGTTCCCTATGGCGAGATCCGGCCCATCACCAAGGACGACCCGACCCTGACCTTCAACACCGTGCACCGTCACCAGAGCATGCTGGTGCGCACCCGCGTAGCCTCCAACAAGAGCCCGTGGCTGTCCGAGTGCGACGTGAACGACGAACACCTGATTGCCATCAGCCACGGCGAAGGCCGGTTTGTGTGCAGCGATGAACTGCTGCAGCAGCTGATTGCCAACGGTCAGGTGGCCACCCAGTACGTGGATCTGAACTGCGTGCCCACCATGGACCAGCGCTACAACCCCAACGGCAGTGTGCTGGCCATCGAAGGCATCACCAGCCCGGACGGCCGTGTGTTCGGCAAGATGGGTCACAGCGAACGCAGCGCCGACCAGCTGTACAAGAATGTGGGCGGCGACAAGTATCAGCCCATCTTTGAGGGCGGCGTGAACTACTTCAAGCTGTGATGCGCCCCACCCCCGACAGATAAGGAGAATCTTTCAATGGCACATGATCGTTATATCTCGCCCTTCTCCACCCGGTATGCTTCGGACGAGATGCAGTATATTTTTTCCGATGACAACAAGTTCCGCACCTGGCGCCGCCTGTGGATTGCCCTGGCCAAGGCCGAGCAGAAGCAGGGTCTGGACATCACCGATGAACAGATTGCCGAGCTGGAAGCCCACAAGGACGACATCAACTACGAGGAAGCCGCCGCACGGGAAAAGCTGGTTCGCCATGACGTGATGAGCCACGTCTATGCTTACGGCCTGCAGTGCCCCCATGCCAAGGGCATCATCCATCTGGGCGCCACCAGCTGCTATGTGGGTGACAACACCGACGTCATCATCATGCGGCAGGGCCTGGAACTGGTGCGCAAAAAGATCATCGGCACCCTGGCCAATCTGGCCAAGTTTGCCGACGAGTACAAGGACATGCCCTGCCTGGCCTACACCCACTGCCAGCCCGCTCAGCTGACCACCGTGGGCAAGCGTGCCACGCTGTGGATGAACGAGCTGTACATGGACCTGAACGAGATTGAGCACCAGGCTTCCGAGTTGGCGCTGCGCGGCGTGAAGGGTACCACCGGCACCCAGGCCAGCTTTATGGAGCTGTTCGGCGGCGATTCCGCCAAGGTCAAGGCTGTGGAAGCCGACGTCTGCGCCCAGATGGGCTTTGACAAGGTTGTCCCGGTCTGCGGCCAGACCTACAGCCGCAAGGTGGACTACAATGTGCTGTCCGCCCTGGCCGGTCTTGCCCAGAGCGCCATGAAGATGGCCACCGACATCCGTCTGCTGGCCAACTTCAAGGAGATGGAAGAACCCTTTGAAAAGAACCAGATCGGTTCTTCCGCCATGCCTTACAAGCGCAACCCCATGCGCTGCGAGCGCATCTGCGCCTTGTCCCGCTACCTGATGATCGATGTGCTGAACCCCGCCGTGACCGCCGGCACCCAGTGGTTTGAACGCACCCTGGACGACAGTGCCAACAAGCGCATCGCCATGGCCGAGGGCTTCCTGGCCGCCGACGCCATCCTGAACATTCTGCTGAACGTTTCGGACGGTCTGGTGGTGTATCCCAAGGTCATCCGCAGCCGCGTGATGGCGGAACTGCCCTTCATGGCCAGTGAGAACATCATGATGAAGGCCGTGAAGAAGGGCGGCGACCGTCAGGAACTGCACGAGCGTCTGCGCGAACACGCCGTGGCCGCTGCCGCTGTGGTCAAGCAGGAAGGCAAGCCCAACGACATGATTGCCCGTGTGGAAGCCGACCCGGCCTTCGGCCTGTCCCGTGAAGAGATCGAAGCGGAACTGACCCCGGAAGCCTTCACCGGCCGCGCTCCCGAACAGGTGGAAGAATACCTGAACGAATACATCCGTCCCCTGCTGGCCGCCAACCCCGACGCCCTGGGCCAGAAAGCGGAACTGAGCGTGTGATCCGCTCAAACGTGTAGCATTAAAAAAATCCCCCGCAGCTTTCCGTACAGGAAATGCTGCGGGGGATTTTTGTCTGTGCTGTCTGTGAATCAGCCTTCCGGCGCCGGGGTTGCTTCCGGGGCCGGGGTGGGCTCGGCGGCATCTCCGCCTTCCGTGCTGTCCCCTGTCTCCGCTTGTGCTTCGGGGGTAGGCGCCGGAGTGGGGGTGCTGGTATCGCTGTTGAAGGTAGCTTCGATGTTGCCGTCCTCCATCTGTCGGCTCACATCCAGGGTGCCACGGTCGGAAGCGGTCAGGCCCGTCCCGTCCTTGTCCAGAATCAGGTTGGCCGCAAACCGAACCTTGTAATCCAGGTTGTTTCCGGTACCCAGCGTGACCGAAACGCGGCCCTGGTAAAGGAAATTCAACTCGGTAAGGTCAGACATATCAATGATGGAGATGCCGTCCAGCAGGCCGTTGGTATCCAGTTCCTGCATAAGTTGCTCCAGGGTATCCTGGGCGGAGATATGGCTGGTTTCGGCGGTGGCCTGGTCCTGGTTCTGGGCCTGCAGCACCAAGAAACTGCCCGGTGTGGTGGCCTGGCCCTGGGGCAGGTCCGCTTCCAGCCAGATGAGGTTTTCCGGCTGGCTGTCACTGGTGCGCAGCACCTTGAGATGGTCGCTGAGAACCAGCCACTGGCCGTTGTACTCCAGCATAAAGCGCTCGGTGGCAGGCTGTACCTTCACCACCACCGTGCCCGGCATCTGGGTGCCCACTTCGGCCACATCCAGATAGGGCAGGCTGTTGAGCAGAATCTGGGACTTTTCCTTGGCGGAGAACCCGAACAAGTTATCCCCTTCCGCAATTCCCAACAGATCAATGATCTGGTCTTCCGAGTAAATGCCGGTGTTGGCCGGGGTGGAACCGTCGGTGTTTTCGATGCGGAAATCGGTGACCTTGAACAACAGGTTGATGGAAAGCACAATGCCTCCGATGAGCGCCGCCAGCACCACCAGCATGCCCAGAATGGCGCGATGCCGGCGTCGGCGCAGCTGTTCCGCATGGGTCACACGTCGCGGCGGACGACGGTTGGGGTTGGGGCGGTATGCCGCCTTCTGGGGATTCTGCGGAGCTTGCGGACGGCGCTGGGCATTGTTGGGCGCGGGCCTTGAACGCCCGGCGGTGTTGGTCTGGCGCTGGGATCCCGGCTGCTGGGCCGGGCGTTGTGCCGGAGTTTGCTTGGTCAGCCCCAGGCGGCTTTTCATGCTGCGGGGCGGCTGGCGGCGGTTGGGCGGCGGGGTCGCGGCGGCTTTTTGCCGGCGGTTGCGCTGGTTGCGGTCCATCCGCGGCCTCCTTTCTCTATGGTGGAATCAATCGGTCTGTACGCGGAAAACGCCCCGCGCAGGGTGGGGCGTTCAGTGCTCAGCGGCCCGTCTTGACCAAGGCGAGCAGCCGTTCGGTAATCATATCCAGACTGCGGGGCTGGGCCAGCGTACGGGCCTGCTGCCCCATCTTTGCCAGTCTGCCGGGGGTGGCCAGCAGGCCTTCCACGGTTTCAATCAGCTTTTCCGAGGTCAGGTCCTTCTCCTCAATGACCACGGCCGCGCCGGCATTTTGCAGTTCCAGAGCATTGTAATACTGGTGATTTTCGGCCACATTGGGGCTGGGCACCAGGATAGACGCCCGGCCCATGGCTTCCAGTTCCGCCAGGGTCAGGGCACCGGACCGGGAAATCACCAGGTCTGCCGCCGCCAACAGTTCCGGCATGTTGTTGATATATTCCTTGACCACCAGATCGGGGCCTGGGGTGAAGCCTTCCTGGGCAGCCAGGTCCTTGAACAGCTGGACCCCGCGGCTGCCGGTGGCGTGCAGATGCAGAATATTCTGGTGAGTCTTCTGTTCCCAACCGCACAGAGCCCCCACCACTTCGTTGATCCGGCGGGCGCCCAGGCTGCCGCCGAAGCTGAGAATCACCGTGCGGTCCCCCGCTCCGATGGCGGCGCGGGCGGCGGCCCGATCCTGGGTGAGAATTTCGGGGCGGACAGGGTTGCCCACCACCAGGGTCTTATCCGGGGCGCCCAGTTTTTCCACCGCAGCGGCGCTGGCTGCAAAGACCACATCCACATCCTTGGCCAACAGTTTGTTGGTCACGCCGGGAAAAGCATTCTGTTCATGAATGGCTGTTTTGATGCCCTTTTTGGCCGCAGCCCGGACCACCGGTCCGCTGACATACCCGCCGCAGCCAATAACCAGGTCCGGCTGTACTTCCCGCAGGATGGCCGCGGTGCGCGGCCCGGACAAGGCCAGGTGATAGATGGCCTGGAAGTTGCGGGCAATGTTTTTGGGGGTCAGACGGCGCTGGAAACCGTTGATCTCGATATGATGGAAAGGATATCCGGCAGCGGTGACAAGGCCGTATTCCATGCCTTCCCGCCGCCCCGCAAAATGGATTTCGGCGGTGGGATCAGCCTTTTTCAGCGCACCGGCAATGGCCAACGCAGGGTTGATATGTCCGGCTGTTCCGCCGGCAGCAATCAAAACACGCATGATGGTTCCTCTCTTTCCCTCAATACCCAGGCAACGACGGGATCAGCCGCTGACATTTTCCCGCCGACGATACAGTTTTCGTGTGGGTTCTCCCCCGTGCAGGCGTTTCATCAGCTCTTCCTGGCTGCGCTGGCGCTGGGCCATGATATGCGCATTGCCTGCCCGTGAAACGCTGAGCACCACGCCCATTTCGCAGAGCAGCAACAGCAGACTGGTGCCGCCGGAAGAGAAGAAAGGCAGACTGATACCGGTGTTGGGCAAAGTGGCGGTCACCACACCGATATGACAGAACACCTGCCAGGCCACCTGGGCCATAATGCCGATGGACAACATACTGCCGAAATAGTCGGGAGAGCGCAGGGCAATCAGGATTCCCTGCACCAGCAGGGCTGCAAACAGACCGATGCAAAGCACCGCGCCGATGAAGCCCAGCTCCTCGCACACCACCGAGAAGATAAAGTCGTTGGTGGCCTCGGGCAGCCACAGTTGTTTCTGCCGGCTGTTGCCGATGCCCAATCCGGTCAGGCCGCCCGATGCGATGGAGTACAGGCTCTGTATGGTCTGGTATCCCAGGTCCACGTCGCTTTCGGCGAACAGACCCCAGGCGCCCAGACGCTCGTTGGCAACGTTGTTGCCTTTGGCGGTCAGCATCAGGAACAGACCGCCGCCCGCCACGCCGGCCATGACAGGCATCCAGCGCAGGGCACAGCCGCCGCAGAGCAGCATGGTACCCACGATCATACAGATCAGCAGGATGGCCGAGTTGTGGGGTTCCATACGCAGCAGCACCACAATGGGCAATACCGGCGCCACCGGAATAATCATCCCGTGCAGCAGACTTTTGCGCTGTTCATAGTATTTGTCGGTATACATGGCAATGCCCAGAATCACCGCAAACTTGGCGATCTCCGACGGCTGCAGGGTGGTGCCGAACAGGGTGACCCACCGGTGCACGCCGTTGTACTCTTTACTGAGCAGAGCCCAGACCAGCAGAATCATCAGAATGACATACAGGTGCCAGTACAGGTGCCGCAGGGCATGGTAGTCAATATTGGAGATGAAAAACATGAGCACCACGCCCACCACAGCCAGAATTGCCTGCGGGGCTATGTAATGGTAGATATCATCGAAGCGGTAGTAGGCGGTCACATAGCTGGAAGAAAACAGCATGATGAGGCCGTAGCACAAAACCAGCATCAAGGTTCCCACGAACCCCCACGAGACAGGGCCCCGTTCCTCCTTGCGGAAAGCGGCGTCACGGAAAAATCGAATCAGGTTGCCAAGGGCAAGGTCAAGAAAACGTGCGGCTGTCACGGGCAGGTCCCTCCTTTCCTGCAAAGGGAGCGGTGCAGGATGTTACGCAAGATAAATGTACAAAAGGCCCAGCGCCACACCCATCACGGCAATCAGGCTGAAGAAGGCATCGATGCGGGCCTCTTTCCAGCCGCGCATCTCAAAGGCGTGGTGGATCGGGGTCATGCGGAAGATGCGCTTGCCATGGGTGGCCTTGAAGTAAACGCGCTGGATCACAACGGTCATGGCATCCCAGATAAAGACAATGCCAAAGAAAAATACCAGTTCGGGACGGCCCATCACAAAGGCCAGGGCCGTGACCATGCCGCCCAGGAACATGCTGCCGGTATCCCCCATGAACACCTTGGCGGGATAGAAGTTCCACACCAGGAAGCCGGCACAGGCGGCCGCCGTGGCGGTGGACAGCACCGCCACATGGTAGAAGCCAAGCATGCTGGCAGCCAGAAGGTACCCCAGCATGGACACGAAGGTCACGCAGGAGCACAGGCCATCCAGGCCGTCGGTGAGGTTGACGGCATTCACCAGGAAGATGATGCCGAAAAATGCGATGGGATAATAGAAGATGCCCAGATCCACAGCCCCGACAGCGGGCACCATGATGATGGTGGTCATGAGCCCCAGGCTGTTCAGGCCGGCCATGAAGGCTCCGGTGACAATAAACTGCATGACCAGTTTCTGCCAGGCCAGCAGGCCCAGGTTGCGGTGGCGAACCACCTTGATGAAGTCATCCAGAAATCCGATGAGACCGGAGCCGAAAGCCAGGAACAGCACCAGCAGGCCGGCCTGCACCTGCTGCGGTGCCACCAGGTCCGGTGCGCGGGAGGAAAGCCCCGCATACACCAGGCCGCCTGCCAGCAGAATGCCCAGAATGAAGCACAGGCCTCCCATAGTGGGCGTGCCCTGCTTTTTATTGTGCCAGGTGGGTCCGTCCTCCCGGATGGTTTGGCCAAAATGCAGACGGCGCAACGCCGGGATCAGGAAAAAGCCCGAAACAACAGTGACGCAAAACGCCGCGATGGCCGCGGCGATCAGCATCCAGGACACGATCATCCCCATATGGTAATTCCCCCAAAGATCAGGTTGTAGTCTTATGCTTGGTCGGTAAGAATCGCGTACAGGGTGTGCAGCATCTCTTCAAACTGCATGGCGTGGCTGGCCTTGGCCAGGACCACATCCCCAGGACGCAGATTCAACCTTAGATATTCTACTACTTCCTGTGTATTTTGGCAATGCAATGTTGTTACTTTTTGGGACGCAGCTTCGGCCATGGCGGTGCTGTTGGGCCCCACAGCCAGCAGGATATCGGCCACTTCTGCGGCCCATTCTCCGGTCTGGCGATGGGCCTGCTCCGAAGCGGACCCCAGTTCCAGCATATCCCCCAGCACCGCAATACGGCGCCCCTCCGGGCCGGGAACCTGACGGTTCAGAATGTCCAGCGCAGCGCGCATGCTGTCCGGGCTGGCGTTATAGCAATCCTCGATGAAAGTCACCCCGCCGTGGTGCACAATGTTCTGCCGCATGCCGGTGGTCCGGTAGTTGGAAAGGGCCGCGGCAGCCCGGGCCGCATCCAGGCCCAGGCGGGTGGCGGCGGCGTAGGCGGCCAGGGCATCGCTGACGGTGTGCAGCCCCTGGGTGGGAATGTGCACATGGAATTCGCCATACTCCGCATCCCGCAGGGTAAAGTCGGTGCCGTCGGCCACATCCCGGATATCCAGGGCGCAGACATCGGCGTCGGTCCCCTGCCGGCTGAACCAGACCGGCCGCAGCCGGGCGGGCAATGCCGCCCCACGCAGCATCTCATCGTCCCCGTTGAGCACCAGCGGTGCGCCGTCCGGCAGTCCCTGGCAGATTTCCAGCTTTGCCTTCAGTATATTCTCGCGGCTGCCGAGATTTTCCAGGTGGGACACCCCGATCATGGTGATGATGCCGGCGGAAGGGCGGGCCGTGCGGGTCAGGCGGGCGATCTCTCCCAAGGCGCTCATGCCCATTTCCACCACGGCGTACTCGGTGGCGTCCTCCAGGCGGAACAGGGTGTTGGGCAGACCGATCTCATTGTTCTGGTTGCCCTCGGTCTTTAAGGTGTTGCCGAAAGCCGACAGCACCGCATAGCAGAATTCCTTGGTGGTGGTTTTGCCCACCGAACCGGTGACCCCGATCATCAGAGGGCTGAACAGGGTGCGGTAGTTGGAAGCCATGCGCAGCATGGCCATGTGGCTGGACGGGGTGATGACCAGATGGTCTTCGGGCACACCCTCCACCGGGTGGTTGGCGATGATATACTCGGCGCCCGCTTTGTAAGCCGCCGCGGCATAGTCGTGCCCGTCCACCCGTGCACCGGGAAAACAGACAAAGACGCAGCCAGGCTGCACCTTGCGGCTATCGGTGACAACGGCGGTGATGTCCACCGGCCGGGCCAGGGTCAGCCCGGCCAGCAGTTCGTTGGCATGGATTGGTTTCATTCGGTTCCCTCCTCAGTGTCCGTCTGGTCTGTGGCATCGGTATTCTGTGTATCTGTATCGGTTGTGGTTACAGTGTCGGAAGATGTGCCGTCGCCCTCGGTCTGGATGGTCACCACGGTGCCGTACTCCGCGCTGGACGCGGCCGCCACATCCTGGGAAACCACCTTGCCGTTGGCATCCCCCACCAGCTTCACGTTCAGGTTGGCGGATTTGAGCATCTGCTTGGCAAAAGATCCCGTCTTGCCGGTCACATCCGGCACGGTGGTCCGGCTGCCGGTGGTGGTATCGGTGTAGAAGTACACGGTGGAGCCCGCCGGGACCGACGTACCCGAATACGGATACTGGTAAACGATGTCGGTGCCGGAACCGATGAGCTGATGCCCCAGCCCCAGCTTGTTCAGGTTGGCCTGGGCCAACGACCAGCGGGAACCCACAGCGTTGGGCACTTTGACACTTTCCGGTTCCACGTAATCGGCATCCCGCTCAATACCAAGATACGGGGCGATCTCGCTGATGATGTTGCCCACCATGGGCGCCACGATCTCGGAGGCAAAGTCCTGAATCCAGCGGGGGTCGTCCAGCACCGCAAAGACCAGGATTTCGGGGTCGTCGGCGGGCAGCATGGCGGCAAAGCTGATCTGCTTGTGGTAGTCGCCGTCGGAACGCTCGGTGCGGTCCAGCTGTTCGGCCGTGCCGGATTTGCCGCCGATGGAGTACCCGGCCACGTACACGTTGCGGCAGGAATACCCATCCTGGCCGCCGCCCACGTCGTTTTCCATCATGGCGCAGAGCTGTTTGCTCACATCCTCGGAAATAACCTGGCGGCGGATATTGGGCTGGGTCTGGCTGACCACATTGCCGGAATCGTCGGTCATGCTGTCCACCACGTAGGGGGTAACCAGATACCCGCCATTGACCACGGCGGAAACGGCAGTGGCCATCTGGATGGCGGTGAGCTTCTGGGTCTGGCCGAAAGCGGTGGAGTACAGGTCGGTGGTAGTCTGTTCCATATCTGCCTGGGTCTTGGAAATGCCCTTGGATTCGGCAGGCAGATCAATGCCGGTGACTTCATCCAGGCCGAACGCCTGGTAATAGTTGTAGAAAAATTCCGGGGTCATGAGCTCGGCCACCTGAATGAAATAGAGGTTGCAGCTCTTTTCCAGGGCGCCGGCCATATCCAGCGGGCCGTGGATGCTGTCGTTGGCGCAGCGGTAGGTGTGTTCCCACTGGGTGCCTGCGTTGACGGTCAGTTTGCCGTTGCAGTAAAAGACCTGGTTGGCGTCCATCAGGCCGGAATCCAGAGCCGAAGCCGCTGTGATCAGCTTGAAGACAGAACCGGGGAAATGCAGTTCGGTGACGCTCTTATTTTTCCACTGAGCTTCCCGGATATAACCCTGCAGGGTGGAATACTCGTCCGAGCTGAGGATACCATCCTCCACAATGGAGGTCACATTGTCTTCACCCAGGCGGGACTGCAGCAGGTCGATTTCCTCGGCGGTCAGAGTGCCGTCATCCAGCACAGCGGCCATTTCCGGGTCGGCGATGGTGTAGGGGTCGTTGGGGTCAAACTGGCTCATGGTGGCCATGGACAGGATGGCGCCGGTGTTCACGTCCATGACAATGACGGTACCGCGGTTCTTGACGCTGTATTCCTTCAGGGCCTGGCCCAGGTACTTTTCCACCACCGACTGCACATTATCATCGATGGTCAGGTGCAGGTCGTAGCCGTTGATGGGCTCGTACACCTCCCCTTCGTCATCGGAGGTATAGCCCCAGGCGTTCTGACTGGTGATGCGCCGTCCCGGCGTGCCGGCCAGTTCTTCCTCGTAGGACTTTTCCAGGCCGTAGATGCCCACACCGTCGGCGTTGGTGAAGCCCAGCACCGAGGACAGGAAGGACCCGTAGGGATAGCTTCGGGTGGAGGTCTGCTCGGTGTACAGTTTGAGGACCGTGCTCCAGTCCTCTTCCGGGTCGCCGTCGTTCAGCGGGCGCTTGGTGTTGGCGTATTCCAGAATCGCGTCCTTGGTGGGCAAATCCACGCCTTTGGCCAGAACCTTATACTGACTGTCCCGGTCGCTGAGCTTTTCCAGAATGCTTTCGGAAGTGACACTGCCGCCCAGCAGGTTGGAGATATCCTGGGCAGCCTGGGCAATGTATTTTTCATCACAGCGGGAAGGATCGGCAATAATGTTCCACACGGTGGTGCTCTTGGCCAGGACCTTGCCGGTGGACGTGTAGATTGTGCCGCGGGCTGCGGGAATTTCTTCGTCCGATAGCTGCTGTTCCGCCGCGCCCACCCGGTATTTTTCAGGGTCGCGCAGCTGCAAGGCATACAGCTGGTAGATCAGAAGTCCCATACCGAAGATGATGAACACCGCCACCAGCAGCAAAGTGCGCACACGCAGCGCATTGTTGATGGGATGTTGGTCGTTCTGCCTGTTGCGATTGTTCTGCATGCTTGTTGTCCTTCCGTTCCATGCGGGGTCATAAAAAGGCAAAAAGCGTGCCCCGACGCGGGATGCACGCTTTTGGGCTTGTTACGGTTCAAGGCTGCCGATCAGGCTGAGGGCAGCGGTGTACAGCTCGTCCAGAATCTCGTCGGTTTTGGAGCCGGTTTTCTCGATGATGCTTTCGTCGTCCAGGCGGATGTAGGTGACCTGGCTGGGATCGGTCTTGACCAGACCCAGGCGGTTCTGGGCCACCTCATCAATGTTGGCGCTGTTGGAGATCTCGTCCATCTTGCCGGAAAGATATTCGTAGGTGGTCTGGGCGTCGGCAAGGTCGCTGCGCGTGGCATCGATCTCGCCGGAAAGCTCGGTGAGCTTGGCCTGGCTGGCCACAATGGCCGTGATCAGGGCCAGCAGCACCGCCACCACCAGCACCGAGGCCATCTGGTGCAGCACGTCCTTGGCGCGTCCGAGACGGAAACGGCCGCCGCGCACCACACGCACACGCGGTGCACGGCGTACATACTGTGTATTGTTGATCTGATATGCGGCCGAAGTCATGATCGGCACCCCCTCTATGGTTCAAAAGCCTTGTCCGGCGTCAGTTCTTTTCCAGCACACGCAGCTTAGCCGAACGGCTGCGGCGGTTTTCTTCCAGTTCCTCGGTGTCTGCCTCAATGGGATGGCGGGTGATCAGGGTGGCTTTGGCCACGCCTCCGCAGGTGCAGATGGGCTGCTCCGGCGGACAGGTGCATTTCTGCGCCCAGCGGCGGAACTTGTTCTTCACCAGCCGATCTTCCAGGCTGTGGAAGGTGATCACGCACAGCCGGCCGCCCGGCGCCAGACGGGCAAAGATGGCTTCCAGCCCTTCGTTCAGGGCGTCCAGTTCCCCGTTGACCGCAATGCGGATGGCCTGGAAGGTACGGCGGGCAGGGTTCTTGCTCTTGCGGCGCTCTTTGGGCGGTACCGCGGCAGCCACCAGGTCCGCCAGCTGCAGGGTGGTCAGGATGGGTGCCTGTTCCCGCTGCTGCACGATCTTGCCGGCAATCTGCCAAGCATAGGGTTCCTCGCCGTATTCCCGCAGGATGCGGGCCAGCTCCTCCCGCGGGAGGGTGTTGACCAGATCGGCGGCGGTGGCCCCCTGCTGGCTCATGCGCATATCCAGGGGCGCATCGGCGTGGTAGGAGAACCCGCGGGAAGCTTCGTCCAGCTGGTGGCTGGATACGCCCAGGTCCAGCAGCGCGCCGTTGATCTGGGGGATTCCCAGCTCGTCCAGCACCGCAGCCGCCTGCCGAAAGTTGGCCCTGACCACAAGGGCGGGAAGACCCTTAAGCCTTTCGGTGGCTGTTGCCACCGCATCCGGGTCCTGATCGAGTGCGATCAGCCGCCCTGTGGTCAGGCGCTTGGCAATCTCGCGGGAATGCCCTGCCCCGCCGGCGGTACCGTCCAGGTAGATGCCGGTGGGATCAATGGCCAGCCCGTCAAGACAGGGCTGCAGTAATACGGGAATGTGGGAAAATTCCATTTTGGGTTCCTTTTTGCGCCGTGCGCGGTTTTATTAAAAATCCAGTTCTTCCATGGCCGCGGTGAAGTCATCGTCCAGTGCGGCCTGGTTTGCGTTCCAGGTATCGGTATCCCAGATTTCAGCAAAGGTACGGTTGCCGGTGATGGTCACATCGTGGGTAAGGTTGGCATACTGCCGCAGGTCTGCGGGCAGCTGGATGCGGCCCTGCTTGTCCGGGGTGACCTCGGTGGCGGAGGAATACAGCATGCGGCTGACCTGACGGCCCTTGACGAGTCCTTTTTCGGCGATGCGCTCCGCCACCTTTTCGAATTCCTCGGTGGGGAAAGCTGCCAGGCAATGGTCCAGCCAGCGGGCCACGATAAAGGTCTCGCCCATACCGTCCCGGAACTTGGCGGGGAAGTTCAACCGTCCCTTGGCGTCGATGGCATAGTCGAACCGTCCGACGAACATGTTGAAAACTCCCCCTTTCTGCCGAAACGTACCGTTTTTTCAACGTCCAGCCGTCAGGATGCTGTTGAAAACCCTGTTGAAAGGGTTGAAAACTACCCACTTCTAACCACTTTAAGGGTATTTTCCCCACAGCTGTACCATCATAGTACCAAATTACAGGGCAAAAAGCAAGTCCGCAGGCCAAAAAAACGCTATGGACAAAGATTTTTCACATCTGCAAAAAGGTGGAGAACGGTGGGGAAAAGCGAGGCTTCCGGAGGAAAATGAGGGTGGTCGGCGGCGAGGCCATCAAGCCCTGTTCTTGCCCCGGGCAGACAAAAAGCAGAACCGCCGGCCGGGCAATCCGGTCGGCGGTTCTGCTTTCACAAATGGGGAGTGGATATGTACTTACTTTTTGGTGCCGCGCATGCCGCGGGCCGCCGCGTTGCGCAGATTCATCCGGGTGTTCTTGATGTCGGCCACGCTGCGGGCCAGCACCTCCTCAGAATTTTTGAGGATGGTCTCACAGTAGGTGGTGGCGCTGCGGTTGATCTCCTTGGCCTGGGCCTGGGCTGCGGTCAGAATCTCCACCGCCCGCTGCTGGGCACGCTTGACAATCTCCTGGTCGGAGACAAGGCCGCGGGCACGCTCCTCCGCCTGGTGGATAATACCATCCGCCTCGGCACGGGCGCCTTTGAGAATCTGCTCCCGGTCAGACACGATCTTTTTGCTGTCACGGATTTCATCGGGCAGGTTGTTGCGCACCTCATCGATGATATCCCGCATGCGGTCCACATCCACCACGCGCTTGGAAGCCGCGAAGGGCACGGCAGTCCCCTCTTCCAGCGTTTCTTCCATCAATTCAAGCAATTCTTCCACGTTCATGGCTGTTCCTCTCTCTCATAACGGCTGACCAGAATTTTGCCGTACTTGTATTGCTTTATCAGGCGCAAGCCCCCCACCTGCGGGGGCAGTTCCGCCTGCAGTTCGCTTTCGCACAGGATGACGCCGCCGGGGGCCAGGCTCCGTTCCAGCAAGGGCAGAACCTTGGCCAGGGTGCCGTGGGCAAAAGGCGGGTCCAGCAGCACCAGGTCGAAGGGACCGCGGGTGGTGTGCAGGTAGTTGAAGGCATCCCCGCAGGAGATGCGCGCCTTGTCCGCCACGCCGGCGGTGCGGCAGTTGGCGGTGACAATGCGCACCGCCTCCGGGCTGGCATCCAGGAAGGTGCACTGGGCCGCCCCGCGGGAAAGTGCCTCGATGCCCAGCTGCCCGCTGCCTGCGAACAGGTCCAGCACACGGGCCCCCGGCAGCAGGAACTGCACGCTGGAGAACATGGCCTCCTTGACCCGGTTGATGGTGGGGCGGGTTACGTCTTCGCCCGGAAGGGCGGCGAGATTTTTGCCGCGGGCCGAACCTGCGATCACGCGCATTGTGGCGGCACCTGCCTTTCTTTTGAGTGTTGAAGCGAAAGATTCTCTCTTTGTCCCATCTATTATGGAGTCTTTAGGGAGCATTGTCAAGTCGAAACGGGCGGTAAAACCTGCCTCAGGCGCGCAATGCGTTGTAAATTTTTTCGGCTTTGGCGTGGCTGATGCCCTTGACCTCCTCCAGGTCGGAGATGGAAGCGGCCTTGACCGCCGCCACCGTCTTGAAGTGGGCCAGCAATGCGGCGGAGGTCTTTTCCCCCACCCCGGGCAGGGCGGTCAGGGTGGCTGCATAGGACTTTTTCTTCATCAGCCGCTTGCGATAGTCGTTGGCATAGCGGTGGGTCTCGTCCTGGATGGCGGTGACAAAGGTAAAGATGTTGCGGTGACGGTTGATGGCAATTTCGCCCCCCGCATCATCCACAATGGCCCGGGTGCGGTGGTGGTCGTCCTTGACCATGCCGAAGGTGGGTACATGCTCCAGCGCCGTACCCCGCAGGGCCTGCCGCACCGCCGACACCTGTCCCCTGCCGCCGTCGATGAGCAGCAAATCCGGCAGGGTGGCAAACTGGTTGCCCGGGCCGTCCGGCTTGTCACCACGCCGGGCAGCCTCGTATTCCCCGGCCCGGCGGCGCAGGGTTTCCGCCAAAGAGGCATAGTCGTCCGTGCCCAGCACTTCCCGCATTTTGAAACGCCGGTATCCGCTGCGATAAGGTTTGCCGTCCTTGAAGACCACCATGCCGCAGACGCTGGAACCGTCGCCCCAGTTGGAGATATCGTAGCTTTCGATAATGCGGGGCGGGGCTTTCAGCCCCATGACCTGGGCGGCCTCCTCCAGCAGCTTTTCCTCCCGGGTATAGCGGCCGCTCTCCCGGCCCAGGCGCTCCACCGCGTTGGTGTAGGCCATGGTGACCAGTTTGGCCACATCTCCCCGCTGCGGCACATACAGCTCCACCTTGCTGCCCCGGGCCTGGGCCAGCGCCTCGCTCAGGGCCTCGTGGGCTTCAGGCAAGGCGTCCACCGCCACCGTTTTGGGCACGTATTCCCCGTCCAGATAATACTGGGGCAGGAATTCCTCCCGCACAGCGGCAATGTCGGTGGTGTCGTGGAAGACAAACTCCCGCTTATCGGTCAGGCGGCCTTCCCGGTAACGAAGCACCGCGGCGCACACCGCCCGGCTGGTGCCCGCAAAGGCCACCACATCCATCTCGGTGCCGCTTTCCATGACTACCTTCTGGCCCGCCGCCACCCGCTCGATGGCCGCAATCTGGTCCCGCAGGATGGCGGCGGATTCGAAGTCCAGCCGCTCGGAGGCAGCCTCCATCTTCTCCCGCAGCTGGCGCAGAATGTCCTTCTTGCCATAGCGGATCATCTGCAAGGCTCCCTGCACGGCTTCGTTGTAAGCCTGACAGCTGACCTTGCCGCTGCACACCGCCATGCACTTGCCGATGTGGGCGTTCAGGCAGGGGCGGCCTTTGCCGATGTCCCGGGGGAATTCCTTGTTGCAGCGGGGCAAAAGGAAGCAGTTCTGGGCGGTTTCCACCATCTCCCGCACCGCAAAGGAGGAGGTAAAGGGGCCGATGTAGTCGGCGTTCTCGTCATCCTTCTGCAGCGCGGCGGAAATGCGGGGCCAGTCCCCTTTTGTGATCTTGACGTAGCTGTAGCCCTTGTCATCCTTGAGCAGGATGTTGTACTTGGGGGTGTGGGCCTTGATCTGGCTGGCTTCCAGCACGAGGGCTTCAAACTCGCTCTGGCAGACGATCACATCAAAGGTGAAGGCATGGTTGATCATCTGGGTGACCTTGGCGTCATGGGGAACCCCTTCCCGGAAATACTGGGACACGCGGGTGCGCAGACGCTTGGCCTTGCCGATATAGATGATCTCGTCCGATTTGTCCCGGATGATGTAGACACCGGGCAAAAGCGGCAGCATACAGGCTTTTTTGTACAGTTCTTGCTTGGTCATGGAAACCCCTTGCAAAAATAAAATAAGACCGGGTGGTTACCCCACCCGGCCGAAGAGAAACATGGGATTATTCGGAGAAGCCGGAGTTGACCAGCTTGACCAGACCGTCAACGGCGGCCTGCTCATCGGTGCCGTCCGCGATGATGCGGATGGTGGTGCCGCCAACGATGCCCAGGCTCAAAACACCCAGCAGGGACTTGGCGTTGACACGGCGCTCCTCTTTCTCAACCCAGATGGAGGATTTGTACTCGTTGGCCTTCTGGATGAAGAAGGTAGCCGGACGAGCGTGCAGACCAACCTGATTCTCAACGGTAACTTCTTTAACGTACATAGCTATTCTCTCCTACTTTGTGAAAATAATACGCCCAAGCTCTTCTACCGCGGGCAAGTGTCAGGCGGTGTTTGCACTAAAGGTAGCCGCCCGGATGATTTTATTTTATCCCATTTGTTCGACTTTGTACAGTGGAAAACCGCAATTTTGTCAGGATTCCGCATTTCCGACAAACCTTGCACCCGTTCTTTGTACAACTTAACCAGTTTATTTTCAACACTGTTGTGAATCAGCACAAAAAAGTCAGTTTCCGGATGTTTTGTCCTCATTTTTGGTCGGTGCATAGACCATTTTCAGTTCCCGGCAAAACTGCACAGTATCCGGATTTTCCGCGGGATCATACACCTTGTGAACACCTTCCCAACGGTAGCCCATGCGCAGGTACAGGGCCTGGGCCGGCAGGTTGCAATCCAGCACAAACAGGTGGGGCGCCGGGTGTTCCGGCAGTTTTTTCCGGGCAAATTCCAGCATCAGCGCCCCGATGCCCCGGCCCCGGGCGTCCTGCCGCACATACAGCCGGCCGATCTCGCCGGTTTTGTGGCAGACCCCCACCAGGGCATCCGGCACACCTGCGGTGCTGTGCAGGTAGAAAGCCCATCCGGCGGCGCGGTCCGCCTTCATTTTCGCCAGCATATGGTCCGGGGTGTGTTCGGCCACATAGGCCGGGGTACACAGGGACGCACACATGCCTTGCCAGGCTTCGGCATAGATGGCGGCAGCAGCCTCCCAGGCGGCGTCGGTCCGGATCAGCTCCGCCCGCTCACTGCGCTTCCAGCGGCGGGGACGCAGCGGATGGCGCAGACACCAATCCTTGTACAGTTCCGGGCGACGGGCCGCCGTGCGGGCATGGGCCTGCCGGGCCCGCCAGTCGGTGATTTTGCCATGGTCACCGGTGAGCAGCACCGGCGGCACGGCACGGCCTTCCCACACTTCGGGGCGGGTGTACTGGGGATATTCCAGCAGGCCGTCCCAGTGGCTTTCTTCCTGGTAGCCCTGTTCCTCGGCCAGCACACCGGGCTGCAGACGCAGCACGCTGTCCGCCACCACCAGACTGGCCAGTTCCCCGCCGGTAAGCACATAGTCCCCGATGGAGATTTCCTCGTCGGCAAAGGCCTCGATTACCCGCTCGTCGATGCCCTCGTAATGGCCGCAGACCAGGGTCAGGGAATCGCATTTGGCCAGCCGCTTGGCGATCTGCTGGTTGTAAGGCTGGCCACCCGCCGTCATAAAAACAATATGCGGGCGGGGTCTTCCCTGTTCCTCGCACTGGCGGATGACTTCCCGCAGGCAGTCGGCAATGGGCTGGGCATACAGCACCATGCCGCAACCGCCCCCGTAGGGGTAGTCGTCGGTCTGCTTCTGTTTGTTCAGGGTGTAATCCCGGATCTGATGGCAGTGGGCTTCAAACAAGCCTTTATCCGCCGCCCGGCCCAGAATGCTGGCGCCCAGAAAACTCTGGCACAGTTCCGGAAAGAGAGTCACAATATCAATGCGCATGGTTTACTCCTCGTCCCCGTTGACGGGCTGGTCGAACATTCCGGGAATGGGCCGGACATACACCGCCCGCGCTTCCAGGTCCACCCGGTCCAGGAATTCTGGCACCGCCGGAAAGAGGGCAGTGCTGCCGTCCTGACGCCGCACCGTGTATATGTCATGGGCGGCAGGGTGATCGATCTCGGCGATGGTGCCGTACACCGTGCCGGTGTCGGCATCGGTGACCGCACAGCCCAGCAGATCGTCGATGAAATACCGGCCTTTGGGCAGTCTGGCATCCTGCTTGGCAAAATAGAAGGTGTGCCCTACCAAAGCACGGGCGGCGTCCATGGAATCGACCCCGGCCAGGCGGACCAGCAGCATGCTGCCCTGGGCGCGCACCCCCTGCAGGGCGGTTTCGCCGGCCCCCTGGGCCGAAGTGTACACCCGCTTGATGCGGGCCAGGAACGCCGCGCCGTCGCACAGGGGCTGGGCTTTCATTTCGCCGCGGACGCCGTGGGTGGTCACCACCTTGAACGCGGGGAGAAAATCAAACATAGGTAAACCTCCGGAAAGACATTCAGTAAAAAAGCACCTTGCCCGGGGGCAAAGTGCTTGCGGATAGCAATGGAGTGTCAGTCGATCTCCACCACAACTTTTTCGCCCTGGCGGACGGCGGCGGCACGCATGACCACACGGATCGCCTTGGCGATGCGGCCCTGCTTGCCGATCACACGGCCCATATCGTTTTCGGCCACGCTCAGGTGGTAGACGACGGTACCGTCCTCACGCGCAGGGTCAACCGTGACCCGCACCGCGTCCTTGTCTTCCACAAGACCGCGGGCAACGGCAATCAGCAGTTCCTGCATCTGGGGTCCCTCCCTTACGCTAGACAGGTTACAGGATCTCGGCCTTCTTCAGCAGAACACGAACGGTGTCGGTCGGCTGAGCGCCGTTGGCCAGCCACTGCTTGGCCTTCTCGGCGTCGATCTTGACCACGGAAGGCTCGGTGGTGGGATCATAGTAGCCGATTTCTTCGATGAAACGGCCGTCGCGAGCAAAACGGCTGTCGGCGACAACAACGCGATAGAAGGGGTTCTTCTTGGCGCCCAGGCGGCGCAGACGAATCTTAACCATGATGTGTTTCCTCCAAAAAATTCATGAATTTTTTTGTACGGCCCGGACGGGGCCTGTTTCTATATCCACCCCGTATCCGGGAGAGATAACCTTGTGTTTATCGCAGGCCCTTGAGGCCGCCCAGCCCGCCCAGGCTGCGCATAAAGCCCTTGGGGTTGCGTTTGGCTTTTTTCATCATCTTCTGCATCATTTCAAACTGACGCAGCAGCTTGTTGACTTCTTCCACGGTCCGGCCGCTGCCCGCCGCAATGCGGCGCTTGCGCTTGGGATTGATGATGGACGGGTGTTCCCGTTCCGCCGGGGTCATGGAATAGATGATGGCTTCGATGTGAGCCATGGCCTTGTCATCGATCTGGTCGGGGTCGATCTGGTTGCCGCCGGGCAGCATGCCCAGCAAGGCGGCTGCGCCGCCCATCTTTTTGATCTGGGCAAACTGGGCCAGCATATCGTTCAGGTCGAATTTATTTTCCATCATGCGCCGGGCAGCCTGTTCGGCGGCCTTGTCGTCCTGCACGGACTGCGCACGCTCGATGAGCGAAAGTACATCGCCCATGCCCAGAATCCGGCTGGACATACGGGCGGGATAGAAGGGTTCGAGAGCGTCCAGCTTTTCGCCGGTGCCCTGGAAATAGATGGGCTTACCGGTGACGGCCAGCACCGAAAGGGCCGCGCCGCCGCGGGTGTCGCCGTCGGTCTTGGTCAGGATCACACCGCTGATGCCCACCTTCTCGTTGAAGGTCTTGGCCACGTTGACGGCTTCCTGGCCGGCCATGGCATCCACCACCAGCAAGGTCTCGTCCACTTCCACGGCTTCCTTGATGCGGACCAGCTCGCCCATGAGCTCGTCGTCGATCTGCAGGCGGCCGGCGGTATCCAGAATCACGATATCGTTGCCGTGATCCCGGGCGTAGGCCATGGCCTTGGCGGCGATGATCTCGGGCTTTTCGGTGCCCATCTCGAACACCGGCACCCCGGCCTGCTGGCCGACGATGCGCAGCTGATCGATGGCGGCGGGACGGTAGATATCGCAGGCCACCAGCAGCGGGCGGCGGCCCTGGCCCCGGTAAAACTTGCCCAGTTTGGCGGCGTGGGTGGTTTTACCGTTGCCCTGCAGGCCGCACATCATGAGTACGGTCTGGCCTTTGTTCTTGATGTGCAGGGTCTGGGGTTCGTCGCCGCCCATCAGCTTGGTCAGTTCCTCGTTGACGATCTTGACCACCTGCTGGGCGGGGGTCAGGCTTTCCATGACCTCCTGCCCCATGGCGCGCTCCGAAACCTGGGCGCAGAAATCTTTGGCGACTTTATAGTTGACGTCGGCTTCCAGCAAAGCCATGCGCACTTCCCGCATGGCGGCCTTGATATCGGCCTCGCTCAGTTTGCCTTTGCCGCGCAGCTTCTTGAACACGCCGGACAAACGCTCGCTCAGTGATTCAAATGCCATTGTGTTCCCTCCCGGTTATCAGGTATTCAGTCGTTTCAATATGGCCAGCATCTCATCCGTATCCCGGGTGATCTGCGGCACCGGCGTATACAGGCCGGTATTACAGCAGCGCACTTCCATGATCAGCTGTTCCAGCCGGGCCAGGTCGGCGCGCTGGGCAGCGTCCTTTTCGGCATAGCCCAGGTTCTTTTCCATCTCGGTCAGGGTGGCTTCCCCATGCTTGATGGCGTCGCGCACCCCCTGGCGGGTGATACCATAGTTTTCGGCAATTTCGGCCAGGGACAGGTCCTGATCGTAATACTCGGTCAGGATGGAACGCTGCTTTTCGGTCAGGACAGGGCCGTAATAATCCAGCAGCACCGAAAATGTCAGATCTTTCTGGCTTTTGGGGGCCACGGCGGCGCCTCCTTCCCTTCGACAATGTAAAGCATTTTTCTTTACAGCAGATGAATTATAACACTCCCGGACAGGTGTGTCAAGCAAATTTTTGTCATTGACGTGATTTTTTCGGTCTGCACACAGGCTTGCAGCGCTCTTCCTGCATTTTTGTATGGCCGAAGGGATGCAAAGGCCCGCGGTTTATGCTATAATATAAAATTATCTGACGAATTTTCCGATTATTTTGAAAGGACGGTGGCGGCCCATGGCCATCCTGCAAAGTTACTATCAGGATGTATATAAATGCCCGGTGGTGCGCCTGTCCGGTTTTTCGGGGCGGCACGGGCTGGCCTCCAGCATTCTGGCATACCTGGATTTCGGCGGCGCCACCGGCACCTGCAAGGACGGCGTAGCCGAAACCATGCTGGCCTTTGCCACCGAGCGCGGTACCCTGCAACCCGGCATGCCGGTGGTGGAAGCCAGCTCCGGCAGTTTCGGGGCGGCGTTGGCGGTTTCCTGCGCCACCACCGGCCACCCCTGCATTCTGGTGGTGCCCAGCAGCCTGCCCGCCTCCCGCCGGCAGCATCTGCAAAGTCTGGGGGCCCGCATTGTGGTGTGCAGCGGCGGCGGGCGCAAGGCGCTGGAACGCATTGCCGCCGACACAGCCAAGCGCTATAACGGCTACTACACCAACTATTTCGCCAACGACGACAACCCGGAATATCACCGCCGGGTGACCGGGCCGCAGATTCTGAAAGCCTGCGGGGATTCCATCGACGCGGTGGTCATCGGCGTGGGCAGCGGCGGCACCATCACCGGTGTGGCCGAGTACCTGAAGGCCTGGAACAGCATGATCCGCATTGTGGCGGTGGAACCCAGTGAATGTGCCGCCATCTCCGGCGGGTTCATCGGGCACCACGGCATTGCGGGGATCGGTCCCGGCTTTGTGCCGGAAAACTACAACCCCTACGTGGTGGACACCGTACTCACCGTAAACACCGCCGACGCCGAGCGCGCCGCCCGGGAAGCGTTGTTCTTTGACGGGGTGCCCGCCTGCACCAGCGCCGGCGCCACCTTGGCCGCCGCGGTACAGCTCATCGGCACTGGCAAGTCCACCCGCCCTCTGTGCGTGTTTGCGGGACGGCGCACTTACGAGTAATCGCCCGGTGTTCAGGCTATCTTTCCTGTAAAGTTTTTTGCTTCACAGCGCTTCTCTTTCCTTTTTGCCTTTTTTACTTTTTTGGATGCTCTTTCGGCACCTTCCGGGGCTTTTCGCTCCGGGGGTGCCTTTTTTGTGCGGTGCCGCTGTCATATGCATGGCCACTTCGGCATAGGGTTGGACAAAACAATCCTGTGACAAGGGAGGTTTGCGTATGAAAGGCGACCCCGAAGAACGTGCGGTGGCGGTGGGGCAATATCTGGTGCGCAACGGCGCAACCGTGCGGGCCGCCGCCCGCATTTTCGGCGTGAGCAAGAGCACCGTCTGGAAGGACCAGACACGGCTGCGGCACCTGAACCCCGGGCTGTGGGCCGAGGTGCGCAAGGTATTGCAAAAAAACAAAGCCGAACGGCATCTGCGCGGCGGCGAGGCCACCCGCTGCAAATATCTGCGCGACGCACAATGCCGCCATCCGCCCGACTTCACAAAAGTTTGACAGGGTGTTTACAAGGTCTTGCGCCGCCGTGCCATGAACAGTATAATAAAGGCAAGATGTGAATTCGTTCCGGTTTTTGGGACCGGAAGAAGAAAGGTTGTGTGGAACGATGAAACGCACCGACTATATCAGTTGGGACGAATATTTCATGGGCATCGCCCTGTTGTCCGCCATGCGCAGCAAAGACAACAGCAGCCAGGTGGGGGCGTGCATCGTCAGCCCGGAGAACAAAATTCTTTCCCTGGGCTATAACGGCATGCCCATTGGCTGCAACGACGATGACATGCCTTGGGAACGGGAAGGTCCGCCGCTGGAGACCAAATATATGTATGTCTGCCATGCCGAATTGAACGCTATCCTGAATTCGGCGCACAGTGATCTGCGCGGGGCCCGGGTGTATGTGACCCTCTTTCCCTGCAACGAATGTGCCAAGAGCATCATCCAGAGCGGCATCAAAGAGATCGTGTATCTTTCGGACAAATACCACGATGCGGATATGAGCATTGCCAGCCGTAAGCTGCTGCGCATGGCGGGGGTCAGCTTCCGGGCATACCAGCCCACCGGGCGGCAGATCACCTTCACCGTATAAACCAAAGGGGACGTTGGGAATGAAAACCACCATCATCGGTATTGCCGGCGGTACCGGCAGCGGGAAAAGCACCTTGACCGCCCGTCTGCGGGAACATTTCGGCGAGCATGAAGTGAGCGTCATCAACCACGACAGCTACTACAAGCGCCATGACGAGCTGCCTTACGAGGAGCGCTGCAAGCTCAACTACGACCACCCGGATTCCTTTGACACCGAGCTGCTCATCGAGCATCTGCGGGCGCTGCGGCGCGGCGAGACGGTGCAGGTGCCGGTGTACAACTACTCCATCCACAACCGCAGCGACAAAACCGTGACCGTATCCCCTGCTCCGGTGATCATCGTGGAGGGAATCCTGATCTTTGATTCCGCCGAGCTGTGCAGTATGATGGACCTGAAAGTATTTGTGGACACCGATGCCGACGTTCGGATTCTGCGGCGGATTGTGCGCGACGTGAAGTATCGCGGGCGCACGTTGGACAGCGTGGTCAAACAATATCTGACCACCGTCAAGCCCATGCACGAACAGTTTGTGGAGCCCAGCAAACGCAAGGCCGATCTGATTGTGCCGGAAGGCGGCCGCAACGAAGTGGCCCTGGATATGCTGATCAAATGGGTCAGCAACCATCTGCAGGCCGAATAAACATACCGCAAAAAGCCCCGATGCCGTTTGGCATCGGGGCTTTCCTTATTATAATAGGAAAGGTGTTGCGCCGGGGCAATCAGGCGGATTCCTGTTGATAGACCAGCTGTCCCAGCTGCTGCATGGCAGACACCACCTGCGGAGGAAAATCCACATTCTGGTCTCCCTGGTCGGTCATGCAGCAAAGGATGTAAGGGCGCTCTGCATACACGATGGCAAAATCGTGGAAGGCGTAGTCCCAGCTGCCATACTTTTTGGCCGCCTCCACCCCGTCGGGCACATACAGCGCCGTGTGCTCCGCATCCAGGAAGCAATCCATCAGTTGGAGAGAGGTGCTTGTCTCGGTCTCGAAATACTCGTACAGCGCCTGCATGAGCAGCCCGGCGTCGGACACATTCATAATGCCGTCGATGCCGCCGTCCAGGGTCATAGAGCAGGAATAGGGTGCGTGAAACCCCAGTTCGGCCAGAAAGTCGCAGAAGCCGGTTTCCTGGTTGGCGGGCCAGGTGGATACCAGCATATCCATGGCATTGTTGTCGCTTACCGTGATCATGGCGTACATGGCATCCCAGGCCGGTATCATGGAAACACCGTCGTACGCATCCAGCTTGGTGCCTTCCAGCGTGCCGAAAGCGAAGGAATTGTACACGTCCCCTTCCATATCCAGCAGTCCCTGCTCCGCCTGTTCACACAGCCACAAGGCATAGGCCGCCTTCAGAGTGCTGGCGGGATAGTACTCGGTTTCCGCATTGTATGTATAAATGTCCCCTGTTTCCAGATCCTGGGCATATACCGAAAAGCCGCTGGGCTGCTGTGCACAGAAGGCATCCAGGGAAGCGGTGTCCCACCCCGCAAAAGCGGCTGCCGCGGTGGGTTCCGGCGTGGCTGTAATTTCACTTTGCGCCACATCAGCGGGTTCGGTTGCCGAAGCGGCCGGCAGCTCCGAAAGCACACTTTCCGCCACCGATTCTGCTTCCTCAACGGCCCGGTCCGTCCGTGCCAGAGGCAGCCATTCCTTCGCACAAAAAGCCAGCGCCGCCGCGACCGCTACCATTCCCACAAATGCCAGACCTGTATGCGGCTTTTTGGTTTTTGTTGACATTCCATCCACATCCTTCAAGCACCATTGTAGTCCATGTGATCTTATATATCAAGAATACGCGCCATTTGTATCGGTTTTGTTTGCAAAATGTGTTGAAATGGTGGGGACAAAAAATTTCCCGCCGGAAAAACCGGCGGGAAATTTTTCAGGCTATCAAATTTGACTTACCAGAGGTTGACAACTTCGTTGTACAGTCCTTCGTAGCTCTTGGCAGAGTTGGACCAGCTGAAGTCGCACTCCATGGCGCGGCGGACCAGAATCGGCCAGCCATCCTTCTGCCAGTAGCCCTCCTTGGCACGCCAGCAAGCTTCATACAATTCATGGGCGTTGTAGTTGGCGAAGGTAAAGCCGTTGCCGTACCCGTCCCCGGAATCGTGGATGGAGTCGCGCAGGCCACCGGTCTCGCGGACCACGGGAATGGTGCCGTAGCGGCAGGAAACCATCTGGGCCAGGCCGCAGGGTTCCGAGCGGGAAGGCATCAGGAAGATATCGGCACCGGAATAGATGCGCTGGGCAAGCTTGGCGTTGAAGCCGATGTACACGCCCACACGCCCCGGATGACGGGCGCACAGCTCATTGAAGAAGTTTTCGTACTGAGCCTCACCGGAGCCGAGAATCACCAGTTCAATCCCCTGCTGCAGCAGGCCTTCGGCGATGGAGCGGACCAGATCAACGCCCTTATGGCCCACCAGGCGGGTGACCATGGCCATGACCGGGCTGCCGTCCTTGTTCAGTCCCATCTCATCCTGCAGAGCAGCCTTGCAGGCAGCTTTGCCTTCCTGGAAGGTATCCACATCGTAGTTCTTCACGATGTCCGGATCGGTGGCAGGGTTGAACACATCCACATCGATGCCGTTCAGGATGCCGCACAGCTTGTACTGTTTCTGACGCAGCAGGCCATCCAGGCCGTGGCTGAACCAGGGATCCAGAATTTCCTGGGCATAGGTGGGGCTGACGGTGGTGACCTTGTCGGCGGTTTCGATGGCGCCTTTCATGAAGTTGGCACAGCCGTCGTATTCCACCACATGGGCATCCCGGTTGCCGATACCGCAGGTGTCTTCCAGAATGTCCAGACCATACTTGCCCTGGTAGGCAATGTTATGGATGGTGAACACCGTCTTGATGCGGTTGAACCGATCCAGGTGGCGGTAGTACAGGTTCAGGTACACCGGAGTCAGAGCGGTCTGCCAGTCATTGCAGTTGATGATATCCGGCTCAAAATCGGTGTAGAACAGCATTTCCAGAATGGCACGGGAGAAGAAGGCAAAACGTTCGCCGTCATCATAGAAGCCATAGAGGCCGCTGCGCTTGAAGTAATATTCGTTGTCGATGAAGTAGAAGGTCACTCCGTCGTATTCCGCCTTGAACAGGCCGCAGTACTGGCTGCGCCAGCCCACCGGAACACTGAAGTTGGTAATGTAGGTCAGGGTATCCTTGTACTTCAGGTCGTTATACAGCGGCATTACCACACGACAGTCGATGCCATCCCGAACGAGAGCCTTGGGCAGAGCGCCGGCCACATCGGCCAGGCCGCCGGACTTGGCAAACGGGGCCGCCTCGCTGGCAGCATACAAAATTTTCATGGTGGGTAGCCTCCTTTCGGGTTATAATACGCGCTAGGCGCGAAGAGATAAAAGAAAGGGCGGGAGACTCCCCCGCCCTCTCAATCAGGCGCGGCTGCCGGGGAGATGTGGCGGCCCGCCTTTTTGAGCGATCAAACCGTGTGGTTCTTGGCAACGAACACCGGGAACGAATCGGTGCCGCACAGCTGCTTGCCGGTGGTGATATGAACGTTCTTGTCGGTCACGACATACTCAACCGAGCAGTTTTCTTCCACAATGGTATCCTGCATCAGCACGCTGTTCTTGACCACGGCGCCCTTCTTGACAACGCAGCCACGGAACAGCACGCTGTTTTCAACCTCGCCTTCGATGACACAGCCGTCGGCCAGCAGGCTGTTCTTGACCTTGCTGCCGCTGATGTACCGGGTGGGGTTATCATCACGAATCTTGGTGTAGATGGGGTTGGCGGGATCGAACAGCTGGTCGACGTTACCCGGCTGCAGCAGCCGCATATTCTCATCGAAGTAGCTCTTCATATCCGCCAGACGGGCGGCATAGCCGGTGAACTCATAAGCCTGAACGTTCAGCAGGCTGAGGTTGCGGGCCAGAATGTCGCGCTCGAAGTACACCAGGCCGCGGACAGCGGCGTCACGAACCAGCTGGATCAGGCTTTCGCGCTCGATGACATACAGGTTCATGGACAGGTTCTGCATGCCGGGACGATAGTCATTGGACAGCAGCTCGGTCACACGGCCGTTGGCATCCATGCGGATGGTGTAGTTATCATTGCGGGCGCCATCGGGAATTTCGGCCCGGTTATAGACCATGGTCACATCGGCGCCGCTGTTGACATGAGCTTCCAGCAGCTTGTTGAAGTTGAAGTTCATGGCAATGTGGGAGTCGGACAGGATGACATAGCGCTCTTTCTGCGCAGCCAGCCAGGTCAGAACGCTGGCCAGGGCATCCACACGACCGGAATACAGCTTGACGCTGCGCTCCGCAAAGGGCGGAATGATGTTCAGACCGCCGCGCTTGCGGGTCAGGTCCCATTCACGGCCGGCGCCCAGATGGTCCATCAGGGAGTGGTAGTTCTTGCGCACGATGATGGAAACATTGTCCACACCGGAATTGGCCATGTTGGACAGCGTGAAGTCGATCATGCGGTAACGACCCGCAAACGGGATGGAGGCCATTGTGCGCTCCGCCACCAGTTCGGGGACAAGGTTATCATACGAGTTGGCGAAAATGACGCCCAGAGCATTTGCGTTGCTGCTTACCATTGTTCCTCACCATCCTTTACATCATTGGAGACCATTGCCTTGGGACCCACCGTTGCGCCCTTGCCGATCTTGACGCCGGCGCCCAAAGTGGCCACATCGCCGGGTTCGGCAATGTTCAGGCCGCTTTCGGGCATCTTGCCCACGGTAGCACCTTCCTCGATGGTGCAGTTTTCGGCCACGATGCAGTGTGCCACGGTGGCGCCGGCCTTGATGACCGTACCGCCCATGACCACAGCGGCTTCCACCGTTGCGCCCTTTTCGACCACAACGCCCGGGAAGAGGATGGAGTTCTTGACAGTGCCGTTGACCTTGCAGCCTTCGGTAACCATGGAGTTTTCAATGTCGGCATCCGTTCCGATCTGCTGGCACGGACGGCCGGAGTTGCGGGAGTAGATCTTCCAGTTTTCGTCAAACAGGTTGATGCCGGAGTGAGAGGGATCCAGCACTTCCATGTTGGCCTGCCACAGAGAAGAAATGGTGCCCACGTCTTTCCAGTAGCCGCTGAAACGGTAAGCATACATGCGACGGCCGTCCCGCAGCAGAGCGGGAATGACGTTCTTGCCGAAGTCGTTTTCGGAGTTGGGATCGGCTTCGTCGGCGATCAGGTAGGCCTTGAGCACATCCCAGTTGAAGATGTAGATGCCCATGGAAGCCAGGTTGGACTTGGGCTCTTTCGGCTTTTCCTGGAATTCGCTGATGCGGTCGTCGTTATCGGTGACCATCAGACCGAAGCGGGATGCTTCGCTCCATGGCACTTCCATGACGGCCACGCTGAATTCGGCATTCTTTTCCTTGTGGAAACGCAGGAAGTCGCTGTAATCCTGTTTGCAGATCTGGTCGCCGGACAGGATGATGACATACTGCGGATCATACCGATCGATGAAGGAAATATTCTGATAGATTGCGTTGGCCGTACCCTTGTACCAGTCGGACCCGCTGGCCTGCTGATACGGAGGCAGGACATGTACACCGCCATGCAGGCGGTCCAGGTCCCAGGGCTGACCGTTGCCGATGTACTCGTTCAGAACCAGCGGCTGATACTGGGTCAGGATACCCACAGTATCAATGTCGGAGTTGACGCAGTTGGAAAGCGGGAAGTCGATGATGCGGTACTTTCCGCCAAAGGGTACCGCCGGCTTGGCCAGCTTCTGGGTCAGCGCATAAAGGCGTGAGCCTTGTCCGCCGGCCAGGATCATTGCGATCATTTCTTTTGCCATAATGTTTCTCCCCTTAAATGTGGTATTTGCATTGGATCAAATATTTCCTTCCATCTTTTCAGACGGTTTGGACTTGGGTTTGCGCGCACGGGTGGCCGAGGTGGTCTTGCGCGCCGTGGGTTTTGCCGGTTTTTCCGCCTTGGAGGTCTTGGTTGCCTTGGCCGGTTCGGCGTCCGTCTTTTTCACAGCCTTCTTGCGCGGCGCAGGCACACTGAAATACAGAGTGGACAGCGGCGGCAGAGTCAGGGTGATGTGCTGTTCAAAACCATGCATGGCGCCTTTCTTGCTGCGCACCGTGCCGTTGGTCACGCCCGAGCCGCCGTACTTGGCGTCGTCGGAATTGAGCACCTCTTTATAGCTGCCGGGGTTTGGCACGCCCATGGCATACCCTTCCCGCAGAACGGGGTTGAAGTTGCAGACAATCAGCACCATCTTGCCCTGGGCATCCCGCCGCAGGAAGGCAATCACGCTCTGCTGGTTGTCGTCGGGCACAATCCACTGGAAGCCTTCCCAGCTGTAATCCACCTGCCACATGGCGGGGGTCTCGCGGTAGAACTTGTTCAGATCGCGCACATAGCTTTGCAGCTGATGATGTTTGTCATAGCCCAGCAGCATCCAGTCCAGCGGTTTCTTTTCGTCCCATTCGATGAACTGGCCGAACTCCTGGCCCATGAACAACAGCTTCTTGCCGGGATGGGCGGCCATATAACCGTAGAAGGTGCGCAGGTTGGCAAACTTCTGTTCGTAATCTCCCGGCATCTTGTTGATCAGGCTGCACTTGCCGTGCACCACCTCATCATGGCTGATGGGAAGGACAAAGTTTTCGCTGAAAGCGTAGAAGAAGCTGAAGGTAACCTTGCCGTGGTTGCCCGCACGGAACAACGGATCGGTCTTCATGTAGCTGAGCATGTCGTTCATCCAGCCCATGTTCCACTTGAAGTTGAAGCCCAGGCCGCCGTCCGCCGCCGGCTTGGTGACCAGCGGCCATGCGGTGGATTCCTCGGCAATCATCATCTTGTGGGGGTAACGCCCCAGCACGGTGCTGTTGCACTTTTGCAGGAAAGCGATGGCTTCCAGGTTTTCCTTGCCGCCGTTGACGTTCTGTTCCCACTCGCCGTCCCGACGGTTGTAATCCAGATACAACATGCTGGCCACGGCATCCACGCGCAGGCCGTCCACATGGTACTGTTCAATCCAGAACAAAGCGCTGGAAATCAGGAAGCTCTGCACTTCCGGCATGCCGTAGTTGAAGACCATGGTGCCCCATTCCTTGTGTTCCCCGCGGCGAGGGTTGGGGTCCTCATAGCAGGGGGCGCCGTCAAACATGTACAGGCCGTAGGCATCCTTGGGGAAATGGGCGGGAACCCAGTCCAGAATCACGCCGATGCCGGCGTTGTGCATCTTGTTCACGAACGCCATGAAATCGTGGGGCGAGCCGTATCGGCTGGTGGGGGCAAAGTATCCGGTGACCTGATAGCCCCAGCTGCCGTCAAAGGGATATTCGGTGATGGGCAGCAGTTCCACATGGGTATAGCCCATATCCTGTATGTACGGAATTAGCTCGTCCGCCAGCTCGGAGTAGTTGTAAGGGACGCCGTCCGCTTTCATCTTCCAGCTGCCGGCATGCAGCTCATAAATGAGCATCGGCCCGTTGATCACATCGCGCTTCTTCTGTTCTTCCTCCCAGGCGGAGTCGCTCCAGGTAAAGCCGCCGATGTCATAGACCTTGCTGCCGTTGGAAGGGCGGGTTTCGGCATGGAAGGCATACGGGTCCGCCTTGTAAATCAGCTCGTCCGAAGGTGTGGTCACGCAGAACTTGTACACATCAAACTGCTTGATGCCGGGAATGAAAAGTTCCCAGATTCCGTCGTCCACCTTTTTCATCGGGTGTGCCGTGGGCATCCAGTCGTTAAAATCGCCCACCACAGAAACAGCCTTTGCATGCGGGGCCCACAGCCGGAACACAACGCCCGCCTGTCCGCCCTGCTCGCAAAGGTGTGCACCGAAGTAGCGATATGCTTCCATATTATTTCCCTGCCGGAACAGATAAATCGGCAGGTCGGAAGGTTTTGGCACCTTTTCTTGCTGTTTCAATTTGATCTCCCCTTACAAAACCATGCGTGTATGAATCCATTTTGACAGATTCACCGTTTGGTGTGGTTTCTATTGATTCTATATTACCTGTTTCAAACGCGAATTTCAAGACTTTTCTGTAATAAACCGCTAAAATTTTGTCAAGGTCTCTTGTCGATTTGTGCAAAATAGTCATTTTTGCTGTCGATGAATGGAGCGGCTGCACGAAAAAAGCGCTTATAGCGTACTTTTTGCTAAAAAAGTACGCTATAAGCGCTCAGAATCATCAGGAACCGAGAATATAGTAAGGGCTGGTACCTTCGTACTGGTTACGGCGGTCCCAGGCGGTGTGGGTCTGCAGATACTCGGTCCAGGCCGCGTACCCGGCAGGTCCCATGTGGATACCGTCGGCGGTCTGGTAGTCATCGATCTGGCTGCCGTCCGGGTAGGTCAGGGCTTCCTGAATATTGACGAAATAACACCCACGGGTCAGGGCAATGTTGGCCAGCATATTGTTGATGGTCTGGATGCGGGCATTGTCCAGGCCGGGTTTGCTCTGAACCACCGTTTCCTGCACACCGGGGATAGCCTGGATATAGATGGCCACGCCGGGCAGATTCTGCTGCAGAATCTCGATCATCCGGTCATAGTAGGCAATGAAGGAATCCTCGTTGCCCTGGGTGGTCAGGGCATTCGTGCCGAACAGCACATACAGGAAATCCGGCTGGGAGGCCACCACCGAGTCCAGGGCGGCCTCGTCCACATTGCGGGCATAGTCATGCACCACCGTGTTGTTCACGATGATCTGGGGACCGGAGCTGCGGTATCCACGCACCTGGGCATTGGTAAAGCCGGTGGCGTAGATGGCCATGCCTTCGGTGATGCTGTCCCCCAGGAAGGTGGCGGTATTAAAATGTTCCCGCGTCACCCGCCCGGACTGAGGCAAAGCCACCATGCGGGCGTCGGTGTTCAGATAGTCGAAATCAATGGTCTGCGCCACCGGCTGGCTGGTATCCCACGCGGCATTTTCCACCGCGGGAAGCAGACGCTGGGGCGCATAAGGTACCGCGGATTCTCCGGTGGCCGTTTCCGCCGTGGCGGGCGGCTGGGTGGCAGGCGCCTGCGTAACCGATAAAGCCGCAGCTTCCGGTGTGGCAGTTTCGGGGGAAGCGGCGGGCATTTCTGGCTGCCGGCTCCGGAACCAGAAATATCCGGCCGCCGCACACAGCAGCACAAGAACGATCAGCAGCGCAATCACCGCTTTGCGACGGCGGCGCTGGCTTTCGATTTTTCTTCTATAATAATAGTAATCGGCCATAATAAGGAAGTCTCCTGCGATTGTGCACGCCCTTGCGTGCGGCATAACAGATACATGAGGCTATTATACCTCTTTTTTCCCCGGATGCGCAAGGGTTTATACCCCTGTCCCGCAGCTTTTACAAAAAGCCACGTTGCTGTGCATGCTTGACGGTTCTGCCGTGCCCCCGTATAATAAAGAGTAAGATACCAATACTTGGAGTGCGCCTGTGTTCTGCACCGGTGCCGGGAGGTTTTGCCATGGCATGGATGATCGTATCCGACACTTCTTGTGACATCCGGGAACTGACGCCGCTTTCGCCCGGGGTTCAGTTTGCGCTGGTCCCGTTCAAGATCCGCATCGGCGAACGGGAATATGTGGACCTGCCCACCCTGAATGTCCCCCAGATGATTCAGGCGATGACCGACTATAACGGGGCGTCCTCCTCCGCCTGCCCCAGCCCCGAGGAATGGGCCGAACGGTTTTTGCAGGGGGATCAGGTCATTGCCATGACCATCAGCAGCAACCTTTCGGGTAGCTACAACGCCGCTGTGGCCGCCCGGGAGATGGTGCTGGAAGAACACCCCGAAAAGAAGATCTTCATTCTGGACACTTTAAGCTGCGCCGGGGCCTTGGCTTCGGCGGCCGCCCTGGCCAACCGGATGATCGGCGAAGGTGCCGGTTTTGAGGAAATCTGCCGGGCACTGACCGAGTTTAACAACGAAGGGCACATTCTGTTTGCTCTGGCCAGCTTTGACAACCTGGCCAAGAATGGCCGCGTTTCCAAGGTAGTCGGCTTTATTGCCGGACGCCTGAACATGCGGGTGCTGGGCAAACGCACTGCCGACGGCAAGATCGACTTCTTCTTCAAGACCCGGGGCGAACCCCGGGTGCTGGCCCGCATTCTGGAACAGATGGATCACGACGGATACGACGGCAGCCGCCCCATCCTGATCAGCCACTGCTTCAACGACAACGCCGCCTCCCTGCTGGTCCACGGCATCCATGCCAAGTGGCCTGAAGCCCCGGTGCAGGTAGTGCCCTGCAGCGGCCTGTGCAGCTTCTATGCCCAGGAACAGGGGATTATCATTACCTACTGAGCAACCAAAAACGGCTCCAGACGGAAACATCCGCCGGAGCCGTTTTTTTGTTTGCCTGTACCTTTTAGCCCATAGAGGAAAACGCCTTCCGGCATCGTTCCACCCAGAGCTTTTCGTACTGAACCTCTGACAAGACGCGCCCGCAAAGATCCCCCACTGTATACACGCCCGCGTCCCGACACCATCCAATTGCCATACGATAGGCTTTCAAGCCGGACACACCCACGACCTCCTCGTCATTATCATATCGTACAGGACAAGACAATCCTTGCTGCAGCAGTGCCAGTGCCCGCGTGTGCCCATCCGTCAAGGTCAGGTTTCCATCTCCAAAATCATGTACCGGAAGTGGCTCACATCGCTCCAGGTTGTCGGATGTGAGCCAGGACCGAACCGACAGAAGCTTTGCTTCATTCACATATAGCTGACTGACGTATAGCCGCTCCGGCGATATGTGGAGAATCCCCTCAAACACCAGCGCCATATCCATCCCCCTTTGGATTTGCAGAAACAAAAGAAAAACCCGAACGCTTAAGCGTTCGGGTTTTTGGTGGGAGCTGGTGGATTCGAACCACCGAAGCATTACGCAGCAGATTTACAGTCTGTCCCCATTGGCCACTCGGGAGGCCGGTGGGTACATCTTATTTGATCAGCGCTGAATCTGCATGTGGGGATGACGGGGGGTATACCCTTCCACCGACAGTTCCCAGGTGGTATTGCCGTCGGCGTCCTCGTCCACCTTGGCAAAGCCCATCCCCGCATAGAACTCCTTGACCATGCCGTTCTTGGCTGTGGGATAATAGTACCCCCGGATGGTCTTGAGCCCCCGGGCGGCGGCATCCGCCACCACGGCGTCCATCATGGCATCCTCCATGCCGCGCTTGAGTACGCGGCAGCTCATGAGCCACAGGCGCAGGTGCAGGGTCTCCCCTTCCGACTGACCGGCGACCACGGTGACCACACCGTTATCGCCGAACTTGTCCACCAGCTTGCCGTACAGGCACAGCCAGGCCGGATTTTCGGCCATACCGCGGATGTCGTCCTCCGAGCAGCGCAGGGTGGTCAGGTTGAACTGGTTAGACTTGTTGGTCAGCTGGGCGATACGCTGGATGTACAGCGGCTCAAAGCCCCGGATGGTGGCGGTCATCTCCAGGCTGTCCAGGTAAGCCCCGTAATCCGCAAAGGCAGCCTGGGCGCGGCGACGCTGGGCGTTGGCATGGTAGAGTTCGGTCTTTTTCAGGTCCTCCCCCGACAGGGTGGTGACCTCAAAATAGCCGCCATGGTCCAGGGTCTTAATATAGTTTTCAGCGCCATCCAGCACCGGCGTTTCCACCCCGGGCACCTGGGCCGCCACGATGGCCCGTTCCGCCGGGTTGTCGTCGGCAAAAACAAAGCTGTCCGCCCCCAGGTTGAGCTCGTCGGCAATGGCTTTCAGGTTCTGGTCCTTGGGGTCCCAGTTCGCCTTGATGGCCACAAAGTCATCGGGACGCAGCACCCCATCGGGGTGGTTGAGACCCGCCAGGGCGTTCTCCTCGTCGTTCTTGGAATCTACCGCCAGCACCACGCCGATGGACTTCAGCGCCTTGCAGTAGCTCTGGAACTCGGCATAGACCTGGCCTTCGGGCACTTCGGGGCCCACGGCGATGCCGTCCACCCCATCGTCCCCCACAACGCCGCCCCACAGGGTGTTGTCCAGGTCCAGGACCAGGGCTTTCTTGTTGCGTCCATACAGAGACTTGATGATGTTGGCCAGGCTGTTGGCCAAAGACGGGATGGCATCCAGGCACATGGCGTACTTGTACATGTGCCAGAAGAAGGCATCTCCCCAGGCGGTCAGACCGTAATCCGATGCCAGGTAGTCCAGGTCGTTGATGTAGAAGTCTTCATGGGCAAAGGCATAGGCGTAGAACTTCTGGTTCAGACGGGAGAGGAAGTTGGTGCGCCCCCGCACGTCCCACACGTCCCGGTTGCCCATCAGGCGATAGTTGGGACGGTCAAAGTTGTTCTGGATGACGGGGCAGCCGAACTTCTGTGCCAAGGCCTGCCACATGGTTTCGAACCGGGTATACTCGGCTTCCAGCAGCTCGTCCACCTGGGCCGGGGTATCGGCGGTGGTGGGAAAGTGCTCGACATTGCGCCAGTTGGTGTGGATGTAGATCACATCCGGCTTAAACTCATCCAGTTCGGGGGTGCCGAACATGGCGTCCTGCCAGTACTGGCCGTATTCGGATTGATAGAACTCGGCCTCGATGCCGTAATTCAGAAGAAACAGTCCCAGCTGGTCCGCCACTTCGTTGGTGGTGGACCCGCCCAGAATGGCAATCTTCTTGTGCAGCGGGTGCGGGTTCTTGGCCAGCAGTTCCCGGCGGATGCGCCGCTTTTTGCGCAGCAGCTGTTCGGTATCCAGCGGATAATGGAAGCAGTCCATGGCAGGCTCCTTTGCTTCGTTTTCAGAATGGGCAGACATCAGCCCAGATGGGTCAGGGCTTCTTCCAGGGCGCAGGAAATCTGGTCCGGGCAGCTGGTGGGACGGGGGCCGCAGGTGGTGCCCTTCATGCGCTGGATGGCATCCTCGGCCTTCATGCCGGCCAGCAGCTGGCAGATGCCCTTCAGGTTGCCGTTGCAGCCGCCCATGACTTCCACCTTGCGGATGGTGTGGTCGTCGGCCAGGTCAACACGGGTCAGCACCGAGCAGGTGCCCTGATTCTTGCGTTCGTAAATCATGGTTCTTCTCTCCTTTGTTTGTAGCCGCTCAGCGCTTGCGGGCGCGGGCGACGGCTTCGATGCGGGCGATCTGCTCGTCCGTGGTATAAAAGGCGCCCACCGGGCGCGGGTTGTTGGCGTTCATGCCGTGGAAGTCGGTGCCGCCGGTGACGATCAGGTCGTTTTCCTTCGCCAGGCGGGTCAGTTCCTCCTTGTCCTCGGGGGTGTTGCGGGGATGGTCGATCTCCACCCCGTCCAGTCGTCCGGCCGCGATGAGTTCCCGGGCCAGAGGCATACTCTTGTACACGCTGGGATGGGCCAGCACCGCCACGCCCCGGCAGGTCTTGATCAGGTCCAGCACCGTGTCCACCGTCTCGTACTTGGGATTGTGCAGGATTTTGCCCCGCACCGGGCGCAGGCCGAACAGGGACCGGTACACCGAATTGTACATGCCGTCCGAAAGGCCGTACTGCCACAGCACCCGCATGACATGGGCCTTGTACAGCGTACCGCTGTCCTTGGCGAACTCCAGGGCTTCCGCGGTCTTGAACTGGGGGCAGATTTCCTCCAGTTCCCGGCAGCTCTGCATGACGGCGTTGTACCGGCGCTCGGACATGAGTTTGGAGAACTCCTCCAGGGCTGCGCAGTCGTCCGGCCAGAAGCAGAGAATGTGCACACGATGTCCCCGCTCGTAGTCGTAGGCGGTGAGCTCGGTGGCCGGAATCAGATGAACTCCTTCCACCACCGGATTGGCGTAGGCATAGCGCACGCTGCGGATGGCGTCATGGTCGGACACGGCCAGATGGGTCATGCCGGCGCATCTGGCCAAAAAGGGCAGCTTGGCCACCGGGGTGGAACCATCGGAAAAGGTGGTATGTGTATGAAGATCTCCGGGCATGGGGAGCGCTCCTTTCCGCTGTATGGCAGCTCTTTTTATTATATACAGTTTTGTCAAATTTGAAAAGAGGGTGCCGCAGCGGAACACAGCAAAAGGGGCCGCCCCTTCAGGGGCAGCCCCGTATTCGGAAACAGAATCAGGCCAGAATGGGCTTGATGGCCTCGGCCAGTTTGTCTTTCTGGGCCTGGGCTTCGGCCAGGTCCTTGCCGAGGGTGGTGAAGTAGGTCTTGATCTTGGGTTCGGTGCCGGAGGGACGGACCACCACGGTGGCGCCGCTTTCCAGCTTGTAAATCAGCACATTGGCAGCGGGCAGACCGGTCTCTTCGGGCTTCTCGTAGTCGGTGACCTTGACCACCTTGTCGCCGGCAAATTCCTTGGGAGGATTCTTGCGCAGGCCTTCCATAATGCCGGCCATCTTGTCCATACCGGACAGGCCCGGGAATTCGAAGCTGTCCACCTTGTTCAGGTAGCGGCCGTACTGGGCGTAGATGCGCTCCAGTTCTTCCTTGATGGAAGAGCCCTTGGCGCGGTAGTAGGCAGCCATCTCGCAAATCAGCATGGAACCGATGATGGCGTCCTTGTCGCGGACATAGGGGCCGGCGAGGTAGCCGTAGCTTTCCTCAAAGCCGAAGATGAAGCGGTCAACCTGACCGGCGGCTTCCAGCTTGGCGATCTGGTCGCCGATCCACTTGAAGCCGGTGAGAACGTTGCGGCATTCCACACCGTAATGGGCGGCCACAGCGTCCGCCAGCGGGGTGGACACGATGGACTTGCACATGACGGGGTCTTTGGGCATGGTGCCCTGCTCGATGCGGCCGGCGCAGATGTAATCCAGCAGCAGCACGCCCACCTCGTTGCCGGAAAGCAGCTCATAGCTGCCGTCCTTGCACTTGACGGCAATGCCTACACGGTCGGCGTCGGGGTCGGTGGCCAGCATCAGATCGGTGCCGGACTTTTCGGCCAGTTCCAGGCCCAGGCGCAGCGCCTCGAAGATTTCGGGGTTGGGATAGGGGCAGGTGGGGAAGTTGCCGTCCGGGTCCTTCTGCTCGGGCACGATGGTGATATCCTTGATGCCGATCTCATCCAGAACGGTGGTGACGGGCACCAGGCCGGAACCGTTCAGCGGGCTGTACACCAGCTTCAGGCCGGCGGTCTTGCAGATGCCTGGACGGATGGAGCGGGCTTCAATGGCATCGTACAAAGCGCGGATGCAGTCATCCCCCACATACTCGATCAGGCCCTTTTCCAGACCTTCGGCAAAAGGCATGGTCTTGGCACCGGTGAGGATGTCGGTCTTCTGGATTTCGGCATACACGATGTCGGCAGCCTCGTCGGTCATCTGGCAGCCGTCCGGACCATAGGCCTTGTAGCCGTTGTACTTGGCCGGATTGTGGGAGGCAGTGACCATGATGCCCGCGTTGCACTTATAGTAACGGGTGGCAAAGCTCAGCGCCGGAACCGGCATCAGGGCTTTGTAAATACGTACATGGATGCCGTTGGCAGCCAGAACTTCAGCCGCGGCTTTGGCGAACACATCGCTCTTGATGCGGCTGTCGTAGCTGATGGCCACGGTCTGGGTGCCGCCCTGGGTCTTGACCCAGTTGGCCAGGCCCTGGGTAGCCTGCCGGACCACGTAGACATTCATCCGGTTGGTACCGGCGCCGATCACGCCGCGCAGGCCCGCCGTGCCGAACTTAAGAGCTACGGCAAAACGGTCCTGGATGGCAGCGTCGTCGTCTTTGACGCTTTCCAGCTCGGGTTTCAGGTCGGCGTCATCGAGGTCGAAGGCCAGCCAGCGGTCAAACATTTCTTTATACATTTTGAACACCTGCGCTTTTCTTCCAAAGGTATCTTTTGGGTAGTTTGGCTTAACTATCATAAATATACCAACCACAAAGGGTCTTGTCAATCGAATCTTGGCGGAATCAACGATTTTTTGCCCCGCCTTTCGGCTTTTTTGGACTTTTTGCTTGCCCGGAGCAACATAAAACTGTATACTGATAAGCGAAATGAACAAAGACGGAGGCACGGTATGTTTGCGCAGATCAGCAGTCTGGGGGTGACGGGGCTCAACGGGTACCCGGTTACGGTGGAGACGGATATTTCCGGCGGTCTGCCCGCCTTTGCCCTGGTGGGACTGCCGGATTCCGCCGTCAAGGAATGCAGCGAGCGGGTGCGCAGCGCGGTGAAGAACCTGCGGTATCCCTGGCCTGCCAGTCATATCACGGTAAATCTGGCCCCGGCCGACGTGCGCAAGACCGGCTCCCTGTATGATCTGCCGGTGTTCCTGGGGATCCTGACCGCCCAGGGGCAGCTGCCCACCCCGGCGCCCCACCAGGCTTTTTTGGGCGAGCTGGGGCTGGACGGCACCCTGCGGCCCATTCCCGGTGTGCTGCCCATGTCCCTGGCGGCGCAGAAAGCCGGCATCACCGAACTGTTCGTGCCCGCGGAAAATGCCGCCGAAGCCGCCGTGGCCCAGGGGCTGACCGTATACCCGGCCCGCACCGCCCGGGAAGTGGCGGAACATCTGTGCGGCACAGCCCCTCTCTCCCCCGCCCAACCGGACGGCTATGACGCCGAAGGCGGCTGGATGGGCCCCGACTTTGCGGATGTGCGCGGGCAGGCCGAAGCCCGCCGGGCCCTGGAAGTGGCCGCTGCCGGCGGGCACAACGTGCTGATGGTGGGCCCGCCGGGTACCGGCAAGAGCATGCTGGCCAAGCGGATGCCCGGCATTCTGCCCCCCATGACCCACGAGGAAGCCCTGGAAACCACCGCCATCTACTCGGTGGCGGGACTGGTGCGCGCCGGGCAGGGACTTTTGAAAGTGCGGCCTTTCCGCAGCCCCCACCACAGCGTGAGCGCCACCGCCATTGCGGGCGGCGGCAGCAGCGCCCGGCCGGGCGAGGTGAGCCTGGCCCACAACGGGGTGCTGTTTCTGGACGAGCTGCCGGAATTCTCCCGGGATACGCTGGAAGTGCTGCGCCAGCCCCTGGAAGACGGTAAGATCACGGTGAGCCGGGTCCATGCCAGTGCCACCTACCCCTGCCGGTTCATGCTGGTGGCGGCCATGAACCCCTGCAAATGCGGCTATCACGGCTGTCCCGGTCATGAATGCACCTGCACCCCCAGCGCCATCCAGCGGTATCGCCAGCGCATCTCCGGTCCGCTGCTGGACCGCATTGACCTGCACGTGGAGGTCCGACCGGTGGAATACGACTCTCTGGCCTCTGAAACCGGCGGAGAGCCCAGCGCCGCCATCCTGGCGCGGGTGACGGCCGCCCGGCAGGTCCAGCAGCAGCGCTATGCCGGGCTTTCGGTTGCCTGCAACGCCCAGCTGCCCAGCGGGTTGCTGCGGAAATTCTGCCCCATGGCGCCCGCCGCCGAGACCATGCTGCGCACCGCCTTTGAGCGGATGGGCTACAGTGCCCGGGCCTACGACCGCATTCTGCGGGTGGCGCGCACGGTGGCCGACCTGAACGGGAAAGAACTCATCGGCCCCGCCGAACTGATGGAGGCGCTGCAGTACCGCAGCATGGACCGCAAATAAGACAAACAGAAACCGCCCGGCTTCGCCGTGCATCATGCACACGGTAAGCCGGGCGGATTTTTGTGTCTGTTTTCAGAAGAGCAGGCCTGCCAGGCGGCGGGCACTTTCGGCCCAGGAATACTTGGCCAGCAGTTCCGCGGGGGCGGCGGCGGGCGGGGTGATGCGGTTCACATCCCCGTGGTTCACCGCCAGATCAATATATCCCGCGCAGGGGCCGTAGATTTCCCGCATGCAGGGAGTGTCGCTGACCAGCACCCGGGGGGCCCCGCAGGCCACGGCTTCCAGGGGAGGAATGCCAAAGCCTTCATACAGGGTAGGGAACAGAAAAGCCTTGCAGTTGGCCATCAGGGTTTTGGCCTCCCCATCGGTGACATAACCCAGGTAGACAACGTTGGGCAGGTTGGCCAGGCCCAGCTCCTCGGCCTGGCTTTGCAGGCTACCGTCCCCCGCAATGGCAAAAATCTCCCGGGGGGCGTTTTTGGCTGCCCGCAGCACCCAGGGGAAATTTTTGTTCTTGAGCAGGTTGGCCATGGAGAAGTAGTACTGTCCCTTATGCAGCGCCGACCACTTGCCCTTGCCCGCAAATACCTCCGGGTCAGCCTGGATCCGCTGCATGTGCTGCCAGGCGTTGCCGATGACCGTAATGCGCCCCGGGTCCACCTTATAATATTTGACGATCTCACTCTTGGAGAATTCCGACACCGTCACGATGCCGCAGGCCTGCCGGGCCATGGCCCGGTATTGCAGCCGGTGCCAGGCAGCCGATGCCCGGCCACGGGGGTCCCGGTAAAAGTCCGGACGGGCGCGGTAACACACATCGTGCCACACCGCAATTCCCGCGCTGCCATAGGCATACAGCGGAATCACATTGCACATGCACAGCCAGCGGCGCCCCGCCTTTTTCAGGTACCGGGGAAAGTCCCGCTGTTCCCACAACCCGTTCTGCTTGCCGTACACCACAACCTTCAGGTTCTCATACACCGGCTGGGGCGCACCTTCCGGGATGACCACCTCAAGGGCACCGGGCGGGGCAATCTTGTCCAGTTCCGCCAGCACCTCGGTGGCATAGCGCTGAATGCCCGAAAGCCGTTGGGTGAAAAACCAACCATCCACCGCATACAAGGGTTTGGCCGCCGGTTTTCCGCCGCAGTCCCGCACCTGCCAGCAGCGGGCCCGCTCCACACCGGTTCCGGCCAGGGTATTCTGGGCCGGTTTGGCGGTCACATTCTGTTTTTCCATCCGGGTTCCTCCTGTTCGGGGCCATTACGGCAACAGCCCCGCCTGTTGTTTCAGCGCCAGAATGCGCGTCACGCTCTCATCAATTCTGGCTTCACTCAGTCGTCCATCCTCCACCTCCTCCAGCACCGCTTCATAGGCCTGGGTCAGACCGGCGGGCATCAGCAGCAGATCCGCCCCCGCCTGCAGTGCCCCCACGGCGGCTTCGCCGGGGGTGTACTGCCGGGTGACGGCTCCCATGGACAAAGAATCGGTCACCACCACCCCCGTAAAGCCCAGTTCCCCGCGCAGTACATCGGTGATCATGGTGTGGGAGAAGGTGGCGGGCAGGGCCGCGTCCTCCCCCGTCACGGCGTTGGGTGTGGTGATATGTCCCACCATGACCAGGGGCGCACCGGCCCGGATACCTGCCGCAAAGGGCAGGAATTCACAGGCGCGGAGTTCATCCAGCGTTTTCTCGGTATACGCGGCTTCGTCGTGGCTGTCCTGGGCAGTATCCCCATGACCGGGGAAATGCTTGAGGCAGCACAGCACCCCGGTCTGGGCAAAACCCTCCACCGCCGCTGTCACACAATCGGCGGCGGTCTGCGGGTCGGTGGAAAAGGCCCGCGTGCCGATGACGGGATTGTCCGGGTTGGTGTTCACATCCGCCACCGGGGCAAAGTCCAGGCTGATGCCGTACCCGGACAGGTAACGGCCGATCTGCACCGACATATCCCGGACGGCATCCGGCCCCAACGCCCCCACGGCAGCGGCGCTTTCGTACCGGGGCAGGTCAAAGCCGGGGCTGTTGGCCAGCCGGGCCACGGCGCCCCCTTCTTCATCCACACCGATAAGCATGGGCACTGCCGACGTCTGCTGCAATTGATTCACCAGGTTTTGCAGCTGGGTCTCACTTTGGATATTTTTGCCGAAGAGCACTACCCCACCCACGGGGTACTCTTCCAGAAAGGTTTCCATGGCGTCCGACACGGCGGTCACCCCCTCCGCGTCGGCGTCGTCCATGGTTTCCTGGTCAATGGCCGGGTCCAGGGCGTCCGGCCGCACCAGAAACAACTGCCCCACCTTTTGCCGCAGCGTCATTTGGGACAGGGAAATTTCTTCCGGCCGGGGTGTTTGGAAGGCAGGAGACGGGGTGGGTGCGGCGGTCGATTCCGCCGTGGGGGCAGGCACGCATCCGGTCAACAGCCCCGCCGCCAAAGCCAGCGACGCCAGACGGCGGAAACTCATTTTCGGCACGGGACGTTCCTCCTTCCGGCGGCAAAAAGCAAAATCTGCCTGTATTATAGCATGGGCCGGCCCAAAAAGAAACGCCGTCCCTGCAGAAAAACGGCACGGCCCCAGACAGGGTCGTGCCGTTGTATATTTTACGGAGCCGGTCACACTTCCCGCCAACCGGCATTTCGCTCTTTTCGCAGCGCGCTTTTCATACGGCTGAGGGTTTCCGGCGTCATGTTCAGGAAGCTGGCCACATGGCGGTTGTTCACGTCGAACACCAGACCGGGATACTCTTCCAAAAACCACTCGAACCGCTGCCGCGCGGGCAGATTGCAGATCACATGCCGGGTGTGGTTGTGCATGCGCATGGCTTCCATCAGCAGCCGGGCGTACAGTTCGGTCAGTTCGGAATACTGACGTACCATCTCCATGGTTTTCTGCAAAGGCAAAACCACAAAGTCGCAGTCGGTCACTGCGGCGATGCTCTCCGGCGACGGTTCGTCAAAGGGATTGGGCGGCATGGTGGGTGTGCCGCACCGGAAGCAGAAACAATCGGTATGCTCTACCCCTTCCCTGTCCACAAAATAACCCCGCGCCACGCCGCTGAGCAGCAGGAACAGCTCGGTGGGGAGTTTGCCTTTCTCCAAAAACACCGTCCCCCGGGGAATATGCCGCACTTCGGCCGCCCCGCACAGGGTTTCCAGCAGTTGTTCATCTTTCAGGCCATATTGCCGGGTAAACAATTCCATGGCTTCCATATAGTATTACCTAACATCCTTCCCCCTGCCGCGGCGTGATTTCGGCAAAGCCGGTTTCCGCGGCGCGCTGCCGTATTCCGCCAAGAAAAAAGGAACAACGGCACCGCTGCAAATTGTTATTTTATATCATACCTTGTCTTGTACAGATGTGTCAAGAATCCTGTGCATTTTCGGCATCATCGGCTGCAAAATCCGACCATGAATTTTGTTCTCTTGCCCCGCACCGTTCCATGCACTATAATAGGGGCAGAAAGCCTGTTAAAAAATACACAGTCGCCTTGTCCAAGGGATATTCTGGCAGACAGTAAAGAAAGGTTGCCTACCATGAAAAAGAACAGGGCCAAGAAGTACGGCAGTTTGCGCCGTGTGCTGGTTGCCATGCGCCTGAGTTTGCTGGCGTTTGCGGTTTTGGTCTGTCTGGCCGTTTTCGGGGTGCTGATGATCCGCCGTTCCCTTTTGAAAAATGCCCAGGAAACCGGTAATGCCCTGGCCCGCGGCTACGCCGAGGAAGCCCGCAGCAATCTGACCGTGTACCAGACGCTGCTCAGCTACGGCACCGCCTTTTTGCAGGACCGTTTGAACCAGGGGTATTCCATGGAATCCCTGTGTGATTCGGCCCAGATGTATTTTGACCGGGTGACCGGCGTTTTGGGAGAAGGAGTGGTCAGTCCCTTTTTGCTGGTGGGCGATGAGATCATGACGGTGTCTGGAGTCAGCCCCACCGACATTGACCCGGCATATGACCCCACCCAGCGGGAATGGTACCGCACTGCGGTGGAAGCCGACGGCAAGGTGGCCTTTACCGGCCTGTACACCGATGTGATCACCGGCGAACCTGCCATTTCGGTGGTGCAGTCCTTCAACGGCGGCGATGTGATCCTCGGCTTTGATATCTTTACCGAAAACTTCCATTTTCAGGCAGATTCCTTGAGTCTGGCCCATGCCGACTCCTTTTTCCTGTGCGATGCTTCCGGCGCGCTGCTGTATTCCCGCACGGGACTGAACCTGGGGGATGATGCCTTGCAGGAATACTGCAACATGTTGCTGGAAAAGATCACCGCCGGAGAGCTGGACTCCTACGAGGCCACCATTCTGGACCTGGAGGGACAGCGGCGGGGCGTGTACTACAACCGGATGGAAAACGGATGGTATTCCATCATCACGGTGCCTTACTGCAATATTCTGGGTGATCTGCGGCCTTTCGGCAGCGTATTGGGGCTGATTCTGGCGGTTTCGCTGGTGGTGCTGGCCGTGACGGTCTGGCGGGAAAAGAAATACCACGACCGCATCGACCGCGCCGACGAAACCGTGCACGTGCTGGGCAACTCCTATTACGCCCTGTACCGCGTAGACTTTGCCCAGGGTTGCTACGAAATGATCAAGAGTCCTGCGCCTGTGCAGGAAAAACTGGCCCCGAAAGGCAATTATAGCGCCCTGATGCAAATCGCGGGTGAAGTGATCGAACCCGGAGCCTACGCCGAATTTGCCAAGAGCTTTTCCCTGGAAAACATCCGGCGGCTGGTCCAGAACAAAGTCCAGGATTTCGGCGGGGATTTCCGGCGACGGTTCGGCGAGGAATATCGCTGGGTGAATGTGCGGGTCCTGTTTGACGAGACCCTGGCCCCGGAAGAGGTGGTTATCTGCTTCCGGGAGATCGGGCAGGAAAAACAGCAGGAGATGGAAGAACGGCGGATCTTAAAAGACGCCCTGGAACTGGCCCACCGCAACGAGACCGCCAAGCAGGCCTTTTTCAGCAGCATGTCCCACGACATGCGCACGCCGCTGAACGCCATTGTGGGGCTGAGCGAGCTGGCCGCCCAATACAGCGATGCGGACCGGCTGAAAGATTCTTTGCGCAAGATCAACAACGCAAGCCGCCAGCTGTTGAGCCTGATCAATGACATTCTGGATATGTCCCGGATGGAACAGGGCAAGGTGATGCTGAACAACCGGGATTTTGATCTGCGCGAATGCCTGGACGATTGTCTGGAAGCCTTCCGTTTTCAGGCCCAGGCCCAGCACAAAACGCTGGACGTGAAGCTGGAACTGGAAGCCACCCGTCTGCTGGGTGACCCGGAACGCATCAACCAGATTCTGAACAATCTGCTTTCCAACGCCTTCAAGTTCACCCCGGAGGGCGGCACCGTCCGGCTGCAGGTTTCCCAGATTGCCGGCGGGGATTTTGTCAAGTACAAAATCGTGGTGGCTGACAACGGCATCGGCATGTCGGCGGACTTTTTGCCCCATCTGTTTGAGCCGTACAGCCGGGAAATGCGGTTTGCCGCCAGGCAGAGCGTGGGGACCGGGCTGGGAATGTCCATCACCAAAAACTTGGTCAGTCAGATGAACGGCGAACTGCAGGTGGAAAGCGAGCAGGGCAAAGGCACCACCTTCACCCTGGTTCTGCCCTTCCTGATATCGGCCATGCCCCTGAACCGTCCGGAATCCGCCACGCCCCCCGAAACCTACCGCTTGGAAGGGCGGCGCATCCTGTTGGCCGAGGATAACGAGGTCAACATGGAAATCACCACCGAATTGCTGCAGATGCACGGTGTGGAGGTGGTGCAGGCCTGGACCGGAAAAGAGGCGGTGGAACAGTTTGAAAAGAGCGAACCGTTCTTTTTCGATGCGGTGCTCATGGACATGCAGATGCCGGAGATGGATGGCTGCGACGCTGCACGGCACATCCGTGCCCTGCCCCGCCCCGACGCCCCGGTGGTTCCCATCATTGCGGTGACCGCCAACGCCTTTGCGGAGGACATTGCCGCCACGGCCGCTGCCGGAATGAACGCCCACGTATCCAAACCTATCGACTTTGCTTTACTATGCCGCACCCTGGGACGGCTGACGGCCGACACCGACGTCACCGCCGACGGTACCCCTGTTTCCCCGCTCTGATCTCTTTTGCCTATACTGCCAAACAGGCCCCGGACCTTCCCGGTCCGGGGCCTGTTGTTTTTATTGCCAGCCCCGCCGGGCGGGGTCCAGAGTATCCAGCGCCGTATACAGCAGAGCGTTGCAGATGGCCGCCGCCACATTGCTGCCACCCTTGCGCCCCATGGCGGCAATGGCGGGCACACCGGCGGATTCGCAAACCTGCATCAGCCGTTGTTTGCTTTCCACCACGTTCACAAAGCCCACCGGCACCCCCACCACCAGGGCGGGGCGCAGGCCCTGTTCAATCAGGTCGGCGATTTCCAGCAAAGCCGTGGGGGCGTTGCCCACCGCCAGCAAAGCGCCGGGCAGGGTTTCGGCGGCGTACTGCATGGCCGCCACCGCCCGGGTGGTGCCGTTGTGCCGGGCGCGCTGGGCCACGGCTTCGTCCGCCATAAAGCAGTGCACCTGCATGCCCAACCGTGCCAGACTGGGTTTGCTGATGCCCGCTTTGGCCATATTGGTGTCGGTCACGATGGGCACACCTTTTTGCAGGGCCCGGACTCCCAGGGCCACCGCGTCGGGGGTAAAGCGCAGCGTTTCGGCATAGTCGAAATCGGCGGTGGTGTGGATGACCCGCTTGACCACCGCTTTGGTTTCGGGAGGAAGCACAATGCCCCGCGCCGCCAGCTCGGATTCGATGATGGACATGCTGGTGCGCTCAATGTCCGCAGGCAGATGATGTTTGGGTTCGGCGTTCAATATTCCACTCCCTTTCTGGCGGTGATGCCTTTCTGATAGGGGTGCTTGTGACAGCGCATCTCGGTGGAATAGTCGGCGGCTTGCTGCATCCAGTCGGCGGGGTCCCGTCCGGTGAGCACCACTTCCCTGCCCGCCGGGCGCCCAAGCACCGCCTGGCGCAACAGCTCTTCGTCCACCATGCCCAGTCGGCAGGCGGCACAGGCTTCGTCCAGCACCAGCAGGTCGCAGTCGGTTTCCAAGGCACGGCGCAGAAGGTCGTCATGCCGGGCACGGACCTGCTGCCGTTCTTCCGGGCTCATCTGGGAGAAGAATCCAGTGCCCGCCTGCCCGGAATACACCGTGGCCCCCAGTTTGCGCAGCGGTTCCAGCTCGCTGCTCTGCCCGTCCTTCAAAAACTGCACCACCGTGACGGTACCGCCGCTGCCCAGCATGCGCAGCGCCAGACCGAACGCCGCCGTGGTCTTGCCTTTGCCTTCGCCCCAGTACAGATGCACCAGTCCTTTATCCATGGTTGTATGCCTCCATTGCGCGGTAGATAGCCGGCATATCCAGTGCCGCGCGCACCTGGGCTGCCAGTTGGTCGTATTGTTCTTCCTTGTAGGCGGCACGGTCCCGGGTGGGTGTGCTGTCTGCCGGAAGGCCCTTGCGCTCCAGTAGCCAGGCGGCCAGCCGGTCGGTCAGGCTGCCGGTATCAAACAGGCCGTGGAGATAGGTGCCGAACACCAACCCCTGCACCGCGCCGTCCTCCGCCCCGGTCTGTAACCGGCAGAAGGGTTCTGCACCGGTACGCCGGGTGCGGCCCATGTGAATCTCGTACCCGTCCAGCCGGGCCCCCGCAAAAGGTTGGGCCAGAACCTCGGCCTGCATACGGGTACGGGTCTTTTGGGCGTTGAAAACCGTCTCGCAGGGCAAAAGGCCCAGCCCTGCCAAAGTCCCCTGCTTTTCTATCCCTTCCGGGTCGCTGAGGGTCCGGCCCAGCATCTGATACCCGCCGCAGACCCCCAGAATGGGCGTGTTGGCAGCTGCCAATTTGAGGATGGCCGCTTCAAGACCGCTTTCCCGCAGCCAGAGCAGGTCCTCCATGGTGTTTTTGGTGCCGGGCAGGATTACCAGTTCCGGCACCCCCAGCTGTTCGGGATTGTTCACATACCGCACCCCCAGGGCGGGGTGACTTTCCAGCGGGGCGAAGTCGGTGAAATTGGAGATGCGGGGCAACCGGATGACCGCAATGTCCACCGCTCCTTCGGCCCGGGTATGGGAAAGGCGCGGGGCCAGGCTGTCCTCATCGTCAATGTCCCACCGGCCGTAGGGCACCACCCCCAACACCGGCACCCCGGTTTTCTGGCGCAACATTTCCAGGCCGGGTTCCAGCAGGCTCACATCCCCCCGGAACTTGTTGATGACGGTGCCCACAATGCGGGCCTGTTCCCGGGGTTCCAGCAGGGCCACCGTGCCGTAGAGCTGGGCAAACACCCCGCCCCGGTCGATGTCCCCCACCAGCAGGACCGGAGCATTCACCATCTCCGCCAGGCCCATGTTGACGATGTCGTCGGCCTTCAGGTTGATTTCCGCCGGGCTGCCGGCGCCCTCGATGACAATCACGTCATTTTCGGTGGCCAGACTTCGGTAGGCTTGCAGAATATCCGGCACCAGGGTCTTTTTCATGGCGAAATAGTCCCGGGCCGCATACTGCCCCCGCACCCGGCCATTCACAATGAGCTGGCTGCCGGTATCGCTGGAGGGTTTGAGCAGGATGGGGTTCATCCGCACATCCGGTTCCTTGCCCGCGGCTTCGGCCTGGGCCACCTGGGCGCGGCCCATCTCCAGCCCATCCCGGGTGATGTAACTGTTGAGGGCCATGTTCTGGCTTTTGAATGGGACCACCCGCAGCCCGTCCTGCCGGAAGATCCGGCACAGGGCGGTGACCAGCAGGCTTTTGCCGGCGCCGGACATGGTCCCCTGCACCATGATGCATCTGGCCATTCACAGCACCTCCTTCAATGCCTGTACAAAGGCGTTGTTTTCTTCTTCGCTGCGCACAGCGCAGCGGTACCAGCCGGGACCAAGGCCCAGGTAGTTGGCACAGTCCCGCAGCAGCACACCCCAGCGACGCAGCGCCGGAACCAGGTCCTGCCGGGGATGGGAAAAAAGCAGGTAGTTGGCCTGCCCCGGCACCACCCGGCAGCCCAACCCGGTCAGAGCTGCCGCCAGGCGGGGCCGCTGGTCCATGATCAGGGCATGCAGGCGGCGGCTGTAGTCCGTTTCCTGCAAGGCAGCCAGCCCAGCCGCCTGGGCCAGGCCGGACACCGCCCAGGGCTGACCCGCTGCCTGCATCTGTTCCAGCAAGGTGGTATCGGCACACAGCGCATAGCCCAGCCGCACCCCCGCCATGGCATACCATTTGGTGAACGCTTTGAGGATCAGCAGATTGGGATACCCGGCCAGGCTGCCTTCCAGGGTATGGGCGGCGGGGTCATCCAGAAATTCGTTGAAGCACTCGTCCACCACCAGCAGAGTCCCGTTGGCGGCACAGGCTTCCAGAATCCGGCGCAGCAGAGCCGGGTCGGTGGTGCGGCCGGTGGGATTGTTGGGTTCACACAGCAGCACCAGGTCGGTTTCGGGGGTGATGCAGGTCAGGAAATCCTCTTCCACCGCAAAATCCCGTTCGGGGAGCAGAAGATATTCGTGCACCCGGCAGTCCACGCTGTGCAAAGCGGCGGCGTACTCAGCAAAGGTAGGGGCCGTGAGCAGGGCGTGGCGGGGCTTTTTGGCCAGGGCCAGCCGCCAGATCAGGTCCGCTGCCCCGTTGCCGCACAGGATGTGATGGGCGGGCAGTCCCCGGCTCTGTCCGATGGCGGCACACAGGTCCCGACACAGCGGGTCCGGGTACCGGTCCTGGGCCGCGGCTGTCTGGATGATGGCCCGGCGTACCCCTTCCGGCAGGCCCAAAGGGCTGATGTTGGCGGAAAAATCCAGGGGCATGGCGCCGTACTCGGCCGCAAAACCGGCCCAGTCTCCGCCGTGTGTCAGTTGTGGCATAAGGGTTCCTTTCCCAAAAAAACGTAAGTGGTCAGAACAGAACAAGCAGCAGGCCGCGCAATACCAGACCCACAACCAGTGCCAGTACACTGGCCGTGTACAGCATGCGGTTGGCCCGCAGAATGTCTTCGGCTTCGATGGGACGGGTGGGGTCGCCGATGGTGGGCTTTTCGTACCGTTTGCCGAAGTAATACGCCGGCCCGGCCAGCTGTACCCCCAGCGCCCCGGCACAGGCGGATTCGGTCTGGGCACTGTTGGGGCTGGCATGGCAGCGGCGGTCCCGGCGCCAGATGCGCCAGGCCTCCCGGGCATCCCGGCCGTTGAGGGCGGCCGCGGCAATCCAGAACAGCGCCCCCAAACGGGCGGGCAGATACCCGGCCACGTCGTCCAGGTGAGCCGCCGCACGGCCGAAGTAAAGATACCGATCATTCTTGTAGCCCACCATGCTGTCCATGGTGTTGATGGCCTTATAGCATAGCGCCAGGGGCGCTCCGCCGATGAGCATGTACAAAAGCGGCGCCATAACCCCATCGGAGAAGTTTTCGGCCACCGTTTCCACCGCGGCCTTGGTCACCCCTTCCGCCGTGAGGGCCTGGGTGTCCCGGCCCACAATGCGGCTCACCGCCTGCCGGGCCTGGGGCAAGGTGCCTCCGGTGAGCTTTTTATACACGTTGCGGCTTTCCTTGGCAAGGCCGCGCACGGCCAGGGCCTGCCAGCACCAGAAGGTCTGCACCGCAAAGCCCAGCACCGGGTGCAGGGCTGCGGCACCCAGGCAGACGGCACCGGTGAGGGCCAGCGTGCCCAGGGGCAGCAGTGCCGCCAGAATGCCCCCGGCTTTCAGCTGACCGGCGGGGGTATCGGGAAAAAGGCGGCGCAGGCGGGGTTCCAGCGCGGAGATGGCCCTACCCATGAACACCACCGGGTGGGGCATCCATTCCGGGTCCGCCAACAGAAGGTCCATCAAAAATCCGCAGAGGATGGCGGCACACAGCATCATCGGGATTCCTCTTTCGTGTATTGCACCGTCTTGATCAGATGCAGGATGTGTTGGGTCTGCCAGTCGCAGGCATCCAGCAGGTAACCGCCGGCGTTGGGGGCGCACCACTGGTAATACTCTTTGTGGGGCACCGCGTACCGTTCCATCACCGACATCTGGGTGCCGCCGTGGGCCACAATGACCATCAGGTCCCGGCCCTGGGCCAGGTTTTCGTCCACCAGCTTGGAGAAGGCAGCGCAGGTCCGGTTGCAGAAATCGGTCTTGCGCTCCCCGTCGGGGCAGGTGGTTTCGCAGTTGGCCTGTACCCAAGCCAGGTAATCGGGGTCGTGCTCCATTTCCTTGTAGTTGCGGCCTTCAAAGCTGCCGAAGCACATCTCCCGCAGATCCGGCACCTGTACCTGGCGGGCGGTGGGAAACAGCACCTGGGCTGTCTGGCGGGCACGGGTCAGTGGGCTCACATACACAAGGTCTGTATCAAAATCGGCTTTGCGCAGCATGGCCAGCCCTTCGGCGGACAGGGGGATGTCCCGCTGTCCCTGGTACCGTTTTTCGGTATTATAGATGGTCAGGCCATGGCGCAACAGATAAATTTTCATTGAGGAAGATCTCCTTTCAGCACAAGAGGCAGGCCGCAGAACACCCGCACCACCGTGTTGGCCCGGGCCGCCAGCAGGCATCCCAGCCGCCCGGCGGCTTCCCGGGCGGCCCGCTGGGCGGGGTCGGTGGGCACCACGCCGCCGCCCACCTCGGTGACGGTGACAACCGCACATTGCCCAGCCAGGTGGTCGGCCAGGGCTTCCAGGTCGGGGCAATCCGCCGCCAGCGTCTGGGCATCGGTACAGATTTGGGCCGGGTCGGGGCAGAGGGTGCGGGCATAGTCGGTCTTGCCGCTGTACAGCGGTCCGGTAATCAGAATCACAGCGTCCATCCCCCGATCCATTGGCCTGCCGTCAAGGCGGCCAGCATCCACAGTTCGGCCCGCTGCACAAACCAGCCGGCCAGATCCCCGCTGAGACCGCCGAACTGTCTGACGGCGGTGCGGTGGTAGTTCCAGAACACCAGCAGCCCGGCCAAAACGGCCAGCCCGCCGCCGGCCAGCACCAGCAGGGCGCACAATAGCACACACAGCACCGTCAGCACCAGACGAACCCGGTCACGGTCGGCGGTGGTGGCAAAAGTATGGGCCAGGCCGGTGTTTTTGGCCAGCGGAAAACTGGTGACCGCCAGGCCGGACAACGCCCGTTCCAGGGTGAAGCAGAGCCCCATGCACAGGCAGGCAGCGGGAGTGGGTTCGATGGCCCCGCACAGCCCCACCGTGGCCACAAAATAGCTGCACAGCCGGATAACCGCAAAGGCGCCGCAGTGCGGGTCTGCCAGAATGGCCTGCTTTTTGGCCGGGTCGGCACAGCTGGCCAGGGCGTCACAGGTGTCGGCGTAACCGTCCAGATGGATGCCGCCGGTGAGGAGCACCGGCACCAGGCAGAGTCCCGCCGCCCGCAGCAGAACAGGGAGGCCGAAGCTCCCGCAGACCCACGCCCAGGCCGCCCACACCAGACCGATGACCACCCCGATGAGGGGAAAAGCACACATGGCGTAGCGCATGTTTTTCTCATTCCACTGAGGTTGGGGCAGCGGCACGGCGCTGAACATGCCGAAGGCCACCGCAATTGTCTCAAACAGGACCATACACAGGTTCCTTTCCTTTATAGTACACCGGGCAGCCGGACACCACTTCGCAGACGTTGTCGGCCTCGGCGGCCAGGCAGCGGTGCAGATCCGCCAGCAGTTTCAGGTAGGCGGCGGTATCCCCGGCATAGTCGGTACCGCCGCAGAAAAGCTCGTTGCCCACCACGATGAGATGGGGGCTCTGGCGGTGCAGAGCCCGCCAGCCTTCCCGGACAGCTTCCTGTGTGTGTGGCCCGGCTCCTGCGGGGTCATACCGTTCATTGGCCGCCAGGTTGGTGAGGTCCTCCAGCAGAACAGACCCCGGGGCAGGCAGCCGCAGCCGGGCCAGGTCACGGGGGCATTCCAGCGTGACAAAGCCGCGTCCGGCCCGCTGGGCGCGGTGCCGTTGGACGCGGCGGCGGCATTCTTCGTCCCACACCTGCATGGTGGCCACATAATACCGGGGACCGGGGCCGGCCGCCAACAGCCGTTCGGCGTAGGCGCTCTTGCCGCTGCCCGCGCCCCCCACCACAAAGGTCAGCATGGTGCGCCCTCCTGGGGGGTGTAGGCCTGCATACCGTAATCGGCAAAGGTGGAACCGTCATACACCGCCAGGGCCATATCCAGCAACGGCATGGCCGCCAGGGCACCGGTGCCTTCCCCCAGGTGCATGCGGGCGGTGATGACCGGCTGTTTGCCCAGCGCCTGCAGCAATCGTTCGCCGCAGGGTTCGGCAGAACAGTGGCTGGCCAGAATGGCCTTGTCCGCCGCCGGGCAGAGCCGCACGGCACACAGGGCGGCGGCCGCCGTGATCACCCCATCCATGAGCACCGGAACGCCGTACAGCGCACCGCCCAGGAACACACCGCACAGTCCGGCAATGTCCAGGCCGCCCACCTTGGCCAACACGTCCAGGGCGTCGGCGGGGTCGGGGGAATTGACGGCCAGCGCCCGCTCAATGGCCTGCACCTTGCGTGCCAGGCCCGCGTCGGACAGTCCCGCCCCCCGGCCGGTGACCTGGGCCGGGTCCAGTCCCAGCAGGGCGCAGGTCACGGCGGTGGCGGTGGTGGTGTTGCCGATGCCCATCTCCCCGGCGGCCAACAGGGTTATGCCCTGTTCCTTCTGCGTTTTGACCAGGTCCATGCCCGCCAGCACCGCCCGGGCCGCCTGTTCCCGTGTCATGGCCGGGCCCCGGGCAATGTTGCCGGTGCCGTTGGCTACCCGGGCATCCACAACCCCGGGCAGAGACGGCGGGTCCAGGATGCCCATGTCCACCGGCATCACCGCACAGCGGGCTACCCGGGCCATGCGGCAGGCGGTGCTGTTGCCCGCCGCCAGCTGCCGGGCCACCACCGCGGTGACCTCGCTGCCGGTCTGGCTGACCCCTTCGGCCACCACACCGTTGTCGGCGCACAGCACCAGAAGGGTGCGTTTTTCCAGGCGGACATCGGCACTGCCGGTGAGGGCGGCGATGTCCTCCACCATGGTTTCCAGCAGGCCCAGGCCGCCCAGGGGTTTGGCGCAAGCTGACCAGCGGTCGTGCGCCGCCCGGCGGGCCTCTTTATCCGGGCCGGTGATCTCTGCCAGCAGCCGGCGCAGGGTTTGCTCTTGCATGGTTCACTCTTCCTTTGCGTGATAGTTGCGGGCCGCCGCCACAAACCGGCGGGCCATCTGCATATTGCCCGCGAAGTACAGATGGGAAAATGCCGCATACAGGGTGGGGGTGGTGAACCCGCAGGTCCATTTGCGTCCCGAAACGGGTTTGACCGCCTCGAAGGCGTCGCCGTTTTCGGTGCTGTCCCAGTAATGGAATTCATGCACCGGGGTGCTTTCCCCCTGGCGGAGCAGAAGTCCCCCCTGCCGGGCTGTCAGCTCGGCGTAGCCGAACCGGACCAGCTTTTCGGTGCGCAGGCCGTAACCGGGCAGCACCCCCACCATGGGGAAGGTCTGGCCTTCCCCGTCCTGCAAAGACTGACCCAGGTACAGAAAGCCCCCGCATTCCGCCACCGTGGGCATGCCGTCGTCGATGGCTGCCCGGATGGCCGTGCGCATGCTCTCGTTGCGGGAAAGGGCTTCGGCGTGCAGTTCGGGATATCCCCCCGGCAGATACAGCCCGCCGATATCGGAAGGCAGCTGCTGGTCGTGCAGGGGGCTGAAAAACACCGGTTCCGCCCCCGCACGGCAGAAGGTTTCGATGGTTTCGGCATAGGTGAAGCAGAACGCCTGGTCCCGGGCCACCGCAATGCGGGTCATAGCCTGGGGATAGGGCCGCCTGGCAGCGCCATGGTCCGGGGTTTCGAAGATCTGTTCAAACCGGGGCCAGTCCACCGTTTGCAGGATAGTGGCTGCCAGGGCGTTGATCCGGCTGCGCAGGTCGATGATCTCCCCCGCTGTGTACAGGCCCAGGTGACGGCTCTCGAATTTGGCTTCCGGCATAGGGGGCAGATATCCCAGCACCGGCAGGCCGGTTTTCTCCTCCAGCATGGGGGCCAGGGTGCTGTACAGGCTGGGGGAACAGTCGTTGAGCAGAATGGCCGCAATATAGCTGTTGGGAGCAAATGTCTGCAGTCCCCGCACCACGGCGGCCAGGCTCAGGCTGGCGCCCTTGGGACGCAGGGTGAGCAACACCGGAATGCCCAGCGTGTCGGCCAGATGCCAGGCGGAGGCCCGCTCGGTGGTGCCCCCTACCCCGTCATAAAAGCCCATGACCCCTTCGCACACGGCGGCGCCGTGGCCGGCGCAGGCGTCCACGTACAGGCTGCGCACCGTGGCTTCACTGGACAGGTACAAGTCCAGGTTGTGGCTTTCCACTCCCAGCACCGCCCGGTGAAACATGGGATCGATATAATCCGGCCCGCATTTGAAGGCGCAGGGGTCGTGCCGGCGCCGTTTCAGGGCGGCCAGCAGGGCGCAGGTCACCACCGTCTTGCCGCTGCCCGAGTGGGGGGCGGCTACCATACATTCAATCATCGCAGTTCCCCGTTATCAAAAAGATGGGATTCTGGGCCGTGAGCATATGCACCCGGCCCGCGGTTCTGGTTGCACTGACCGCCAGCTGCCGCACACAAGGATCCACACCGTGCTTTTGCAGTGCCTGCATGGCGGTGGTCACCGTTTCCAGGGCGATGGCCGTGATACACAGCCGGGCGGCAGGGTTGCGGGCAAGCACCGTGTCCACCACCGCGACCATACCGCCCTTGGTGCCTCCGATGAATACCCCGTCCGGCGCAGGCAGGTCAGACAGGGCTTCGGGGGCACGCCCCGGCACCAGATGCAGGTTCCAGGCGCAGAATTTGCGGCGGTTTTCCTCGATCAGGCGGCAGGCTTCCGCCTCACATTCCACCGCGTACACCCGGCCACGGGATGCGACGGCGGCCAGTTCCACACTGACGCTGCCGGTACCGGCCCCCACGTCCCAGAGGGTATCTTCCGCTTTGGGTGCCAGGGCAGCCAGGGCGGCGGCGCGGACCATCTGCTTGGTCATAGGCACCGCCCCCCGGACAAACCAATCGTCCGGCCAGCCGGGGGTGCGCCGGGGCCCCTGGGGGGCAGCTTCCGCCAGCAGCACCGACAGCGCCGAAAAGCTGCGCTCCGCGGCATCCTGCGCGGTGGTGACCGTGATGTTCTGCGCTTCGCAGCCCAGGTCCTCCCCCACCGTCACCGGCAAAGTACCCAGCCCGGCATCGGTCAGCTGACGGCACAGTTCCGCCGGGCCCAGGGTGCCGCCGGTGAGAAAGAAGGCAGGTTTGCCCTGCATGACGGCGGCCACGGCGTTGCAGGTCACCCCGTGGGCGCTGACCAGGTTCCAGTCCTGCCAGGGCCGGCCCAGGGCCGCAGCCAGCATCTGCACGCTGGAGATGCCAGGCAAAACCGTTACCGCCTGCCCTTGCAGCAGCGGCAGCAGGCTGCGGCAGCCGGAGTAGAAGCCGCTGTCTCCGCTGTAAGCCACCACACAAGGGAGGTCTGCGTTTTCTTCCAGGGCCTGGCGGATGACTTCCGGCTTGGTGGCAGCCACCCGGTTGGGTGTGCAGGAATCCGGCAGTCCGGCCAGCAGGCGCCGGGCCCCGATGATGCACCCCGCCCCGGCCAGGGCCTGGGCTGCCACCCGGGTCAGGGTACAAGCGTCCCCGCTGCCGATGCCCAGTAAGGTAATATTCATGGGATCAGTCCTTTGCAGAAAGTCAGGATTTCCTCTTCGGATTCGCCCGCGTCGGCGGGACGGCGGATGACCACCAGCACCGTGCCGGTCTTCTGGGCGGCGGCGGCCTTTTCGGCAAAGCCCCCCTGGGGGCCGCCGTCCTTGGTGACCAGATACCGGATGGAAAACTGGCGCAGCAGGGCCACGTTCAGCTCGGTGCCGAAAGGCCCCTGCATGGCAATGATGTTGCGGTGGGGGATGCCTGCCGCCTCGCAGGCGTGCAGGCTTTCGGCCACCGGCAGCACCCGGGGGAACAACCGGTCTCCCCCCAGGCAGGCAAAGGCGGACAATTCCTTGGCGCCGGTGGTGAGCAGGATGGGGCCTGTGGCCTCTTGCAGCAGCGCCGCAGCGCCTTGGGCATCGGGAGCAATCAGACTGCCGGGCGGCAGCGGACTGGCCGGGCGCAGCAGCCGTTTGTAAGGAATCCCCGCCATCTGCGCCGCCCTCCGGATGTTGGCGGTGGCCGCCGCCGCATAAGGGTGGGTGGCGTCGATGCAAAGGGCCGTCCCAGCCAGCACACGGGCCATGGCAGGGGGCTCCATCCGGCCGGTGTGCACCGTCACGCCGGGGGCCGTGCCCTGCTCTTCGGCGCCGTATTCGGTGGCCACACAGACGGTGACCTGCGCCCCCATTTGTGCCAGGGTGCGGGAGAGGCGGCGACCTTCGGTGGTGCCGGAAAAAACGACGATCTTCACGGGCGATACCCCCGGGGTGTGACCAGCCTATCACCGAGAATCCGGGTGGTGGAAGACCCGATGAAGACGGTGGTAAACATATCCATCTCCGCAGTTTCCAGCTGCGCCAGGGTCAGCACCCGGGCGCTCTGGCCTTCCCGGCCGATGTTGCGCACATAGCCGCAGGCCGTTTGGGGATCTTTGCCCGCCCGGAGCAGGATCTGCACCGCCTTTTGCAGGTAATCGGCCCGCTTGCGGGAACCGGGATTATACAAACACAGGGCAAAATTCCCCTTGGCGGCACAGGTCAGGCGATTTTCGATAACCTCCCAGGGGGTGAGCAGATCGGACAGGGAGATCACGCAGAAATCGTGGCCCAGGGGCGCCCCCAGCACCGCCCCGCCGGACAGCGCCGCCGTGATGCCGGGCACCACCTCGATGTCCACGTCCGGGTATTCGGGGGAAAGTTCCAGCACCGGGGAGGCCATGCCGTACACCCCGGCGTCCCCGCTGCACACCATGGCGGTGGGAATTCCCTGCTGCGCCGAGGCCAGAGCATGGCGGCAGCGGTCAATTTCCTGTTTCATGGGGGTGGTGTAGTAGTCTTTATCCGGGTACAGTGGCTTGATCAGATCAATGTACACCGAGTATCCGCAGATCAGCTGCGCCTGGTCCAGGGCCTGCCGGGCCTGTCCGGTGAGAAACCGGGCGTCGCCAGGGCCAAGGCCCATCACAAACAATTTATTCATCCTGCCATCTCCAATCCGGGGTGTAGGGTTTCAGGGCCAAGGCCATGGTCACACCGTTCCCCGCGTGTTTTTTGCTGAAAAGGGTCCCGCCGGAAGCCAGCACCGCGGCCCGCTCGCACACGTTATCCACCCCGGTGACCCTGCGCACAAAGGGGCTGGGGGTGAAGGTTCCCGGCACGGCGGCCAGTTCGGCGGCGGAGTAGGTTTGCAAAGGCCACCCATGGGCCTTGCAAAAGGCCTGCAGACCGGGTTCGTCCTTTTTGAAGTCGATGCTGGCCACGGCACAAAGGGCCTGCTCACATAGGTCGGTTTCCGCCAGCAGCTGGTCCAGTGCCTGTTCCAGGTTTTCGGCAGCGGTACCTTTGCGGCATCCCACCCCCAGCACCGCGATCCGGGGCACCAGGTGCAGCGCTCCCGAAGCCTCCCGGTGCAGGCCCAGGTACAGATCCCAGGGGGCGGATGGGGTCAGGCACACCCCCACAGGCGGATTGCCCGCGATGGGGAATTCACTGTACACCCGCACCGGCGTTCCGGCCAGCACCGCTGATGAAACCGACTTGATTTTTTCGGGGTTGAGGATCCGGCAGTTCTGCCGCTTGGACCATTCATCCACCGCAAAGGCCCCGTTCACATCGGTGGCGGTGGTGAGCACCGCCGCAGCGCCGCACAGCCCCGCAATCCGCCGGGCCAGGTCGTTGGCACCGCCCAGATGGCCGGAGAGAATCGGAATGGCCCAGTGGGCGCCTTCGTCCACCACCACCACCGCCGGGTCCTGCACCTTACTTTTGATATACGGGGCGATGGCCCGCACCGCAATCCCCGTTGCCCCCACAAACACCAGGGCTCCCGCCTGAGAAAAGCGTTCCCCGGTCCATTGTGACAAAGACAAAGGGCGCCCGCAGCGGGCCGCCTGTCCGCCCAGCGGCCCGGCCAGGGATTCGGCCAATTGCTGGCCTTTGTCGGTGAAGGACAGCAGAAAAACCGGGCCCGCGCTCATCCTTCGGTTCCCTGGCGGTAGCCGGTGGTGAAGGTGGGATCATACAACCGGCTACGGTCGTATTGTCGGCCCAGGAAGTCCCCCACCAGCACCAGAGCGGTGCGGGAGATGCCGTTTTCCCGGCCGCAGTCAGCCAGGGTGCCCACCGTGCAGCGGACCACCTTTTCTTCCGGCCAGGAAGCCTTGTACACCAGGGCGGCGGGGGTTTCCTGGGTGTAGGCGCCTTCCAGCAACGCCTGCTGGACACCAGGCAGCATTCCGGCAGAGAGGAAAATGACCATCGTGGCGCCATGGGCGGCCAGGGAGGCCAGGCTTTCCCGTTCCGGCACGGGGGTACGGCCAGCCAAACGGGTGATAATCACACTCTGGCTGACCCCGGGCAGGGTGTATTCCGCATCCAGGGCCGCCGCCGCTCCGCAGAAGCTGGAAACCCCGGGGGTGCTCTCATAGGGAATGCCCGCCTCGTCCAGGGCGTCCATCTGTTCCCGCACCGCGCCGTACAGGCAGGGGTCCCCTGTGTGCAGCCGCACCGTCCTGTGCCGGGCGGCTTCCTGCTCTTTCATGACCGCCAGCACCTGCTCCAGGGTCATCTCGGCGCTGTTGTAAACGGCACAGCCTTCCTTGGTCAGCCCCAGCAGCGCCGGGTTGACCAGGCTGCCCGCATAGATCACGCAGTCGGCGGTGCGCAGCAGCTCTGCCCCCCGCAGGGTAATCAGGTCCGGTGCGCCCGGACCGGCGCCCACAAAATGCACCATGGTATTCTGTCCCCTTTCCTTATTTGTTCACCAGAATGGTGGCAAAGTACCCGGCGTTTTCTTCCGGACGGGTTTCGGTCAAGTTGTCCCAGACCTGTTCTTCCGGCAGGCCGCAGTTGCACACCAGGGCGCTTTCGTCCAGCAGGTCCGCCTGTTCCAGGGCGTCCAACACCCGGGGCAGCTGACGTCCGCTTTTCATGAGTACCTTGGACCCGGGCGTGGCCAGGATCTCTTCCAGCTCGATACTGCCCGGGGCGATGGTCAGCGGGGTGTCCATGCCGCCGGTCAGTGGCCGGTTGAGCCGGGCCGCCACGGCGCAGAAGCTGGGCACCCCCGCCACCATGGCGGTGCGGTAGCCCTGTTCTTCCAGAATGGCCTGCAGATACCCGAAGGTGGCATACACCGAAACGTCCCCCAGGTTGAGCATAGCCACATCCTGCCCCGCATCCAGATAGCCCCGCAGGGTTTCGGCGGCGGCTTCGTGGGCTTTGCGGCGCTCGGATTCCTGCCGGCTCATGGTGAAGTGAAGCGGCACAATGGCCTTACAGCTCAGGTCCACCGCCTGACGGGCAATTTCCAGAGCCAGCATCTCCCCGCTTTTGGTCTGGGGCGCGGCAATCACCGGGCAGCGCCGGATGATGCGCATGGCCTTGAGGGTGAGAAGCTCCGGATCACCCGGCCCTACGCTGACCCCGTACAGGGTGCCTTTTAACGTTTCCACTGTGCAAGTATCTCCTTTGCGGTATCACTCAGGCCCAGAAGGCCGTATTGGTTGGAAAAGAAAATCAGTCCCGTCCGGCAGGTTTCCCCTGCGCGACGCTGCAGATGCCCGGCGGCGGCATCCAGCAGCCGCTGCAAAACCGCCTGCCGCAAGCCGGCTTTATCCAGCAGTTCCAGGCAGGCGTCGGTGGTGGAGGCCTGCAGCAGAGCGGTGCAGAGCTCCTGCCCCGCCCCGCAGACCGCGGCGTGGGCGCAGAACAGCTCGGTGCGGCAGTCGGCATAGCGGGAATGGGTGTTCATGATGCCCCCCGCCAGCTTGACCAGTTTGCCGATATGCCCCACCAGCAAAAGGCGCTCCATCCCCTCGGCGGCGGCGATGTCCAGGGCGTCTCCGATGAAGTTGGAACACTTGACCACCGGCACCCCCAATGTGTCCAGCTTTTGCGCGTGCAGGAAATCGGCGCCGTAGTTGCCGGGGGTCAGGATCAGGTCGTGCCCGGCGGCGGCCGCCTGGCGGATTTCCAGGGCGATGGTATCCACCAGAGCCTGCTCACTCATAGGTTCTACCACCCCGGAGGTGCCCAGCACCGAGAGGCCGCCTTCCACCCCCAGTTTGGGGTTGAAGGTTTTGCGGGCGGCTTCGGCCCCGCCGGGAATGCGGATTTCCACCCGCAGACCACCGGCATACCCCAGACGGCGGCAGACTTCGGCGACGGCCTCGGTGATCATGCGGCGGGGCACCGTGTTGATGGCCGCCGCCCCCACCGGCTGGTCCAGACCAGGTTTGGTCACCCGGCCCACCCCCTCGCCGCCGTCCACCGCAATGCCGGGGGCGTCGGTGCGGACAACGAGCGCTTCCACCACCATTCCGTCGGTGATGTCGCAGTCGTCGCCTGCATCCTTTTCCACCCCGCACAGGGCCGCCGCATATTCCATGCGGCAGTACCGGGGCAGTACCTCCACCGGCCAGCCCTTGGGGGTGGTCAGGCAGACGGTGCGCGGCGCACAGCCGGTAAGCAGCAGTTCCGCCGCTCCCCGGGCCGCCAGCGCCGCACAGGTACCGGTGGTGTAACCGCAGCGCAGCAGCCGCTGGCCGCTGCGCACATAGTGTTCAAAACTCATGAATTTTGCTCCCGCAATTCCCGCAGATGAGCGGTGTACAGGGTTTGCACCGCCGGCAGGGTTCCCAGTCCCCGCAGGGTACAGCGGACGGAAACGCCTGCCGCGTTCAGCCGGGACTTCCAGCTGTCCGGGTCGTCCCCGGCCATATCGTTGCAGGCGTGGTCCCCCGCCACCAGCATGAGGGGCATCAGGTGGGCGGCACGGATGCCCGCCCGCTCCAGCTGGGGAAGAACCTGGTCCAAAGTGGGCCAGCCTTCCACGGTGGCCACATACACATCGGTGCGGCCCATCATATGAAAGACCGTCTGCAAGGCCGGGTACACCACCCCCGAAAAGTGTTCGGTGCCGTGGCCCATGAGCAGAAGCGCTTCGCCGGAAACCGGCGGGCAGGCTTCGGCTATGGCCGCAGCCAGGACGCGCAGGTCTTCCACCCCCGCCAGCAGCGGCTTGCCCAGGGCGATGGAGGAAAAACGATCCTGCCGGGATTCCACCTCCCGGCGGATGCAGTCGTACTCCTGCCCATACAGAAAATGGGTGGGCTGCACGAGCACCTCTTTGCCGGCCAGGGCTTCCAGTGCCTCGGGCAGGCTTTGTACCCTTTCGCCCCGGCTTTGCAGGATGCGGCGGATGGTGGGGCTGGTGAAGGCCCGCACAAAGGTCAGTTCCGGCGTCGATTGCTGCAGGGCGGTTTCCACCGCCGAGATACTTTCCCGGGCGGCGGGCACACTGGTGCCGAAGCTGACACAAAGCAAGGTTTTTGGCATAGTTCGTTGTTCTCCTTGGATGTTCCGCCGGGGTCCGGCAGGATCATCTTGTTATTGTACCACATTCGGGGCGGAAAAGGATATAGGGTACACCATTTTCATCCGGAAGGATCCGGGCGTGAACGCCGTACACCTTCTGAAGAAGGGTGGGGGTCAGGACTTCCGCCGGGGTGCCTTCGGCCACAATGGCACCTTCCTGCAGCACGACCAGACGATCACAGTACAAAGCGGCGATATTCAGGTCATGCACGGCCGCAACGACCGTCTTGCCCAGCCCCCGCACCAGATCCATGAGCTGCAGCTGGTAGCGGATATCCAGGTGGTTGGTGGGTTCATCCAGCAGCAGGCAGGGGGTCTGTTGGGCCAGGGCCCGGGCCAACACCACCCGCTGCTGTTCCCCGCCGGACAGACAGGAAAAGCAGCGGTCCTCAAACCCGGCCAGCCCCACCGCCCCCAGACTCTCCCCCAC